>Ga0315279_10000107_pt1 | contig 179225 bp, 164 predicted proteins | sample YL17G06_20_MG_FD_203694 | JGI IMG/M metagenome (GOLD analysis project Ga0315279, IMG submission 203694) | Sediment microbial communities from Yellowstone Lake, YNP, Wyoming, USA - YL17G06_20 | ecosystem: Environmental > Aquatic > Freshwater > Lake > Sediment | place: USA: Wyoming | collected... | reverse complement strand
CTCTGCTTCCAGTCAGAAACATTGCCAAGTAGGGGAAAGCTATGTTTCTCCCAAGCGAAAAGACAAACCCAAAACCAAGCAGAACCCGAATCTGGAAAGGTAAACCCGTAAGCCCAACTCTAGAAGACGCACGGAGAAACCACTGGCTTATCGCTCTCGTGAAACGTGAACTTTTGTATTGAGAGCTCATGATACAATTCATCATTCTCCGTAGCTTCGATTATGAGCACAGACAAATCTTGAATGACCGTTAAGAACCTTTCTCTTTGACCAACGCGCGCCACTGTTTGTTGTCGGTTGGCGCCCGCTTCGAGCTCAACAAAGCCAACCTCTCTCAAGCCTCCTAGTTCTTTAAAACCTCTCTGTTACGATATTATCACTCATCACTCAACTCATTCATCAAATCAAGGTAACGAAGATACGTTTCTAATTTCTAAAATTCTAAGCGGGAGAGAAGGAGTAGAATTTCTAATATTTTTTCTTGTTTAGAAAGTAGAAACTAGAAAATCCAGGCGATTGCGAGGGGAGGTTCTGTGTTATAAGTCTGGTGTTCATCGTTCAAAGATTCTGTTGCGAAAGCTTGCTAAGCATTACGACCTTCAACAATCTTAAATGTAGATAGTCATTATAGGAAGAATTCACAAGAGTTGGTGAAAACTTGTCATTGTTTAATGTGGAAAAACTTGCAATTCTCGCTACAGATTATTGTGTACCAGTTTCTGAAGGGAAAAAGATAGGGATTGTTGGAAATGTTGTTGCTACTCCTTTAATTCAGCAACTGTACAAGCATGTTCTTCTGAAGGGCGGATATCCAACACTGCATCTGAGACCTTTCGACTTAGACGGCTTGGAGGAGTTGCTATTCACTTATGGCACCGAGAAACAGATAACATTCGTGTCCCCATTCACTCGATTTTTCTACAGTGAAATTGACGCTGTTATCCAGATCTTTGCTGAAACCAACACCAAAAGGCTATCGAATATACCGCCGAACAGACTGAAACAACATGCTGCTTCCCAACGAGAGATAGTTGACATCCGTGCAAAGAGACTCTTGAAACTGGGAGGCTTGGCTCTTATACCATATCCAACAGAGGCTCTCGCACAGGAAGGCGAGATGTCACTGTTTGAGTATCAGGACTTTGTTGCGAAAGCTTGCTTCCTAGACAAGAAAGATCCAGTCAAAGAATGGAGAGAACTGTCGAGAATGCAGGAAAATGTTGTCAAGCGACTTAACAAAGCCAAGAACATGCGCTTTGTCGGCGAGGATACAGATCTCAGACTAAATGTAGAAGGTCGAAAATGGTTTAACTGTGACGGTCACATAAACATGCCAGACGGTGAGGTCTTCACTTGCCCGATCGAAAATTCTGCCGATGGACAGATTAGGTTCACGTATCCTGGCGTATATCATGAAATGGGCAGAGAAGTGGACGACATCACACTCACATTCAAAAATGGTGAAGTTGTAAAAGCTAAGGCTGAAAAAGGCGAAGATTTTCTCAAAGAAATCATCAAGGCCGATGAGGGAGCGAAAAGGATCGGTGAAATAGCGGTTGGCACAAACACCGGGATAGACAAATTCACGAAGAACATGCTCTTCGATGAAAAAATGGGACATTGTATACATCTTGCTTTGGGATTCGCTCCCGTTTCCCAAGAAACTGGTGGAAAAAATCAGTCATCTATCCACTGGGATCTTCTAAAAGACATGCGAACCGGAGAAATCTACGCTGACAATGAATTAGTCTATACGAAAGGCAAATTCATACTTTGACTGCAGGCCCGAAATTCTAGATAAAAAATCCAAAGAAAAACGATCGATCGATGAAGAGTCTAGACTTAATAGCCTAGCGTGCACCTAGTGCACACGACGAGCCAACCTCTTTCAAACCTCTTAGTTCTTTGCAACCTCTCTGTTACGATACCAATATTCAACCACTACTGCACTTTACATATTCATCGATAGCATTTCATCAATCAAGGTAACGAATATGATTTTCTAAATTCTAGTTTTCTAAGCGGGGAAGAAGAAATAGAATTTCTAAGATTTTTTCCTTTTTAGCGCGCACGCTTTATTCTCATTATAATATTAATATAAGAGATTTTCAAAGGAATCAAGGGAGCGAGATGACTCACGAAGGTGTTGATTTATCATTTCTAGACCGGCCGGAAATACTGCAAGTAGTTTTCTATCCTCGGAAAAGTCACATTAAACCGCTTGCTCCCAATGCGAAGGATCATTTTATAGAAGTCGAGAAAGGGATTAAGATTGAATGTCGATATCACACAATAGGAAAGGACTATCCTTCTTTGCTTTACTTTCACGGTAACGCTACGATTGTCGATGATTTGGATCTGTTTGCACCACTGTTCAATAATGTTGGAGTCAACCTATTCGTAGCCGGTTATCGTGGATATGGATTAAGCAACGGTACACCAACAGTAGCTGACATGATGAAGGACTCTCACCGAGTCTTTGAAGGATTCAAGAAAATAGTTGAGGAATATGGTTTCAGAAAGAGCTTCTTTGTTATGGGTCGCTCACTTGGAAGCTTCTCAGCGATAGAACTGGCTTACAGCTATCAAGATGATCTCCAAGGGTTGATAGTTGAAAGTGGGCCCTCAAATAACCTTAAGCAGTATGTTTCATCAATGGTTCCTTTGGATCATCCAATCTGGAGAGATGACAGTACATTTCTCAACAAAGTAAAGTTGCGGTCAATCTCTAAGCCGACCTTAATCATTCATGGTGAGAAAGACAGTCTGATTCCAATTGACGAGGGAAAGGAGTTGTATGAGAACTCTGCTGCAAAGGACAAACGACTTGTAATCATACCGGATGCTGATCATGGCGATCTCTTCATAGTGGGAAAAGAACAGTACTACAAGGTAATCAGAGAATTCGTAGAGGATTATGGCTGACAGATCGATCGTAACGCAGTTTGATCTCTAAATTCTAAATTTCTAACCGGGGAGAAGAAATAGAATTTCTAAGATTTTTTCTCTTTTAGAAAATAGAAATTAGAATATTCGGGCGGATGCGAGGGGAAGTTCTATGTTATATGTTTGGTGACTGCTTCTTTTAGGGCAAAGCTTTGTGCCAGCACAACCAAAGACTTGTAATAAGCAAAGCTTAATTCCATTAGTGGGTTTCTGGAACTTGAGAGGGACTGAAAATAGAAGACTTGCCGAAAGGATTGGCTTCTTCTAACGCAGGTAAAATAGCCAAAAGACTGGGATCAGTTATTGGCGGTAGAATATTGGATGTTGCCACAGGAGCTGGAGGGTTTATTGATACTCTGATGAAAACTTTCAAGGATTATGATTCTTTTGTGGGAATAGATTACTGGCCCTCAGCTCCCTCAAGAAAGGAGATGGAATCTGCAAAGAGGCGGTTTGTAGGAAAGCCAGTGCGATTCTTGAAGATGAATGCTGAGCATCTAGAGTTTGAAGATGAGTCTTTTGATACTGTTTGCATGTCACATTCTCTCCATCATCTCGACAAGATAGACAGAGTGCTGGCCGAGATGAAACGCGTTCTGAAGAATGGCGGAAATTTCATCATGCAAGAGTGTTATTGTGATGGAAACCAAACTGAGGCGCAGAAAGCTGACGAGCATAGACATGAATGGGAAGCACGAATCGACACATTGCTCGGTATCACCCATAACAGAACCCTCACCAAGCAGAGAATATTGGATATTGCCCACAGTCTAGATCTGAGGGAGTTGAAGGTCTACGATTCAACGCACCCCGTCGAATGCCTGTTCTGCAAGAGGAAATACGAGTGTGAGAATCCAAGAAATCAGGCCACATTTCACCATTCGATCAAGAATATTGATGATACTATCAAAAGGATGGAAAACTATTTCGATTTGGAAATACGAAATCGTCTAAGGGAAGAGGGAGAGACTATCAAGAAAGCAATCGAGAAATGTGGTTCGGCACCACCGTCATACTTACTGATTATTGGTAGAAAATAGCTTTTTGTTTAGGCAGATTCAGTGTTGGTTTGGCCTGAGCTAGTCTGTCATTTGCACCAGTAGCGTGCGCAATAGCTTATGTAGAGAACGAGATTGTGTTTGCTTGACAATTGCGTTTGCACCTGGGCAGGGGCGGGGGGAGGTTCAATGTTATAAGTCTGGTGATTGGGTTGTAGTGAGCGCGTATGCGCGTGTCTAGCGCGCGCTCTCCTCATGCACGTGAAGCTAGCTTGAAGAAGTCACGTTCAGTCAACATGCCGACTAGCTTCCCATCATCAACAACTAATAGGGCTCCCACGTTTCTTTCCTTCATAGTTCTTGCCGCTTCAGTCACATCTGCATCCTGGGAAGTCGTTACCAGTTTCTCAGTGCCTATCTGCAATGCTGGAGTCTGGAGAACTTGGAGGATGGTCCCGGAGCGCAGATGCTGAAAAACTTCGCCTGATCCAAAAAACCTGACAATATCCATAGCGGTGACTATGCCGACAAGTCTTCCCTCTGAGACGAGGGGTAGACGGCGAAAGCTTTTCCCTACCATTATTCTCGCGGCTTCGATAATTGTTGTTTCGCCAGTGCCGGTGACCACTTCTCTTGTCATCAAAGCCACGACCTTGACTCCTCTGGCTTTTCCCTCGAACACACTCAACAGGTCTTTTTCAGTGACAATTGCAAGCACTCTGTTCGCGTTGTCTACGACTGGCAAACCGCCTACTCCGTGTTGCTTCATGAGCTCAATTGCGCGGCCTATCGTGGCAACATTTTCCACTGTAGGCGGGTTTGGTCGCATAATGGATTTAACCGGTTCATTTATCGCTTTGAAGAAGGAGCCATTGAGTTCCCCTTGAATGATCTCAAATTTCTTGCCTCCTCCTAAGTAATCTACAATATCGGTGCTCGTAACTATGCCTTGAAGCGTCTTTGTTCTCGGCTCCACGATCGGTATACGCCGGAAGCCCTCTTCTGCCATAATGTGAACAACGTTATAAACAGAAGTCGTGAGTGCTGCTGTGATGACTGGACACTTGGCAATTGTCATGATTTCTCCTTTGCGATCAGACCGTTCAGCTTTAAGCTTTGCCAGTTCACAACTCCTCCTTTTCGACCGAAATTCCCACGTATTTGATCACTTGGTTCCACACCCAATTATGAACCCCTAGGAATCGATTCTATTTCAACCAAAACTAGTATATATCGCACGCGCTTGGCATTTGCGCCTTTATGCTCTGCAAGAGATTTCCTTGTCATGCGCTAACATGTAGCGGGATCGATTCAGCTTGAACCTGATATTGCAACTTTCACCCCAAAGAAATCCAACTACTCTCAAAGGAACGCCATGCTTGTCTACGTATCGAAAGCGCACAAAAAGCTGTGAAGAGAATTGTTATAAGAATGCGTGCTATGAACCACTTTTCAAGGACTGATTAAGGGACTCAAAATGGAAAAAAGAACCCTCGGAGGAACGGGACACAAAAGTACATTGATAACTCTGGGTGGCGCAATTTTCATTTATCCAATCAGCGATGCAGAAGAGAACGCATTCATCAGATTCGCATTCGACCACGGAGTCAATCACGTCGACGTTGCGCCCACGTATGGCGACGCAGAAACCAGACTTGGCAAATGGATCAAGGAGTATCGTGGAAACCTATTCCTCGCGTGTAAAACGGACAAGAGGACAAAGAAAGAGGCATGGGAGGAACTCAACAAAAGTCTAAAGCTTCTCCAAACCGACCACTTCGACCTCTACCAACTCCACGCACTCGACGACCCACAAGAGCTCAAAACCGCGCTGAGCGAGGACGGCGCAATAAGAGCTGTACTGGAAGCCAAGAAACAGGGTCTAGTCAAGTTCATCGGCATAACCAGCCACAACCCAGAGAACATATCAAGAGCCCTAGAAGGCTTCAACTTCGACACCGTCCTCCTCCCCGTCAACTACGTCCTCCACGCCCACCCCGAACCCAAGAACGATTACGAACCCGTACTCTCCCTGGCCAAAAAAAGAGACCTCGGAGTCATCGCAATGAAATCCGTCGCAAAAGGACCCTGGCCAACCAACCAAAAAACATCCAACACCTGGTATCAGCCTTTCGCCACCCAGAAAGAGGTCGATGAAGCCGTGCGGTTCACCCTATCCCAGAGCGTCACTACAGCGGCCAGCTCCTCAGACATCCGAATAGCCAAGATGATGATCGACGCAGCCGAACGCTACACCCCCATGAAAAAGAAAGAACAACAGGAGCTGCTGCTGAAAGCCTCCACGTACAAACCTCTTTTCCCAGCGTGACGTGAACCCTCGAACAACTCATCACCAACCACACAGCACCAACAGCCTCGGACGGTTAGACACACCAATTCAATTCTATCCTCCGAAGTCACAACCATGAAAAAGCCCTGACGTACACACCATTGAACCCACACTCAAGAACGAGACTACCAACAACCCGTAGAACTCTACTGCATCGCGATCAAACATCGGCCATGGGCCCGCCCAAAGGGCTCTACTTTCAGCTCAATTCAACCTTCAGTCCAACACCCTCCAACATACACACAACATGGCGCGCTAAAAAAATACGGGGGGGGGGGGTACAAATTATAAAGCCTACCCTACCCTTTATCAGTAACATACAGCACGGGCCCGCACTACACCGCCCCCTCACGCCATGCCCACCCAAACCATCGCACACTTCCCACACCCCCCGAGAACGCACCGCCAAGACACAAGGCAAACGCCCAACCCCAACATAGGAAAGGTTTTTAGTATAGTTGTCATATGAGACACTGCAAATAGTCTAGGACATACTGTGAGGATGAAATGAATGTCAGTGTTCGCAGCACCAGGCGCATACGACCGCGCAATAACCGTGTTTTCACCCGACGGAAGACTCTTCCAAGTCGAATACGCAATGGAACTCGTCAACCGCGGAGCCACAATCCTAGCCATACGCTCCTCAGGAGGAGTCGTCCTAGGAGCAGAAGAAACCGTCGACCCTCTCGAAGAATCAGAGTACTCTTGGAAACTCTTCAAAATTGACGACCACGTGGGCGCAGCCATAGTCGGTCTGAGCTCGGACGCCCGCATACTCATAGACCAAGCAAGGGTTCTAGCTCAATCCAACAAGCTGACCTACGACGAACCCATCGACACGGAAGTCGTGACCAAAAGAATATGCGACATAAAACAACTCTACACCCAACACGCGGGAGTCAGACCCTTCGGCGTGAGCATGATCTTCGCCGGAGTCGACAAGTCGGGAAACCGAGTGTTCGGAACCCACCCGAGCGGAACCTACAGAGGCTACAAGGCCAGGACAGAGGGCGCCGGAAGAGAAACCGTGTTCAACATACTCAAAGAAGAGTACCGTGAAGAAACGGGACTGAAAGACACCACCAAGCTGGCTGTAAAATGCCTGGCGAAAGCCCTGGAGGCAAGACAGTTGCCCCCGAGGATCAAGATAGCAGTTATCTCCAAAGAAACCCAAAAAATGGATTATCTGACCGATGAAAAAACCGAGAGCATCATGAAAGAGCTAGGCGCGGGCAAGTGAAACCCTGATGAGCGACAAGTACACCATTGCACGCGTGACAAAGGACAATGAACACTTTGAAGTGCTCGTAAAACCTCAAAAAGCCTTAGACTACCGCACGGGAAAGATAGCAGGAATAACCGAAGTCCTGGCCGCTGAAACCATATTCTCAGACGCAAACAAGGGCACAAAAGTCTCAGACGAAGCGCTGCAAAAGGCATTCGGAACCACGGACACGCTGAAGATAGCCGAAATGATTCTCACAAAGGGAACGTTGCAGCTGACCACGGAACAACGCAGAAAAATGGTAGAAGACAAACGAAAACAGATAGTAGACTTCATATCAAGACAGAGCGTAGATCCCAAAACAAACCTTCCGCACCCACCGACACGCATCGAAAACGCCATGGAACAGATTCGCTACTCAATAGACCCATTCAAGCCGCTGGAAGAACAGGCAAAAGAAATCATCAAAATGTTACGAATCATTCTGCCGTTGAAGATGGAGCAGATAGCCGTAGGCGTCACGATACCCGCAGAATACTCAACAAGAACCTACGGAGCAATCAAAGGTTTCGGGACAATAAGGCGGGAGGAATGGCGCGCAAACGGTTCATGGTACGGAGTACTAGAGATGCCCGCAGGCATGTACGCCCCGTTCCTAAACAAGCTAGGAGAAATAACGAAAGGAAATGGAGAAGCGAAAATAGTTTCTTAAATGAAAATTTGATGAAAGGAGAAGTGTGAAGTCTTGCCGATATTTCTTGAAAGAAGACAGCTTGTAGCGCCCGGAGACCTGATCGCAGAGGGCGAGTACACAGCTGGAGAAAACACATACATGGAGAAAAACAGAATATACGCTTCGAGAGTCGGAATCGTCGAGTACGAAACGAAAAAGATCGATGTGGTGGCACTAAAGGCCTTCTACGTTCCGAGGATGGGAGACATCGTCATAGGAACGATCACAGAAGTGGGATTCAACGGGTGGACAGCTGACATAAACTCGCCGTATCCGGCACTGTTAAGGGCGTCAGACGTTCTGAGCAGACCGTTCAAACCGCAAAAGGACGATCTCCTCCAAGTTCTCGACGTAGGAGACTTAGTCGTTGCAAAGATAGTTTCTTACGACCGAACCCATGACCCGCAATTAACGGTCGCCGAACCCGGGTTAGGAAAGATAACCCGTGGCCAAATAGTGAAGGTCACTCCGACAAAGATCCCTCGCGTAATAGGCAGAAAAGGCTCAATGATATCCATGATAAAGCAGGAAACTGGCTGCAACATCATTCTCGGAGTCAACGGTGTCGTGCTGATCACCGGAAAGACTCTTGAAGACGAACAGTTAGCGATGAGGGCCATTCTCAGGATCGAAGAAGAATCGCACACGACTGGCCTGACAGATCGCATAACCCAGATGCTTAAAGAAGAAAAATCAAAACAGGAGGAAAGCAAAAATGAATGAGAAACCTGAAAAATTGATTGATAAAAAAGGCTTGAGACTCGACGGAAGAAAACCGGACGAGTTGAGGCCGGTCAAACTTCAAGTAGACGTGATAACAAACGCTGACGGCTCAGCGTACATCGAGCAGGGAAAGAACAAGATTCTGGCAGGTGTGTACGGACCCCGGGAAGTGCATCCAAAACACTTGGCGCTTCAAGATCGAACGGTCCTAAAGTGCCGCTATCACATGGCACCTTTTTCAGTTCAAGAACGCAAATCACCCGCGCCCTCCAGAAGAGAAGTGGAGCTCTCAAAGGTCATCAGAGAATCCCTAGAACCAGCGATTTTCATGGAATACTACCCGCGGACAATGATAGACGTTTATGTCGAAGTCCTGCAAGCCGATGGAGGAACACGATGTGCAAGCATAACGGCTGCAGCCTTAGCCTTGGCCGACTCGGGCGTTCCAATGCGCGATCTGGTCGTAGCATGCGCAGCCGGCAAAGTGGATGACACAATCGTGCTGGACCTGATGGACACAGAAGACAAGGTGGGCTCCGCGGACGTTCCAGTGGCGTTGATGCCTAACTTGAACGCTGTAACGCTGTTGCAGATGGACGGGATACTGTCGCTCGAAGAATTTGAGAGCGCAGTGAACTTGGCCATTGAGGGATGCAAACAGATTTACACCATGCAAAAGGAAGCGCTGAAAACCAAATACGTCAGCGTTAAAGAGGAAAATAAAGAGGAAAATAAAGAGGAGGCCGAAGAATAATGGCATCAGTAATGACGCGCGTGAAACAGAAGCAGATTGCAGAGTTGGTCGCAAACGAAAAACGGCTGGACAACAGAAAACTCAGTGACTATCGCGAAACGAAACTTGAGCAAGGCATCATTGAACGTGCAGAAGGTTCAGCAAGAGTACTCCTTGGAAAAACCGAAGTCGTGGTAGGAATCAAGATTGAGATGGGTGAACCTTTTGCCGACACTCCGAACGAGGGCGTTCTAACTGTGAACGCTGAACTTGTGCCCCTGGCTTCACCGAGATTCGAACCGGGACCGCCTGACGAAAACTCCATAGAGCTTGCAAGAATCGTTGACAGAGGAATCAGAGAGTCAAAGGCCATCGACACAGCAAAGCTGGTCATCGAACCAGGCAAGAAAGTCTTCGTAGTCTTCGTAGACGTTTACGTGCTCAATCACGACGGAAACCTGATAGACGCCTCAGCTCTAGCTGCCGTGGCCGCCTTGATGAATACGAAAATGGCCAACTACGAAATTAAAGACGGAGAAGTGAAAATCAAAACGGGTTATCAACAACTTCCCATAAAGAAACACCCAATAACAGTGACTTGTGCAAGAATAGGCGACAAGCTTGTCGTTGACCCGTTGCTGGAAGAAGAACAAGTGATGGACGCGCGGATTTCAATAGCGATTGATGATGATGACAACATATGTGCAATCCAGAAAGGCGGCAGTGGATACTTCGAGCCGAAACAGGTATTCGAAGCAGCCAAAATAGCTAAGGAAAAAGCCAACCAAATACGCAAGAAACTGAACTGGTGAACAACTAATGGGGAGAACCAAGAAAGTCGGACCCACACGAGGGCTCGGACCCCGCTACGGTTCCACAGTCAGAAAACGTTACATCAAAGTGATGGCAGACATGAAGAAGCATCACAGATGCCCCCGATGCGGTTTTTCAAGAGTGAAAAGAGAAAGTGTTGGCATCTGGAAATGCAGAAAGTGCGGTTTCACCTACACGGGCGGAGCCTACACTCCGACTACAAAGCTTGGAGTCGTGGCCAAACGCTCAGCCAAAGGAGTGCCAGTCGAAGAGCCAGTTAAAGCCACTGCGGAAGAGGAAACAGCCTAAACCCCACAATTTTTCAAGTAGCCCATTCACAAGCAAGTCTCCGCCTTGTTTCGGATCTGGCTAGCATGAAGGCGACGGCTGCTGTACGCTTAAAGATTCCGTCTGAGAAGCGCTTGGAAACAGTCTTCAACTCCCTGAAGCCCGAGGTAACGAACGTGGCTACCACCCGTTCTCGTGCAGTTTTGGAGAAAAAAGAAGAGTTTTTGATTTTGAAAATTGAAGCCAAAGACACGGTTGCTTTGCGAGCAGCTTTGAACGCGTATCTGAGATGGATAAATTCCATATTCAATGTTCTGGGCATCATAGAAACGCGATAATCACTGCTTCACAATGTCAGTTTGTTGAGAGGAACTAGTTTCCGTTTTTCGAATTCTTCACCAAGATGGATCGAATCCGTTCGAGTCATCGAGTGATCATTTGCCGGACGAAGGAGAAGAAGGGACGTAGAGCGAGGAGGCTTTTGGAAAATGTTAATTAATAGCACGGCTAATTGCTGTGCAGATGGAAGGATAAAAGTGAGTGATGACATTTCACAGCTTCCGCCGCAAGTGCAGGAACGTCTGCTGAGGCTTCAGCAGCTTCAACAAACCCTTCAATCAATCTTAGGGCAGAAGCAGCAGGTGGAGATTGAAGTAACCGAAATTGATCAGGCCTTGAGTGAACTGCAAAAACTTGCCGATGATGCGGTCATATACAAGGCAACTGGCTCCCTATTGTTTAGATCTGAAAAAGGCAAAGTGACGACGGAATTGACGGAGCGAAAAGACCTACTTAACACGCGAGCCTCGATTTTAGGAAAGCAGGAAGAGCGTTTAAGGGGCCAGCTGAAGGACGTTCAGACCAAGCTTCAACAAGACTTGAGCCCGGTTTCTCCACCATCTAGCTGATTAACGTATCTAGGTGAGACTTGTGGAGCAGCTGGGCATACCAGAATTGACCAGCGAACAAGTTGAAGAATTATCTTTGATAGCGGAAGAAGCAGCCAGAAAGCAAATTCTTTCAAAGATTCCTTCTAAGAACATAGAAACATTGAACATAAGTGCTGAGACAGAGGGAACGAAACCAGTTGCATTAAACGTTGAGGTGGACATCGTGCTTGTGCGGTCAATGAAAGACTTCGACGTGCAAAAACTTGCCGATGACGCTGTTAAGGAAGCATTCGCGTCAGCTGAGCAATTTCTGAGGGAACTGACGTGTCGTTTGCGCAAATAACCAGTCTTCTAAACGCAATAGACGCGCGGTTTGCCGTTTTACTATGCCACCACAATGCCGATCCAGACGCACTCTGCTCAGCTTACGCCCTTGCAAGCCTGCTAAAACAATCACGACCGGAAATGGACGTTGAAATTGGAGCGGCGCATGGAATTAGCCGACTTGCAAGACACCTTCTCCAACACTTACCCATAGAAGTGAAAACGCAGCCAAGCGTCGAAAGGGCTAATGCAATAGTGCTGGTTGACACGAACACGATTCAACAGTTGGACAGTCTGGCTGAGAAGGTAAGAAATTCGAGAGCACCAATTATCGTCATTGACCACCATGCGAGTCACCCTGAAACCGAAGAAGTCGCAAAGATTTGCATAACCAACGAAGAAACCTCGTCTACGTGTGAAATAGTTTACGACTTCTACAGACAAACAGGCGTAAAACCTGGCGGAAACGAGGCCAAAGCCCTGTTTCTAGGCATAGCCTTCGACACACGTCACTTCGTACTCGCCAACTCAGCCACATTGAAGAACATTGCGGAACTAATCGATGCTGGGGTAAACGCGCAAGAAACGCTCTCGCTGCTGTCGTTACCCATGGACTTCTCTGAGCGTGTCGCTAGGCTCAAGGCCTCCAGAAGGACCCGACTTTTCAGAGTTGGCAAGTGGATAGTTGCGCTGTCTCATGTTAGTGCGTATCAGGCTTCAGCGGCCCGAGCCATGATCGAGCTGGGCGCTCACGTTGCCGCTGTTGCAGGAGAAAAGAATGGAGCCTTGGAAATCAGCCTTCGTAGCTCTCTTGAATTCTACAAAGAGACAAATATACATTTGGGAAGGGACATCGCGAAACCCGCGGGTGAATATCTTCGAGGTATGGGCGGCGGTCATGCCACAGCCGCCGGCGTAAACGGTGAAGGGGACATCGAAATTGGGCTCAAACGGTGCCTGTGGCTTTTAAAAGAGAAGCTTGCTAACCATAATTAAGTAGTTACTCTTAAATGAGCGGGCGACCCGCATGAGGTAGGCAGGCATCACTTATATGGCAATAATTGAAACAAGGAACTTAACCTACACATATCCCGGTGGCACAACCCAGTCAATCAGTGACGTGTCCATAAATATAGAGAAAGGTGAGTTCACCCTAATTACGGGCCCGAGTGGGTGTGGAAAAACAACACTCTGTCGATGTTTCAACGGTCTGATTCCTCACTTCTACCAGGGAGAGATGAAGGGAAACATCATTGTGGTAGAGCTCAATGTCTCAGAACACCCAATCTACGAGCTAGCAAAGCATGTTGGACTAGTTTTTCAAAACCCAGAAAACCAGCTTTTCGCCTTATCGGTCGAGAAGGACGTTGCCTTTGGCCTTGAAAATCTTGGGATTCCGAGAGAGGAAATGCGCAAGAAGGTCGACTGGGCCCTCCAGCTCGCGGACATTTGCGATTTGCGAGAACGCGCTCCACATGAGCTTTCAGGCGGACAGCAACAACGAGTCGCAATAGCTTCAGTACTGGCCATGCAGCCTGAAGTAGTAGTTCTGGATGAACCAACGTCGTTTCTTGACCCGTTGAGTGCAAGAAAAATATTCGAAGTCATTCATGAGCTGAACAGAAGCCTTGGAATAACTGTCGTGCTCGTTGAACATAGACTCGACTTGACGGCAAGGTACGCAGATCACATAATCATAATGGCCGAAGGAAAAGTCGTTCTGGATGGTGATCCTCATGAGATTCTGCGTTCAGAAGAGGCCCGCTTGATTGGAGTAGGCATCCCGAAAGCAACACGCCTCTACCAGATACTTACCAAGGATGGAATGAGGCTGGGTGATACTGTTCCATTGTCTTCTGAGGATATGGTACATCTTATCAAGGAGGCTTTCGAAAACCGATGATTCGAGTAAAAGAAGTGTATTTCACATATCCAAATGATGTTGAAGCATTGAAAGGAGTATCCCTAACCATTGAAGATGGTCAATTCGTGGCCATAATGGGACAAAACGGGGCCGGAAAGACAACCCTTGTTAAGCACTTTAACGGGCTGCTGAAGCCAACCAAAGGGCACGTGCTTGTGAACGGAGTTGACACAAAAAAGGTAAGCGTGGCAAAGCTGTCCAAAGACGTGGGTTTCGTCTTTCAGAATCCGGATCACCAGCTTTTCAGCGAGACAGTAGAACAGGAAATATCCTTCGCGTTGAGGAATTTTGGGTTCGAAGAAGATGTCATTGAAAAACGGATAGAGTGGGCCTTGAACCTCCTAGGCTTGATTGAGTATAGAAAGACTTCGCCGTTCATGCTGAGCGGTGGCGAAAGAAAACGGGTGGCCTTGGCTTCGGTGTTGGCATGGGATCCGAAAATGCTCATAATGGACGAACCCACGATTGGACAAGATTATGAGCAGAAAGAGAAACTTCGACAATTCATCTTGCAAATGAGAACCCAAGGCAAGACGATAATTGCCGTCACACACGATGTGGAGTTCGTGGCCGAATGCAACCCAAGAGTCGTTCTAATGCGCGAAGGCAAAATCATCGGGGACGGTCAAGCCAGAAAAATCCTTACAGATCAAGAAACCTTGATGCGAGCGTCAATCGTGCCTCCGCAGATAGCCCAGATTTTCTTAGGATTGCCCGGCTTGAACCTTCCCAACGACATCATTGACGTCTACGAAGCACAAAAGATCTTACTTGACGCTCTGGAGAAAGATATCAGATGAGCGTTTTCAGTGGACTGAAGTTCCGAAAAGTCTACTCTCCTGTTCACAATTTGGACCCAAGGATAAAATTTGTTTATGTCTGCGCAATTTTTATAGCTGCAATACTCTTCGGGGAACTGATACCACTAGTAGCGCTCTTCCTAATGCAAATTCCGTTCGTCCTTTTGGCCAGGGTTAGGCGCGAATGGCTCCGTTCAATGCGGGGAGCCGCTTTTTTGGCCGCACTGATTTTCCTGTCAAACTTACTCTTCCAGTTCATTGGCGCCGGCTACAAGGTCACGGCAGGCATTCTTGAGCTCTGCGCAGCGTTGACTTTGCGGTTCGTGGTGCTCGTCGAATCCTTTTCCGTCTTCTTCTTGACGACCTCTCCAGATCATCTGGGTTTGGCGTTAGAGCAGACACATGTGCCGTATGAGCTGGTTTTTGCCTTCACAACTGCTGTACGTTTTGTTCCTGTTTTGGCAGAAGAAGCTCAAACGATCATGGACGCGCAGAAAGCCAGAGGGTTGGAACTTGAACGCGGGAATTTTCTTAAAAGGATCAGAAATTACATTCCAATTCTTATACCGTTGATCGTAAGCGCGATTCGCAGAAGTCTGGAATTAGCTGAGGCCATGGAGTCTCGCGCTTGGGGAGCGACGAAAAAACGCACCAACCTGTACGTGCTTCGAATGCACAAGGGCGATGTGATCCTCATAGCCATTACGACCGCAGTTTTGGCTGGCGCGATTTACGTTCGGTTGTTCGTTGGGATTCCAGCAGTGTATGATTTGTTGAGGGGTCTGTTTTAAACCGCAAGCCTTTTAATTGAGGCGTCTGCGTAAAGGGTTTTTCGGGAGATCACAGGAGATGAAATGGTTAAGAGCGGCCGCAGAGGAAATTGTTGAGTGCATCAAGATATCTATCGAAGCACTCGACATGAAGAAAGTTGAACGGCTTATCGAGCTCATGCTCGGGGCGAAGGGCAAGAAGATTTTCACGGTTGGCATGGGAAGGAGCGGTTTTGTTGCTAGAGCTTTTGCCTTGCGCCTGATGAACTTGGGTTTTAACGTGTATTTTCTGGGTGAAACCATAACCCCTGCAGCTGAAAAGGGCGACCTGCTGATAGCGATTTCAGGTACGGGTAGCACAAAAATGGTGCTAACTGCAAGCGCAGCTGCTAAGGACATTGGCGCTAAAGTCATAGCGATTACGTCTTTTCCCGAATCTGCCTTGGGGCATTTGGCTGACTTGATAGTGACGGTTAAGGGAAGGACCAAGGCTGGTATGCCAGTAGAAGAGGACTATTTAGCCAGACAGATTATTGGTGAGCGAGAGCCATTGACCCCGCTGGGAAGTATCTTCGAAAACAATTGTATGGTTTTTTTGGACAGTCTGGTCGTAGAGTTGATGCACCGGATGGGACGAACGGAAGCAGATTTGAAGCGTAGGCATGCGACAATAGAATAAAGAAGCGGAACCTGAAAGCATCAGAGAACGGGCTAGTCGCCAGAAGACGTAAGTCTAACTGTATCTTGGGCGAGTATTATGAGTTGCTTCTGACTTTGACGTTGATAGCTTATGTCTGCTCGATTGCAGGACGTTAACATCTGGTCTTCTTTTTCTTGGATTTCTTGAACAGTCGGTTCTTGGGAATTTTTGGTTTTCGAACGCGTTCAGCATCCTTTGCCGTCGGCTGCAAACGAGGTCTCCAGATAATATAGCGCAGGCTGCTTCTATCAAATCTGGCTTATGTTAGAATGCTAAGGATTAGGCGTGCATATAACTTATTAAGACTCGCGACACAATATATTCTGAAAGCCACTATACGCCCTAAACAAAAACGGGTAGTGCAAACAATGAATGAATTAACATCAAAAGCTCCCAAAGCCATAGAGGAAGAGACAGTAGGCGTGCTGATAAAGGAGGAAACGAAGAAGCCAACTGCTTTCAGGGAAGCCTACCCAATACAAGAACCTTATGTATACGCAGCCATAATCACTGATCCGGAAACACAGAAAATTCGTTACGAGGTTATAGAACCAACTCTTCAGAATGAAGAGGAGGAACAGTTGAGAGACTTAAAGACATTTTTGATGGAAGAAGTTGATGTAAACCTGAAGGAAATAGAAACAAAAGAGAAAGCAGAAAACTATTTGAAGGAACAGGCAAAGCGGATAATCAAAAGGTACCGTATAAACGTTGCATCTGAAGCGGTTGACAAACTAGTATATTACGTGATCCGGGATTTCATCGGTTACGGAAAGATAGATCCTTTAATGAAGGATCATTTGATCGAAGATATATCGGCAGATGGGGTGAACATACCCCTTTACGTATGGCATCGAGCGTATGAGTCGTTGCCTACAAACATCATATTCAAAGATGAAGCAGAACTGGATTCTTTCATAATACGTATGGCTTACTTGTCTGGAAAGAACATCTCTATAGCCTCTCCGATTTTAGACGCGTCGCTTCCAGACGGCAGCCGTGTTCAACTAACTTATGGGAACGAAGTAACGAGGCGAGGATCAACATTCACTATTCGGCGTTTCAGAGTTGATCCCTTGACAATTTCAGACCTGATTGCCTTCAAGACAGTCTCTTCAGAGATGGCCGCATACCTCTGGTATATCATTGAGAACAGAGCCTCAGTACTAGTCGCAGGCGGCGTGGCTTCTGGAAAAACAACCATGCTGAACTGTCTATCAATGTTCATAAAACCAGAAATGAAGATAGTCAGCGTAGAAGACACGTGGGAACTAAACCTTCCACACGAAAACTGGATACCTTCGGTGGTAAGGCTTGGTTTTGGACATGAAGAGAAGAGAAGCGGAACAATAACCTTGTTCGACCTGCTGAAGGCGGCCGTCAGGCAAAGACCCGATTACATCATCGTGGGCGAGGTTCGAGGTGAGGAAGCTTACACGTTGTTCCAGGCCATGGCGACCGGTCATTTGGGAATGTGCACTATGCATGCAGAATCAGTTGAAACAGTTATAAACCGACTGGAATCTGAGCCGATGAACATTCCGAAATCGCTCATAGCGATGACAAACGTCATAATGGTCATGGGAAGAACGGAAATTGAAGGAAAACCTGCCAGAAGAGCCACCACGACAACGGAAGTCGTAGAGCTCGATCCAAACAAAACAAACATACTGACTGAGCAGGTTTTCAGTTGGAATCCAAAACTCGATTCATTCTCTTTTTCTGGCCATAGCACGATATTGGAAAGGCATGTGAAAAAACTAGGTATCAACGAACAAGAGGTCAAACGAGAGCTGAACAGAAGGCAGACAGTTCTGGATTGGATGGCACTGAAAGGTATTCGACGCTGCACGGAAGTCGCGAACGTGATTCGTGAGTACTACGCCAATCCTGATCGTGTTTTTCAAAAAGCTAGAGTTGGGCTGAGATGAAAAACGAAAAGCCTTCTGGGAGAGTCAAAACACTCTATAGTCGTCTCGAGGCAAAGCTCAGGCTGCTTTTGGCAAAATTGTTCAGGCCCAAAGAAGGGAATCAGGAGGAAAAGACAAAGACTGCCCTTGAAAGTCCTCAGTCGATGGCATATCAGCTCATTGGACACAAAACGACTCGAATTCTACCCCTCTTCAAGGACTTAGATACTAGTCTGCAGAGGTCTGGTCTGAAGGTCAATTTCAAGGCCTATGTAAGTCTTACAGTTTTTACGACCGTGCTGATGTCCATTACTATTCTAGCTTTGGTGCCTTGCTTGTTGCTTTTCATCTTCAGTGTGCCCCTTTTGCCAGCCATCCTGTTTGGAGTTGGAGCAAGTCTGTTCGCATTCGCATTCTCAACTTTCGGCTTCTATGCCTATCCAATTTACCGCGCGGATGCCCTTAAACGAGAGCTCGAAGATGAGCTGCCCTTCACAACCGGTTATATGGCGATTCTCACAAGCGCAGGCGTTTCTCCAGAAAAGGTCTTTTATTCTCTGTCAAATATGAGTGTGCCCTTAGCCGTGTCCAAAGAAGCCAAAGACGTCGTCAGAGACGTGAGCCTCTTCGGCTCCGACATAATTTCCGCTTTAGAGGAGACGTCAAAGCGAACACCTTCTGAAAGATTTCGGGAGATGATTGAAGGTTTCATCTCGACGGTTCATTCCGGCGGGAACCTCGCCGGGTACCTTCGCGAAAAAAGCACACAGTACATGAAGCTAAAAAGAATAAGTCTCAGGAAATATTCAGACACGTTGTCTATGCTATCGGAATTCTACGTGGCCATTCTTCTAACAGGCCCTCTGTTCCTAGTCATCATGCTCACAGTTATGGCCATGCTTGGGGGAGGCAACCTGGGGTTGCTGAGCCCAGATCTTCTGCTAAGCCTGCTCACCTACATGGGAATACCTCTAGGCGCGATAATATTCCTGATAATCTTGGATGCAGCATCACCCAAATGGTGATGAAAATGCCGAAGGTGGAGAAGAAGGTAAAGAAAACCACGTGGGTCGTTTCAAGCATCCTAGCAATAGCCATAATGCTGCTCGGGTTCCTCGTGTTCTCTGGAACAACGATATTCGACGAATTCGTGTTTTTCGCTGTCATAGTACTTGTCTTTCCTCCCGCGATCTTGAACTACATCGATTACAAGTGGAGAAAAGCGATCGATGAACACTTGCCTGACCTTTTCAGAAGCATAGTCCAGGCTCAAGAGACAGGTATGACCTTGCCACGGGCCTTGGAGGAAGCCGCTAAAAGAGACTATGGTCCGTTCACTTCAGAATTGAAGAAGATGACTACGCAAATTTCCTGGGGAACGAACTTTGAAGACGGGCTTCTGAGTTTAGGAAGACGAGTTGACACAGTGTTGGTACAAAGAACCGTGCCGATGATAATTGAAGCAAGCCGCTCAGGAGGACACGTAGAAAAAGTCTTTGACCCGATGGGCAAATTCATACAAGCGACTCTTCTCCTTGACAAAGAACGCCGAACTCAAACAAGACCATACATCGCAATAATCTACGTGGCTTTCTTTGTTTTTCTCTTTACCATTGTACTGCTTTTCAGATCGTTCTTTGCAAGTGTAGAAGGCTTACCATTACTTACGACAGCCGCGATGCAGCCGGGCCAAGTGCAACGGCTATTTTTCCACATGACGTCAATTCAAGCTTTTTTCGGCGGCTTGGTCGCCGGAAAGATGGGCGACGGAACTGTGAGCGCAGGATTGAAGCACAGCCTTGTTCTTATGCTATGTGGCTACATAGCCTTGAAGGTCTTCATGTGAGGTGAGAGAATGCCTCGGAGGCCTAGTAGTTTTCTATCAGACAAACGGGCCATAACCCCAGTTCTGAGCAATCTCTTGCTCACAGTCGTGGCTGTAGCGGCCATGGCGCTTGCTACAACGGCAACCTTCGTGATAACATCTGACCTGCGAGACAGAATGAGTGAGCGCGTCGTCGTAGAGGACGTATGGTTTAACAGTGTGACCAACAGCACCGATATTTATCTTCGTAATGTTGGCAAGGTTGCTGTCAGGCTTTCGGGAGTCTATGTCAACCACACGTCGCAGTCGTTCACGAGACCTTTTTACTTGGAAATCGGTGAACACTGCTGGCTCAACATTTCGCAAGCATGGGTGTCTGGCAGTCTGTACTACGTGGACATTGTAACAATCAGGGGGTTACACGTTGGAGGCTATTACAAGGCGCCTTAAACGCGATAAGCGCGGCGTAAGCAACGTGATAGTCGTGATGCTTAGCCTAGTCCTAATCACGATTATAGTTGCAAACGTGGTTCTCTGGAGCTACCAAATGAACCAATATGACTGGGAAAGAATGCAAGGAAAGATAGAAATTGTGAATGTGTCTCCCGTAGTTAGTTCTTCTTGGTTTGTCGCTCAAAGTGAATATGCTGTAAACAAGGGTAGTAGCGTGAGTGGCTTCTACACAGACACGCATTCCATCAACGACCAATGTGAGACATTCACGGAAGGATCTTCCGGACAGGTTTGGCCAAGTAATTGGAATAGAAGGGTTAAGATTGCGATTGACCATAACGACGTTGGCGAAGCGCTCAGCAACTTCCCAGTACTTGTATATCTCAGTAACTCGTCAGGTCGAAACAACGATAATGTTTCCTGCGTTTTTACTGAACTTCAGAGCAAAGACAACAGAAAAAAGATTGCTGTTACAGCAGAAGACACTCAGACGCAGTGTTTTGTGGAGATCGAAAAATGGGACGACTTCAACAATCAAGCTTGGTTGTGGGTTAAAGTTCCGAACATAAGCAGTTCGCAAGACACAGTGCTGTATCTGTACTATGATAAGAGTCATGCAGACAATACCGCATACGTGGGAGACCCGGACTCTGCAGCTGCAGAAAATGTGTGGGATAATAACTACAAGTTGGTTATGCATTTGGATGAAACTTCTGGAATCCAATTAGACTCGACCTCCAACCACAACGATGGATTTCCTGAAAGCGGAGTGACCCAGAATGTTAGCGGAATAGCAGATGGAGCAGACGGCTTTGATGGAACTAATGACAGAATTCGAATAAATGACAGTGAGAGTCTGACCTTCACGAATAATCAGCTCACCTTGGAGGCATGGGTGAAACTCGATACCTTACCAACAGACGAAACAGCTCTGATACGAAAAGACAACCAGTGGCAATTGGGTTTCATCAGGTCAAATGCTATTAGAAATCTAGTTGCCACAAACGCCATCACTGGGTGGACAGTTGCGAATGACGAAAACTGTTTGTTTCAAACTGGCAACTGGTATTATTGGACTTTTGTATATAATGGCTCCACAATTATCCACAAAATAAACGCAGAGCAAATCGGTTCAGTTCATACCGTGACTGGAAACATCGTGGACAATCCAAACCCAGTATACGTAGCTTACTGTATATACACAGGAAAATACCTTGATGGCATTATCGATGAACTCCGCATTTCCAATGTGCCGAGAAACCCTGCTTGGACCAAAGCCAGCTATGAAAGTGAGAAAGACGATCTAGTGGCTTACGGAAGCGAAGAGATTCTAGGCGAAGAGCGGAACCAGTTGGATGTCGTCGGGGACTTTGAGATTGATCTATCTAGTTATCCCTTGAATTATGTTCAGACCGTTGAAATACAGTTAGAATATCGAGCTAGTGATAGCGGTGAAAACTGGTATCTTAAGACCTACAACTGGACGGCGGCGGAGTACAGCGACTTCGGTTTCAACTCTACTCTGGGGCATGTGCCTACAACAAGCTGGGATGTGTACGCTGTCAACTTGACAGACGAGTGGCGTAGTTACGTAAGCGAAAGCGGCATGATTCGCGTGAAATTACAGGATAATGAGGCGGATTCTAATCAAACCTTAGTGGACATCGACTTCTTGGGCGTCAGGGTGACGATTATCGGGACAAGTTTTGTCTTCCAAAACAGCGGATCTCTGACGTCTCATGTGGTTTCCCTGTGGGTAAGCAATTCAACCCATCATAAGAGATATGATGTAGATGTATTCATTAATTCCGGAGACTCGGTATCATATATTCGAAACGACATAGTCTTGCCCGACAAACCATACATGATCAAAGTTGTTGAAGAAACAGGAAATATGGCCGTGTTTTCGGGTCATTGAGTCTAAGTCACTTTTGTTGGCTCTGATGTTGAACTAGCTTTCAAACAATTTGTCTTTTAAAGCTCTTATCACTTCTTTCTGGTTGACAGCCTCTATCGTTTCAATATGGTATAGTTCGGCCATTTTCTTCGCATTTTCATTCATTGTAGGAATTGCGATGAGGTAGGCCTTGTCTGGCGAAACATCAAATATCTTCGCGAACAATGCAATTACCGGCTGCTCGGACACGGCAGATTCCGTTGACGTAGCTAGGTCGATCACTGTGAGCTTTTTCGCCCCGTTTCCTTCGTAGGCCACAACGTCAAACATGTGGTTGGCTCCAGATTTGCCTTTCACATACGCGGGAGCTTCAACTTCAAATCCTTTTTCCGTTAGTAGCTCTCTTATGGGCGCGATTAGAACCCAGCCTAGTGCCGCTTCCTGTCGTGCTTCCTCTCTAATGCTGTAAGAATAAACGTCTTTGATCAGGACATCTTCAAAAGTGAAATTCTCGTGGCAGTCTCTGCAGAAAAGTGCAGCGATGGGGATATCGAAACTCTTGCTGCAGTCTCTGCAAGTGCACCATATCCCTGCGCGTCTGTAATCGACATCAAGCTTTTTCAATTCGATGTGGCATTTTGGACACACAAGGTCGTAGCCCTTGTGGAAGTTTTCCTCCACATCCATATAACCGCATTTAACGTGTTCGACTAAAGAGCTTCTCTGAATGTCAAATGATTTGCAGTATGGACAACAATAACGGATGGAAATGCTTACGGAATTGCATTTTGGGCAGAATATGATCTTGTCATAAAGTTTTCTTGCAAGTATCCCGGCCTCATAAAGCTTGTTTAGTAATGCCTCGACTTTTGAACAGTCGCCGACGATTTTCTCGACTGTCGGATAGTGATACCCCAGCCTAGGGTCATAAGCGGGTTCAAGCTCACTGACTTCGCCGCTTAAGAATTTACCCAGAAAGGCTTGTGTGTCTGGGTTTTTGTAAAGCTCTATTCTTTCTGCCTTGCCCATTTTCAGCATTCCATTCTTGGCTAATCAGGATAGTTGATTGTTTCCAGAGTTAATTTTTTCCTTTACCGTTTTGAATATTTCTGGAAACGTTTTTAATGTTTCGCTGATTCGCTTATTTGGATAAAGTGGTTTAGGATGAGTTCGCACCAGAAGCGCATGGTTCGTTGTCCAAAATGTGGTTTTGCCTTTGACATAACCTATGGTAGAGCTTTTGCTTGCTCGGGCTGTCCGTCCTCCGTACAGTGTAGCGCTGCCAAATGTCCGAAATGCGGGCATGAATTCCCCTTGTCGCAACCTTAGGTACATCGATTTTCCTCTTTTAGATTTTTGGTCTGACCTCAAACTCGCAGATTTCCTGTCCATCGGCAACGCATTGCACTTCAACAGCCTCAAGAGGCGCACCGACTACTCTGCCAAAAGCCCCGGCGATGAAGCCGCGCGTCCAATGGCAAGCCTTCTCTTTCCTCTGCTTTCTTAGCAGAGCCTCGAAAGACGCTCGCATCTTGACTCTCCCAACGAGGCTTTTCTGATCCATCTTGAACTCCTCGATCTCGCCCCACCCCGTGGCTTTAGTTGACTGAGCTAGGACCGACGCCAAAGAATCACCCTGCAAACCGTACCTCTTTTCGAAGAGGTCACTCATGTATGCTCCGCTTTTCTTTCCAGCATTGTAGAAGACAGCAGCGAAGCCTGAAGGAGTCAGTATCTTTTCTATTTCGTCGAATAGACTGCCAAAGAGTTCCACTGACATTACGACCGCCGCTGATCGGCCGTGCATTATTGGAAAATGTAGAGTATCAAACACTAATGGTACGGGTCTAGTGGCTTCAACGTTCTGAACTACGTCAAGTTTGCGTAGCTCTGCCTCGATTTGTCCGATATTTTTCAGCGCTTTTGACAAGTCTATGAAAGAAGTCCAGTAGCCAACGTTGCTTTTTTCGACTGCGTCGAAAAGTATTGAGGTTAATATGTTAACATGGGCTTCTGAGAGAACTTGGGCAGTCTTGGACACTGCTCCCCGGATGTTCTTCAAGGTTATGCGAATTTCGTAGACTTCCTCGTCAGGTCTTGTTTCAATGAATGTAAAAGCTCTTTTCGGCACGAACCCTTCCATAAGTGATCACAGCTTTACCTTCTAAGTGAACCTATTTGGCGTGGCAATAAAAAGAGTTTAAGGCTCCTCGATCAAGAGTCTGGATCAACATTCCAAATTCACAGTCACGTTTTTTAATGAGAACCATCATATCTCAACCACAACTTTCGTAAGTATTCAACGGCAAGCGGTGAACCAGTTGGCAACTCAACCTGCTCCAAGTCGTTCGACGATTCGCTGGACAACATTGAGAGGGCTAACTCCAATAATCATATTCACGCTTTTGGCGGTACTCGCTGAGTATTTGGTTGTATTTTACGCCATGAGCATTGGGGTCATGGACGCGGCAGTTCTGAAGATCGACTGGCCAGTGACTATTTCGATCAGCCCCTTGTTCCATTTGGTCCCGATATCTGCCATAGTAACGCTTGTATCTACGTGGGCGTATCTCAGGAAGAAGTTGACTGTAAGGTCGCAAGGACTCCGGAAATCTGGGGCTCTTGTCGGTAGAGGAACGGAACCGAAGAAGCCAAAATCTGGAATGAGTCGACGCGTGGGCAGTTTCTTCAGCAAAATAGAGACCTCAAGAGTTTCCATAAGAAGCACGATAACTGTGCTGCTGACCTTTCTGGTGCTCGTTCTGATGATATCTCTTCTGACTTATCCGCAGCTGATTTATCGAACTGTGCAGAGTGCATACCAAAATAACCCTTCAATGCTCAACTTCGTGCGTTCCGTGGACAGTTCTGTCGCCGGTTTTGCAGAAGCTGTCGCACCCATAGGCTGGATAGGCACAACCATAAACAACGGTTTGTTGGCGGCCGCGCCTGCCGTTCAAAACCTGGGGAGCGGCTTGGGGAATTCGCTGGCGTCACTGGCAGGTTTGGACAATGCAGGCAAGTATCTGGTCTTTCAGAATGCGGCAGCATGGATTTCTGGCGTATTGATTCTCTTTTACGGCGAGTTTATGCGAAAAGGCTACCGTTACAGGAAGAAGCAGTAGCTAAGGGATTCTGATGGCTGACCACCCTAGGTTTGGGCCGGCTGGTGTTCCTCCAATGTTCAGGTTTGCTAAGGCGACGTTGTCAGACGTTCCGATACTCTTGCGTGAAGAGGGTCTTGACGCGTTTGAATATGAAGCAGTACATTGGGGCAAAAAGCCACAGGTAAAGAGGGTGGATGCTGAACAGCTTGGCTTGAAGGCGAAGGAAAATGACGTCTGGCTTAGTCTTCATGGCTCCTACTTCATAAACTTGTGCGGTGAGAAAGCAATCGTTGAAGCAAGCAAACGACGCCTGATCGCATGTGCAACAGCGGCCGAATGGATGAAAGGACATGTCGTTGTTTTTCATCCGGGATTTTATGGAGGAAAGTCGCGGGGAGAAGCGTTCAAACTCTGCCTAGAAGCTTTGAAAGAAGTTGTTGAGGATTTGCAGGCGCAAGGTGTCACGAACGTGAAAGTTGGTCCGGAAACGATGGGTAGGCTTCATCAGCTGGGAAGTTTGGACGAGATCTTGAGCCTTTGCGAAATTGTTGAGAGGACCCAGCTGGTGATTGACTGGTCACATTTGCACGCGAGAGAGGGTGGTTGTCTTAACACTGTGGACGATTTCCGGAGGACTGTGCTGAAGATTGAGAACCGGCTGGGAACGGAGGCCGTTGAAAACATGCATTGTCACTTTACGAAGATCGAGTTCACAGCTCAAGGCGAAAAACGCCATCATGCATTGCTGGAAAAGCGTTACGGACCGGACTTCAGGAAATTGGCCAAGGTGATCGCTGAGTTTCGGCTAAGGCCGGTCATAATAAGTGAAAGTCCCATTCTAGATTTGGATGCTGTGAGGATGCGTGATATTTTGCAGGAAGAATGGGACAATAGCTGAAAGTGAGCTGTGCGATACATTTTTTATGGAGTCCCATAGTGCTCTTTGTGGGTGCGTGTTTTGGTTCGGTTGAAAGGGTTTCAAAAACTGACACCGGTCGACGAGGCGCTGCGGACGTTCTTTGCAATGTTGCGGTTCAAATCGTTGAAAACGACCACAATTCCTTTGGATTCAGCTTTGAATCGTGTGTTGGCGGAAGATGTCATTGCGAGGGTGGATCTGCCTAGGTTTGACCGATCAGCAGTTGATGGGTACGCGGTTAAGGCTGAAGGGACTTTCGGTGCGACTCAGCTGAAACCGAGAATAGTGCGACTTACCGGTGGGGATGTTGTTGCCGTAGATGAGGCAAAGCAGGTGTGGACGGGAAGTCCTGTTCCTAGGAATGCGAATGCTGTTGTGATGCTTGAGGATACTTTGCAAGTTAAGGATGAGGTTCATGTTTGGAGTCCTGTAACGCCGGGGGAAAACGTTTCGAAGAGAGGTGAGGACGTTCGGGAGGGGGAGGTTGCGGCAGAGGTTGGGGCGCGTTTGAAGCCGCAGCATTTGGGGTTGATAGGTGCTTTAGGCGTGAGTGAAGTTGAGGTTTTTGAGAAGCCTAGGATCGCGATTTTGGCCACGGGAAATGAACTTGTGGAGTTGGGTCGTCGATTGCGGGGAAGTCAGGTCTTTGACGTTAATAGACTTGTTCTTTCCTCTCTGTGTTTTGATTTAGGTGCTGAGACGTTGGATTTGGGCATTGCGAGGGATGACGTGGGTGAGATTTCTGAGAAGTTGAGGCTGGGTCTTGAGAGGGCTGATGCGTTGATTACGAGTGGGGGAACGAGTGTTGGGGGTTCGGATCTTGTTCCTGATGCTGTTAACGAGGTTGGTAAGCCGGGTGTTGTTGTTCACGGTGTGGCGATGCGTCCGGCTATGCCGACCGCGTTGGCTGTGGTTGATGGGAAGCCCGTGTTGATTTTTCCTGGCAACCCTGTTGCGGCGATGGTTGGGTTTGAGGTTTTCGCGAGGCCATTGATATTCAGAATGCTCGGGTTGAAACGGGTAGAGTCTAGGTTTGAAGTGCAGGCTAGAGTGACTAGGCGGATGGCCACGACTCTTGGAAGGAGAAATTTTGTTCGTGTTCGTGTCTTTCAGACAGGGGGTGAGTTGCGTGCTGAGCCCATTAGTGCTCGTGGTTCGAGCTTGATTTCTACGATGACTCGGGCTAACGGGTATGTTGTTGTTGCTGAAGATCGGGAGGGCTTGGAGGAAGGAGAGTTGGTGACGGTGCAGATGTTTGACAATGTTGGGGGTTGTTGATGGCTGTGTTTAGAAGGTTGTTGACTTTTGATGAGGCGCGAGAAGCGGTTCGGAGAGATTTTGAGCCTAGGCCTTTGGGGGTTGTGGAGATTTCGCTTTTGGAAGCTGTTGGCCGTGTTCTGGCGGAAGACATTGTAGCCGCTTCGGATATTCCGTCTTTCAGTCGGTCAACTGTCGATGGTTATGCGGTTGGGGCTGAGGACACTTTTGGAGCGGAAGAGAACAGGCCTATTGCTTTGAGATTGTGTGGAAGGGTGAACATCGGTGAGCCGCCGAGAGTAGCGGTCGGGCGGGGTGAAGTTGTGGAGATCGTTACGGGTGCGCCGATGCCGGAGGGGGCTGATGCTGTTGTGATGTTGGAGTATACTGAGCGGAAGGGTGGTGAGGTCTTTATTTTCGGTGCGGTGGCTTTGGATGAGAATGTGATGAGGGCTGGTTCTGACATCAGGAAGGGTGAGACTGTTCTGAGGGTTGGGGCGGTCTTGGGTTCAAGAGAGATTGGCGTTTTGGCGGCGTTGGGGATGGCGAGAGTGAAGGTTTATGTGGTTCCGCGTGTGGCGGTTCTTTCGACTGGGCCTGAGGTAACTGATCCGGGTGAGGAGTTGCTTCCTGGGAGGGTTTATGATATAAATGCTTACAGTTTGAGTGCGGCGGTCGTGGAGAGCGGTGGAGAACCTGTGTGTTTGGGTGTGTTTCCTGATAGGTTGCCAGTGCTGCGGAAGGCGGTTGCGCGTGGGTTGGCGTGTGCGGACGTGGTTTTGACTTCTGGCGGTGTGTCGGTTGGTCCGAGGGATGTGATGCCTAAGGTGTTACAGTCGCTTGGAAAACCGGGCATTATTGTGTGTGGGATTGCGATAAAGCCTGGGAAGCCGACTACTGTGGCTTTGGTTGGTGGGAAGTTGGTGTTTTCGCTTCCTGGGCATCCGGCGTCTGCTTTGTTGGTTTTTCATTTGTTTGCTCGTCCGTTGATTGAGGTTATGGCGGGAAGGAAGGCGGGTAGGGGTTTGGAGGTTGGGGCTTTTGTTGGTATGAGGTTGTTTGGGGCGAAGGGGAGGAGGACGTTTGTTATGGTTAGGTTGAGGCGTGATGGGTCGGGTCGGTTGTTGGCTGAGCCTGGTCCTGTTTCGGTTTCTGGGGCGATCTCTGCGCTTGCGAGGGCTGACGGGTTTGTGGAGATTCCTGAGAACGTGCAGTTTGTTGATTCGGGTGAGAGGGTTACGGTGCGTCTTTTCAGAAATCTGGATTGAAGCATGTGTTAGCTTTCTAGGGTGCTTCTTTTGCTTGCTACGTATGCTGTGAAGATCCAGGTGAGGATGAGGTAGGCGATCATGCTTGTGCCTAGGATGTAGTCTCTTGTTAGGATGTTGTAGATCATGAAGGCTGAGAAGGTTGTGGCTGCGAAGAAGAGGATGATGGTGAGCCAGATGGTCCATGGTCTTTTTCTTAGGGCTCCGTAGGCGGTGGTTAGGCTGAATATGCCTATTATGGCGACGTGTGGGGCGAAGTCAGCTAGTGCGGTCCATGTGAGGAAGATGATTCCGGCGATGGTGTAGAAGATGGCTGTTGCGAGCATGGCTTTGTTTTCGAGTTTCAGTTTGGTTGGGAGTGACAATTTTTGTTCGCCTTTAAGCTAGATGCATTGGTGGTTGCGTTAATAAGTCTAATGCTTCGCGAGGGGGCGGTGTGTGGGATGATTTGGTGGGAACTTTAGCAGGTAGTAGGGCCTTAAGAGTTCGTGGTACCCTCCTCGTTTTTTCCGTTGCTGTCGTGCAGTGCGGGCCCGTGCTCATTGTCAATGATAAAGGGTAGAGTAGGCTTTATAATTGGTAGCCCCCCGGTATTTTTTCTGCTGAGTATGTTGTTGGTATGTTGTGGGTTCGTGTGGTAGATGCTGTGATGGATTGAAAATGCGGGCTCTTCCACGGGCCCTTGCTGAATGTCGATTTTGACAAGGTAGGTGGCTCGAAAAATTGTCAGCTCTCTTGTTCTTTGTCACGCACTTCGATTTGTGACAAAGTCGCGCATGGTCTTGCTTCTGACTGCTTCTTTTGCTTCCTTGTCTTGTTTTTCGAGGGCGCGAATTTTGGGTATTGATTGTATTTTCATAATTGTATTATTGACGTGAGACTCTGAGTGAATGTTCGATGCTTGGGGTATCTGTGAGTATAGAGGAATCAGATGATGGAATGCGATGTTGAGTCTTCAGCAAAGGTGTTGGTTGAATCGGAGGAACAGGCAAGGCGTCTATTAGAGTTTCAGAAGAAGATCATTGAAGCGCCGCTTGTCTGGATTAATATGCTTGACAGAGAAGGGAACATAACTTTATGGAATCGTGCTGCTGAGCTCATTTCTGGTTATTCTAGGGAAGAAGTTATTGGACATAAGAAAGTCTGGGAATGGCTTTATCCAGACTCGCAATATTGTTCCTGGAATCTTGCAGCAGCGCTGAAACTCATTGAGACGAAAGGATGCGTGGAAAAAGACGATACTACGATCAGATGTAAAGACGGAAAATTGAAGACTATTACTTGGTATTCTAACAGTACTTCAGATGAAAACGGAAACCCTTCGGGCAGCCTTTCTGTGGGTATAGACATTACTGAACGCAGGATGGCAGAGAGTAGGCTGGCCATGATGAATGAAAAGCTGCGTGTTGTCGGCGGCTTGACGAGGCATGACGCCAAGAACAAGCTCTCCGCGATTGTTGGGAATGCGTATCTCGCAAAGAAGGAACTCTCAAGCAACAGTAAAGCTCTGAATTATCTCAGAGAGATGGAAACAGCTGTTCGACAAATTGATAGGATTTTCGATTTTGCTAAAAACTACGAGATGCTGGGTGTTGAGGAGCTTGTTTACACTGATGTGGAAAAAACGGTCAATGAGGCAATTTCACTCTTTTCAGACCTAGGAGAAATTCGGGTGATAAATGATTGCCATGGTTTGACGGTTTTCGCAGATTCACTGTTGCGACAGCTCTTCTACAATTTGATCGACAATTCGCTGAAGTATGGCCGGAAGATCTCCAAGATTAGACTGTACTGTGAGAAAACAGGTCAAAATGAACTTAGACTGATTTATGAGGATGATGGTATAGGCATACCTGCTGCAGAGAAGCTGAAGCTCTTCAGAGAGGGATATAGCACAGGTGGAAGCACTGGATACGGATCGTATTTGATGAGGAAGATTGTTGAAGTTTACGGTTGGACGATACAGGAAACAGGTGAAGAAGGCAAGGGAGCGCAGTTTACAATAACAATACCCAAGATAAGCCAGAGTGGGAAAGAAAATTACGGGATTGACTGACTGGAGAGAAACAACGTTCTTTCTGCTATCTATTGCAGCACCTGGAAAATGTGACAAATGGAGAACTGATAGCATGGTTCGGCGTTCGGGCCAGCTACTACACACAGAAATGGAAACGTGAATCGAGAGCCTGAAGGTCACGCTGTTCCTGAATCGATTTATGGACTTTGCAGGCAGAGCGCGTGCGCTCAGAGGCGAAAGAGTTTAGAACTCAGCATGGAGATAAGCGAGGAGAGGAAGTTGAGAGCAACAAATGAGCAATCGTGAACTTTTCGTGTCCCAATCAAACGTTTTCGGCGGTTTACAGAAACCATTTGAGAAAGCGAACTATGTGGTTCTGGGCGTTCCGTTCGATGTGACTAGCACTTATCGGACTGGAGCCAGGTTCGGTCCTAACGCGATAAGGCAAGCATCGCTGAATATTGAAACTTACAGTTTCCGGACTGGCATCGATGTTGAGGATCTGCTGGTGCATGATCTGGGCGATCTGAACGTATCCACTGACACGAAGAAGACTTTGGAGATGTTGCAGCTTGTCGTCAAAGACGTTGTAGGAGCTGGAAAGGTGCCTGTGACGATTGGGGGTGAGCACACGATAACGCTTGGTGTTGCAAAGGGCTTGGGCGACAAAGCCTCAAAGACCGCAATAGTGAGCTTTGACGCGCACCTTGACCTGCGCAACGAGTTCTTGGGGCTTAGGCTTTCGCACACGACTTTCATGCGTAGGATTAGTGAGGAAGTTAAGCCGGCGAAGATTGTGGAGGTTGGCACTAGGGCCGTGTGCAAGGAGGAGCTGGCGTATGCAAAGAAGGCGGTCATAGGGTTTTTCACCACTGGGCAGGTCAGAAAGGAGGGAGCTGAACGGATTGCGAGGCTGTTGAAGGAGAAGCTGGCTGGATGTAAGTATGTTTACGTGTCGGTTGACATGGACGTTCTTGATCCTGCCTTTGTTCCAGCTGTCCAGAATCCGGAAGCAGACGGGCTGGGAATGCATTTCTTGCTCGACATTTTGAACGGTGTATGCGATAAGCGTGTAGTTGGCTTTGATGTTCTGGAGATTGCACCCAATTACGACCAGGGAATTTCGGCGATTCAAGCGGCAAAGGTGATTTTTGAATTGCTGTGCCAATTGGAAAAGTCGAGGAGAGCGTAGTTCAGAATGAAAGAAACAAAGAGCGCGCGGCATTGGCTGGACACTTGCAAGCAATAGCTCCCAAAATGTAAGGCAAAGAGTGAATGCACTCAGGTTTGAAGCATTCGAAGCTTTCTCCTCTTAACAAGGAGATATCATGAAACTGTAGAGGACTGCGAAAGCCGAGTACAAAAAGCAAAAGAGCCGCGTAATCTTTTGAAGACAGCCCGATATTCAAGGCTCCAATAATTCCGACAGCAAGTGCGAACCCGAAGACTACAATCCGCAATAACCATTCGATCTTGTCAGAACGCCGCATCGTTCATCACGCGCCAAGTCTTTGTTTGACTCTTCCCTTATGATATCTGTAATAAGAATTTCTTAAGAACAGGAGCTTTTCGATAGTTTTGCTATGAAGAAGCCATTACATTGATGAGTTTGAGGATAGAGCCTTTGACACTTCTCCAACCCTCTTAATCCATGCAAACCCATTTTCGGCCTTATTTCGGCCAGGGCAAAATCGGCGTGCCACTTCAGAAATCGTTCGATCAGCATTTCATTTTCTTCGACGGTTATGCTGCACGTCGAATAGATCAGGGTGCCTCCGGACTTCACTTGTTCTGCGCAGCTGTCTAGCATTTGCCACTGAATTTCAGCCATCCTGTCAATAGATTTTGATGCGAGGCGCCACTTTGCCGAGGGCAGTTTTCCAAAGGTGCCCGTGCTTGTGCACGGTGGGTCCAAAACCAGTATGTCTGCCTCTTCCTTGAGAGGCAATGGTCTTCGCGCGTCAGCTATGATGGGTTGGGCGATTTCGGCGCCCATGTGCGTGATCTCGTTTCTCCAGACTTTTATTCTGCGTTTTGAGTAGTCTACCGAAAGGATGTTGCCGCGGTTCTGCATTAGCTGGGCTAGGTGGGTGGTTTTGGCTCCGGGTGCTGAGCAAACGTCTAGGATGGTCATTCCAGAGGTTGGGTTTGCTGCTTCCACGGTGAAACAGCTTGCCTTGTCCTGGACGTAGAACAAGCCTTCCTTGAAGCTTGCAGTTCTAGTTACGGGTTTCTTGGCTTCAGCGACCTTATACGTGAATCGCAGGTGTTCAACCTTTTCAAGCTTGACTTCTTCTTCGGTAAGCCTTTCGAGAATCTGTTTTTCATCAGCCTTGAGTGTGTTCAGTCTCAGGTAGGTTGGCGGTGGTTGCATGTCTGATTCCAGCATCGCTAAAGATTGGGTTCTGCCGAAGAGTCTGAAGCAGTATTTCACGAACCACGTTGGGTGGTAGGTCCTCAGTCCGACCTGTTTTTCGTCGCCTGCTCCTTCAAACACGGTTTCAGGTTTCTGTGTCAACAGCACGCCCATATATGGCTCCACTTCAAGCAGGGTTTTCCATCCCAGAATTCTGCGGGCTAGTTCAACTATTTTCTCCGCCTCCTTTAGGCTCGGATCGGCCCAGTTTTTGGTCAACCGCGTTTGGTAAACGTAGAGTCGCAGAAACGCCTGCACGCCCAAACGGTATTCGTCGATTGTCGCAGGTCTTATGGCGTTGTTTATGAATTTGTCTATGAGGTTTTGCCGTCGCACGGTTTCGGAGACGAGCATGTGCGCCAGTCTCATGGAGTCAGGGTCGCTTACGCCTAGCTGCTTGACTGTTCTGGCGAAGGCCAAGGGCTCACTTAACCTTCGCATCTGGACCCAGCTTAGGGTTTCAATGGCAAGCGTCCAAGCTTCTTTGAGCAAGCCGATTCACATGTGGGAAACTAAGGCGACGATGTAGATAAATTAGAGGCATCTTGCGTGGTCTGTGCGAATGGTGCTGGGGTGCGTGCGGTTGTTATGTGCAACAATGATTATATAGGTTGATGCGGTATTAACAGGCTGGTGTTCCAAAATGGGGTATTTAGAAACACTACTCTAAGCGTGTTCTAAAAGATAGAGATCCCTCTAAAAAACCCGTGAATGTTTTAGAAAATAAAAGTAAGGAAAGAGAGCTTAGCAACGCAGATCATCGCTTAATCGGCCAACAATTGGACTTATTCTCGATAAACGAGGAAGTGGGCGTAGGTCTAGCTTTGTGGCATCCGAACGGCACGATTGTTCGCAATGTTATCAGAGACTTCTGGGAGAGGGAGCATTTGAGAAATGGGTATCAACTCGTCTGCACTCCTCACATAGCGCGTGAAGAGCTTTGGCGAATTTCGGGGCACTTGGACTACTATGAGCAGAACATGTACACGTTCGGGAAGGACGGCGAGGGGTACGTTGTCAAACCCATGAACTGTCCCTTTCACATTCAGATCTTAAAGGCGAAGCCAAGAAGCTACCGGGATCTGCCGATTCGCTACGCGGAGTGGGGAACCGTCTACAGGTACGAGCGCTCAGGAACCTTGCAGGGACTGTTGCGAGTGAGAGGGTTCACACAGGACGATGCTCACATTTTCTGCACTCCTGAACAGGTCAAACCAGAAATACTCAACTCCTTAGACTTCACCAGGCACTTGCTGGGCGAATTCGGTTTCACAGAGTACCGTGTATATCTTTCAACCAAAGACCCGCAGCATCCTGAAAAATACATGGGTTCAGAACAAGAATGGAGCAACGCTCAAAACGTCCTAGCCGAAGCCCTGCAAGAAAGAGACATTGCTTATCAGGAAGTGCCTGGAGAGGCCGTTTTCTACGGTCCGAAAATCGACATCAACATAGTCGACGCGTCTCGCAGAGAGTGGCAGTGCACCACCATCCAGTTCGACTTCAACCTGTCTAAGGGCTTAGTGATCTTTGTTTCTGTTTGTGTGGTTTGGCTTGTCATTTTTTCATCTCTTTTCTGCGGGGTTTGTTCCAGTATGGGGATTTGCATTTTGGACATTTTTTGGGGTGTGGGGTTCTGAGTGTCCATGTGTGTCCACATCTGAGGCATTTTGCTTTTATTAGTTCTGGGAAGTCTTCTGTTTTCCCTGTTTCTATTGGCTGTGTGTAGAGTGTTCCGTTGAGGATTATGGGTATTCTGTCTGTTTTTCTGGTCATTTTTTCTTACTCCTTTGTGTATGCTATTATGATAGCATGGTTGTTTATATAGGTTATTCTTGAGGTGTACTACATTTCTACGGTTTTATGGTTTGTTGTTCTGTTGTTGTAAGTGAGGTTGTGTGAAGGGGAGAATGTGTTTTCCCTTAGGTTTTTGGTTTGAGACTGAGGCGTTTCGCCTTTTGGGTACTGGTGCTTGGCATTGTTCAGGATCGCTGTGAGTGTTTATTTCTATTTATAGTTCTAACGGGTGGTTTCTAGTTTTCTAGTTCTATCTGGTGCTTGTTTGTATGTGATTCTTGTTAAAGAGAGAGGGTTTGCTTCTCTCTTAATTTCTGCGGTTTTTGGCGTTCTTGTTGTTGTTTTTTCTAGCAGTTTATTTTGGTTGCGCCTGATTAGTTGTTCGGGTTTTGCCTGTTTAGTTGTTCTGGGTTTGCTCACTGTCGGTTCGTTGTTTTTGAGCGTTGCTTCTGGTCTTTGGCACTTGAAGGACGTTAGTTCTGGTCGTTGATTTGATGCGCGTTATTTTTGTCTTGGTTGACTAATAGGGTGCGATGGTGCTGGGCCTGATACTGTATTGGTTCTGAGTGTTGTGCCTGATGTCAGTGGCTCTATTTTGTTTGTTTGTTGTTGGGTTTGCGTGGTCGTCATAACCCATGATGTATTCATCATTCGCCTTTGGCGTGGAAGACGGCTAGAAACAAGCCTCGACGCTATGCTAGAGGCTGGTGTCTAGCGTTGTTATTGTTGATGTTTTGCTATCAGCCTTGGTGGCTGTTGTTGTTGTTTGCATAATGCTGGAAGCTTTATGTTGTTTGCATGATGCTTGTGGCTTCATGTTGTTTGCATGATGCTTTGATGGCTTCATGTTGTCTGAGGGATGCTTGTGGCTTCCCGTTGTTTTTGCGTTGTGGTCGTTGTCGTTGTCCCCGTGTGTTGTTGTTGTTCGTGCATTTTGCAGGAGTGTTCGTTGGGAACCGTCCCTTGGAGGAACGCCTAGTGGTTGTTTCCTATGTGTGGCACTGTGGGTAGTGTTGATTCTTAGAATAATGCTTATATGGGTGTTTGACGTGTTCATTGTTTGGAAGATCATTATGAGTTGAGTCATAGTGAATCCATTGTTCTTGATAGTGTTGTTGGTAAGCGGTTAGCTGTTTGTCCTTTTGTTGTGCGGAAGGCTTTGGTTGTTCCTAGAGCTTTTCCTAGTTGTTGGAATTCGTGTTCTTTAGACCGTGGGCATTGTGATTTTCATGGTCGGCGATTGAAGTTTTCTTCTTATGGTATTGATTCTTTGCGTGTTGTTTGGGTGTGTCCTAAGATTGTTGATTTGTCTTTTTTGAGAGGTGATGTTCATGGTTAAGCGTTGCCCTTTCGGTGGACGTTGCTGGCGTAGTTCGTGTAGTATTTTCTATGTTTCTTCTGGTGATGTTGGTTGTTGTCCTCGGCATTTGAATCCTTTTGGGTTTTTTACTTTGCGTAAGGTGAAGCCTGCTATTCATCATGGTGTTTTTGATAAGGTGAGGTGATTTGTTTGGGTCATAAGAAGGGTAAGCGTAAGCGTGAGCGGGATGTTGTTGAGAGAGCGTTAGGTGTTGGTTTAGGTGATGGTGAGGTTTTTCCTTTTAAGGAGGTTTTTCACGCTGAGTTATCTGGTAGATGCCCCTTGTGTGGTTCGCGGTTGAAGCGTTTTAGGAATAAGGATGGTTCCGGTTTTATTTGTCCTAAGGGTGATTGGGGGGCTTCTTCGTTTGGTGAATGGTGATTTTGTTTGAAGCCTGATTTTCTTAATTTGCCTAAGAGTGATAAGATTAGTCGGTCTGATTATCGTCGTGGGGTATCTCCGCGTGTGCCTTCTAAAGGTGATATTAAGTTTTTGGAGGCTGTTGGTTTTGGTAAGGATGAGTCTTTGTGGATTACTCAGTATGATTCTTGGCCTTTGCGTGAGGGTTTTCGTAGTGAGTATATGTTGGTTGGGCGTGGGGGTGTGACTAATTCTGAGTGTGGTCGGCATAGGTTTTTCAAGAAGTGTGGTGTTGTTGATTTACACCATAATGAGTTCGAGGGTAAGGATGTTTGGCATAATTGTGTTAAGACGTGTGGTTGTCCATCTTGTTCAAGGTGTTTTAAGTATGGTTGGGCGGTGGGGGAAGCGAATAATATAGATTGTCGTTTTTTGACGGCTGAGAAGGTTTTGGGTTTACCTTATGGTAGTGTTGAGCATTTGCAGGCTTCTGTGCCTAAGTCGGATTATGGTTTGTCGTATGTGGATTTGTCGAGGGATGCGATTTTAGCTTTAAAGGCTAGTGGTTGTTTTGGTGGTTGTATTATTTTGCATGGTCATCGTAAGGATTATGTTAAGCGTGAGTTGTTTTTTAGCCCGCATTTTCATTCGTTGTCTTATTTGAGGGGTGGTTATAGGTGTCGTGGTTGTGGGCATTTGAAGTGTTCTGGTAAGATGCGTTTGTATTGTGATGCTCCTGTGGGTTCGTGTGATGGTTTTGAACAGGTTACTCGTAGTGTGCATGTTGATGATGGTTGGATTGTTAGTTTGGCGAAGAATGAGAAGGGTGTTGTTGAGAAGCGTAAGAATGTGTTTGGTACGGCTTGGTATCAGTTGGAGCATGCTTCTTATCAGGTTGGTGTTCGGCGTTTTCAGATTGTTAAGTGGTTTGGGGATGTTAATAATCGTAAATTGGAGACGGTTCATCGTCCTCTTGATCTTAAATGTGTTGCTTGTGGTGGGGTTATGGAGCGGTCGTTTCTTCCTGATGGTTGTGGGGGTGTTGTTTCTAATCGGGGTGAGAAGGGTTTTATGAAGAATTTTATGCTTCCTCATGTTGATGATGATGGTAGCACGTTGTTTTAGGTGTTTTTTGTTTTTGTATAGGTTCGCTCGAGGGATATATTGATGGTGTTTTACCATGCTTTGTTTTTCTCTCGAGTGATTATTTTGTTTTTGTGTTCTAGGTTTTTGTTCTGGAATTGTGTTGTTGGAGCGCGACTGACTAGGAGCGCGACATGAGTGGTTGAACATTGATGCTGAACATAGAAAAAGAGGGGGTTATTTGTGTTTGTGGTGTGTGTCTAGGAATTTGTAGGTTGTTTTGATGTTTTTGTGTTTGAGTGCGGTTTTGAGGCGTTGGATGTCTAGGGTTTTGTTGTAATTTGTTATGGTTTCTGTGTGGTTCATGGTTTTACCTCTTATTTGCGTTTTCTGAATAGCATTAGTGCGTCTGGTGTTGTTGCTATGTATTCGAAGCCTGCTTCTATGAGTTGTGTGGCTTCGTTGGTGTTGGTTGTTGCTTTGCATGTGAATTGGTCGTTTTCTGTTAGGAATAGTGCTTGTTCGATGTTTATGTAGATCATTGTGTTGTTGATGTTTTTGTGTCCTAGGAAGGTTTTTACGTGTATGATGTCTTTGGTTTTGTGGTATTCCATTGTTGCTTTCCAGTGTCGGAATGTGTGGAATGATATTCTTTGGATTCTTGGGTTTTGTAGTTTTTGAGCGGTTGTTTTTCGTTGGTGGTCGAATGAGGTTCTTAGTCCACTTATTTGTTTTGCGAATATTGTTTGTTTGGTGTGTGGTAGTTGGTTGAGCATGTTGATGAGTTTGTCGCTGATGTGTAGGAGTCGGGGGTTGCTTCCTTTTGACGGTGTGATGTTGAGTGTTTTCTGTTCTGTTGATAGGTCTGTCCATTTGAGTTTGGTGGCTTCTGATATTCGTGCGGCTGTTTCTTTGAGTGTTTGTAGTAGTGTTGCCGTTCGTTTTCCCATTGAGGCTATTAGCTGGTCTATTTCGGTTTCTGTTGGTATGTATGGGATTTTGTTTTCTTTGGGTATGCGTGGTTTTGTCCATGTTGTTCCTAAGTATTTGAGTAGTGCGGTGTATGTTTCTGCGTGTTTTCTCTTTGTTAGGCTTGTCCATTTTTGAGAGGTTATTGTTGCTTTGACTTGTTCGGGGTCTTTTAGGTTGGTCATTCTTGCTAGTTGTTTTAGTGCTCGTATGCGTGAGATGATTGTTGTTTCTGCTAGTCCGTTTTTCAGCATGTGGATTTCGTAGTTGATTAGGTCTTGGGTTGTTTCTGTTGTTGGTATTGGTTGATATGGGCGAGTTGAGTTAGATTCTATGCGGGTTGACTTCAACCTGCCCAAACGCTTCAACATCACATACACTGGAACGGACAGCAAGGAGCACGAGGTTGTGATGATTCATCGAGCACTACTCGGCGCTATTGAACGGTTCTTCGCCATCCTGATAGAACATTGCAGTGGCAATTTTCCAGTCTGGCTTGCGCCGACCCAAGTGACGGTGTTGCCGGTCAGCTCAGGTCAAGTGAGATATGCTGAAAGGATTCAAGGGAAGCTACTTGCGCACGGAATAAGGTCCATGCTTGATAATGGTGCGTCGACCATCGGCTACAGAATTAGGCAGTCAGAAGTTCAGAAAGTTCCGTACATGGCGATCTGTGGCAAACGAGAAGCAAAAATGAATGGGTTGTCTGTCAGGAAACATGGAATCGGCGACATCGGCTTCTTAACAGTCCGAGAGCTTGTCAAAAAGATCAGAAGCGAAAGCGTCTAGATACTGAGACTGCCGAAAAGTTATAGCCGACGCGTATCGACTGAGGTCGAGAGAAATATACGGGCACAAAATCCTAAATGGCGATCGGACATGCTTGAAGGCGAGAATGTCGATCGATCCTTCTTTGCCAGACGAAAGATTCCTCCATACACAAGAATTCGTTTTCCTTTCTCTATTTCTGCGTCGCATTTGGGACACTTCTCAATCTCACTCATGATTCTTCCCGATTCTAGGTACTGATCTCAAGAAATAACGTTTTCAAATCCGGACAGACATCTTTTCTTCCTAAGTGCGATACCGTATAGTGTTGCAACCATGAACAACGGCATAATAAGGAATGAAGGCACTTCTGGTATTATCACCACTTCTTTGGTTGAATGTGCGTAGTTGAAGTATAGGTAGCTGTGCGTACTGTTAGAACATGGCAGAAAAGTATATTGGACTTCGGAGCCGTTGACAAGCACCTTGTATGTGTTGTTCATTAAAGCTGTAGGAATGCATATTCTGCAGAAGCCTGCAGCACCGTTTTCTCCGGAGACGTTGAAGCATATTGCAGTGCCATTGAATCGAAAATCAGAGACTGTGGAGTTTGAGACGGTCTGAACATGATATTCTGGTGTTGCGCTGAAGTCGGTGAATTGGCCAGTGAGTGGGCAATGGTCTGTGTTGTTCGAATCTATGACGTAAGGATTATCGCCTATTCCATCATGGTTCAGGTCTTCACCCGTGTAGTTGCTCCAGTAGTTTCCTTCAAGACCATTATCCCAGACGTTTATCGAAGGATACATCTGACCCGTCGGAATTTGAGAAGTGTTGTTGATCACGTTGTTGTGAAAGAACCTGTTGCCTGAAGAGAAAGTGAGGTAGATTCCAAACTGATTGTTCGATATGTTGTTTTCGATTATGCTGTTGTTTGAAGAGCCCCAGAACCAGAGGCCGTAGAAGCCGTTGTTTACTATGTTGTTTCCAATTACGCTGTCGTAAGATCCCTCAAGCAAAATGCCGTGATAGCTGTTGTTTGCGATGTTGTTTGCGATTACGCTGTTATTTGAAGACCCCTCAAGCGAAATGCCCGCAAATCTGTATCCTCGGTTGTCTACTATGTTGTTTCCAGTTACGCTGTTGTTTGAACTCTCTCGAGTGAAAACGATGCCCCCAAAGTTGTCTGCCACGGTGTTTCCTGAAACAATGTTGTTGCTTGAAACAATCTCGATACCGGGGCCGAATTTTCCGTTCGTCACGTTGTTTCCATATATGCTGTTGCCGCTCGAATTCGTATCAAGCATAATGCCTGTGTAGCTTGCTGCTGTCACGTTATTTTCGCATATGGTGTTGTATGAAGATTGGTGAAGGGAAACGCAGAATCCGAATGACTTGATATTTGTGTTCGTGATTGTCACGTTGCTTCTTTCTTCAAGGGTTATTCCTCTTTGGTCTATTGTTCCGCGAATGGTGTAGCCTTTTCCGTCAACAACTATGTTGTCTCTCTGCACAACAATTTCATCACTAATGTTACCCTTGAACGTGTAGACGTTCCCGTCCTTTTCAATCGGCGCAGTTGCAGGGTCAATGCTTCCATCAGTCCTGATGTAGACGATTCCACTTGCCTCCACTGCTCTGAATCTTGGAACGGAGACCACCACAGAACAGGAAAGCAGAAGCAGAATCAGTACAGATTTTGATATTTTCAAAGTGCTCGCACAGTATGAAGACATTGGTACGCCTTTAAAACTTTCGGAAGAATCTTCAATTGAATCTCCAAGATCGTTTGAAGTGCGTTTTGTTTTCCCATAGAGTCTAAACCTCGTCCCACAAGCTCCTCCATGATCCAGTAGAGAATCCTCATGCCTATCAGCACAGCTCCAATCAGAAGCAAGAACACGCCAACTTGAGCCACAGTGAAAAGATCCGAAGCCCTCCCGGCAACGTACAAGAGAACACCGATGCACAAGCAGATCAGGCCCAAAACAGTTATGACTGACAAGATTCGTTCCATCAACAAGGACACCGGCATCCGCTTTTCAGTTGCCATTTGTCTCATTTCAATCATTGGTCTAAGTCAATAAAAGCTTGTCGAAGAACACGCACAGAGGCACACAGCATTTCCACTCTCATTCTCTGCTTCTCATATTTTCAGATTGGGCTTTAGACTAGACTTTCCTATGCATTACGGGAGACGTCTTCAGACCGGTGAGCAAGAGATTTTAGGCTATCCGCTGCATAGAGCTAGCTGGGACAAGGGCTGAGATGGCGCAGAAACACCTGGACGAATTCTCACGCAAAGAGGCCAGAGATTCACCAAAGAAAGAAGTCAAAGCAGAGACTCCGATAGTGGTTGAAGCTACACTAAAAAAAGGTGAGAAACATGTTTTTCCGCCTTTCGCGCCTGAGAATCTGCCGCCTTCATATTTTGTTTCTGCCACCTATGACGGTCGAGCCAGGAAAGCGCTGATCAAACTTTACGAGCCTGTTTCTGGGCGGATCTATTTCTGGCTTGACAACACTGGGCATCAGCCGTACTGTCTGACGAACCTTTCCCAGTATGAGCTTGAGAAGATCGGTCGGGTGACCCAGCACCCGGGCTTTGATAGTTTTGAGATCGTGGAGAAGTTTGATCCCCTGTTGAACAAAGATGTGAAGATAACGAAGATCGTGACGAAAGATCCGCTTGCCATCGGTGGTCGTCCAACAGGATGTATCAGGGACATAATCCCCGAGGATTTCCCGAAGGTTTCAGACACGCCTGTTAGCCCGGAAGAAATCAAGGTCTGGGAATCGACGATAAAATACTACCAGTCTTACATCTATGACAGAAACCTTCTGCCTGGAATGATTTATGAAGTCAAGAATGGCGATCTTGTTGGGGACAGCCTAACAGACGCTGAACGAATGGTGAAGAAGATACGAGGGGTTTTCAAGGATGCTTCTCCAGAAGAGCTGGGGTTCATCGAAGACTGGGCTAGACTGCTGGAGTATCCAGCGCCGAAGTTTCGCAGCGTCGCTCTCGACATAGAAGTTCTAGCGCCTATTCCGACGAGGGTGCCTGATCCGAGAGAAGCGGCTTATCAAGTCATCTGTGTTTCACTTTACGGTTCAGACGGGCTCGAGAAAATCTTGCTGTTGAAGCGGGAAGGAGTGCGAGAGGGAACGGCGCACCTCTCAGCCGACGCGGAGATCGAGTATTTTGATTCGGAAGAGAAGCTGATAAGAGCCGTTTTTGGTGCCTTGTGGGATTATCCTTTCGTCTTCACTTTCAACGGTGACGATTTCGATTTGCGCTACTTGGCGCACAGAGCACTCGACCGTTTAGGGTTTAGGTGGAATGAGATTCCGATAGAAGTTGGGAAACGTTCGTGCTTGCTGAGCTACGGCGTGCACATTGACTTGTACAAGTTCTTCTTCAACCGTTCAATACAGGTCTACGCCTTCAACAATCGTTACCGAGACGTGACGCTCAATGATGTTGGCAGAGCCTTGATCGGTTTGGAGAAGATACCGTTTGAAAAGGAGCTCGGCGAATTGACTTACACCGAGCTTGCCAAATACTGTCTGAGGGATTCTGAAATCACTTTCAAGCTTGCGAGTTTTGAAGACGAGTTGGTCATGAAATTGATCTTGGTTCTGGCAAGAATCAGCAGCATGCCGATGGAGGACGTGAGTCGCCAAGGTGTTTCCCGCTGGATAAGAAATTTCCTGCAGCGCGAGCACCGCAGGAGGAACATGCTCATTCCAAGCCCGGAAGACATACTGGCGACAAAGGGCAAAACCGCGACCAAGGCGATCATCAAGGGCAAAAAGTACAAGGGCGCAACGGTTGTTGAACCTGTGCCCGGAGTCCACTTCAACGTTGCGGTCATGGATTTTCCAAGCCTGTATCCATCAATAATAAAAGTGTGGAACTTGGGCTACCAGTCTATCCTGTGTTCACATCCCGAATGCCGCAGCAACGTCATCCCTGGTACACCGCATTGGGTTTGTACAAAGAAGCGCGCGCTGGAAAGTCTTCTGATCGGTTCACTGAGGGACCTGCGGGTGGAGTGGTACAAGCCTAAATCGAAAGACAAGGCTTTGCCTGCGGAGCTGAGGAGTTGGTACAACATCACTCAAGGGGCGCTTAAAGTGATTCTCAACGCAAGCTACGGCGTCTTCGGCGCTGAAAGCTTTGACCTTTACTGTCCGCCAGTGGCTGAGGCGACAGCGGCCATCGGAAGGCACTTGATAAGCCAGATACTCAACAAGGCTGAGCAGCTCGGGATCCATGTGCTCTATGGAGACACGGACAGCCTCTTCTTGAAGAATCCGTCGAAACAGCAGATTGAAGAACTTGCTCAGTGGACGGAGCATGAACTGAAGATGAGTTTGGATGTGGACAAGGTTTACAGGTATGCGGTTTTCAGTTCGCGGAAGAAGAATTATCTCGGGGTCTTGGAAGACGGTGCGGTTGACGTTAAAGGATTAACGGGCAAGAAGCGTCACATTCCGGTTTTCATAAAGAACGCTTTTGATAGGATGAAGTCGCGTTTGGCGGTGGTGAAGACTCCCGCGGATTTTGAGAATGCCAAGAATGACATTGGGGAGGTTGTTCGTGACTGTTACATGAAGTTGAAGAGGCGGGAGTGGGGAAGCATTAGCGACTTGGCTTTTAACGTGGTTCTGGGCGAGGAAATCGAGCACTACACGAAAACTACGCCTCAGCACGTCAAGGCGGCGAAGATTCTGAAGGAGAACGGAGCGGAACTGCGGGCGGGCGACCTGATAAGTTTTGTCAAAGTCACGAAGGAACCACACGTGAAACCTGTGGAGCTGACGGCGAAAAGCGAGGTTGACGTTGACAAGTACATAGACTACTTGCATTCAACATTTGACCAAGTCTTGGATGCTTTGGGCTTAGATTTTAATGAAATAATAGGGTTAACGAAGCTTGAAAGATTCATGTGACGAAGTTCGGTCATGCGGTGACTACTTTCAATCCGTGGGACTTCAATGGTTCGATAACATCTTTTCTATTCAGTATTGAAAGCAACACGTAACCTATTCCTGCTACTGAAATCAGACTGCTAGCGGTGACGCTGATCACCATGGCTGCCCATACCGGCAAAGTGCTGAGAACCTCAGGCGGTGGAAAGAACACCCATAGATAGCTGCCAACAATGAAACCGATGGGTAAGGCTCCAGAGACGCAACCTATCAAGTGATGTTTTCGCATCAAGAGTACTATGGTAGCCGCAGCGAAATTGGCGACAGGCCCGAAGGCTACGTCTTGTATCCCGATGAAATAATAAGCGTTAGTCAGAAAGCATCCAGCAGTCACTCCCGCTACGACAGGCCAGCCCAGCAAGGCGGATAAGGCGATAAGACAATCCGCGACTCGCAATTGAATTGGTCCATAGACGGTTGGATTACCGACAGAAACCATCTGTACAACATTGACTACCACGTACAACGCTGCAAAAACAGAGGCTAGAGCCAAATCTCTACTGTCAAACTTCACTATTTTGTCCTCCTCTCCCGGGGTTTATTCTGGCGGAACGGGTGGAGGTCCACTCACCCGCCAACACGCCTATGCACGCCGTTATGACTATTAAGTCTTGCTGAAAACGTGCTAGAAATAGCTGATCTCGTTCTTTCTATGCCTTGGAGATCGCGGAGAGGCTGGCTTCTACAATAGCGATGGCTCTTGAACGAGCAAGCCGGCAAGAGTTGAGATCGCTACAAGCAGAGATATCAGGAAAACCACTTGCCGCTCTGTCAGAGGGCGGTGATACGTGATGAGCGTGATCAGGCTTCTTCTGTGGTCTGAGACGAGGCGTTTTCCGTCGAACGTGGCGTTCGCCTTGGCTCTGTAGAAGAAGAACGTCGGCAAGATCAGTGCGGAGTTGAATACGTATGGAAGGATGGAGATGACTAGGTCGAACTTCAGGTCTGAAATGATGGCAAAAGCGGCTAGTGTTATTCCTATCGAGAAGGATCCGGTGTTGCCGACGAAAATTCTGCCTCGATAATTTAGGAATGCTAGGATAAGCCACACGATTAGTGGGCAGGCCAGGAGGATTGCGTATGGTCCTGAGATGGCCATCAGTCCGATCATGATTATGGCTGGACAGATTGTTTCTAGACCGTTTAGTCCGCCGAGCTGGTTTACGGTGTTCGTGATGATGGTTACGAGTATGGGAATTATTATGAAATAGTAGGAGTTGCCGAATTGTATTGTTCCGATGATTGGAAGGGCTATTGACGTGCGTAGTCCGAGTCGCCACGCTAACGAAATGAGCGGTATGGCTGCTATGAGCGGGAGAAACGCTTTGTAGCGCCATTTCAGGTCTACCCAATCGTCCAGCAAGCCGAGGAAGCCGCCGAACAATATGCAGACCGCCAGGGTTAGGGGTGGAGAGACTCCGTTTGAGACTTTTACGACGTCAGAAAGGTACACGAGAAAAAGGTACACGGCACTTATCAAAACGTAGATGACGCCAAGACCGTTTGGAACCAGAGGCTTGTTTGGCTTATGATAGTCGGGGACTTTCGGAAACAAGTCGTCCTTCATCCTTCAGGATACTTGATTTTGTAGAGGCAGACGAGCGGGATTAGTCCTCCATATCGGCTGGAAGCTTCCGATGGTGTAAGAGCTAAACCAGCAATGTATTCCTCTTCAAAGAACACCGGCATGGTGACGTTGTCCTGGTCTGGGTCAGACGCTCCATACGTTGTGGCCCACCTGTTCTTTGCCCAGTACATGAGCTTGTAGATCGTTGAGTTGATTCCTCGTTCGTTCCATTTCCAACTGTTGGTGGTGTTGTCAAATGTTCCAAACGAGGTTTCATTCTCCCAGTCCCAGCCCGGCACTTGGGCTTTGACCGTGCTGTCCGCAGCTCCGGATATCCTTGCCATCCAGGTCCATTTTCCTTCGTCACCGTAGCCCGCTCCGACTGCAAGGTATGTTTGTTGGTCGGAAGCAAGGCGCAGGCCCACGGTGGTGAACACGAGAATGTATTTTACGTTAAACTTCTTCAGCATTTGCAGTGCCAATGTTTCATTGGCCATGAATATGAAACCCACGTCTTGTATTTGTGTTGAGTTTATCGTGCCGTTGTCCGCGAGTGTCGTGACGTTGCCTAGTATGCTGAGCCAGTAGCCGTAGTCCCACCAACTGCAGATGGCGATGGTTGAGTCGTGGAAGTTGTTCACGTATTGTAGCATGTCCAGCCATTCTGCGACCGGCACGTTGGGAATGATTGGGAGGCTGCCTGCTGAGATCGTGACGGGCGCGTAGGCTTGTTTATACACGTTCGGGGTTCCCCCCGTTTGGGGTGAAAAGGCAAGATTCGTCATCAGGATCAGGAATATCATGAAGACAGCGATTCCGCTGAATTCTTTTCCGACGTGTTCAAGTCCGAACTTCCGTTTCACCGTTATCTTAGGCGGTTCTTTTAGCAGGGTTACGAATGGTTTCGAGATGCTTATCACCGCAACTGCTGCCAGAAGACCGAACGCCGGGCCTAGGATGATCAGCAGACGCACCATTGAGGAAGCGAAGTAGAGTGCTGTTAGGCCGAAGAGTAGCAGGAACAGGTTTTTGGTGTTGAGATCCCGGGCGACAAAGAATAGGCCGGCGACGAAGAAGATTATCCCTATGCCTAGGTCGTAGTAGATTGAACCCCAGGCGGTTATTCTGTGTTCGGCAACCGACTCTACTAGCGGAGCTAACTGTCGCAAGCCGGGGTTCAGAACGCTGAAGAACTTTCCGGCTATGTTTTCTCCATAGCCCATGGCAAAGAGCGCAGCGAACCCGCCTACTAATGCAGCTAGGAATACTATCACGAACAGAGTCTTGCCGCGCGCTGAAGTCACGTTGCGTACAATCTCGTTCAGGCAGAGCAGAACAAACACGCCTGCGACTGGCAAGACGGCGAAACTTGTCAGGTAGCTCGTGGAGATGTATGGGAAGTTTATGGCTACGAGCAGTCCCAGACCGAAGGTTAGGCTGTACGCTAAGAGGAGACGTCTAGAATACCTTTTCAGCAGAATCAGTACAAACACGAAGAGTGCGGTGAGGCCTATCAGGTAGTAGGCTGCTCCCCATCCGAGGACGAAGTAGGCCAGGGCTGCGGCAGAGCCGAGCGAATATTTTATGGTTGAACTGACAGGCCTTTCCTCCTCAATGGCTCTGAGAAAGAGAAGGCTGAATAGTAGAAGTGAGAACACGCCCGTTGTTTCGGTGTCAAAGAACCCGAGGGAAGCTCTCTGGATGACAGCGGGGTTTAAGGCCAAGATCAGGGCTGCAAGCATCCCGACCGGTTTTCCTCCTATGTCCTTTCCGAGGAAGTAAGCTATCAGAACGGTCAGCGTTCCCATTATCACGGGCATGAACGCACAGAAACTCATCAGGTCCATGTTCACGCCCAAGGCTGTGACTATGTCGTAGAAGAATGCTGTTGTAATGGGCAATGACGGCAGGGACAGGCCCATGTCTATTCCCTCTGGGGTCCAGCGCGTCGTGTCAACCCAGTGGGTGGGCCAGTAGGGCGAGAGCAGGCCGTTTTTCACCATGTAGTTTGTGAGGGCGTACTGATAGTAGGGGTCGAACTCTGAAAGGTGGATTGCGCCTCCCTGTATCTCCCAGCGGATCGGCAGTACGCGCACGGTGAACGCTATGAAAATGATAAGCAGTACGGCTCCAAGAGTGATTATTGAGCTGTGGCTCATCTTGGGGCGGAGTTTCCCGACACTTTTCAGGCCGTTGATGACGTGTTCTCTGGACAGAATGTCGCTGAGCTTCACTTCCGGTTCCTCTCTCCTACAACGTTCATTGATGTGTTTTATTTCCCTTGTGGTTGCTTCACGGTTTCAAGATGTTTTAAATGGCATACGGCGTTCATATATGTCTTTCCAAAAACGGTTCTGTTAACTCTTAGGGACTGAGTGTACAAAAGGGCTCTGTTAACGAGTTAATCACTGTTTTGTTTATGCTTGGTATTCGTATTCAATGGAAACGGTTAATGAATAGGTGAAATTGTCATTGTTCCATGACTTTAAATAGGAGTTGTAACAAACATTTCAAAACACAACGAAAAGGAGGTGGTTTGAGTGGCTAGATTCTTGGTATTGTGGCGTTTGAATCCGGTAGCACCATGGCCTACAGATCCTTCTAAGTACTTAGAACTGCAAGAGAAGATGTGGGCAGGCATAGATGCACTCATGCAGAAGGGCGAGATTGAGGAGTTTGGGGTTTTCCCAGATGGAACCTCTGGATACGCAATCGGTAAAGGGGAAACTGTAGATACCTACAGAGACGTGAGCATGTTCCAACCTTACATTCTCTCCGAGGTACATGAGATTATACCATACGAGAAGCAAAAGGAAATCATAAGAGCGATTCTGAAGGCTCAGATCGCAGCAACAAAGAAGTAAACCTTCGCATCCTTGAACTATATCCTTCCTTTTTTCATAGCCAGTCTCCATTTTTCAATTTAAGTTGTATCAGTAATCCAAGAAAAATCTCCCATCATTCAAGTCCCGAAGAGTTAACAGAATGCATAAGTGTTATCACATGACGATACTGTTAACTTCAGCGTTTTTGCCATCAAAAGCCCCCTTGGTTAACATCGAGAAAGCTTATCCATGCAAGACCCGAAGAGTTACCAGAACCCGAAAAACTGACACGCCACGAGGATTCTGTCTCCACGCCTAAGCTTTCCGTTTGTAACCGTACTTGTCCGCATCGTACAGGGGGAACGCCGATATTCTCCCCTTTGCCGTCTTGTCGCGTATCTTTACGTTGATGGCTGTTCCGTCCTGCGTGTAAGGTGTCTGGACATAGCCCATGCCAACACCCTGTTTGAGCAGTGGTGAGAATGTCCCGCTCGTTAATTTTCCGATGTTTTCACCGGTTTCCAAGTGTATGCCAAAGCCTGGTCGTGGTATGCCCTGATCTGTCATTTTTATTCCGACTCGCTTGCGCCTTGTTCCCGCAGTCTTTTGCTCCAGCAGCCTTGCTTTTCCAATGAACTTGTCCTTTTGAAGTTTCACAACGAAGCCTAATCCCGCCTCCAGCGGCGTTGTACTCTCGTCTATGTCGTTGCCGTACAGGCACAGGCCGGCCTCAAGTCTCAGGGTGTCTCTCGCTCCCAGACCGCAAGGCTCTATCCCAAGAGGTTTTCCTGCCTCAAGAATAGCGTTCCACAACTTGATGGCATGGTCCGGCTTTGTGAGCGAGGCGTTCCAGACGAAGACTTCGAAACCGTCTTCACCCGTGTAGCCCGTCCGAGACAGAAAAACCTCGATTCCCGCCAGTCTTGAGTGGCCGCATTTAAACCTTCCAATCTTGCTCAAGTCTTCTGTGGAGATTTTCTGCAGGGTTCTTTGGGCGTTTGGGCCTTGAACCGCGAACATCGCCACGTTGTCGGAGACTTCTTCAATCTTGACGTTGAAGCCCTTCGAATTCTCAACTAGCCATTTGTAGTCTTTTTCGCGGTTGCTCGCGTTGGGAACGACGAGAAATTTTTCGGGTTCCAGTCTGTAGAACACAAAGTCGTCGATTATGCCTCCGTTTTCGGTGCACATGACCGAGTACTGTGCGCTGTTCGGGGCAAGAGTTGCCGCGTCATTTGTTATGACGTGGTTCAGAAACCGTTCAGAGTCGTTGCCCGTCACCGTGACGCGTCCCATGTGGCTGATGTCGAAGATGCCGACGCTGTTGCGCACTGCCAGGTGTTCAGGTGTTATGTCCTTGTAATAGATCGGCATCTCGAAGCCAGCGAAGGCTGTCAGTTTCGCTGCTTTGCGGTGTATCTCATAGAGTTGGGTTCGGCGAGGTTCTCCGGTCAAGTCCGTTTCCTCTGTGGATATCTATCTTATGGGTATTACGTTCACGTTGATGGGGACGAATGCGAGTTTCTTGCCGCACTTGGGGCATTTGCCTTCGTGCTCTTGCAGGATTTCGTCTGGGGGTTTGAGTTCGGGGCCATCGTACAAAACGTGGCCGCATCCTTGACAACTGACACGTTGGGGCATTGGATTTTTTCACTCCGGTTATTAGTGAAGGAAGTAAACGTCTGCCATATTTATCGCTTGCTAAACAAGGCTTCCCACTGCTAAAATAATCCTCGTTTTCTTTTCCAGAAAAGTTTTTTTGCCTTCTGCGTCAGTGACAGATTCGCTCGGGCTGGAAGATTCGTCCAAAAATCATAAAAATCAAGAGCACATGAAATAATAGACGATTCGATATGAGCAGAAAGATTCTCTTTGTTCTGAGCGTACTCGCATTGTTGCTTTCCCCACTGTGCGTAAGGTTCGACACGGCTACGGTGAAGGCCTCCGATGGGTATCGTGTTCACAACCTCAGTACCGGCTTGAATTACACGATGATTCAAGAGGCAGTGGACGCTTCGGAAACTCTGGGTGGGCACACGAGCGCGCGCGCTAAAGCTAACAAGTTCATTTTAGAACACCCAAACGTTGTTTTCGCTTCATCTGGACGTGGCGCGCCATTTACGACGGACTAGATCACCGGCGGCGACTCTGTCTCATTCGCCTATCAGATCAACGTTAGGCAAGTTTGGGTGTTCTAGTTATTCCCTCTACTCGGTCGAAGTCTTCATCGAACGTGAATATCTCTGTGACATTGTTTGACCTCATGATGTCGACGGCCAAGGCGTCGTTGGCTTCAAGTTTCAAGTCGTCTCCGAGCTCGTTTGCGGCGAAGTAGGCTTCCCTGGTCACACCGCGTATCGTCATGTTGTCGAGCATGAAGAGGCCGCGGACGACTTCGGTCAACTGTTCCAAGGACATGCCGTGTTTCAAGACGTTGACCATTTCAGACAGATGTACAACACTCATAATCGCCTGTTCTTTCCCTTGGGATACATCGGTGATTATTCTCTTGGCCTGTTCCTTCATCTGCTTCTCCTTCGTGGTCAGCTGTTTCTTGGGCTTATAATACGCGTAGATGAACACGTTTGCGTCCAAGAATTTCATGTGCGCCCCTCATAGAATTTCTTCTGAAATTCTATCCAGTTTCCGATGGATTCCACGCCCAGATCGACCTTGTCAAAGTTCTCAGTCAGATCAACGCGACGCCTAGGAACTATCTTCAAATATCCTTTTCTTTTTATGATGTACAGCTCTCTGCTTTCCCCGATTTCAGCCTCACGCCAATCAGCGGGCAGAATAAGGCGGCCCTGAGAATCCACTTTTTTGACCTCAACTCCAATTTCCAACAATTCCCACCATATAATAAATAATCTCACCACAATATAAGATTTCCTCCACAAGCCCTCTGCAACTCCACTGCTAGAGATTACCCGCATCTACAAAAGGGTCGAAAACTACTGTTCAAAACTTGCTATCGATAGTCCCTATTTTCTTCTCTTGTTCCGCCGAGATCCTACGATTGAAAACAACACTATGCCCACAACGATTATCACTGCAACTACGAGCAGTATCTCCGTCACCGTGATTGATATTGCAGCTGATCCGCCTAGAACTATCACCAACAGAAGAAGAACCGTGGCAACTCTAAGCTTGGTGGTTCTTCGCATCGGCCTCGCCAGAATCTTACACAGAGCCCCGTGTAGAACATAAATAATACGGCACTCTCTTGGGTCGTCTGCATGTAGCGCGCGCAACTGAATATTACGATGTCAGACACATAAGCAAAGCTGAAGCATCCTATAAATCGCATCTTCACTTCTTGAAAGTTTGGAGATACGGTAGCCCATGAAGACCCTAGGCAAGATAAGAATTGGGCGAACTTTTCGCTTCTTCCTAATCCTCTTATTATCCATAGTTCTTTCCGTCACAGTTATCCTGGTGGCACAGCAAGCTCACGCAGTACCATCCGTGTATTCCGTAAGAGTGGACACTGTGAACGGAGGTCCTCTGCCTCCAGCAGCGAATATTCATAACCCGGTTGAACTCGCCGGCAACTTCTCTGCCCAGCCTGGGTCGGGGCAAGAGAAAGAATACGGGGTCCAGATAGATTGGGGAGACGGATCCTCGTACACGATTTGGCGGTACTCTGACTCGGGAAACGCTTATCCTTACCTGACTTGGAGCCCGAATGACCCGAGTGCCAAGACTTTCAACGGTACGTACAACACCAATCCTGGCAGCGGATATCCGGATATGGGACACAACTACACAACCGGAGGTAACTACATCATCACAGTCAAGTTCTTCCATGGACAGCCGCCGGGAGCTGAGAGTGCAGACTCCTCGGTCTCTCTAAGCGTGCACGTGCTTGTTCCAGAAATCCAAGTGTCCAAGATAGGCCCAGCCTACGCGCACGAAGGTGACACAATCATCTACAACGTAACGGTTACAAACCCGTCCAACGACACGACCATGTACAAGGTTTCAGTCGTCGACTCGCTTCTCGGCGACGTCTCCAGCAACTTCTCAGCGAGTTTGAATCCTCGCACGTCGGAGTTCAAGATCTTCAGCTACGCTGTTCCTTCTCCCAGCAGCAACGTTTTGAACAACGTAACAGTGACTTACGAGGACCTCTTCAACGAAACGAAGACGGCTACCGCCTCCTGGGACAGCACCGTCCTTCATCCAAGCATACAGGTTACGAAGACAGGCCCGCTCTACGCTCATCAGGGTGACGTCATCGCCTACAACATAACTGTCACAAACCCGTCCACTGGCACGATGACCAAGGTTTCAGTCATTGACTCGCTTCTCGGCGATATCTCCGGAAGCTTCTCAGCCAGTCTGGGTCCCCTCGCCTCGGAGTCGAGGACCTTCGCTTACACTGTTCCGTCCCCCAGCGGCGACATTCCGAACAATGTTACAGTGACTTACAAGGACGCCGGCAACCAGCAATGGACAGCTTCCGCTTCTTGGACCGTTACTGTCCTTCACCCAGCTATCAGAGTCTCCAAGTCCGGTCCAACCCACGGTCACGAGGGCGACTTGATAACGTACACCGTAACCGTCAACAACACAGGCGATTGTACGCTATACAACGTACTTGTCAACGACACTATTCTGGGACCAATCTACACAGGCGAATTGACAGAAGGAGAAACAAGAACCTTCAACGTGAACTACACTGTTCCATCTTCCTCAGGGGGCATATTCAACATCGTAACAGCCTCCGGCAGTGACACTATAGGCCTGGAGGTTTCAGACAGTGCCAGCTGGTTCGTCATCGTCCAGCACAACATCACATTCTATCAGTCTGGCGTTGGAAGCGACTTTAGTGGCACAGTAGTCACGGTAGACAGCGCAAACTACAGCGTTGACGACCTACCCGTATCGTTCTGGTGGGACGACGGTTCGATCCACAACTTTACGTTCTATTCGCCGTTGGTCGTCACTGCTGACGTCAAACAGTACGTGTGGACCGGCACGAGCGGCCTGTCAGGAACACAGAGCGGCTCCATAACCGTGTCCGGCTCAGGCAATGTCACGGGCAACTACAAGACCCAGTTCTACATCACCGTGACCAGCACACACGACGCGCCCACCGCCCCACAGTGGGTAGACCAAGGCGGCAGCATGACGGCTTCCGTGACAAGCCCCGCAGATATCACTCCAAACGATCACCAGTTTGTCTGCACAGGCTTCAGCGTTGACGGTGAACCTCCTACTCCAGGAACCAGCTACACCTTCACCAACGTGCAGGAGGCTCACAGCATAGTGTTCGGTTGGAAAGAGCAGCACCAAGTCACCTTCTACCAGAGTGGCGTGGGCTCAGACTTCTCCGGGACAGTCGTCACTATAGACGGCACTAACAATTACGTCGTCACTGATCTGCCTGTTTCGTTCTGGTGGGACGCAAATTCTGTACACGCTTTCTTGTTTGCTTCTCCACTGGGCGTTGGTGGCGGCAAACAGTATGTTTGGGCCTCCACGATAGGGCTTTCAACGCTGCAAGACGACCAGCTAAACGTCACAAGTTCGGGAAGCGTAACCGGAAACTACGAGACCCAGTACCGAGTCACTTTTGACCAGTCTGGCGTTGGTAGTGACTTCACCGGCACAGTAGTGACCATAGATGAAACGAACTACGGTGTCAGCGACCTTCCAGTGTCGTTCTGGTGGGAAAACGCCTCGGTGCATAATTTCTCGTTTGCTTCGCCGCTGGAAATGAGCGGAACCAAGAATCACTTTTGGAGCTCCACCTCCGGATTATCGACCCTTCAAAACGGTCAGTTAACAGTCACCGTTTCAGGAAGTGTTGCAGGAAACTACATACTGCAGGACGCCATCACGTTTGACCAGACCGGCGTCGGCTCAGACTTCACTGGCACGGTAATAATCATCGACGGCACTCCATATGACGTTGCTGAACTCCCAGTGTCATTCTATTGGACAGCGGGTACCGTGCACAACTTTACCTTCCAATCACCCTTGACCGTCGCCGCGAACGCCAAACAGTACGTTTGGACGAGCACAAACGGTCTATCAGCCGTGCAAAGCGGTTCCATAACAGTGACAACTTTCGGAAGCATAGTAGGAAACTGCAAGACCCAGTACCACCTGACCTTGGACACGAGCCCTCCAGGCGTTGACGCTCCCACCGGATCAGGCTGGTATGATGAAGACAGCTATGCCACAATATCAACTGACCAATACGTGGACATAGTCTCGGGCTCATCGCGCTACCGCTTCAACGGCTGGACAACGGGAGACATGCCTGAAATAGCGGATCCATCCGCCGCGTTCACGACAGCGCTCATGGACAAGGCCAAGACTGTGACTGCCAACTATGTGGCCCAGTACTATCTGACTTTGGCCACGAATCCTCCAGGAGTCGACGCTCCTTCTGGTGCCGGCTGGTATGACGCTGACACCAACGCTATTGTATCGACTGAAGGCCACGTCGACATAGTCGCTGGTTCTTCAAGGTATCGTTTCGACGAGTGGACAACTACGGACACGACTGAAATACACGATCCGTCGGCGGCATCCGCAACTGTGTTGATGGACAAAGCAAAGACAGTGACGGCCAACTACGTGGTTCAGTATTATCTGACGGTCACCACGAGTCCGTCAGGCATTGGTTCTCCAACTGGAGAGGGCTGGTACGACACAGGCCTCGTCGCTCACGTGTCCACCTCTCAGCACGTTGACATCGTTTCAGGAAGCTCAAGGTACCGCTTCGACTCTTGGACGGGCGCAACTGGAACATACGTGGACGCCACCGCAGTCATGGACGCTGCCAAGACGGCGACCGCCAACTACGTCGTTCAATACTTTATTACTGTTATCAGTGCGCATGACAATCCGACGCCGTCAGACTGGGTGGACACACGTCAAGATTTCACCGCTTCGGTGACAAGCCCAACTGAGATAGTGCCCAATGATCACCGGTGGGTTTGCACAGGCTACAGCGTCGATGGAGGCGCAGGTCAGGCTGGCACCAGCTACAAGTTCACTGACGTGCAAGCCGCTCACACTGTAGAGTTCAGTTGGAAGGAACAGTTCTGGATACAAGTAAACAGTGCACATGACTCACCGACGGCTTCGGCGTGGGTAAACCAAGGTATGAGCTTCACAGCTTCGGTCTCAAGCCCAGCAGACACGGTCGCCAACGATCACCAGCGGGTGTGCATAGGGTTCAGCGTCGACGGAGGAGCATCCCAGGCAGGGTCGACTTACACCTTCAGCAAAGTGCAGGCGGCTCACAGCATAACCTTCGCCTGGAAACTACAGTTCTGGATACAAGTGAACAGCGCGCACGATTCGCAGACAGCCTCGCAGTGGGTAGACCAAGGAAACGGCCTGACAGTGAGCGTTGCCTCGCCAGCAAACGACAACGGGGCCGGAACAAGATACAGATGCACAGGCTACACACTAGACAACAGCCCACCAGTCTCAGATGGAAGCGCAGGCCACAGCTTTGCAGACGTTCAGAGCGCTCACGTCATCACGTTCAACTGGATAGCCCAGTTTAGGCTGATAGTGTCTTCAGCCCACGACTCGCCGAGCCCGGCTAGAACAAACTGGTACGATACAGGTACTCCTATATCAGCTTCTGTAACCACTCCAGCGGACCAGGTCGGAGGGACAAGGTACAGGTGCATAGGCTACTCTGGAACAGGAAGTGTTCCAGCTTCAGGGTCAGCAACCTCTGTGTCGTTCACCACAAGTTCACCGTCAACCTTGACGTGGAACTGGATAGCCCAGTATGAACTGACAGTGTCTTCAGACCATGACTCGCCAGCTCCATCTGTAGGCGGTCACTGGTACGATGCTGGCACAGACATCACCGCTTCGGTTACCAGTCCAGCAGACGACGATGGACTTGGAACGAGATACACGTGCACAGGCTACGCCGGCAGCGGCAGCGTTCCCAGCTCTGGAACGTCGACCAGCGTAACCTTCGCCATAGGCGCTCCGTCAACCACCACTTGGAACTGGATAGCCCAGTACAGACTGACGGTTGCCTCGGATCACGACGCGCCTGACCCAATCGTGGGAGCACACTGGTATGACAATGGCACTTTTATCACGGCTTCGGTGACGAGTCCCGCTGATGATGATGGAGCCGGCACAAGGTACAGGTGCATAGGCTGGTCTGGAACAGGAAGCGCACCATCCATTGGAACAGAAGTCACGACGAGCTTCGTGTTGACTCAGCCCTCAACCCTGACCTGGAGCTGGATAACCCAGTATACACTGACCGTGGCTTCCGCTCACGACTCGCCGATCACAAGCGTCGGAGAACACTGGTACGACGCGGGCACTCCCGTATCGGCTTCAATCTCCACTCCAGCAGACGAGGCGAACGGAACAAGATGGAGATTCACAAACTTCACTGGAACTGGAAGTGCCCCATCCGGGTCTAACACGTCCACATCATTCAACATAGAAGCACCATCAACACTAACTTGGAACTGGATAACCCAGTACTTCATTGCGGTAACCAGCCCACACGACAGCCCCACGCCCTCAGCATGGGTGGACGCAGGCAGCGACTTTGCCGCTTCAGTAACGAGCCCAACAGAGATAGTGCCCAATGATCACCGGTGGGTATGCGCGGGCTTCAGCGTCGATGGAGGCTTAAACCAAGCGGGAACCAGCTACACATTCACCAACATACAAGCACCCCACACCATTGACTTCGTCTGGAAGGAACAATTCTGGATACTGGTAAACAGCGAACACGATTCGCCCACGGCCTCGCAGTGGATAGACCAAGGCAGCAGCTTAGCGGTCGACGTTGTCTCGCCGGCAGACGACGACGGAGCCGGAACAAGGTATAGATGCACAGGCTACACGTTAGACAACAGCACGCCAATCATAGATGGAAGCACAGGCTACAGCTTTGCAGACGTTCAGAGCGCTCACGTCATCACGTTCAACTGGATAGTCCAGTTTAGGCTGATAGTGTCTTCAGCCCACGACTCGCCCGCTCCAGCTGTTGGAGAACACTGGTACGACGCGGGCACTCCGATAGCAGCTTCTGTGACCACTCCGGCGGATCAAGTCCGAGGGACAAGGTACAAGTGCACAGGCTGGTCCGGAACAGGAAGCGTTCCAGCCTCAGGAACCGCCGCGAGCGCAGCCTTCAACATAGGCGCACCTTCAAACGTCACATGGAACTGGGTTACACAGTACTACCTCACCATGTCGACAAACTTTGGAACCGTGAGTCCAGGTGACGGATGGCACGACGAAGGATCAATTATAGCAATCAGCGCCGCACAAGCCACGACAGTAGAGGGAAAAGGATACGCATGGCATGGCTGGACCGGAACGGGTACAATATCGTACAGCGGCTCCGACAACCTGGCCTATGTTACAATCAACAGCCCAATCAGCGAAACAGCGTATTGGAAAATAGTCGCAGAGCTAACGATATTCGTGTCTAACGAAACCATCGCAATGGGCGACAGGATACTGGTTTATGGAGAAACTCTGCCAGTCAGCTCGCCCGCAGAGGTCAACGTAACGTACACGTTTCCGAACGGAACACAGGTGACACACACTCTCGAAACTGACGATGAAGGACACTACAACGACACACTCTTCTTGGAAGAGACACCAGTCTACGGACTCTTAGATCAAAGAGGACAGTGGGTGATAACTGCAGAGCGTTCAGGAAGCACCGACAGAGAAGCCGCTGCAAGCTCAACCACACTGGGAATCGAAGCCCCCGAAATGTCTGAGCTTCCCTTGATAATCCTTGTCCTGTTGACAGCGATTGCGATAGCAATCTCATTCATGATTGTTAGAAGAAGAACGAACGGGAAGAAGCAAACCCATAAGGTCTGGTGGCGGGCCACTGTTGTTCTGGGGCTGGCCGCTCTGGTGTTGGGAGCTGCGTCTTTGCTGCTGAGCTGGATGTCCGTTGCTGGAACTGCGCAGATCGCCAATGGACAGAAATATTCCATTGCGATAGGGCTGAATCCTTTCACTCTAGGTTCAGTGTCTATAACAGAGATGCAGTATAAGGGGCCCCAAGTTCCGTCCCTCATCAGCTCAGTATGGTCAGCTGTTTCCAAGATCGCGCCGCCTGTCACGACAATCTATCTGATACTGGTAGGATGCACCCTAGCCCTTGCAAGCCTGTACAAGCCTAAGACTCGAAGACGAAAATTCGTCAAACTGATAGTAGCAGTTGTTGCAGGAACTCTGGTACTGGTGGCTGTAGTTCAGTTTCTAGTGTTCATCGGAGTCTACGCAGACATAGTCACAGGCGCAGCCATAGGATACGGCGTCGGCCTTGCGATCGCCATGATCGGCAGCTTGCTCACGATAGCCTCCACTTTCTTCGCAGCGAAAGAAACACCTAGCAATGATTCCAAGAAAGTGCACTGACTGAGCTTTCGGAATAGACGGATCACGCGTTAGCGCGCGCGGTCGCGGTGGAACGAATCTCCAGCAGACTCAAGAACCTCGCAGGCTTGACTCAGCACAACCTCATAGGACTGCCCAAGATCACGTTCCAGACGCAACTCTGCTTGCTGATTATGCTATCCACTGCGCAAGCTGCCATCAACACGCCCAAACCAAGCAGATTCAGAAGCATAAGGCACTTTGCAAACTAATTCAGGAACAGACATGCGCGCAACTCCGCAGAGTGCAGAAGCCCAGTTCATATTTCTGATTCACAAATGACTTATCTCGCCTAGGTGTCAAAACGTAAGATTGCAGCGGGACGAATCAACAAAGCATGGAGTGACCATTCTGCTGAATAGCATCCTCATTGTTGACGATGACACAGGAGTAAGAATGATGCTCTCCTCAGTTTTGAACGATGAGGGATACGTAATTGGAGCTGTGGAAAATGGCAAGCAGGCAATCAAGATCTGTGAGAAATCGCTTTTTGACGTTGCCCTTATTGATATTGAGCTGCCGGATATGAAGGGCACTGAGCTGCTCAATAGACTGAAAAATATGCAGCCCAAGATGATCAGAATAATCATCACGGGCCATCCCTCCCTTGAAAGCGCTATGAAGGCGGTCAACGAAAGGGCCGACGGATATGTACTGAAACCTTTCGAAGTAAAAGAACTACTGCAAACAATAAGAAGACTTCTGAATGAGAAAACAAACGAATACTTTCGCATCTTTACAGAGACCGCACGTGCAAAAGAGAATACTCCTGTAGTCAAGTATCAACGCCCAGACAACTGGTAACCCTCATCCTAGTCGCTGTGGGGCGCGCGCACACTTCCGTCAGCTTCAATGTAGGTGGTTCTGTTAGCTTAATTGGCTGAATGTTGCATGAGGGTGCGAGCATTCTAATCGTGACTGGAGCGGGAGGTGTTCCGGAGACGGTTGGAAGGTTAGCCGCATCTTGCTTCTCGGTAAAGGGTGCGATAGCCCAAGGCTCATGCGCTAAGGTGTTGCTGGCGTGTCAGAGGGAGGCTGTCGCTTCGCCGCCGATCGCGTCTTCGTAATTGTAGGACGCGTAGTGCACGGTCTCTCCTTGCCAGCGGGCGCGCGCTTGTTCCGGGGAATCGTACTCCTGACACGAACTGTGCTGCGACGATTATGAGCGAGATCAGAACTCCCGCCACCGCGTGCAGAATGATTTTGCCCGTGCCGTTCATTTGACCACCACCTGAGAACTATAATTTGAATCGCAAGATTAGAGACAATGCTTCTGAACAGACCGTTCAACTATTTGAACAGCACGAACTTACATTCGCTAGACTTTCCTAGCTGGCGCCAACCATTAGATCGATCGGACGCCTTGTTGCAGCTTAATGAAAACTCGCGCTTGAATGTGGATAATGGTTGTGAGTATTCTATACTAAGATGCTGCTGCCATCCAGAAGAGCAATCCATACTCTGTTACCCTGAGCGTTTTGAATCAATGATCTCCATCGTAAATTGAATGTGAGCGCGCGTGCACTTGCGCTCGCAGCCACGCACACTAAAGTTATATACGAACTCGACATATGTGGGTTTTCAAAACTTTGTTTTTATTGTCATTTGTGATTCTATTGTAGAAGGCTAGGGAAGGAGGAGGGAGAAGGCGGTATGTCACGTCGTGAAATCATCAGTCTTGATAAGAAAAGAAGGTTGTCAAGCAAGGACTTCCTCGAACTTTATAACCTCATTTGGAAAGGCACAGCTCCTGTCAGATACCAGAACCCTGAACGGTGGCGTACGCGTGTCAAGAGGGAAGGGCAATGAAAAACAGCATTGAAGACGACTTCTTCGACCGCAAAACTAGGGATGCGGCGCTCAAGAGTGGACAATTCGTTCCTCCTTCGGGTACACTCTTTGAAGCGATATTCCAAGAACTCAAGCGCAAGGACGAGCACGAAAAGAACGGACACTCATTTTCTAGTATGATTTCTCGACTTCATGCTCGTCGCGCCAAGAAACAACTGACTGAAAATGTGAAATAGCTAGAGCGCCGAACGAATAGTAAACTGTAACCATCAACAGCGCCCGCAATATAGTGCGCTAGACAGGGCACGCACGTTATCGGCATGTATCTCGAGTATAGATTCGGTGTTCAGAGATCTTAAATCCTATCTTTAGAATATCTAAGACTCGGTGTTGAGGCGGTTTGGATTCGACTCCTTTTCTTGACGTTGCCATCTTGCTGGTATCTTCTGTTCTTACCATGTTGAGCGTGCATAGTCTTAAACTGTTGACCCGAATACACCTGGACAAATCCCTGTTCATTCCGGTGTTCGTATCTGCGGTCTTCTTCTGGTACGCTTCATTGGTAAATGTAGTCTTCAATCTGTGCTTGCAGAACACGCCCGGCTTGATTGTAGCTCAAGATTCTATCGACTTGGTCTATCGTTCAATGCTACTGGCAGGACTCAGCATTCTGACGTACGGTGTCTTTTCGTATTGGAGATTGACAAGGAAGGTAAAACTCCCAAAACGCGAGCGCATGGAAAAACACAAGGACCAGCAAGAAGTCACCGAGGAAAGCCCGGCGATAATCGACCGAATTGGTCAGCAAGCAAGCGCGTGATGCGCCACCTCGCAATGTCTCCGAGTCAAAGGACGAGAACGAGCAGATAGCTTAACCGCGCGCTGTTCCAATGCGGAAGTGGGAAGGCTTACTACAATTGGCGAGGCGCTAGTTGGTAGCGCTTTACAGGGCTGTGGTTTCTGATATATTACGTTGTCAGAAATATGCCTTTTTAGGTCTTGACACGCACTAGATAACTATGAAACTGTTTAACAAGACTGGCAAGGCCAAGAAGAAGTGGCATAGAAAGGCGTTGATGGTTAACCCCAACAGGACAAAGATAATTTTCGTCGCCACAGCTGCTCCAAAGCAGAAGCATGTGCCGCCATGGATATACCGCAAAGAACTCGATCCGTCATTCAAGGATCTTCTCTCGATGAGCAACATCAGAAAGCAATATTGTGGCCCATTCGGCTACCCAGACAATGATGCAACAGCGATGAAAGCAGGCTTGCCCCTCTAAAAGCTTGAAGCAAGAGCACGCCTGAACAAGAACCCACACAATGAAAGCTGCAACTGTAGCGCCCACGAGAATCATGGCGCGCGCGTTTTTCTAAGATTATCCCAAGTACGCGCTTGAAAAATCGTGGTTAGAATCGTTCATTAATTCTTACTATCCAATACTATACATCTAGGGCGCACCCTAGACTCTAGGGCCAACTCTGCCAAGAATGAGTTTAATTTCAATCATGACGCGGCTTGAACGCAAGGTGGCAGCGAGATTCTGAACTTGTCGTTCATCGCGCGCTTAACATGCAGGCGCGATTTCATCACTTTAGTAGCGGCGCCAAGTCTCGGGATTCTTATACTTCACTTTGGGACCGACTTGCCATGACAGTTCGAAAACTCTGAGAAATTCTCTTCTTGTCAATCTCTTTTTCATTTGCACACATCCATCTTGGACAAATGTATCGAGTATCGCACTATTTGATAAGCGTTGCTGTTCACTAGTCCAACACCAATACAAGAAGGCTTCTGTATGAAACCAGAATGCAAAGAAATACGGATACTATGTGATAACGATGTAACCCAAACCATTCTGCTTTTTCACTCGCGCGCTGATCGCATTCTACACCTACACTTTTAACCCGACAGTTGAGAATAGTTTCAATACAGGCGATTCGTGGCGTGTGCTTGTGCCAGAACGATTGCGGTTAAGGTCATTATCGCAAGAAGCCCGCGCCTAACTTGAATTACCAAGTTCAGTCGCCGAGGGTTGAGTATTTAGTCTTGATAAACATTATTGTCTACCCCCTCAACACAAATACACATCATGCACAGCCGACAATGGGCTCTTGAATGTCAAAACCCTCGTAGCAAACTGCGCAGGCTTTTTTGATCTGAAGACAACTAGGCAACACTCGAAACGCTACAAAGAGCAGAAGCAAAGTTTTTGAAGAAACAAGGACACTCTTGACATCAGATGAACCTCATGAGATTTATTGTCGGCTGTGATCTGGAGGAGTTCAAGAGATACTACAGAAGTGCCGGTATGCACGACTACTTCAGAGCAGTCGGAATCACTGACGTCATATTCGGACAACTTGGTCCAACTGAAGAGCGCATTATCAAGAGAGACCCATCCCACCTTATCGTCTGGAGAGAAAACAACGAGATAATCGGTGATACCATCTGGCACGAAGAAAGCATCGACGGGTTCCTGGACCCAGGAGACAAAGTAGTGAGAGAAGTGCTGGAGCGACTCCTCGGTGGAAAGAAAGAGTTTGTCGAGCTTCATGAAGTCTGGCTCGAAGAGAAGCACAGAGGAAAGGGTTACGGCAAGAAGTTCTTTGAATTCTTCGAGAACTTCGCCAAGAAAAAGGGTTTTGACTCAATCGTGTATTACACTGGCAACCCCGCAGCCATAGCTATCTGCAGAAAAAGAGGGTACAAAGAAGACCGTCTATCTTTTCCAGAGAAAGAGAAATGGCACGTCTTCCATCTCTCACTAAACCCAAGGAACCCTTAGCCTCTCAAGCAATCGTGCTCTCCAACATAGGTCAACGACAATTCAGAATCATATTCTTCCACAAGCCATAAGAACTGAATCAGAAATACATAATAGCGATGTCACATGAAAGAGCTTAAGCCCCTAGATTACAAGCTCCTGTGGGAACTGGTCAAAAACAGCCGCAGAAGTGACAGACAATTGGCAAAGGCCATCGGCACCTCTCAACCAACAGTGACCAGAAGAAGAACGTTCCTCGAAAAGGAGCTAATAGACGGCTACACGGCTATACCAAAATGGCAAAAACTCGGATACGAACTGTTCGCGATCACCTTTGTCAAGATCAAAGCGGTCATCGCTTCAAAAAAGATGTATGCCGAAGTTAGGAAAAAAGGACTAGACTGGCTAAATAGCCAACACCAGATAGTCATGGCCGGCTCATGCCGAGGAATGGGAGTCGACTCATTCATGATGTCGTTCCACAAAGGCTACTCAGACTATGACGAGTTCATGCGAAACTACAGACTCGAACTGGGAGAGACCATAGACGACGTTCAATCAGTCCTCGTCAATCTCAATGGAAAAGAACTTCTGAAACCCCTCAACCTGAGATACTTGGCAGAAACAAAATAAGCACGCCGCCAGACCTACAAGTTCAACCGCACGAAAACCGTTCGCTCCAAGAGTAGCAGAAACTCTTTTATTCACACCTTTTCACTTCAGAAAATTCACGTCCGAATAGCCAACGCGGTTTGCATCAAGAATGGGAAAATACACACTCATCATTACTGAAAAGCCGGATGCCGCACGCAGAATAGCCTCAGCCCTCGACCTCACAGAAAAAGCCAAAGAAATGGAAGACAACGGCGTTCCCTACTACACGGCCAAACGTGAAAGAGAAATCCTGGTCGTTCCCGCACTAGGACACCTGTACACCGTCGCCGCAGAAAAAAGATCAGGCAACTATCCTGTGTTCGATTACAAATGGGTCCCACGGCACATTGCTGAAAGAGGCGCAAAGCGAATCCGCACATGGCTTCACACCATCACCAAACTGGCAAAAGAAGCCGACACGTTCATCGACGCATGCGACTACGACATCGAAGGAAGCATCATCGGCTACTGCATACTAAAATACGCCTGCGACAACAAAGAACAAACATCAAAACGCATGAAATACTCCACCCTCACCAAAGAAGAACTCGAAAAATCCTACACAGACGCGCTGCCCCACTTGGACTTTGCCCTCATAGAAGCCGGACGGACAAGACACGAGGTGGACTGGCTCTACGGCATCAACCTCTCAAGAGCACTGACAAGCGCGGCAAAAAACTACAGCGGAAAATACACGACCCTCAGCACCGGAAGAGTCCAAGGACCAGTCTTAAAGTTTCTGGTTGCGAGAGAAAAAGCCATTGAAAGCTTCGTGCCAACGCCCTACTGGCAGATCAGAGCCCAGATAGACATAAACGGCCAAGTCTTTGAAGCACAACACGAAAAGGAGACAATCGAAACCAAGAAACAAGCAGACGCCATACTGAACGAGTGCAAGGGCAAAAACGGGCAGGTTGAAAAAATCGCTGTCAAACAATACCATCAACTGCCGCCCTTGCCGTTCGACCTAGGTAGCCTGCAAGCCGAAGCCTACAAACTATTCGGATACACGCCCAAACAAACATCAAACACAGCCCAACGCCTGTACCTAGACGCCTTGATCTCCTATCCAAGAACAAGCAGCCAAAAACTCCCGTCAGCAATAAACTACAAAGCAATACTCAAGAATCTGGGCAGAATGCAAGAATACAAGAACCTCACAGCCGAACTCCTCACCAGGCCCCAACTGAGACCAAACGAAGGAAAAAAAATAGACCCAGCCCACCCCGCAATATACCCAACCGGAAACCTGCCAGAACGAGTCCTAACCGACCCTGAAAGAAACATCTGGAACCTCATCATCCGAAGATTCATGGCAACCTTCGGCGAACCCGCAACAAGACAAACCATGAAAGTCAACATTGACGTGAACGGCCACACTTTCCACCTCGGCGGAACAAGAACACTAGCTGAAGGCTGGACCCGCTTCTACAAACCCTACGTACGATTTGAAGAAGTCTCGCTACCTCCATTAAAACAAGGGCAACCGGTCAACGTCAACAAAGTATTCTCAGAAGACAAATTTACCAAGCCACCACCACGATACAACCCGAGCAGCCTGCTCAAAAGAATGGAAAAGAACGAGATCGGCACAAAAGCAACACGAGCAGACATCATACAAACACTCTACAGTAGACGGTACGTTCGAGACGAACGAATGAAAGTCACAGACCTGGGATTCGAGGTCGCCGAAATCCTGCAAAACCACTGCCCCAAAGTCATCTCGATAAAAATGACCAGAGAACTCGAAGCCAGAATGGACAAGATCTACGCGAACGAAGAAAAAAGAGAAAACGTCCTAGCCGACGCGATTGGAATCCTTAAACCAATCCTAGAAGAGTTTAAGGAAAACGAGAAAGTAATCGGCGAACAATTGAGCAACGCCGTAAGACAAGCAGCATTGGAAGAGAGAACCATCGGTTCATGCCCAACCTGCAAAACGGGAAAACTGATCGTGCTCTACTCGAGGAAGACGGGCAAACGCTTCGTGGGCTGCACAAACTACTTTGAAGGCGCCTGTAAAACATCGTTTCCCCTCCCACAAAAAGGCTCAGTGAAGCCGCTTGGCAGAAACTGCCGCAGATGCGGCTGGCCCACCGTTCAAGTTCGCGCGAGAGGGCGTCCATGGACGCTGTGCCTCAACCCTGCGTGCCCATCGAAAGAAGAGAGGAAGAAACGAGTTGAAATGCCAAATATGCAGTAGAGAAGCCGCGGAAAACTCCTATTGCAGGCTGCACGCGGACGCTCATCAACGGATCATCAAGAAATACGACCGCTGGAAAGAAGCGTTGGAAATCCCTTGGAAAGAGTATTTAAGCAGGATTGCTAAGAATCCATTAACAGGAGAACGGGCCAAGGAAGTGGCGGAACAGCTAATCAAACTGGAGAAAAAATAGAGTGGCCAGATCAGTCAAGAAAAGCATTTCATCGCTGTCCTTTTCACTGACCAGACTCTACCGAACGATCTCAACCGCAAGACCATCAAACCTAATCCTTCCGCTAATCGCAATCGGAGTTGCGGTCTTTCTTCTGGGCGGTGGCCTCTACGACATAATAATGAAACCGTTGCCGGCGGTTTACTATCAGGGACGCTTTCTTTTCATCTACCCGCAACTGACAGAGCAATTCATAGGCGACAGCATCGTCGTCATGACCGTCTACAGCCTGGGCGTCGCCGGGTTGCTGGTAGTGTACCAGAGCACAAAGAGCATCTACAAGCCCAGACAAGCCTACATGATGCTCCTGATGGGAGTCAGCCTTCTGCTACTCGCTTACGTATTCCTCGAAGCCATAATGCACTATCTGAAAGGCCTGTAACCTCTCAGCCAATCAGTCCAGCACGTTAAGCGGTTACCAAGGATTGTTTTTCAAACCCAGCTTGTACGCCGCAAAGTTCGTCAACAAATGTATCGGCGGGGTCAGAATCAGCACCGTTACGACCAGCTCCCACGACAACCCCAAGGGAACAAGAAACGAGAAGAGAATCGCGCCCACTATGAAGTCAACTTGGTCAACAACCGGCAACAAGCCTCCCGGAGGAACATCCAGCCTTCTCTTCAAGAAAGCGCCAGCAAGATCACCCAGAAGCGCGCCCATCGACACTGTCAGACCAAACAGAAGGGGATAACCAAAAACCACGCTTTCAGCCAACCCAGCCACGATTCCCACAACCAATCCGGCGAAGAACCCTCGAAAGGTCTTGTTTTTCCCAAAGAGTGGCTTTCCGTCAAAAAAGTTCTTACCAAAATCCATGGGAAATCCTCCGCCAGCCAACACCGGGACCGCGTTTGCACAATAGGCGGGAAATATGAACTTCAACGCATCAACCATCAACTGTACTACGACGTCCAATTCCCCAACTCCGCTAGTGAGTCGAACATTCACGCATCCCCGTGCCTTCTATCCTTAGGTTACAGGTCTTCATCGTGACTTTCAATGGGCTTTTCTCCAGAATCATCTCGATCACCTGCGGGTTTTCAGTGGGTTTCAGGGAGATCACAGCATCAGCCCAAAACTTCAGGACCCTCGTGGCAACCGGTTCAACGCTCACGGGCACAGCGTCCAAGACACTGTGAACCTGACCTGTTATCAAAACCGCGATCTTCTGGGTCCTAGCAGTCTGCGCCAACACCGCCAACTGCCTGTTCAGCTCACGATTAAGCTCAAACGTCTTGGACGGAGACTCGGCAATCCTCAGACGATAGAGCGACGTGAACGTGTCAAGAACAACGAGCCCGAAATTCGCTGCCACGTAATCAGTCAATTGGTCCACGATTGCCGCTTGTTCACGGAAGTCATTAGGCTTCATCAAGATTATCAGCTCTGCTATCTTCTTGAACTGTTTAGAAGCGATCTGAGAAAGCCGTTGACCGGAGAACGTGCCGTCGCAATCCACAAACAATGTTTTGTAGCCCCGGCTTGCGCAGTTCACCGTACACTGCACGGCCAGAGTCGTTTTCCCGGTCTCCGCCTCACCATAGATCAGACTAACGCTCTGCGCAGGCAAGCCTCCCTTCAGCGCATCATCAATCGTTCTGCAGCCCGTTGCTATCTTTTCCAGCACTTCCACGCACGTGAACAGATATAAACGTCGAAACTAATAATCTGTTTTGCGTTGAAACATCCTGGATTGACAGGCTAGACTGTATGAAAGAAAAAGTGGCTGTCGTGACCGTTTCGGGAAAGGCCTACTACTTAATTGTTAACGAACTGAAAAAGAAGGACATCCCTTTTGTAAGCCTGACACCGAATGAACCCATTCCGATAGAGATTAAAGCTGTGATCACCACAGAAAAGGAGAAGCACCTAGTGAAACATGAGAAGATGTTAGCCTTCAAAGAGGGAATGGAGCCAGAACTGTTGGTGAATGAAGCGTTGAAGATCATTCGAGGAAAGGAATCCTTTGAAAGAATCGTCATAGGCGTGGATCCAGGAGAGATTTTTGGACTGGCAGTTCTGGCAGACGGAAAAGTGATCGAGACCGACAATTGTTTCAGCGTTGAAGAGACCCTAGGCAAAATAGAAGGTATTCTCAAGAATCTCGCAGGCAGTCCCGCAGTTTCGATTTCGGTGAAGATCGGCGATGGAGTCCCAGAGTGCAAAGAAAGACTCCTACAGATCCTAGACAAGACGTTACCTTCCGCGGTAGTGCTGGAAAGTGTGAGCGAGGCTGGAACAAGCAGCTCTCTGAATGAAGCGAAACACAGAAGAGGCTTGAGAGATATTGTTTCAGCCATACAAATAGCGGGAAGAAGCGGATACAGATTTCAACGGAGGAAAACAGATGAATCGAACAGTTGAAAAGGGCAAGACATTGTTAGTCGACGGACCCGCCTCGGTCCTATTGACTTCCGGCAAGGTCGAAGTGTTCGGCTCAACGATAGGCACAGCAGGCAAAGTGGTAATACGTGAAAGCAAGAGACTGCCCTTCGTCGTCGAAGAGAAGGCTACCTTTGACATTTCATTGGGCGAAGGTGCAGTGGCGGAAGAGGCCGAAGGGAACACTATTCCTCCTTCATGGGTCAAAGCATTTGAAGAACTTTCGAACGTTCAAGCAAAGCCTGTCACGGCAATGGTGTTGGGCGGGGTCGACTCTGGAAAGACAAGCTTCTGTACATACCTGATAAACAACATACTGCATGAAAAGCGGAAAGTTGCGGTCTTGGACGGAGACATGGGACAGTCTGACGTCGGTCCGCCTTCAACCGTTTCCTACACTCTGGTTTCAAAGCCAATCACTGACTTGTTCAACCTGTATGCCAAGAACGCTTTCTTTGTCGGTGAAACGTCACCAAGCAGAGCCACAGGCAAAGTAATCGAAGGGTTGGCCACTCTGAAAAAGGAAATTCTAGCCCTTAATCCGGAATTTGTGGTGGTAAACACTGACGGTTGGATCGAGGGAGAGTGCGCCGTCAACTACAAGGCTCAGCTTGTCAAGGAACTGAACCCGGACATCATCTTCTTCATCCAACAGAAGGAAGAACTGGCACCTCTCGTTGGTGCTCTTCAAGCGTTCAGGGAAATTGCAGTTGAGTCTCCCGTGTCGATAAGACAGAGAGACATGGAAAGACGTAGAAGCTTGCGAGAGCTCGGTTACATAAAATACATGAGAGATGCGAAGGTGCAGTCGCTCTCGCTGAGCTGGTTGAAGATTGAAGGTAACGAACTGTTTGACATATGCAAGACGCGAATGAGCATGAGGCAGACGAGCACGCTCTATGGATTGCTGGGAATGAAACCGCTGCACGTTTCTGAAATCGGTGACAGAGTCTGCATAGTCATCGGTAAAAGACGCTGGATCAATTCGGATAACATAAAGAAGGTTGAAGAGGCCACCAAAAAGAAGGTCATGGTGACTCGGAAGGGCGAAGAAGAAGGGTTGCTTGCGGCAATGTATGACGTGGACAGAAAGTTCCTAGGCATAGGCGTCCTGCAAGAAATCGATTATTCAAGAAAGACCCTGAAGCTTTCCACGCCTGTCACAGCGGAGGTCTCCGTGCTCGCTCTGGGAAAGGTTAAGCTCGACAAGAACATGAAGGAAATTCCTTCCACAACAGAAGAAAACCGCGTAGACTTCGCCTCTTTCAAGAAGCTTTTCTAAAGAAACAGTCAAGTTCCCGGCTGATCGCACCGTTCGAACTTGGCAGAACCCTCAAGTTCTCGCGTATCCACAACGGAAGAAATCTCTGACAGTAACGCGTGGAAAAACGGTAGTCGAGAAAAATCATGGCCGCTCTGTCCTCTAGAGTCCTTATCGGTCGGCCTGCAGCCTGAGAAGCCTTTTTCATCGCTGGAATAAGGTATCCGTACTCGCGTCCAAGCCCAGGAAAGCGTTTCTCAAAATAGTTGATCTGAGCTTTAACCTTAGGCGTCGGCTCCGCGTAAGGCACACCCACGATCACCACAGAATTCATTTGGTCACCAGGAAAATCCACACCCTCCGATGACCGGCCGCCCTGAGCTCCCAAAAGCACAGCCCCACCGCGTTTGGCGTATGCTTTGAACTCTGCAACCAAATCCTCATTCTCCCTAGAACTCATACCTCTGCGTTCCTGAAAGAGCGGTTTGCCTAAGGCTTCTTCAACTCCGTTCGCCACCAAGTTTTCCAAGACTTGGAAGGACGCAGCGAAGATTCCAGTGTTGGCAGGAGTGCTTTCAACAACTTCCCGCACGCATTCAATTATTGCGCGGTACATTTGCGGTGTTCGCTCCTCCATCGCGGTCGTAACGTCCTGGCATACGAGCGGTAAGACGTGTTCCCTCGGGAAGGGTGACGGCACAACTTTTCTAACGGTGTCTTCCGGAAGCTTCGTGATCTGTATGTATGCTTCCAACGGTTGCAGCGTACCTGACATCACGGTGCTGGAGTGAACTTCAGAGAAAACCGGCTCCGTGATTTCTGAGGGGTCCAAGGCAACGATCTCCAGTCTCGCCGTCTCTGCGCCCCTTCTTGACTGGTATCTGGTTAAAACGTCGACAAAGGATTGATCCTCAGAGGTCTCCAACCATTTAAGGAGAAAATCGCCCATTCCATGAATGAAAGATCGCGGATATTTCCCTTCAACAAGCAGGTCCCGCCTGATTGCGTTTCCGGTTGAATACATGTGTTCAAAGAACCTTTTTGGTTCCTCAATACCGGCCTTCTCCTGCACGAGTTCCAGCAGTGACTCTGCCGAGATCAAGGCTTCTTTCTGGATTTTTACGGCCATGTTCTCAATTTCGTTTCTAATCGTTCTCGCAAAGTCCGCTATGTCTCGGTGCCTGAACTGTCTGGCCTCGACTTCCGCTTGTTTCAAGGCGAAAAGAGTAAGGGTGCTGCTTGCGATGTCCACAGCCGTTTCAGGAAGGTTGTGCGCTTCATCAATTATTAAGATAGTTTTCCTCAGTGACACATTCAGATTCTTCAGAAAAGCCGTTCGGATCACTGGGTCAAAAACGTAGAGATAACTCAACGCAACTACACGCACGTCTTCCAGTGAATCCTTCACGAGTTCATACGGACAAAATCCTTTGCTTCGACAGATCTTCTGAATTTCTGACGCGTTGTACGGTTGAAAAGCGATTCGCTGCTGCGTTTCAAGGTACTGCCTCCTTTTCTCCTCGATTTTCCGGTAGTACGGGCATCTGTTCTTGGTCTTCAATAGTTCACAGATTTCCATGACCGCTCTGGCATCCTGTGCGTTCCTTCTCACAAAGTGGTTAAGACACATCTCGTGTCTTCCGCGGATTGAGATGCCTGAAACCCGGCGCTTTCTGGAAACGGTCTGCAGTTCTTCGATTACACGCTCGTGTTGGCGATGCGTGCGTGCGACATACAAGATCTTCATGTTCTTCTCTTCGGCTTTCGGAAGGCACGCGCACAGAGCAGCTATCGTTTTGCCCATGCCGTTGCTTCCTTCAACGATCGCTGAACGACCCTGCTCTACGGCGTCGAAGACTGCCTTGATGAATTCATCTTGGAAAGGTCTCACTTCCGCGTACGGAAAGTAGGTTGCGACTTCTGGAGGCAGGTCACCCATTCTTATCCCACAGGTGTCTTGAAGGGCAAAGCGCGTTTATCGGGCACTGCCTGCACAAAGGCGTTCTCGCCCTGCAATATTTCCTCCCGTGCAGAATCAGCAAAACGTGAACGGTGGCATAGTCTCTCGGATTGTACAGTGATTGAAGAGCTCTGCGCACATCTTCGTAGTTTCCTTTCGCTGGCGCCAAGCCTAACCTTTTCGAAACACGGTTCACGTGAGTGTCAACAGGTATCGTGGGTTTTCGTGCGCCGAAGAGGAGGACAACATCCGCTGTCTTCGGGCCGACTCCTGGAAGCTGCAGAAGTGTTTTCCTCGCTTCTTCGAGTGGCAGCCTCAAGATTCGGTTCAGACTGCCGTCGTATTTTTCGAGAAGTATCTTTGACGTCTGTTTTATTGCTTTGGCCTTGTTTCTGTACAAGCCGCCCACTTTCAAGCATCCTTCAACTTGACTTGTTGCGGCGTTCGCGAGTACTTCGGGCACTATTTTGAACCTGTTCGAAAGGTTTTCGAACGCTCTTTCAGTGTTCTTGTCAGCTGTGTTCTGCGAAATTATTGTTACGATCAAGGTTTTGAACGGGTCGTCGTTTGAAGTTGTCCATTTGGGCAGGGTGAAGGTTCTTCTGAGTATCTTCAAGATTTTTTCGGGGCGGTTCTCAGCCATCGTGTTGCCTCGGTTTTTGAAAGTGATAAATAGTGAATGCATGAAGCTACTAATAAGCAATGGAGACTCAGCCCATGGAACGAGCAAGAGTCGTTAAAGATGAAATAATTGAACAGAACATGCACTTTCTAGCTGTGTACATGGAAGCCAAGAATTCGTGTCTGATCTTGCTAAGCGAGAGGGAGGACAAGCTTGGAACGTTGGCGATTGCAGTTCCAAGACCGAAGGATCTGCTGGGACCGCCATCATCATCCACTCTCGTGGGCGACAAGAATGCCATCACGGCACGTATGTTTGCAGAGTACGTTGCTGCGAGAAAAGAAAAGATCGCCTTGGTTTCGGTCTACTTGGAAACTTTGGATGAGCGGCAGGCGCAGTCGATTTTCAGAAGACTGATCGACAAAGTTACGCATGATGAACCGCAAAAGGAAGGAGTGACAGCTTGAGTCTCAGAGACTTCCTTAAGCAGATGGATGAAGAGAAGAATGTTTTGCACGTGAAGGATGAGGTGTCAACCCGATTTGAAGCTTCACAAGTGATGAAGAGTTTTGATTATGAGGGGCCGATTATTCTATTTGAAAAGCTCAAAGATTTTGATGTGAAGGTTGTTGCAAATGTCTGCGGGACTCGGAAAAGAGTCGCAAGGGCTCTGAATGTTAGTTCGGACGGGCTTTGCGAGAGACTGGCTGGGGCTTGGCGTATGCCCAGGAAACCGAAAATCGTCAAGGACGGTTTGCGAAAGAGAAGTGCAGAGAGAACTGCTGATTTGTCGAAGATTCCCATCCTGACGCATTTTGAGAAGGACGCCGGTCCGTACATCACTTCAGCAATCGTTCACGCACGAAGCGTTGATGGAAAAGTCGAGAACGTTTCAATACATCGTCTTCAAGTCTTGGACAAGAGACATCTGGCGATTCGTCTGGTTCCGAGACACCTTTTCAAGTTGTGGCGGATGGCAAAAGAAGAAGGTAAGGATCTGGACGTGGCCATTTCTGTTGGTGTCCACCCTGCGGTTCTGCTCGCAGCCTCTTCTCCAGCGCCTTTTGGCGTGTGCGAGTTCGATGTTGCGAATGCTTTAATGGATGATGGTCTTCGATTGTTCAATTGCGAGCACGTGGACGCGTGTGCCCCAGCAGACGCAGAACTGGTTTTGGAAGCGAGGATTTCAGCAACTGAGGAGGTTGCAGAGGGTCCGTTTGTGGACATTACTGGAACGTATGACGTGCAGAGGAAGCAGCCAGTGGTGGACGTTTTGGCCGTTTTGCATCGGGAAGGCTATGTCTATCATGGGCTCTTGCCGTCTGGGGCGGAGCACAGGCTTCTGATGGGGTTGCCACATGAAGTTCTGATCTGGGAGGCCGTGTCGAAGGTCGTCCCGAAGGTTTACGCAGTCAATCTCACGACGGGGGGAAGCGGGTGGCTCCACGCGGTAGTTGCCATTGAAAAACAGCTTGACGGCGATGGCAAAAACGCCTTGCTTGCGGCGTTCGCGGCACACCCGAGCCTAAAGCATGCGGTGGTCGTGGATTCTGACATCGATGTATTCGACGCTTCCGATGTCGAGTGGGCCATCGCAACTCGCTTTCAGGCAAGTGAGGACTTGATTGTGGTGAAGAATGCGCGAGGTTCAACGCTGGACTCTTCAGCCGATCAGGAGACGGGTCTAACCACAAAGGTGGGTGTTGACGCTACCAGACCGTTTGCCAAGCCGAGGGAGAAGTTTGAGCGAGCAAAGATTCCCGTTGCCAAGCATGTGGAAACGCTTGTCCGTCGACTGCGCACATCGTGAGTGAAGAAAGTCTTACGCACTAGTTTATATAGCCGAGAAGCGGAGAAAAACAAGATTCGGTGGTTTTGTTGTCAGAGCAGAAAGAAAAAGGCAATGAAGGCGAAGTCACGCTCAAGGTTGAAGACGTGATGGTGAAGGAAGTAATAACGATCGATGAAGATTCAACGGTTAAGGACGCCGCTGACGTAATGAACAAGTTTGAAATCGGCTGCGTGATCGCCGTCAGAAAAGGAAAGGCCATGGGAATACTGACCGAACGAGACCTCTTGAAGCGGGTGGTCGCAGAAGGAATAGATGCTGCTGAGACCAAAGTGAAAGACATCATGACTAGCCCGTTGATCGTGGCCGAGCCTAGCATGGATCTGTCAGAAGCGGTGAAATTGATGTTCAAGATGAAGATTAAGAAGCTGCCGGTTGTTGATGGAAAGCGCCTCGTGGGCTTGATAAGTTTGACTGACATCGCGCGTTTTCAGCCTCAGATGATTTCGATACTGAAACAGCTTGCCGCTAAACAGGCAGCGCCAAAGAGCATAAGAAAAGTCATTGACCGCTACGTCGTCTAAGCTACACAGTCTTTCTTTCACATCGTTTTCAACGAAGTTTAAATCTTCAGGTTTGGTTCTAGTCCGTAATTGATGAAGAAGACACTCGTACTGAGGGTTGATTCGGAAGCACCTGACAAAAGGAAGATTCGCGTAGCAGCGGATCTTATCAGGAAAGGCGGTTTGGTCGCTTTTCCAACAGAGACCGTCTACGGTTTAGGCGCAGACGCCTTGAATGCAGATGCGGTCTTGGCTCTTTTTGAGGCGAAAAAGCGTCCGTTGGACAACCCGCCGATAGTGCACGTGTGCGAAGTGAAAGACGTCTACAAGCTGGCCAGAAAGGTTCCTTCCGAGGCTGAGATGCTGATAAAAAGATTTTGGCCTGGACCGTTGACGTTGATCTTTGAGCGTTCAGCGATAGTGCCCAGTGTGACCGTGGCGGGCTTGGATACGATTGCGGTTAGGATGCCGAAGCACAACGTTGCGTTGGCCTTGATAAGGGAGAGCCACAGTCCGATTTCGGCGCCAAGCGCCAATCTCGCCGGCAAACCGAGCCCGACAACAGCGAAGCACGTTTTGGATGACTTGAACGAGAGAATCGACGCCGTTTTGGACGCGGGCCCGACTGTCGTTGGTGTCGAGTCCACGGTTCTGGACCTGTCTGTAGATCCCCCGCAGGTTCTGCGTCCGGGCGGAACGCCATTTGAAGCGTTGAAGAAGGTTTTCGCGAGGGTAGAGCTCAGTCCGATAGTGACGGCGAAGAAAGCCGTTTCCGTTGAGAAGGCGCGTTCTCCCGGAGTCAAGCACAAACATTACTCTCCTGACGCGGACGTAGTTGTTGTTGAAGGCGAGGTGTCAGCCGTTGTCAAAAAAGTGAATGAGTTGGCATCATTCTATGCGCGGCGAGGCAGCAAGGTTGGGATTCTCTGCACAGACGAGACGGTGAGCCGTTACAAGGCTGGCGTGCTCAAGAGCTTGGGCAGCAGGAGTGATTTGGCGGGTGTTGCGAGAAACTTGTTCAGTCTTCTGAGAGAGTTTGATCTGGATGGGGTTGACGTTATCATCGCTGAAGGTTTACCTCTTGAAGGGCTCGGTCTGGCGATCATGAACAGGCTGCGGAAAGCCTCAGGATACAAAATCGTGGAGACAGACTGAGTTGTGGAGGGGAATGAGCAAAAAAGAGTCCAAGTCTAGAGGTGACAGTTCTCAAAGACCGGAAGCATGAAGAGCAGTGAGCGCGCGCTCTAAAGCTCTAGGGGACTCCATATGCTTATTGAACGTGTGCCCGGTACTGTAAATAGTTCTTGCTCCTTATCCAACTTCATGTGTTCTTTGTTCTTGAAAGCTTTTTGCATATACTTATCAATGTCTGACAGGCTGTTAAATTCCAACATTTCGACAATTCCACCAAAAACACCGCCGATAGTCTGAGTGAACATCTTCGTTGATTTTATCTCTTCCACTTCCTTAGGATTTTCTTTCATGAACTGAAGCCATCTCTGCAGAAACGCTTTGTATTCTTCTTGTTTCTCAGGTTTAACAACGTATGTCTGCACCACAAGAATGCCCACACCATCACCGTAACAGAGTGTTGGTCCAATCTGCTTATTTACTTAGCGGGCGCTGTTTTGGTTTCCTCGTCGTCAAATTGGTTTGGTTTGGATAAAACTTTATCTCTGGCTTACGAACTTCTCAACAAGCCAAAAGACCACGGAAGTATGTTCACTCGTAGGAAGAGTGTGTGTGTGATTTACGAAAAAAATAAAGCTTCACGGCACGCTAAGAATGCACAGAGGTTCTGACAAAGGATGGCACTACAGAGAGTTCCAGACCTATAGAAGTGGATCAGTACCAACTTTGACACTTCTTTCAAATTCATAAACCTTAAGTTGAACAACTAGTATTCCAGACAGCCTTGAAGAACCTTGATGTGACCGTCTCACAAATCGTACTGCTAATCGTAGGCAGTTTTTACATCTACCAAGCTGTTGGGTTATTCAACTATAACAGAACAAACTTTGGAACACAATCATCTTTTGTGTTCACGGTATTCATCGGAGTTATGCTCTTAGGTTTAGCCTTAGCACTCCAACAAATCCGTAGTTATCGAAAGAACAAAGCTGAAGCAGTCAAAGTCGCTTTTTGATTCAACAGGTGCGGAGACAAGGATCAATCCTAGGATTCTTCATTTGATTCAATAGTTAGCGTATAATACTTTGACACTTCTTTGTCAATCTGAGAAAAATATTGGCCTATGAAATATTGGGCAGACGCCAACGTGAATTCCGCATCAAGTTTAGAAAACTTGTAGCCTTCAATTTCGACAGGATGGGCACCAGGGACATTTCCTATGACTCTAATTGAGTCCAAGATATGAAGCAAATGTAATGGGATAGGAAGAGGTTGTTGCAGCCTGAACTCTTTTATCATAGCATCTAATGTCAGTTCCCTTCCTTGGTTGTCCAAAGGTGGTCTGCCCAGTAATCGTTGAAACGCAAACTTGAGAAGAGATTCCATTGTGCGACGACACATCACAACACAGGAACGATAGTTGGATATGGATAACGCTCTCTCCGCTTCTTCAAGAGATGTTTTTATTGCCGACGGAATCTGGTCGAATGAGTCCCAACCCAACGCACCCTGAAGTAAACCGAGGAAAAAGGCACATGTCTGAGAATCCTCTATCCATTCTTCTGAAACGTTCGAATCTTCTAATGAGTAAAAAGAAGGTGGAAATTCCAAGAACAGTCCGTGCAAATGCTTACGAGCGAAGTCCTCATCGTTAGATAGAATAACAAGTGTGCCGTCTAAGGATATGTGGATTGATACAAACGAATCCTCTGCTCTATCGTACCGTCTGATTAGAAGGTGAGGTTTTACATTACTTAGTAAAGTATCCATTAGTTTATTTCCTTTCTCCTTGATTTTCAACTCCGTGTGGAAACGCAACCTATCGGCGTTACTCCAGCCTTCTTCAATGATGAATTGCAGATTAACGTCAATAGGACTGAAATTCGGCGTTGCTTTTAACCTGTAAACAGGGATAGGCTTTTCGCTTGTTAAGTAGTTCTGAATTGGGATTCTTTTCTGACTCAAATTATTGCCTTCGCCAAAGTCTATTGCGAGGACGGCACAATAGAGTTTCGGTTTTGACAAGTTACGCCTTGCCGTCAAGCAATACCTCTTTTCTCAGTAGCAAGGCACTCTACGCTTACTGTGCTACTGCCTATAGAATATGAAGTGCTACAGCACCACCTTGTGTGTGCTGCTCCTACACCCCACACCACCTATTTTTCAGGAGCCACAGTTAACCACGAATCCGTAAACACACACACAAGATAAAACTTTACCCCCAAACCCAATGAATAGGGACAAGTCATTAGAGCGCGCGCTGCAAGATGCAGCACCCATTGCGAAACCAAGTCAGAAGTTATTACTTTTCAGCACGCGCGCTTCTCCATGATGTAGAAGAAATGAGGATGTGCGGGAGACAGCCCGAGAAATTGTCGGAGATAGATATCGTCGAAGCGTTTGACTGAAAAGAAAAAGTGGGAGTCTGATTGAGGGCTATTTTTCTATTCCTGGCTTGTCAATTAGGACGTATTGTTTGCGTGTTTGTCGGTCCCATGCTGTGGCTACGCAGAAGTCTAGGTTGGTGTCCACGGCGATTGTGATTAGCTGTAACTGTTTGTCCAAGTGGCTTATTATGATTGCCCTGCCGGACTGTTTCATGTAGGTTGCCTTTCTTATTCCGTAGTCCGTGTCTGGAGTTATGAATTGGAAGAGCTTATAGACAGCGTTGATCTTGAGGGCGGTTCCTCTCCCGTAAGAGTCTGCGAAAGTGCAGATCCAAGAGAACAGTGTGACTTGAATTGATTTTGCGGCTTCCATGTTCCCTACATTGTCTGTGGCGTTGAAACTGATAGTATAGACGCCGTCACTTAGTGCTACCAGTCGGAATGGTGGAGTGTACGGTAGCCAACCGCTGTCATAGGTTGAGTTTGAGATTCGATAGTCTATGGAGTAGATGCCTGAGCCTGCTACATCATCTGCTTCCAACGCGAATGGTGTATCTCTGGTCACGTAGGTTTTGTCCGCAACACACTTGGGTTGACCGATGGATGTTGTTGTCGTTGGCGGAGTATTGTCGAGAATTATTATGGCTGTGTTAGTAGGCTCAATGTTGCCTGCATTATCTATGCTGCAGTAGTCTACAAAGTAGGTGCCGTCGTAGAGCCCAGCTAGGTTGAAGGTTTCAGTGCATGTCATCCATCCGCTGTCATACGTAGAGTTGTAGATCCTGTAGTCTTTTTGTGCAACTCCACTGCCGCTGGGATCATCTTGGGCCGTTAACAATATGGGAGTATGCGAAGTCAGACACACTGTCCCCTCCATGGAAAATCTGGGTTCACCAACATTCAGAACTGTGACTGGAGGAACGTCATCTAGGATCTTGACTTGCACAGGGCCGTTCATGTCAAAATTGTCTTCTATTTCGGTTTCGCCAGAAACCGGCATAGCATAAGCACTTATTGTGTAGTTGCCGCTTACAAAGCTCGTCGTGTTCCACAAGAATATCACAGTGTCACTACTTCTGCCTATCAGAGTGACAGCCTGTGTCTGGATAGTTGTTGCATTAGCATAGAGCGTCAGGTTGAATGTCTCTGGCAAGTATCCTTCGTTCGCAACTGCTACGTCTACACGTAAAACAGATCCTTTCTCTACTAAGGGCTCAAGAGGCATAACATTTGTAACGGCGATGTTAGGCTGCCCAACTACTGAAACAATTGCGTTGGTTCTGGTCGTTTCTGGAACACTCGGAAAATAGACCGTACCAAAGTTAATGATTTCAGTGTCTAGTGATACATCATCTCTTACTTTGATGCTGAACTTGGCAAAACCGCCTTCACCCGACCCAACTTCGCCGACAAGCCAAGTTATGGTTCGAGTCGAAGGATTATACGTTCCCGGACCGGCTATGATTGAACCGTCTTTCGTGCTGACAACGGGGCCGATATTTAAGTCAGAATCGTCCAAGTTCTGATCCAGCATATCAGTGAGGTAGACACCAAAGGCAGTGCCCGCACCTTCATTCTCATATTCAATTGTATAGTTCAAAGTTTGGCTCGGTGAAACATAACCTTCCGGACCATATTTGACATTGGGGTCGCGTGCAACCGCGATTTGAGATTGGTGCATAGTGTCATAAAGATCCAAGAATAGATCAATATCTTCTACAGCAATCGCTGTCCATCTGTAATGCTGAACGAACCGTCTCATAGGTTCATCCCATGTCATTGGACTAACAGAATTTCCAGATATGGGTGACAGTGTAGCACATTCCTTACTAATTGTCTGAAGAATGTATTCACCTTCATTGATAAATTGCAGTTTCTTCCATAGTTCCTCACTAATCTTTCCTTTCTGGTATAGGTTGTTCACCCAATCCTGCTGCAACTCGAATTTCGCGGTCTTTTCAACGTATTCTGGGAGGCGGGTGCTAAATCCTAGCAGTTTGTCCAGAGCGCCTATATTCTCTATCAATTTCACTGCTATTTCTTCTTGCAAACCCGATTCGATGTCGATTACTATAAACTTGTAGACGATCTCTACGGAATCCTCAGATATCTGGTTGACTTCTATGGTTGGCTCTATTTTTTCGGTAACTTCTGTGGTAGATATTTCCCATATTGCCGCAACAGTTTCAGATTGATTGCCGATAGTAACCTTCACTTTTGAATAGTTGTTGCTGGACTCAATAATCTCATACGTCGTTTCAATTGTTGCATCCGTCTCTACTTCTGTCTCTCCAAGTATCTTCGCAAAACCTCCTAGAACAGCACCTTGCGGCAAACCCCACATAACCCTACCTTCGGTAGTCAGATACAGAACGCTTTTTGCAGGGAGATTCAAAAGCCAATCGACCTCTCTGAAATACGGTTTGTAGACCCCTCCTCCCGTGTTCGACACATAATCGACTTGCCATGGAAGCTCATTAGCTACGGTTATATTTTCTGCCGACTCGAGGCCGTCATTTCTGACTTCAACAACGTAAGTTATTGTTTGTCCGGGGCTTGCTCTTTGAGGTCCCCAGATTTTGACCTTTAAATCAGCCATTAGCGGCAAGCCAAGGTCAACTCTTTCCAGACACGTGAGCAGACTTCTCGGCGATGTAGTTTCGTCCAGAGTTGCAGAAACCTTGCCGAGAAGAGGACTAGTGAACAGACCTTTCATTTCCATTATGCCAGGAGATGCAAGGCAATCGTAAGTCCAGCCTTCTCCAGCTCCAACGTCAGATGTGTAGGAGATTATTGAAAAACCTTCACCATCATATGGCGTTCCGCTAGTCACTTGGACATTAGTCAAAACGGCGCTTAAAGAGCAGTTGTAGTCCCCGAAGATGGCTCCTTCAACAGATGTTTGCAGCATATAAAGCTCTGTCGAGGGAAACTCGGAGTCGCTCTGGTAAGCTAGAGTTCCATTCAGATTGACGGTTACTGACGTAGTTGTTGTATAGACTCGACCTATCTTCCAAGTGGCTTGATATTGGTCGTAGATACCGCTTCCAGGGACAGTTTCGGTCAGGTATCCATCCAAGATGCCTGAGATCTCTCCAGATACTGCACCTTTAAGATAGATTTTGCTTTCAGATGGCTTGAGGAATAGGGCTCCTCTCCAATCACCTTTATAGGAGGTTCCTTCAAGCGTCGCTTCCCACTCGCCTTTAGAAAATCCCTTTCCAGCAAAAGACCCAGTCGTAATATTGACAATTTCAAAGTTGGTGAAGCCCAGAGTTCCGTTGAGGTCCCCACTGACTATTACGTTGTCAAGAGTGCCTTTCTGGACCCGAAGTGTCTCCACAAAGCTGGATTCTATGAAGGATTTTTCATCGCTGACACCCATTACGGGAGGTACAAAAGGATTCATAAGCGGGTATCTATCCGGCTCTTGACCGTAGCCCCCGTAGCTCCCAACTCGAATGTAGTACGGCGTGTCTCCTATGCCGTCGATTCCGGTTTCATTCTGATATGGACCAGAGTGGGTGTCAACGCCTTTGTAATCGCTCCAGTAGTTACCTCCCGAAGGATAGCCGTCATCCCAAATGCTTCTACCAACGTACGCGCCTGCTTGTCCCTGAGGTTGGCTGATGTAATTGTGGATGAAGTTGTTGTGGTAGATTGTGTTGTTATCAGACGCGTAGGAATACACACCATAATAATCATTGTCTGCTATAGTGTTTTCCGATAAGGAGTTGTTGGAAGCTGACTGTTTGAAATATACCCCGTAGTCATTGTTTGTTATGCTGTTTCCGATTATGTTGTTTCTCGATGAATAGTCAAGCGAGACGCCTCGTCCTTCGTTGCGTGTTATGTTATTCCCGAACACAAAGTTGCCCTGCGATCTGAAAAGATTGATACCCATCGAGTTATCTGCAATGTTGTTATTCACTATTCTTGAATCGTTTGTATATGCAATCAAAACGCCTTGTCCGTTGTTTGCTAGGACTTGATTCTTGACCGTTATTCGAGTGGAGTTTATAAGGGCTATGTATCCAGCATTTGATGGAACCTCTTTGTTTCTTTCGTTGATCCAATAGTAGACTGGATTGCCGTTGATTAGGTTTGAGGTGTCAATAGAATGCATATAATTGTTCAAGGTTGTGCCAAGAACATTCAGACAGAACCTGTTAGCGTTTAGTAGGTTGCCTGTCAGAGTATTGGCCTGCCCATCTATGGAGATTCCCTCTCCGCTACTTTCTGATATGATGTTGTCTGACAAGAAGTTGTTGTTGGATCCGTAGACGCGGATGCCGTAGCCGTTGTTTGCGACGATATTTCCGCTTAGAATGTTGCTGTGCGACTCGGACAAGAAGATGCCCCCAGAGTTGCCTTCTACATCGTTTTCGCCAATAACATTGTTCGACGAGCGCGAGTGCAGATAGATTCCATTACGATCGTTGTTCTTGACGGCATTCCCGCTGATATTGTCATACGTCGATAGGGAGAGGGCAATGCCATCGTAGTTGCTTGTAGAAGTAACGTTTTTTATTGTGGAGTTTTTGGTGTTAGCCATTAATATTCCTACATGATTTCTTGTCAAGAGCACATCTTCGACTGTTATGTTTATGGAACTCACTATGATGACACATCCTGCGTCTTTAGGAACAACCTTGTTATTCTGACTCAGCCAGTAGTATACGGGCTTACCGTCCACACTGTTGGAACTGTCCACATAGTTTGACAATCCGTGTCCCGATTCCCATTCAACACCGAAATTGTACTTGTTGAAAGTTGCCGCATTTTCCGACAACGTGTTTTCCGACGTAGTCAAAAAGATGCCGTATTTACCGTTGTTTTCTGCATGGTTGTCGAACAATGTGTTATGGCTTCCGTAGAGTTCGTAACCGGAAGACCAGACAGAAGACAGGTAGATGCCATTTTCAGTGTTATTCGATACGGTATTGTTTCGTATCGAGCTGCGGCTTGCTGCAATGTAGATGCCAAGCTTGTTATTCGTCACGACGTTGTCGGAAATCGTGCTGTCAGTAATTCCATATAAAAGGATCCCTGCATTGGTGTTACCTTTTACATTGTTGTTCTCTATGGTGAAATTGGTTCCTGCGTGGGGTAAATAACCGCTCAACCCACTCTCTATTCCATAGTCGTTTTCAGTGATATTGTTGTTCGCAATGACATTGTCCTTGCTTGAGTGTGCGCTCTCGGTTATTGAGATTCCAGATTTAGAGTTATTTGATATATTGTTTTCTAAGAAGAGATTATTGGCAGAGTCAATCAACCATATACCTCTGTTTGTGTTGGTGGCTATAGCATTGTCAGACACGATGTTATTGTTAGACTCGGACAAGTAGATGCCAATGCTGTTGTTTGTTACAGTGTTTCCAGACATTGTGTTTCCAGATGCACGGAAAGCGAAAAGGCCGCAAGAGTACGTATTCGATATATTGTCGCCTGATATCAGATTGTCATAGGATTTAAGGAGGTAGAAACCATACGCGATGTTGTTCGCCACATTACTGTTCACTATTCTGGAGTTGTTTGTGTTGATAACCATTAATCCCTTGTAGTTATTTCTCAAATCTGCGTTTTCAACCGTAATGTCAGTGCAGTTTACTAGTGCGAGATAGCCAATTTGCGGACATGTTGAGGGATTCACAACGAGACCGTGTTGATCAACTAGGTAATAGATCGGCTTGCCATTGATCATGTTTGAGGTGTCTATGGAGTGCGAGTAGTCATTAATCGCATAACTCGAACTCTCAACCGTCAAGCCGTAGGTATTATCGTTTAATAGGTTGTCATGGAATATGTTGTTCTGTGAGCCAGCTAAATAGATGCCATTGCCTCCATTTCTCGTTATGTTGTTTCCAATCACCTCGTTTGCAGACGAGTTCGAATATAGGGCTACGCCAACGTCATTATCCGTTATATTATTCCTAGCTATGTTGTTGTTGCATGAATATGAATAGAGTGAAATTCCACTATACTTCTGCACTATATTTTCAGACACAACATTGTCAGATGAGTTCAAAAGTAGAAGGCCATTATTGCGTGTAACAACATTGTTTGTAACTGTGTTTGCATTTGAGAAGTTCAAATGAATGCCAATCGCAACGATGTGCCCGCTGGACCATGAAAAATATTCATTCTGCACTACAACATTGTCTTTTATGAGGTTCTCAGTGGACTCAAATAAGTAGACAGCACCTTGTCCCCAGGACCTGCATTGATAGTTGCCCCTGACTGTGTTGTTTGTTATAGTATTTTGTGATGATCTACCTAGATAGATACCCATGTAGTTTTCTTTCATGGTATTGTTAGTCAGCACGCTATTGGTAGAATAGTTCAAAAAGATGCCGTAGCGAAACCCTTTCACATAAAACACATTTTTGACTGTCACATTGTTTCTCCAAGACAAATCTATTCCAGCTTCCGTGTATGCTGAACTTTGAAGTACATGCCCGTTCCCGTCGACTACAATGTCATCTCTTTCAATTCGGATTGAATCGTTAATGTCAGCTGTTATTGTGTACGTAACATTGTCAATTGAGGAAATAGATGCCGCTGGCGGGTCCACGCTTCCATCAGACCTGATGTAGATAGTTTCACTTGCTCTGACTGGATGAACAATGAATCCAGGCACAAAAAATCCAATTATGAGCACAACGAGAAGCATTCCCGAAACGGTTTTCCTATACAATCTCCCGTCTCCTTTCATCAATTTAAAGACAGGTCGAACAATTAACATTTGTGGAACGCTCTTCTATTGTCACTTGAGATGAAAAATCCATTAGTGTTAATCCGCATTAACAATGGTTTCATCATGGATTATTTCTGCATGGAAAATAGAAAAATATATTTGTTAATTGCCATTAACGAATATTGCACAATCTACTGTAGATTGTTCCACTTTCCAACATACCTGAATTCAATGGACTTTTCCCATACCCCATATTCCAGCCCATTCAGGACTCTCGAATTTATACAGATTTTCTAGTGCCTTCAGTGGACTCTATGCACTTCCCCTGGTTCACTGAGATTAGTGAGGACAGTTAGGGGAGTCTTGACTTGCCACTTAGCAGGTTGAAAATTGTAGGTTGAATTATGCTGTTTTCGTCCAGACTGCCGCAATCGGCAAAAATTGACCCACAGTCAAAAGGCTTTCAAGAGCACCAGTGATTGATCTTGAGAGAGGTCTTGACAGAGTATTTATTGATCTCTTCACTTTCTCTTGTTTCCTCTTCAAACCCAGTGAAGAGGAGTTGGCTGCCAGTTGTTTGGAGGATTTCTGCAAACAAGATACAGTCCCAGTCAAGGCGAATGAAGCTTGGATAAGCCTACGACAAATGCCTCTTGACTGTCAGTGACCCAGACTACTTGACTGAACAATCTTAGGTAGGGTCTTAACTGGCTCTCAGAAAACACGCGCAACTAGCCTCAGCTACTTCAAAGCATCTTCTTTGCCATGTCCTAAGACTTGTTCAGCCTCTTGAAGCATTGTTTCCAATTCCTCCCTGGGATAAGACATCAGTTCGCCCAGCGCCTTAGACAAGTATTTCCGTTTCACCTTGCCAGCCGAATAAAAATGCAAGTAGGCGTAAGGTCCATGGAGTACTCCAGTTTGGCATTTGCAGCCACGCTTCCCACACTTGATCATCTCCTTCACGATGCTACCTCTCAACTCTTTCAATTTCAACGCTGCAAGAATGTCGGCTTTTTCATTCTGCTTTCTTAGGACAACATTCGACATATTCAAAACTCTCCTTCATCTCTAGGCTCGTTTCGTCCAAAGATAACTTCTCTCTCTCATCCTGTAGTGTGTGTGTTTGTTGTCTCTCCCTTTCCTGTCTCCCTCCATTCTTCAGGGGCACCGCCATTCTGCCCATAGGCTTGACGATTATGGCTGTTCCCCCGTACCCCCTCGTCTAATGCCGCGATAGAATAGGGGGAGAGAGATTCTCGTCATGGACTCGGCAGAAACATCGGACCCGCACACACTTTCATCGGTAGGGCAGCTCAATTGCGGCACTACAGAAGCCTCTTTCAGAATCAAGAACCATGTGGATCCTCTCTTTTCGATACTGGCGAGTCCTAATAGTTCAAGGTAGCCTTTCAGGGCTTGGACATCCTGACTCAGCTCTATTGTCTTGAAGCTCATCGTTCCAGTTGCATATCTTGCGATTTTCTGGATTTTTCTGACGCTTCTTCTGTTTTGAGTTCCGAAGTAGCCTTTGAGGCTGGTTCTGTCCATTATCCCAAGATGTGTTTGGAATAGTTCTTTTGCATGGTCGAGCGGTATCTGGTTAGTGTAGCCCAGTTCTTTCAGTATGGAAACGTATTCGAGGCAGCGGTCTCGGACTGGGCTACGTCCTCTTCGCGTGTGATTCTTGGGCTCGGTTGTAAAGCTTTTTTCCAACCTAGAGGTCAACTCCCGCAGTGCCGTGCTCAGGATTTCACTCAGTCTCCTTTGGCATGGTTGGCGTGTAGATTATCCGTCCTCGTTGGCCTTTTGTGACTGAGTAGTATTGGTCTTTTTTCATGCCAAACTTCTTGGGGACAGTCACAACGGTCGTTTGAGAAGGTCCTCCAAAACAGAATGATTTCACGATTATGAGGGTGTCTTCAGGCAAGTTCGCTCACCTACCCTATACTCTATATACTTGAGATTCCCTAGTTTTCTGCGAGAACCTTGAAAACGCCAACTTTGCCCAGAGCCGTCACAATAGACAAAGTCCTCAAATGCATAAAGGAGAACTTCAACAAATGCGAACTAGTCACTCCTTGGCTGATTCAAGAGCGGTCAAAGAATTGGTGTAGAGGGTACATCGACTACAGAGAGGCATTGGCGGCGCTTGAAAGCCTGGCGTTCGACCCTGGACAGCCCGTGGCATATGATGAACTTCAGTCCTGTTTGACCCGCTCAAACAAAATCCGTGACTTCCTGTTAAACAAGTACCCAAAAGAGTGGTGGTACGATGCAGAAGGATGTGAAGTTTTTCCGGTTTTTCCGCGTATCCACCAAATTGTAGCAAAAAATCTTCCCATGGTCCACAGCCTTCTCCAACATCACTCCGATCAATAGAGATCAAAAATGGCAAGAGAGGCCCAAATCCTAAAACTCAAACGCCTTAGAAAAATTTCGGAGCTCGTTTTCAAGAGTGCCGAAAGAAAGCCCGACGTCAAGCTCGTCTAATTTCAACGATTTCATCCAAAACCTTTTGGCGCTTTCGTTGTCGTTGGCCTTGCTTGCTCGAGCACGAGCTTGCCGCATTCTTTCAATGACTTCGGTCATCAGCGGGCTAGTCCATGTTTCCTGCCGTTTTGGTTTGTCAAGCCGCATCCTCACAGCGATAAAGCGTCTTCCCCTTTCATTGTAAAACCTTGACATTTCGCTCACTACTTGAGAGACGGACACATTTTCTGCGCCCAGAATAACTTTTCTTATTCTCAAAGCTTTGGCAGCCATTGAGTTCCTGGAACAGTGCGGAACACACAAAGAAACAGAGACATTGCGTTTTCGAACTGTCCTTTGGACGCTTACGGGCGTGAGTTCGTGGCATATTTGCCCGCTCTCGACGTAACTGGCCAAAACCGCACCGCAAGCGACCACCTTATGCCGAGCCATTCCGAGCCCTCCACAAAGAATAGTGCCCCCACAAAGTTAAGTTTTTCGGAAAAACCCTTGTTTGCCCTCTTTTTCCATATTTGTTAATAGTTTCAGCTTGTCCTAAGAAACTATGCTCGAGAAAGGCTTCAATACCAAAAACAACTAATTTCTAGTGGTGAAACTTATGATGAAAAGAGTGGTTCAAGACCCTCCAGGCAGTGGCCGCTGGATAAGCTTTCAGGAATGGGTTAGAAAACAGCAGGTCGCCGAAAATGCTCGGATAGGGCAGACCCAAAGGGAACAGTATGACCTCACGTACAGAACAGGCTCGAGCGAAAAACTTCCATATGACTTTTCCCAATGATACAACGAGGTGGGCAAAAAATGAGCTTCATTATTGAACGGCTCTGGAATCGGGAAGGTCTTATCGGTCAACTGCTAAACCAAGCGCAATGGTTGCGGAACAGGCAAGCTATCAAAGAGGGGCGATTGACGACAGTCACTCAAGCGCGGTTGCCAAGTGAAACACAATCTTTCAGGAAACCCGCATTGTTCGGTGCAGATGGAAGTGAGGGTTTTGCCTTGGATTGGGCAGCCGACCCACGGAGAAATTTCCAAGGTGGTCCAGTCCCTCGAGCGATCATCCACAACACTGAAGGAATTCACGAGGACTCGATGCCTCTTTTGCCACCGCAAAAAAGCGAGATTCAGGAATCTCGACGCTTGAACTACGAATCGGTTCCAGACCAAGAACCAACCTCGCATCGAGGTGGACGCACGACCAACTGGGACGGACAGGTCAGGGTTGACGAGAAACCGCACGGTTTTGAATCAAGCAAACCAAAAGAATCAACAATCGCCGACCAAATAGCGAAAGAATTGAAAAACGAGCCCTACTGGTTCGGCGCATAGCACGCTGTTCTATGGTCAACCTGGCGTGGCCTCAGACTCGATCGGAGAGCAGGCAGAGTCCGGGGTCCCCAGGAAGACAGAAGACGCTTTGTATTGTCTCCGTACGCGGACCGTAGACTGTTCCTTGACATGTGATACATATATGGGTAGAAGGCCAAAGTAGCTCAGAGGAAGAATTTTGAGGACACGGAAACAAAGGGACGCATCAGATAAAGGAACACGTGCAGAAATCGAAGTCGAGAAGTGGCTCAGAAAACGCCATTTCATAAATGTAGAAGGACATGAAGGGAGAAAAAGTGCATTGCCATATGACATCACAGCAGAAAAAGGAAAAGACAGATGGGTCATAGATGTCAAAACTGGAGAGAAACCTGGGATCAGAATTTCGAATTTCGAGAAAATGCTACAGATGAAAGGATTCAACAAAGTGGGTTTTGCCCTAGTTCCTGAAACGAAGCCAAAACGAGTCTACCTACTGGAATATAGAAAAATGAGTCTTGCTGGGATTAAAGCAGCAGAAACGAGAAAGAAGAACGCGTTACGGAAGAACAAGTAGAGCACAAGGTTAGCCCGCGCTAGGAACATTACGCCAAAGCCTTTATACTTGCAGCGAAAACTTGAAGGATATGTCTGAAGAAAAACTCCCTGAAGACATATCACAGGACACGCAACACTTTGTCAACACTTTTTGCGATTTTCATAAGGCGTTTCCGAGTGAGAATCAACAAATCTTTGGCCAAGTCTACGAGCAGATTAAGAGGGCGGACAAACACAATGAAGACTATATTCGAAGCGACAAGGGTCAAGAAGAGATTTGGACTTTTGAGAGTAGCGGGATGACAGTCTATAAAAGAGTATTCCATCCTGGGCCGGGAGAAGGACCCGTAGGAGTGGATTTTGCGCTTTACAAGGAAGTCAAACCGTCAAACGTAGGTGCGACAGCAGTTCAAGTTAAACGGAATAGGACCAGGAATTTCTTTGAGTTTCAGCAAAGAGATTTGGACCAGCTACGTAAGCTGGCCAAGTATTGGGGCAGCGCATACTATCTGATGGTAGATGAAACAACCCAACCGCCATTATATTGCTTCCTCACCGTCACTGAGGTTGACGTTCTGATTGGTCAAGCTGGAAGAATTCCTCCAGTCAAAGTTCTCAACAAAGATGTAAGAAGACATTGTAGAGGATTAGACAATTTTTACGATTTATTTTACAGCTGCAACAGAGGTTCATCAGTTATACCTAAAGACTACGACGCAAATCTGGTCAGTTATCTTAGGGAAACGAGGAGAGTAGTCGTTGAACTTTCAACAAAGCGAAAGAGGACGAAAGAACCTAAGACTAACCAAAAACCCAAAAGCGACCTTGATGGAAGGATGAGAGGTTTCATAGACTCGTTTTAGACATGCCATTTGCCTGCTCGCGGTTCACGGGATAGCAAGTTGCAACTGATCAAGCGCGTGCGCTACTTTTTCTGACAGTTAGGTAGCGCGAGTGCTATTTAGAGAAAAAGAGCCCTGTGCGAAAAACGTCGGACAAACACCCGCAGTTGTCCGCATGTTAAAACCAAACAAAGAAATCGTGGATAGAATTAATATAACTTCAATCGGATAAACATTGTCAAGCTAGATCAGGGGATGAGGCGAACCAGAACCAGGAGAGCGGGAATTGAGCATCGAGGATCCAGACTCGCTAAAAGCTGAGGCAAAAAAGCGCGTTCATGTCCTTGTAGAAGACTATAAGGACATCATAGCCAAAGGCAAGAAGGATGCATATAATGAAGAACGCGTCAAGATCGCCTTTGTTTTGCCCCTCTTGGAGGCACTAGGATGGAACCCACGTACTGATGAAGTTCTCCCAGAACAGGCAACGCTGACTGGAAGGGCTGATTTTGGACTCCGAGTTGGTGGAAGAACAAAGATCTTCGTCGAGATGAAAAGCTTCATCAAGAATCTAAATGGGCATGACATCGTGAAAGGAAGACCCAGAAGCTACTCTGAGCAAGCCATTCAATATGCATGGGGGATGAAAGCAGACTGGGCTGCCTTGACAAACTTTGAAGAAACAAAGCTTTATGACAGCCACGTAAACAAGCCTGAAGACGGATTAGTCTGGAAAAAAACGCTCAAATTCACCGAGTACGAATCCAGATTTGATGAACTATGGCTTATCTCAAAACACAGTGTTGTCTCTGGAGCCCTAGATGCGTACGAGGCAAAAACAGAGAGACCACCAGTCGACAAAGCGTTTCTTGATGACTTGATGAATTGCCGGCAACTTCTAGCTGAGAACATTAGAAAGAATAATCCATCGCTTTCCTATGATGAGGTCAACGAAAGTGTACAGAAAATACTTGACCGCTTGATCTTCATTAAAAACTGCGAAGACCGTTTAATCATACCGGCGGAATCTTTATGGAAAAGATACCAAGCATGGCAGGAGACTGCCATTGACAGACAAATCGTGGTATTCATGATGGACCTAAAGAACTTTTTCCGCTATTTTGATCAGGTCTTCAATGGAAAATTGTTTGAAAAGCATACATGCGAAGATCTGAAAATCGACAATGAAGTCCTTGAAGAAATCATCAATACTCTATACGGCGACGGTCAGCATCTTGGATACAATTTTAGCGTGATTCCTGTTGATGTGCTGGGTCAGGCATATGAGCTGTACATTGGTTCAATAATAAAGGAGAAAGAAGGACAGGGGAAAGCAATAGAGATAGTCAAACAGCCGGCGAAACGAAAGGCTTATGGTATATACTATACTCCAGAACCCATCGTGAACTACATTGTTAGAAGCACACTTGGAAAGGTCCTGGAAGAATGCAAATCCCCTGAAGATGTTTCGAGAATAAAGGTTCTGGATCCAGCTTGTGGGTCTGGATCGTTTCTGATAAAAGCTTTCGACGTAATAAGGGAATGGTATGAGAGCTACAACAAAGCCAATCGCCCAATCAACGCAAAGGGCACTCTTGATGCTCACTTTGTTCCAATACCAAACGTCGAAGAAAGAATACTGACACAGAATCTTTTTGGAGTAGACCTCGATCCTCAGGCTGTTGAAATTACAATCTTGAACCTGAGTCTGAAAGCGATCAGAACGAAAGAGAAACTGCCCTATATGGCGGACCATATAAAGTGTGGGAACTCGTTAATCGAAGATGAAAGTATTGTTGGTGACAAGGCTTTCAAATGGAAAAAGGAATTTGAGGAAATACTGGAAAACGGCGGTTTTGATGTGATCTGCGGAAATCCGCCGTATGTACGTGTGCAGCAACTCAAGTATGAAGAAATAGACTTCTTCAAATCACATTATACTGTTGCACATGAAAGGATTGATATCTCTCTTATATTCTTTGAATTGGCCAACAGATTGGTTAGGAAAAATGGCAAAGTTGGTTTCATATCTTCTTCTCAATTCATGACAGCTGAATACGGTCGCAGCTTGAGAAGGCTACTGTTGGAGAAGCGTATAGAGAAATTCGTGGATTTTGGGTCTCTTCCAGTCTTTGAAGATGCAATCACTTATCCTGCTATCGTAATCTTTTCCAACAACACGCCTGAACCATTTGAATACTACAAGATAACGAAACTTGACAGTTCTATCATAGACAATCTTCCTGCGGTTCTAACGGATGGTGAGCAGAGTATCACGAAGCTCATCATACATCCCAAAACACTGAATGAGGGAGTCTGGAATTTCGCTGCGCGGGAAGAGATTGAAATTATTGAAAAAATAAGAAAGGTACATGATGGTACTTTGCTTGGTTCGTTTGCTAATCCGTCGACAGGTATAACGACGGGATCCGACGAGATCATGTTGGTGAACCAGGAAAGCATTAGTCAGAACGGGTTGGAAAGAGAGGTATTGATCAAAGTTCTCAGAGGAAGGAATATCGAACCTTGGATCATTAAAGGTCCATTTGACTACGCTATTTATCCGTACAGATTTGAAGAAGGCGAGACCAAATTAGTCGGTTATGAAGAGCTAAAACAGATGTATCCTAACACACATGACTACCTCCTGAAAAACAAGAACATGCTACTGAGCCGAAAAGACTCCAGAAAGGAAGTGGCAGAGAATAAGAAATGGTATTCGTTAATCAGAAAGGGAAAACTAGACGTTTTTAGGTCAGTAAAGATTGTCACGCCTGCCTTAACGAAGCACAACAGTTTTGCATTAGACGAAGACGGAAGCGCCTTTCTTACCGGAGGAGCAGGCGTGTTTGCAATTATACAGAGAGATATGGATCCACGATATCTCCTTGCGATCCTGAATTCGAAAGTGATTGAATTCTTCCTGCACGCGATATCGACAAAGAAGCAGGGAGGATATTATTCATATCTTCACACCTTTCTCGCGCAGATACCCGTAGTCAAGCTGAGCAAAGAACAACAACAACCTTTTGTCAAAAATGTGGTGCAGATTTCTTTAAAGAGCACCGAATTCCATGCCAAGTTGAACAAGCTTCACAACAGACTGCAGGAAAAATATCCAAGTATGAGTATCAGCAAGAAACTAGAGAAGTTCTATGAAATGAGTTTCTCTGCTTTCCTGCAAGAAACCCAAAAAACTGGAAATGTGAGACTTCCATTAAAGGAAGTTGATGAGTGGGAAGAATATTTCAAGACGCGTAAAGATGAAATCGTTCGACTACTGGAAGAGATCTCTGAAATTAGCAAACAGTTGGATTTATTGGTGTTCCACCTTTATGAACTGACAGAGCAGGAACAGAGCGTCGTAATCAGAAAACTATTGTCTGAATAGATCGCACGCGAGCTGCATTTCAAAGACAACTCAAAAGCATTGCTACGTTATGCTTTCAGATATTCGTTAATGGATGACTGGGCTTTTCAGCGTTGCCAAGGCAGGACTGACCGCTACACTTTGCCCTGTCTTGTTCACATACGGCGTTAATTACTATTTATAACTGAGAAACGACCTCAATAGATCGAAGATATATGAAAAGAGTTGGTATTTGCCTAGTTGCGTAGCGCGCGCGCTAATAAGCTATGAAACGGTATGGGATTCTGACGCTATTTTCTGGTGGGTGATTTTGGCAGTCTGCAGTGTCCTCATAGGTGTCGTCATAAGTGTCGTCATAAGTGTCGTTCTTGACCTTGGAAAGCGAATTCGCCAGAGATTCAGCTTGAATCAAGAATGGCAGCATGTTAAATTCGAGATTATTAGAGACAAAGAAGGGAAGTTCAGGTTTAGGTTGAAGAAAGCAGATGGCGAAATAATAGCAACAAGTGAAGGCTTCAAAACAGAGCAAGGATGCAGAAAAGCAATTGTCTTAACAAAGCAAAACATTGCCAATGCAGAGCTTCAGAACAAGACCTAATCTGCCATCAGTCAGCGCGTGTAGTTGTTCCAACAATGTTCAATCCGTTGACGGATATAGTTACTCAAAACAGTCAGTCGGCGCTCGGCATGGCTTTAGGACAATTCTCTATTTTTGAACGGCAAGTCCTTCTTCAGATATTTGTTAATGAGTTGTGACTGAGCATTTCAGCGTTGCCAGGTAGGGCTAACTGCTTCACTTTTGTTCTGTCTTGTCCATCGGTTTGAGACGGGTTCCGCACTCTTTTTCATGTTTTCTTCGTTTGTTGCACTTCAAGTTTCTTTTTTGCTTCTTGCAAGATTTTGAGGGTCGCTTCATCTCCTAATCGCTCAGCAAGCACAATAATCATATTTCCAAACTCCTTTGTTACCAAACCAAAGGTTTCGTCATACTCTTTCATTTGGCTCATTATAACATCCATGCGTTTTCGAAGGCTCGCAATCTCACTTTCTTGTTGCACTATTATTTCTTGCAGCGGTTTCTTGTCTTCCTCCACACCGGTCACGCTGAGGTATTTACTCAACTTCTTGAAAGCCTCATCCAGTCTGGCCTTAGCAATGTACGTTTCGTCGCTTTTTGCCATTGCCTTTCCAACCATCAACTTGGCAGCCGTCAACCCCACACCAGTTTCAATAGCAGCTCGCATAACCAAACGCCTGAAACAATGAAAAGTCAACCGTTCATTGCCAGTCTTAACCCCGGCTTTCCTGGCCAAATTCTTGAGCCACAAACCGAAGCTGTCCTCGTCAAGCGGATGCGTCCCGTTTGAAGACCAAAGATATGGAGATTCTGGTCTCTTCCCGGTTCCATTGCAGGGTTCGCAAACTTTATGTTTTCCCGTGCCCGCGCTAACTTGACCGCTTCCCCGGCAATAGGAACATTGCCTGTCCTTCAGAGTTTCCTTATACGCTTTAAGCACCTTGACTGTCTCAGCTGACAGGAAGCCTTTCGTTTGAACATGCTCCTTGCGCGTTTCGATGTTGAAGGGAATTGGGGGTTCCGCATCCAAGTCGGGAAGCTGGTCGACCCTGATCCATCGAAAGTCGTTCAGTCTTAGTCCAAGGTCCTTAGCCATCAGCAAGATTGCCCTGCCGCGCAGGTCCGCGGAATGAAACATTGCTCTGACGTCTTCAACTGTCAGTGGATAATCATCTTCAGAAATTTTGGTTTTCTTCACTTCGCTCGGAATGAAGGCTGCGTTCAGGTCCAAGTCATAGAACTTGAAGAATTGAGCTACGGCCACGTATCGGTTTCTAGCAGTGTTCACGCTTTCCTTATTCTCCAGCTGGCTTCGATGCCATCTCTCAATGAGCCTCTCGAATCGCCGTTTTTCTTGGGGATCCTCACTCTGCAAAGAGTCTTTTCTCTCTTGGAGAATTTCGTTAAGGGTTTCTATCGAGTGGCTTTTCTTGTACCACTCTGCAAAGTGTGTTAGTCCATTTCGATAAGATTTGGCAGTGTTTTTCGCTTTGCTCTCAGCAATGTAGGTGAGGAACTCTTGGGCATTCATTTTTCATCCCACAGGGAGTAGTCGGTTCAAATATAAGAAGATAACTGCCTCCGACTAATAGTCGGGTTTGCGGGAGACATCTCCTCAGAAGTTTCAGTCCAGCCCAGAGTGCGGCTTCTTTTTTATTACTGGCGAATGACGTCTTAAGAGAAAAAGTCTTTTCCGAGCTTGCCGACACTATCGCTATAGGAGACTTCACCTTGGAGACTGTTGCTTCGATCTGCGCCTATTGCGGCTGCGGCTGTCGCCTTTTATTCGTTGTTGAAGATGGCCGGATCGTGAAGATGCTACCTGATAGAACCGATAATCCAAGCGAGGGAACAGCGTGCATCAAGGGTCTGACCATTCACGAAACGATGAGCACCGATGAGGGCAGAATTCTAAGCCCATTAATCAGAAACCACAAGGACGAACCCTTTCAGGAAGTGTCATGGGACGAAGCGTATCGCTTTGTCTACCAACGAACTAAGAATTTGGCTCCGAGTGAAATCTTCATCAACGCTTCGGGCAAAATAACAAACGAAGACTGCTATGTAACGCAGAAGTTTGCGAGAATCGCGTACAAAACGAACAATGTAGACGCTTGCTGCGCGAGGCTATGTCACGTCACGACTGTCCAGGGACTGGAGAACTGTTTCGGCAGTAGGGCGGCGTTCTCCAAAATGGACGATGTCTATGGGCTTGACTGCCTGTTTATCATAGGCTCCAACCCTGCCGGAAACTTTCCTGTCCTATATAATAGGATAATGCGGGCTAGACGGAAAGGGCTCAAAGTGGTTTCCAGCCACGCTCTTTACAGCCTAACCACCAAGTTCTCGGACGTGTCCCTCATCATTTACCCTGGTACGGAACTGATCTTGCTGAACGGCATCATGAATGCGCTCATTCACCAACAGGGCTACGACAAATCCGCTGAAAATGTTGAGGGATTTGAAAGGCTCCGAAGCACCGTGGAATTGTACACGATCGATTTTGTACGGCAAGCCTGCGGTGTTGACCTTGAAGGGCTTAGCCAATTAATCGACCACATCGCCAATGCCAAGGCTCTAGGGATAATTCATGGGATGGGCTTAACCCAGCACGTTACGGGCTCAGAAAACGTTCACGCATTGCTAGACTTGATGATCCTTAAAAATGCCCAACTGCTGTCGCTACGGGGCGAAATCAACGTCCAGGGTGTGGGCGACATGGGATGTTTACCCGATCGCCTGCCAACAGGACCGCTTGCCACCGCGCCAGTTCTTGAGAGCAAGTGGGACGCCAAACTGCCGAATAGCAAGGGAAAAAGCATTGTCGAAGCGTTTCTGATTTCACCTTCAAAAGCGGTGCTCATTTCCGGAATGAATGCCGCTCAATCACTGCCCAACTTGAACGTAGTCCATAAGAACCTTCAAGAAATGTTTGTTGTGGTAATGGATCACTACCATAACTTGACAACCAAATTTGCAGATGCAGTGCTGCCTACCCCTCTGTTGTTCGAACGCGAAGGAACGATTACAAACGGCGAGCGCAGAGTCAGACATGTTCGCAAGGTCAGAGAACCTTGCGGAAACTGCAAGCCTGAATGGCAAATATACAAGGAGCTCTCTACGTATTTCGGCTGCGCCAATCATTTCAGCTATGAGACGACCAGAGCTATCACCGAGGAAATCGTGAACGTCGTCCCAGCCTATAGACAGGTCAACGTGGACAGCGTCTACGGTGATGCGGAAGCCTGGCCTGAAAAACGGATGCTTTTTCGAAGATTCATGCCGGAGCACTTTCAAGGTGTTGAAGACATTCGCAGCGACAAGTATCCGCTGATCTTGACGTCCTTCCGTTCAATGCACCACTTCTTGACTGGAGAAATGACCAACAAGTCGAAAACTCTCATGAGCTTCGGCGAAGGCCCATACTGTTACTTGAGCGCCCTAGACGCGAAGCAGCTCGGCATATCAAACGGCGACACCGTGGAAGTCTCCAGCAATGCCGGCAGCCTCAAATGTGAAGCAAGGACCGACGAGAACATTCCAAAAGGGAGGGTGGGCATGCACTTCCACTTTGAGAAGCTACTGGTCAACAAGCTTTTTCCAACACAGTTCGATGAGAAGACGTTCACTCCAAACTACAAAATGGTGGCAGTGAGCGTACGCAAACCTGCATAGCGCGAGTGAGCGCGCGCACTGTCATTAACGACAATTCGTAATTTTTGCACGATCCTTCAGAATCAGCTCAGCTGCAATTGAGTGACAAATCGGAGGATTGGAAAAAAATCTAGCGCGCATGCTTGTTCCCAAATTCCTCTGCGATGCAGCTTGCTCTTCTCAACTGGCCTCACGCATCATATTTGGATCCAAATATAGGGGCCCTACTACCGTTGCACGCACGCAAACTCAGCCAGAGCCCGGAAGGCCGTCACAAGACACAGTGCCTGCCTGAAATCTAAGAACAAACACGCGCGCTGAAAGAACGTTTATCAATTTGATGGTGATTAGTGACCAGCTATGAGTGACGACGAGCTGGACGTCATAAGGCGAAGGAGACTTCTGGAACTCAACAAAAGACTGGCCAAAAAAGAAAGCAAGGCTGAGATGAGTGAAGATGAGGTTCTGAACCGAATTTTCAGAGGGAGAGCTTGGGAGGTATTCAACAACGCAAGTCACCAGTTCTCTGGTACCATGAGCAGAGTCAAAGACGCACTGGTAAAACTGGCCCTAGCGGGCAAGTTGAAGGAGGTGACTGGAGAGCAGCTTTATCTTCTTTTGAAGGATCTGGGCTTGAAAGTCAGGCTTGATACCAAGATCGAGTTTGCAAGCCATGGAGAACTGAAGTCACTCGCAGAAAAAATGAAAGAGAATTTGCACAGCTGATAATTATCTCTCCTACCGTTTCATTACTAACTACTGTGAATGCTTGCGTCAGCGTGAGTTGGGTCTATAACCACAAAACTCTTTTGGCGTGAACAACCCTTAGTCTGTCTAGCTGCTGAGGTGTCGCATGTTGACTTATGACAAATACAAGCTTCTAGGAATAGCGAAGAAGAATGAACAAGCCGAAATAGAATGCTTGAAGAAACTGGTTGACATACCAACCTGTTACAACAAACAGCACGACATGAAACCCATCATCGCACAGCTGACTGAAGAATTTGAAAAAAGAGGATACAAAACGCGAATCTTTCCAACATCCCGTGCACCTGTAGTCGTCGCCGAAAAGAATCTAGGCATGGAAAAAACATTGCTGTTCTACAATCACTACGACGTTCAGCCCGAGGAGCCACTGGAGGAGTGGAAGACCCCTCCATACAACCTATCGATAAGAAACGACCGATTGTATGGCAGGGGTGTCAGCGACAACAAGGGCCCACTTGTCGCCAACCTTTTCGGTGTTCAGACCGCATTTGAGGCTGGGTACGAACTAAAATGCAACATAAGGTTCATTGTCGAAGGTGAGGAAGAAGCGGGCAGCATTCACCTCGGAGAGTTCTGCAAAGCGCATCCGGAGCTGTTAAAGTCTGATGGCTGCGTCTGGGAGGAAGCGAACGCTGTTCCCAACCAAAGGAGCGAAATATGTGCAGGAGTCAAGGGTGATGTCTACTTTGAACTCCACGCGAAGGGCTTTCACAAGGATGCGCATTCTGGCGACGCCCCCATTGTAATCAACCCTGCTTGGAGACTGGTTTGGGCTTTATCTACCATCAAGGATGAGAAGGAAATCATTTTGATTGACGGCTTCTACGATGACGTTGTTCCTCCGAGGAGAGAGGAACTGGAACTTTTCGAGAATTATCCTCCGGAACAGATCGAGCAGTATAGGCAGCTGTACAAGACCGATAAGTTTCTGTTAGGAAGAGAAGGCGTGGAATTCTGGAAGGAACTAATCCTCAGCCCAACATGTACAATTTGTGGTCTGTTGGCTGGCTGGACGGGACTAGGCTCCAAGACGGTTGTGGGCAAAGAAGCACTGGCGAAAGTGGATTTCAGAATCGTTCCAAACCAGAAAGTGGATCGAGTCAAAAGATTGTTACGTGAACACTTGGACAAGCACGGTTTTTCTGACATCGACGCGCGGTTTCTAACGGGCTACGAGCCCAGCAGGACGTCAATTGACCATCCATTTATCCGAATGTTGGCGAATTTGGCCAAGGACTTCAGTGTTAAAGACGCAGTTCTGATCCCTTCCTCTCAAGGATCTGGGCCGGCTTACCTTTTCGGTCCCTACACTCCTTGGGCTGCATGCGGCACTTTCGATCCGGAAGCCAACATTCACGCGCCCAACGAGAGCATGAGAATAGACGATCTCAGATACATGACCGCCTTCATCGCCGCCGTAGCAACAGAACTCGGAACCAAAGAATAAGCCTACAAGCCTCTCAGCGCGAGCTCTTCAGCGATCACTCACAAAAGAAAGCAGGCCTTCAATCTTAGCGCGCGCACCAGCCAAAACTAGACACTGACCAAACAGCCCGCGCATCACTAAACCTCAAGCCCAAAGATTAAAACACAGTCAGCTTCCACGCGCGCTTACTAAAGTTTATGAACTCTAAGTCGGAACACTACATCACAGGTAGAGAACAATGACATTGCAGATATGGGCGATTTCTGAAATGCAATCAATGATGACCACAGGCGAGTTGACATCGCGTCGCCTCGCCAAGCTTTATCTGGAGCGGATTGACGCGATAGACAGGAACGGCCCAAAAATTAACGCCGTCATAGAAACGAACCCCGACGCTCTAGCTATCGCATCATCCCTCGACAATGAGCGTCGCCGCGGCAAAACGCGTGGACCACTCCATGGCATTCCTATCCTCATCAAAGACAACATCGACACACATGACCGAATGCAGACCACATCGGGTTCACTCGCGCTCGCAGGGCACATCGCACCCCGCGACGCGTTCATCGTCAAGAAATTGCGTTCAGCAGGCGCAGTGATTTTAGGCAAGACCAACTTGAGCGAATGGGCGAATTTTCGCGGCAAACACTCTGTCAGTGGATGGTCGTCTCGCGGCGGACTCACACGTAACCCCTACGCGCTTGACCGTTCCGCTTGCGGTTCGTCATCAGGTTCAGGCGCGGCAGTGGCGGCAAACTTATGCGCGGCCGCGATTGGCACAGAGACCGATGGCTCGATTATTTGCCCGAGTCAAACGAATGGCATTGTTGGAATCAAACCCACGCTCGGCTTGTGGAGTCGAAGCGGAATAATTCCCATCGCCCACAGTCAAGATACGGCCGGCCCCATGGCGCGCACCGTCGCGGATGCGGCGATTCTGCTCGGGGCACTGACGGGAGTTGATGAAGAGGATTCAGCTACAAGACTTAGCAAGAAGCGAGCGTTTGAAGACTACACTCAGTTCCTTGATAGGAACGGCCTCAAGGGCGCGCGGATTGGCGTTGCAAGAAAAATGGTGGGGACTGATAAACGCATCATCAAGATTTTTGAGTCGTGCCTTGATGTGATGAAGCAAATGGGAGCGGTAATTGTTGACCCAGCCGATGTACCGAACTTCAAAAAATTCGGCAAGACCGAGCTGGAGGTTTTGTATTACGAGTTCAAAGCGGATTTGAACAAATATCTCGCGAGCACGAAGGCGCGCGTGAAAACGATGGCCGAAGTCATCAAGTTCAATGAGGAAAGCAAGGACCGTGTGATGCCATATTTTGGACAGGAACATATGGAAATTGCACAAAGAAAAGGCTCACTGCACGACAAGAAGTACCGCGAGGCACTTGCAAAGAATCATCGTCTGACACGCAAAGAAGGCATCGACGCGACCATGCGAACATACAAACTCGATGCAATCGTCGTGCCATCAGGCGGTCCATCGTGGACCATTGACTTGGTCAACGGTGATGCCATTAATTGGGACATGGAAAGTGCGTCACCTGCTGCAGTGGCAGGGTATCCACATATAACCGTGCCTGCGGGATACATCTTTGGTCTGCCAGTCGGCATCTCGTTCTTTTCGAAAGCATGGCAGGAACCCTTGCTCATCAAGTTGGCTTACGCGTTTGAGCAAGCAACGAAGGTTCGGAAGCCGCCAGAGTTGTTGCCAACAGCAAGTCTAAATCCTTAATTCGCTTGCATGATAGGCGCGCGCTGCCGGTAGTGCCCTGTAAACTAGAAAACTAGTTAGGGAACCGGTGCAGATCTGGTAGTCTTTGCAGCCTGGTAGAGTGTTTCGAAAATTCCCTGCATGAGATGGACAAGAAGTGATTTTGAGAACGCCCAGACGGGAAGATTTGGACGACCTTATGGAACTCATCAACTCGCTTGTAGACGAGAAAGAAGATTGCACGCACTGTGAAAGTTACACGAGAGGAGGAAGTTGAGTAGTAGCGCGCGCGGGTTCGATTCTCAGTCAATGTTTTGCATGATGCGGTTTCTTTTCACATGTGGGGATGGATTTCTGAATTGGTTTCGATCGAAAGACTATGATGAACTGGCAATAAGGTATTCGAGAAAATAGCGAGTTAACCGCGCGTGGGGTGCAAACATTCTCCATGACCTCTTCTAAGCTAAGGTGGAAATCGTATGAATTCGTTGTTATTTGAGTTGACCACAATCGTCACCGTGTCACCGATGTGCAGTTTTTCGATTCTGCTGACCGTCGCGAAGCCCAAGGTTTGCGTGTACGCCGCGTAGTCAGTCTGATTGATGGTTAACACGTAGACGGTGTTGCCGTTATTGACGTACGAGAACCTGTCGTTCAATGTTCCGGTTATCGTTTTCTCGTTCAAGGGCTGAATCGTTCCCGCTTCGAACCTGCGTTTTGCCTCCGCAACCAAAGCCGCACCCTGATACCCTTCACCTGTCATGACGATTGCATAGTGATCCAGATTCACTGCATCAGTGATTCCGAGGCCCGCCAGCTTGGTGGTCTCCTGCTCTGACGCAGATTGACCCTGCCCAATGCGCCAGTACACCGGCACAAACCAAGCGTTCTCACCGTTAATCGGATAAATCAACGGCATCTCCGCTTCATACGCGCCCGTCGTGGGCATCAAAATGTGAGATTCGATAACATTCTGCGCCTGCAAACCACTCTTGATATCCAAGCCAGTCGTGTCATAGTACTCTATTCCACTGTCAACCGTCTTGAACATACCCGCCATCGTCTGCGCTTCGCCCACGAAATCCACCGGAACCAACGCCGTTATCCTGTTCGTGTCGGGATCAACAATCCACCGAGCATCGTCTGAGATTTCCACCCTGTTCGTAGACGCGGGTATCCACGCAAAGCCCCGCGCGAAAATGTCAAAACCGTTCCCTCTCCTCGTGGCACCCCACGCACTGATCATGTTCTTCAACCAACCTTCATCGTAGCGCTGGGTGACCCAGTCAGGTATCTGATTCATTCCGCAATAGTTTTCGACCTGGCCGAACTCGTTGTACACGTACACTCCTTTGGGCTGCGCGACGAACGTCCATTGTTGAACTTGGGTAGCGGTCAACACATATTTCCAGTCGCCATTGTCATCAGGCGTCAGCGTAGCTCTGCCATAAGCATCGGCAGTCGATTGTCCCCAGTAAGCATTTCCCTGAATGCCTCCAGTGTAGAAAGGCGGAAAATACATCAATCCCTCGCCCACTTTGAAAGTCTTGTCGATTATCTCCACGTCAAGTTCAGGGTTGTTCGCGTCGACGACCACCACTCCTTTCGCGGTGTTGTCACCGTAAAGGTTAGGAGGGATCATCGTCACCACCCAGACGAGGCGACCCTTGTAAATAGTTATGTGCGCAGACCCAGCCCTTACGCTTCCGAAGTGAGCGGCGCTTCTCAATGCGATGCTCTTCGCCAGCTCCTCAGTCGTCAACCTCAACATGTTATTGGGAATCTCATGCTGGAACAAGGGTGTGCCCGCAGGTTCGAACGTCAGCATCTGATTGAAAGAACTCGCATTGTTCACCTGTGATGCAGCCTGAGTTTGCCAAAGCATAACCGCTGAAAAAACGATTAGTGCAATCAACGCAAAAGCCATCAGCCACCTGTACTCTTCCTTCCTGTTCCCCCGACCAAACATCGGCCTCATCCTCCTTCTATTCTCATACTTCTCGTAAATCGACCGACTCTCCTCATCGGACAGCATATGGACGTTCATGTAAGCAAACAACCACTCACCGGCAGTTATGAACAATTTGAAGAATACGAGCCACAGAACCATGTAAACATCAATAGTCACAGCCGCAATAGCGCCGAACCCGAACAGCGCCCCAGCAACACCGAGCACCAAGTACCGCAACTTGTTCTTAATCCAATGCTCAGTCACGGGAAACACAAACGCTGCTACCCATATCAACCACCACAACAACGGAAACATATCCTTCGCCATCTCCTTCTGCTTTCACTTTTTGCCCCAGATGAGCATATCTAGTATTACATATTCGCGATCTAATATATGGCTGTAGCGTGCTAGACTAGTGATATACCGTCAACACCAACATTTTGAAAACTGAAAATCATAGCGCGCGCGACACATCAAAACCCACAGGAGACTACCAACCACAAACCCCACCCCACCCGCCACCACCGTTACCACACAACATCACTGAAAACAAAACCAAGAAACGACCGGGGCCACCCCCGCTAAAACCCATCCCATCCGTCAACGGTGACATCCAACAAAGACCCGCAGGACAGTGCACACCAACTTCACGCCGCGCGCGTCAAACACCATTCAAAATACTTCTCACAAGGGAATTCTTCACAGTCCCGCATGCAACAGGCGACGCCGCGTCTTACCGCACAATCCAGCACCAGGCATAGAACGCCTTTGCCGCCCCACCGTGTCGCAACCTTCTGTTTGGCAACGTCTTCAACCCCGAAACTGCAAACGCAGCCCAGCTTCTTGTGGAGTCCACAAACGTCGCAGCAGATGCCGCAGGCAGCCACGTGTTCCAAAGCGAACATCCTCCTACTTCAGCATCGGTATTTTGACGTGCTTTTCTCTCGCAATCTTCTGCGCCTTCTCATATCCCGCGTCCGCATGTCTGACTATAGCCATTCCGGGGTCAGTCGTCAACACCGTTACGATGCGCTTTTCCATCTCTTTTGTACCATCGGCCACCAAGCACATTCCGGCGTGAATGCTGTAGCCTATGCCCACGCCCCCGCCGTGGTGAACGCTGACCCATGTGGCTCCTCCAACCGCGTTTATCAACGCGTTGAGAATCGGCCAGTCTGCAACCGCGTCACTACCGTCTCTCATGCCTTCAGTCTCGCGGTAGGGTGAAGCAACGCTTCCTCCGTCCAAGTGGTCTCTGCCGATCCAGACGGGTCCGGATAGGCTGCCGTCTGCAACCATGTCGTTGATCGTCTTTCCGAAACGTGCCCGTTCGCCGAAGCCGAGCCAGCAGACTCTGGCAGGCAACCCTTGAAACTTCACCTGTTCCTTGGCCTTGTTTATCCAGCGGCACAGTTCCTTGTTGTAGGCAAAGTCTCGCAGAATAACATCGTCAAGCGTGAAAATGTCGTCTTCGCTGCCCACGAGCGAGGTCCAACGGAACGGCCCTTTGCCTTCACAGAACATCGGTCTGATATACCTCTGCACAAAGCCCGGATAGGCAAAAGCCTCCTTAAACCCTGCCTTAAACGCTTGTTCGCGGATGTTATTGCCGTAATCAAACGTCACGGCGCCCTTGCGCATCATCTTAACCATGGTTTCGACCTGCACACCCATGCTCTCCCCGGCGCGCCGACAGTACTCTTTCGAATCATTTCTTCTAAGCTCATCCGCATCTTCCTTACTCAGGCCAGCCGGATAATAGCCGTTCAGCGGGTCGTGCGCGCTGGTTTGATCGGTCAAAACGTCCGGAATCATGCCTCTTCTCAAGAGTTCGGGATGCACTTCGGCAGCGTTGCCCAACAACCCGATGCTTCTAGGGACCCCCTTCTTTTTCGCTTCTAAGGCCAGTTTCACGGCTTCGTCCAAGCTGTCGGTCCACGTCTCCAAATACCTGTGCTTCAGTCTGCGCTCGATCGCATGCTTGTCTATTTCAACAACCAGTGCGACGCCATCGTTCATCGTCACTGCCAGAGGCTGAGCCCCGCCCATTTCGCCCAGTCCCGCAGTCAGGACGAGCTTTCCGCGAAGGCTGCCGCCGAAGTGTTCCTTCGCAACTTCTGATAAGGTTTCATAGGTTCCTTGCAGAATGCCTTGAGTGCCGATGTATGCCCATGAGCCGGCAGTCATCTGTCCGTACATTATGAGGCCTTTCTGTTCCAGCTCGTAGAAATAGTCCCACGTTGCCCACTTCGGAACGAGCATGGCGTTAACTATCAACGCCCTCGGAGCCCAAGCGTGCGTTTTGAAAACGGCAACGGGCTTGCCGCTTTGAATGAGCATGGTTTCGTCAGGCTCAAGCTCCATCAGCGTGTCAACGACGCTGTCAAAACACTCCCAGCTTCGGCAAGCCTTGCCTGTTCCTCCGTAAACGATGAGCCTGTCCGGGTCCTTGGCTACCTCCGGATCGACGACGTTGCATAACATGCGCAGAATTCCTTCAATCTGCCAGTTCTTGCAGTGCAGCTCTTTCCCAGTCAAGCAGCGGACAGGTCTCTTGAGCTTAGTCAACACATTTCACCATGAACCAAAAATACAGAGAGACGCTTTAATTCTTTGCCCAAAAAGCAAAGTTCACATTTTTTGTTCTTCCATGAGGCGGTATTCGCTTCGGCTTGCTTCCCTGTCGATCACGATTCTTCCATTCTTGATGACTTTGTCAACCAGGTTTGTGCCGAACCTGTAACCCAGGAACTTGTGGTTGGGCGCGTCCAGAACGACAACGTCTGCTTTCTTGCCGACTTCTAGACTGCCGACCTCGTTCGCCCTGTTCAGCGCGTGTGCCGCGTTGATCGTGCTGGCAGTTATCGCTTCTGCTGGCGTTAGTTTCATGAGGTGGCAGGCGAGGGCTACTACCAGTTGTTGGTTTTCAACCCAACAGTTCGGGTTGAAATCTGTGCCTAACGCCACGGGCACGCCATAGTTGATCATTACTCGGGCATCCGCGTATCGACCGCTCATCAGGCTGAAGGCTGCTGCCGGAAGCAGTGTGGCGACCACGCCCTTCTCCGCCATGGCTTTGATGCCCTCGTCAGATGAGAACAGCAGGTGGTCTGCGGAGACCGCTCCGATCCCGGCTGCGAGCTCTGCGCCGCCTAGCATGCTCATTTCGTCGGCGTGAAGCCTGGGTTTCAGGCCCAAATTCTTTCCAGCAGCCAAGATGCGCCTTGCCTGTTCTAGGCCGAAGACTCCCCTCTCGCAGAAAACGTCACAGAACTCTGCAAGCCCTTTCTCGGTGACTTTCGGGATCATCTCGTCAATGACGAGGCTGACGTAGCCCTGTGGATTGCTGAGGAATTCAGGCGGAATGGTGTGTGCACCCAGAAAGGTTGGCACGACGTCGACGCTGTGCATCTGATTCAGGCGTTTGATGACCTCTAACATTTTCAGCTCGTCTCTTGTTGTCAAGCCGTAGCCGCTCTTTGCTTCGGCTGTCGTGGTTCCGTGCTCCAGCATCGTGTCCAAGGTTTCAGTTCCGTAGTCTACGAGTTTTTCAACGCTCGCCTTCCGCGTTTCGCGCACCGTGCGCAATATGCCTCCGCCTGCCCTGAGGATTTCCATGTAGGAGGCGCCTTCAATCCTCATCTGAAACTCATCTTCTCTCGAACCAGCGAAGACAAGATGAGTGTGTGGATCTACAAAGCCTGGTAGGGCGATCTTTCCGTTTGCACTTATCACGTTTTCAGCCTTGAAGTTTTTCGTGATGTCAGGCGTTTTTCCCACGGCGAGGATTCTTCCGTCTTTGATAGCTAGGGCGCCGTTGCGTATTATGCCGATCTCTCGCATCTGTTTGCCTGTTCGCGGCTTGTGGTTGTCGCCTGCGAGCGTGACGAGTTCGTCTGCGTTTACTATGAGCAGGTCTATTTTTTCGCGAGCTCTTGCCTTGACAGCCTTACTCAAACGCACCGCCCTTTTCGATCGCGTTCCGTATCGCTATTTCTAGCACGCGGTCTTCGGTTAGATTGTCAACCTTGAGGTAGTACCCGGCTACGTCGATGAGGGCTTTCAAGGGAGCCATTCCACAGAATTCGGAGCCCACTATGGGCACGTTGTAACGTGCGCACTCAACCTTGAGGGTTTCAAACGCGCGGTAGAGTGGTGTCTTTTCAAAGTCGCTTATGCTCATGCCTATCTGCGTCATGTTCTTGTCCGGAATAGAAGCGGCCATAGCCTTGATATTCGTGTATCCGCCCTTGCTCGCGTGCAGGGCCTTGGCAATTTTCTTCGCAACCTTCAGGTCAGCCGTTCCCAAGTTAACGTTGAAACCGGCCATGACCTTGCGCGCGCCCGTAATCGTGGCTCCCGCTGTGCGGTGAGGCTTAGCTGGGCCGTAGTCCGGTTTGCGTTCAGGCTTGACGATCATCTCAGCCAACTTTTCATAATCGCCCTCGCGGATCCAGTCCAAATCTTTCCGTTCAGGCTTCGTTGTAGTTGCGCCGTAGAGGTAGACTGGCACACGGCATTTTTGGGCCAGCGTCTTTCCGAACTTCTTCGCAATTTCAACGCATTCTTCTAGAGTAACGTTCTTTGAAGGGATGAACGGGACAACGTCAACCGCGCCGATCCGCGGATGCTGACCCTTGTGTTTCCTCATGTCGATCAGTTCCACGGCCTTGAAGGCCATGTTCAGAGCGGCTTCAAGCACGGATTTCTTGTTTCCGACAAAAGAGACTACCAGTCGATTGTAGTAATCGTCGCAAGTTTGGTCCATCAGGAAGGCGTTCCTCGTCTTCTTGAGTTCGTTGAGTATCGCCTTCACCGTTTCAGGATCGGACGTGCTGAAGTTCGGTACGCACTCGACTACCTCAGGCATTCGTATTCCCGCTTTGCTTCTTAGACTGATAATGTAAGGAGATAAGTGTATTTCGGAAAGAATAACGAACACTTGCTCGCCGGGTTTTGTCTGCGGTTGTTAAGACTTAATAGTCGTTTTGCAGAGCTTTATTTGTTTCAATGCATATTGACAGAGAGACATTAAAATATGGACTCTGAGTTTGACGTCCCAACTTGGGATCAGATCTATGAGATGCTTCTAAGCTTAGCCGAGAGAATCAGGAAGAGCAGGTTCAAGCCCGACATAGTTCTGGCGGTTTCAAGGGGCGGGTGGATTCCTGCGCGTGTTTTGTGCGATTTGCTAGGTGATCTCAACCTTGCAGACGTCGGGGTCGAATTCTATTTGGGGGTTGCAGAAACCAAGGACGAACCGACATTGGCACGTCCGGCCTCGGTGTCGTTGGCAGGCCGTAAGGTGCTGATCGTTGACGAGGTTGCAGACACTGGAAAAAGTCTGAAGTTGGTGAAAGAGCACGTTGCTAGCCAGGGCGCCAAAGCAGTAAAGGTTGCGGTGATCTACTCCAAGCCACACAGCATCGTTAAACCGGACTTTTTTGCAAGGGAGACAGGCAGCTGGATAGTCTTTCCGTGGGAAATAAAGGAAACAGTCAGGAAAATCATCAAAGACTCTGCGGCGAGACGGAAATCCAGAGAAGAGGAAACTGCTAAGCTTGTCAAGGCAGGTGTGCCCTCTGAACTGGTTGAACGGTTCGTGAAGGAAGTTCTCGAGGAAAAAGAGTGCTGAAGCATATTGAAGAATTTGAGAAGTACGTAGAAATAGCCGGTTTCAGAAATGTGAAAATCAAGAACGTTGAGGAATTTTTGAAGGCGACGTGCAAGAGTTCGCCAAGCATTGATGTTCAGTTTTTCGATGCGAGACTTGTGGCCACGTGGGAGCATCTCTACTTTGCGGTTCTGAACGCGTTGACAGCGTTCAAGAATGAGGAAAACATTTCAAAGAGCTTGACTATGGAAGCTATGCTTTATGCTTCTGCGCAAAGGCAGATCAGAAAAGCCACTGAACTCATCGGAATCAAACACACCACGTCGACCGTTGCTGTTCTGATCATTGGAGAAAAACCTGAAACCGTGAAATCAGCGCGCTTAGCAATTTCAAAGTCGGTCGATGGAGTGCTCGATGAGGCTGTCCTTGAACTGTCAAGAGAGAAGGTGAGAGTAATCCGAGAGGCTTTTGACATCACTGAGGCAGAGCTGCAGACGGTTATGCATAAGATTGATCTAGAGAAGGCTCTAGTTGATCTTGTGATTGAGCGGATGGCTCTGTTGGCAACTCAGCACTAGCCTTCAGAGCAGTTTTTCCTTCAGAACGGACAGGACATCGTTAGGTTTTATCACTGAAACACCGGTTAAAGCCCCAACCACCTCGATCAGTACTATCTTGTGGGGCTTTGACAAGTTCACTTTTCTCTTGATGATGGTTGCGGCTGTCTCGATGATGTCTTTGGTGGCTGTTCCAGAGAAACGTTTCTCAACAGTCACTCGGAAGGTCTCGTTCTCTGCGATCTTTGGGCTGAGCTGCGTGACTGCCTGTTGAATCTGGTCCAGGTCTGTGCGAACAACCATCTCGACTGGAATTACTCTGAGTGTGTATCGGAACTCGTATGGGCGTTCACGCAAAATGTTGCGAAACTTTTCCACAACTTCGAAGGGGTTTAAGTCGGTTTTTATCGTGATCAGGCCAGAGATGCCGGTTCTTTCAACTGCCGCCGCTGGATCACCGACTTTTTCGAGCAGATATCTCAGTTCGGAACCCGTGTATCCTTCGTTTCCGCGAGAAGTCGTGGCCAGAAGGTTAAATTCCTTGAGCATAGTCGGCACCGAAATGATATTTGTTTCATTGTGATTTAACGCTTGCAGAACACTACTGAACCAGAATTGATACTGTGAATTTTGGGTCAGTGTAGGTAAATGGCTTTTTCATTGCTAGAGGCTCCTAGCCGTCGCCTCACATCATCCCACTAGTAATATTTCATCACGGAGATTTATCTGTTTTGACCGTTATGGAACGCTAGGCTTAAATTCAGATTGAACGTTTTCAACATGTTCCATCTATAGTGGAGATGAAAAAGGTTGGACGAGCGACGCAAGCCTGTGGTCGTTGTTCATGGAGGAGCTGGAAACTGGCAGCCCGAGCGCACTCATCCCGGCATAAAAGGCGTGAAGAGAGCCGCCAAGACGGGTTATGACATTCTGAAGAAAGGCGGGAACGCGGTTGACTGTGTGATGGAAGCTGTTGCGGTTTTGGAAGATGACGGCGTGTTCAACGCGGGCTACGGCTCAAGCCTAAACATAGAAAAAGAAGTGGAGATGGAAGCGTCCATAATGGACGGGAGGACCCTGGAGGCAGGCGCGGCTGGGCTGTTGCGAGACATTAGGAATCCTGTGCGACTGGCAAGGTTGGTCATGGAGAAGACGGATCACGTTTTCGTGGTTGGCGAGGGCGCGGAGAAGTTGGCTAGACTTGAGAGGCTGGAGAGAAGGAACCCGGTGACGGAGCTTAGGCTGAGGTATTACGAGCGGCAGAAGAAGGCGTTGCTTGAAGGAAAGTCTGACCTGCCGAAGCTGGCTGACTTGGTTAAGGCGCATCCTGAACTGTTTACCCTTGACACTGTGGGCGCGGTTGCCATGGACAAGGATGGAAACGTTGCGGCCGCAACCTCCACCGGAGGCTTTGCGCTAAAACTTCCCGGTAGGATCGGTGATTCACCGTTGATCGGGTGCGGCACTTATGCAGACAATCAAGCAGGAGCCTGTTCCACAACCGGAGTTGGCGAGATAGCTATAAGGCTTGTTCTGGCCAAAACGGTTTGCAATTACATGGAGAACGGGAAACCGGCGGAAGAGGCTGCTGAACTGGCGATTAAGCTTGTCAACAAGCGGATTCCCATGGGCTATAATGCTCAGGGACTGATCGCCTTGGACACGCATGGTAGAATAGGCGCGGCGCACAATTCCGCCAACTTGTGCTGGGCTTACCTGACTCCGGGAATTGAGGAACCGGTAGCGGCTATGACGGCGAAGATTGTGAAAGAACATCAATAAGAATGGGCTAGGCATCATAGTCGTTTGTTTTTATTCTCGACAAGTGACGAATGATAATCCTTAAAGATTGCGAGGGTGCTTTCACTACGTTACCCGTAAGTCTGGAGGTGAAGAAAAGATGTTTGAGGAAGACGAGGACCAAGATGAAGACTGGGACGAAGAAGAAGACTTTGAAGAGGAAGAGTGGTAGCTAGGTTCAAGCAAGGAGTGAGCATTTTTGTGTTCTTTCTCTACCTAAAACGTTTTAAGCGTTTTTGTGTCATTTTTATGGTTCATGTTTGTAGCATGCTAGCCTATGTCGTTGAACGTCGGGTTGATCATGACTAGAGTCGCAGTGTTAGATGCCAACAAGTGCAAGACGAAACGTTGCAATACGATGTGCTATCGATTCTGCCCCATGGTGCGCAGTAAAATAGAGGCTATACGCTTTGAAAACGAGAAAGCCGTTATCGTCGAGTCCCTGTGCACCGGGTGTGGGATATGCGTTAAGAAGTGTCCTTTCAACGCCATTTCTATAGTCAATCTTCCGGACGAGTTGGAGAAGGACTGCAGTCACCGTTTCGGAGAGAACACGTTTAAGCTGTACAGGCTTCCAACACCCTCTCCGGGCACGGTTCTGGGCTTGCTTGGACAAAACGGGATAGGAAAAACGACCGTGCTCAAGATACTTTCGGGAGAAGCGAAGCTGAACCTTGGAAACTACGAGAACCCGCCCGGCTGGAAGGAGATAATTCAGCACTTTAGAGGCTCAACTTTGCAGGATTATTTCCTGAAAATGGGAGAGAACAGGCTGTGCGTCTCTCACAAGCCTCAATATGTGGACAAGATTCCAAAAGTCGTGTCTGGAAAGGTCGGAGAGTTGCTTGAAAAATTGAATGAAAGAAAAAGCCTAGACGCGATTGCGGAACAGTTGGAACTCAAACAGTTGTGGGATCGGCCGCTTGAAGTCCTGAGCGGAGGCGAACTGCAACGCGTGGCCGTGGCGGCTGCGGTGTGCAAAGAGGCGGATGTCTACCTTTTCGACGAGCCCTCAAGCTACTTAGACGTGAAGCAGCGGTTGGAAGTGGCCAAGGTAGTACGCAGCCTCAAGAACGATCAGAAAATAGTGATCGTGGCGGAGCACGACTTGGCGATCGTCGATTATCTGTCGGATCAAATTTGCCTATTCTACGGAGAACCGGGCGTTTACGGTGTTGTCTCTAACGTTCACGGCGTGCGAACCGGGATCAACATTTATTTGGAGGGTTACATCCCAGATGAGAACGTTCGGTTTAGAAAAGAACCGATAATATTCCACGAGAAGCCACCAACGGTCAGTGCCGGTGCGGGTGAGATGCTGTTGGCGTGGGAGCAGATAGAAAAAACGTATGAGGGGTTCAAGCTCGTAGCTCATCCGGGAGAGATCAAGCGGGGAGAGATAATTGGAATTCTCGGGGCCAACGGCATCGGCAAAACAACTTTCATAAAGATTCTGGCCGGGACTGAAGAGGCTGACGACGGCAGAAAGTTCGCTGAGCTTAAGGTCAGCTACAAACCGCAGTATATCTCAGCGGAGTATGAGGGCACGGTTCAGGAGCTTCTGATGAACGTCGCTAAAGAGAATTTTTCTTCAGGCTCGTACAAGACAGAGATCCTTCAGCCTTTGAAAGTGAACCTGCTCTTGGACAGAAACGTGGCTGAACTCAGCGGGGGAGAGCTGCAGAAGGTAGCTATTTCGGCGTGCTTGTCGCGCAACGCTGAGCTTTACCTGCTTGATGAACCGAGTGCCTACTTGGATGTTGAGGAGAGGTTGAACATGGCTAGGGCTATTCGAAGGGTGGTTGAAAATCACAACGTCACGGCTTTCGTTGTGGAGCATGACGTGGTTGCACAGGATTTCATAGCTGATCATCTGATGGTTTTCACGGGAAGGCCCGGTCAAGCGGGCACGGCCAATCCGCCTGTGAGTTTGCGGAGGGGAATGAACATGTTTCTCAAGGAGATGCAGGTCACTTTCAGAAGGGATCCTGCCACGAAGAGGCCGAGGGTTAACAAGGAAGGCTCGAAGCTCGACAAGTTTCAAAAACAGGTCGGTGAATACTATTACGTGCGCACGCGTCGAAAGTGAGGTGGCAAGGAATAGTCATGGTTGAGGTTGGAGAGGGCGAAAAGAGGCTGTTGGAAGCCGCTATGAAGGCTATGAAGCATGCGTATGTGCTCTGGGGTTTCAGGGTTGGCGCGGCTGTTCTTGGAAATGATGGGAAAGCATATGAAGGCTGCAATGTTGAAAGCTGGGTTTCAGGACTTGGCACTTGCGCTGAAAGATGCGCGATCAATCATGCTCTTCTGCATGGAAACAGAAGAATCAAGGAAGTAGCAATAGTCATGGACGCTGAGAAGCTTCACGAACCCAGACCGTGCGGAGCATGTTTACAATACATTCACGATTTCGCCGTGGACTCCAAAATCATGATTGTGACGGCGAAGGCCGAAAAGGGCAGGGTCTTGTTGGAGACTGTTCGTGTGAGGACTCTGAAGGAGTTGTTTCCTTATCCCTACAGGAAATGAGGAATCTACAGTTTTATGGTAGTTAAATTAAAGAATGAGCAGAATATATCGTACAGATAATTCGCTTTGGAGCGGGTTGGGAAGCTCAAGTGGCGCAGACGACGTTTGAGGAAATTTCCGCGGCTGATTTTTTCTACCGTAATCGAGACATTGCTGGGTTTACCAACCCGTCTAGAGCCATCTTCGTGGCGATAAGGGAACTTGTAGAAAACTCGTTGGACGCGGCTGAGAGCCACAGGATTCCGCCTGATGTCTATGTTCGTCTTTCGTATGAGGGTGAAGCTAGTGCGGACACGCAGATTTACAAGTTGAGGGTTGAAGACAACGGAATAGGAGTCCCACCCAGGCACATTCCTTCAGCCTTTGGTCAGATACTTTTCGGTTCGAAGTACAAGCTGAAGCAGCAGAGGGGCACGTTTGGTCTTGGCGGAAAGATGGCGATCTTGTACGGACAGATAACAACGCACCAACCTGCAAGCATCATCTCAAGCACGGGGATATCGAAGACTTACATGTACAAGCTTATGATCGATATTCAGAGAAACAGGCCGCTCATTCTTGACCGCAAAGTGCTGATCAACAAGGACATGTGGCGGGGAACCATTGTCGAGTTCACTTTGGAAGGCGATTATTTCAGGTCAATGCCGAAGATCTTAGACTATTTCAAGCAGACCGCGATGGTGAATCCCTACGCGAATTTGACGTTCGTGGATCCGAAGGGCAGATTGTACAAGTTTGCGAGGATCACAAAGGACATGCCCGCGCCTCCGAAGGAGACGTTGCCGCACCCGTACGGTGTGGATGTGGAGCTTCTTCAGCGTCTCATTCAGATAACCCCGTACAAGAGCATGAGTGAATTCTTGAGGTACCATTTTCACAGAGTTGGGGAGATCACTGCGAGGAAGTTTCTGGAGTTCAGTGCCTTAAGCCCTTCCAAGAATCCGAAGAAGCTCACTCACGAAGAGATCGTTAGGCTCATGCACATGCTTAAGCGGTACAGGGAATTCTTGCCTCCGGACGCGAGTTGCCTTTCACCCTTGGGCGAGGATCTTTTGAAGGCTGGCATTCTGAAGGAGTTGAAACCGGAGTTTGTGGCCGTTCATCAGCGGAAACCAGCAACCTATGCTGGACACCCGTTCATCATCGAAGTGGGCATCGCTTACGGAGGGGAGATTCCGAAGAAAGGGGTTTTCTTGGTCTACCGTTTTGCTAACAGGATTCCGTTGTTGTATGATGAGGCGAACGATGTTTCGCTCAGGGCCATTTCTGCTATGAACTGGCGTAGGTACAGAGTGTTGCCTGACATGCCTGTCGCTATCTTGGTGCACATTTGCAGCACGAAGGTGCCCTACAAGACGGTTGGGAAGGAGTTTATTGCTGACAGACCTGAGATCAGGAAGGAAATAGCTAACGGACTTCGTGAAGTTGCGCGGCAGATTCAGCATTTCATGTCTAAGAGAGAGCACGTGGACAGGGAGCGTAAACGGTTGGGGGTTTTCAGCAAATACCTTCCCAGAATAGCAGAGTTTTCAACCAAGCTCGCGGGCAAGGAGAAGTTGCCTGACGTTGAGAAGCTTTTGACGAGTGTGAAGAAGTATGGAGAAGAAGAAGCATAAAAGTAGCGTGATGGAGAGAAGAAAAGAAGTTCTTGCCGGATTGAAAAACTTGGGAGGCAAGATTTACGATCAGATGGATAAGGGAACTTTTCCGTCTTTGGACATGCCCAGCCGCTCGACGGACAACATAGCTTATGACGAGCAGCTTAGACAGTTCATTTTGGGTGACAGAAGGGTTCGGAGAAGTGCGCGGAACATTCGACATGTGAAGCCTTTCACGCAGCTGGTTTGGGCTGCACTCTTCTCGAACGAGCTGTCCTCGCAGCGCAAGACATCAACGCTGAGGGACGTTTACTATTCCGCGCAGGCCTATGAGATGACGTTCAAGGACCAGCAGGAATCAAACAACATCATAACAGACCTAGAAACGGTACTAGGGTTTTCCCGTGAAGACTTCAACATCTTCCCAGAGGAGCGGTCAGCGGTTTTTGGTGACTTGACGATTGAGTACACGGTGCCGGGTTATGAGGGGAAGAAGTTGGATTTGACTTCGCATCCTGACGGCGTGTTGATCGGTCCGGCTTTGACTTCGTCCGAATTTGTAAAAACATCGGCGGATAAGGTGATAGCCATTGAGAAGGGTGGTTTGTTCACGCGGTTCATAGAAGAGCGCGTGCACAAAAAGTACAATTCCATTCTGGTGTTGACTTCTGGGCAGGCGCCGAGGGCTACAAGGCATTTTATCAGGAGATTGAGCGAGGAGCTGAACCTTCCGGTTTACATTTTCACGGACGGCGACCCTTGGGGAATGCACATAGCCATGGTGATAATTTCCGGCTCCGCCAACGCGGCCCACCTGAGGGAGTTGAACACTCCTGACGCGAAATGGAGCGGAGTCTGGGCAACGGACATCGTGAACTACAAGTTGCCAACCGACCCGCTTGACGAGGTTGACATGAAGAGGCTTTTTGAGCTGCAGAAGGACCCGCGTTATAAAGACCCGTTGTGGCGGAGAGAGATAAAGACGTTTATGAAGATAAGGAAGAAGGCGGAGCAAGAGGCTTTCAGCAGGTACGGTTTAACCTATATCGTTGATGAGTATTTGCCAGCGAAGCTTGAAGAGACGAAATGAGAATAGGGAAATTTAAAATAACCGTTCACTGTTGTATGTAGAAAGCATATTGGAAGGAAAGGGCTGGCATGAGTGAAGAAGGCAGTTTCGGAGTGAGTTTAGCCGAGAGGTTCTTCGGGTTCATACTTATCATAATGGGCGGTGTTGCCCTGTATTATACAATCACAAGTGCACAAGCCCTGTTGGTGTTCACGGCATTCTTCTCGTTTCTCAGCATCGTACTCATAGTCTTGGGATTAATTCTGATGACTGCCAAAACCGAGTAGGTCTATTCTCTTCTTTCAACAACTATTCTGCAGTTCGTGACCAAGGCGGCTATCACGCCTAAAGCCGCGAGCCACGGAGCAAGGAAGATTCCGATGACTCCTACGGTAGCCGGGATTTCAAGCATGGTCTTTCCCTTCTCGTCTTTGACGATTACTCTGGTCACGTTTCCTTCGTGAAGCAGTTGTTTGACTCTTTCGATCAGGTCGTCTGAGGAGACCGAGAATTCTTCTCTGGTGATTTTGGTGACTGCTGCGCCGCAGACCGAGCAGAACTTGTCTTCGTCCTTCAATTTTGCTCCACATTTCGAGCAGTACGGCAAATCGTTTCACCCTTCTGAGTTAGCATTTATTAGGGTAATAGTTTATTAATTTTTAAATGCCTCAAGGAATATTCGACTTGTTCAGCGTTGCTGGCGGAGATGGTTTGAGATGCCGACTCGTCAACCGATTGTGTGCGTTCTCGGTCACGTTGACAGTGGAAAGACTTCTCTTTTAGACAAGATTCGGAAGACGAGTGTCCAAGCCCGGGAAGTTGGGGGAATAACGCAGCACATCGGCGCGAGCTTTTTCCCAGTTCAAACTTTGGATCAGCTGGTCGGTTCTCTGCTTTCTAGAGTCAAGGGTGAGATCGAGATTCCAGGTTTGCTCATCGTGGACACGCCCGGGCACGAGGCTTTTGCGAACCTGCGAAGGAGAGGGGGTAGCGTCGCCGACATAGCCATTGTGGTAATCAACGTGCTGCGAGGCTTTGAGGCTCAGACTTACGAGTGCATAGAGATTTTGAAGGTTCGGAAAACTCCCTTCTTGGTAGCGGCAAACATGATAGACCGCGTTCCAGGCTGGAACTCTTATCCAGACACGCCTTTTTCGAAGTCCTATCCGTTGCAGGATCCGTACGTTCGGGAGGATTTGGACAACAGGATATACGATGTTATAGGTGTCTTCTCGCGCTTGGGGTTCAATTCAGACCGTTTCGACAGAATAAAAGATTTCACTTCAACCATCGCAATCGTGCCCACGAGCGCGAAGACGGGCGAGGGCATCAGCGAGCTGATAATGGTTCTTGTAGGCTTGACGCAGCAGTACCTGAAGAAGCGATTGCAGACGACTAGGGGCCCAGCAAAAGGCACGGTTCTGGAGGTCAAGGAGGAGCCGGGGCTGGGACTTACGCTCAACACCATAATCTACGACGGCGTTTTGCAGAAGGAGGATTTGATCGTGGTGGGGGGCAAGGAAAAGCCTATCGTGACGCGGATACGGGCGATTCTGGTTCCGAAACCGTTGGACGAGATCAGAGACCCGAGAGACAAGTTCTCCTCTGTTGAGTCAGTCTCAGCAGCGGCGGGTGTGAAAATAGTCGCGCCTGATTTGGAAGGCGTTTTGGCTGGCGCAACGCTGTACTCTGTTCCGCAAGGTGGAAATCCCGAAAAGTATGCGAAGCTCATTTCCGAGGAGATTGAAAAGATTAGAATCGCGACGGATGTTGATGGAATTGTCTTGAAAGCTGACACACTTGGCTCGCTCGAAGCGATTGCAGACATACTCAAACAGAACAACGTGCCAATCAGACTGGCAGATGTGGGGGACATCTCGAAGAGGGAAGTTGTTGAAGCCAGCGTCGTGAAGGAGCACGAGCCGTTGTACGGCGCGATCCTAGCCTTCAACGTCAGAATTCTGCCAGACGCCGAACAAGAAGCCGCAAGCAGAGGGATCCAGATTTTCTGTGACAGAATAATCTACCACGTAATAGAAAACTATCTGTCATGGTTCAAGGCAAAACGCGAAGAGGGTCTCAAACAAGACTTCGCGGTCCTCGTGAGACCTGCAAAACTGCGAATCATGGAGGGATACGTTTTCCGTCGAGCACGGCCAGCAATCTTCGGTGTTGAGGTCTTGTCGGGATTCATCAAACCAAAATACTCGCTTGTCAGGGCCCAGAACGGCGAGGAAATTGGAGAGATCTTGCAGATTCAGGACAAGGGAGAAGCTCTGTCAGACGCTCAGCAGGGAATGCAAGTGGCGATTTCTGTGGACAAACCGGTTTTTGGGAGGCACATTCTTGAGAAAGACATTCTGTACGTGAAGGTGCCGGAAGCTCACGTGAAGGTGTTGCAGACCTCGTTTGCTGAGAAGCTGACGGCGGAAGAGCAGGAAGCGTTGACTGAGTACGTGAACGTTATGAGAAAGAAGGTTCCGTTCTGGGGGGCGTAAACCCCAATTCTTTCCTGACTACAGGGGAAGTCTTGTTCCAACTCTTGCCTTTCTTGCTTTTTCGTAGACGAGAATTGCCGTCGCGATGTCTTCTATTGCCAACCCCAGGTTCATCGTCAGAATGCGCTCTTTAGAGTCTTCGCGGCCCAGCTTTTTCCCGCTCACAATCTCGCCCAAATCTGCATAAACCTTGGGAATGTCGGAAAAGTATCCTTGCGTCCTGTAGTATTCCAGCTGGTCTCGGTCGTCAGTGCAGAACTTGGTCATGGAACGCATGGCCTCTGGCTTCCAGTAGGAATCGAAATCCAAGGCGCACGCGAACCCCCCGCTTTTGAACCAGAATTTTTCAATAACTGGTTGTGAATGTTTCAGAATCGGACCTGCAGTAACCAATATGTCACAGTTTTCAACAGCCTTTCTAGGCGAGTGAACAGGAATGATTTTTAGTCCATGCTTAGCAGTCATCTCTTCCACATATTTCCGCAGGTTTTCCTCGCTAATGTCGTATGCCTTAACCTCTTCAAGATCCTTGCACACCGTCTTCAGCGCTTCTAGGTTGCTTCTGCCCTGCGCACCACACCCAAGAATTCCTAGAACTTTTGAGTCTTCTTTTGCCAGGTGTTTGGCCGCAACCGCCGTCGCCGCTCCAGTCCGTTTCGCAGTTATCCAAGTGCAATCCATAACGCAGACGGGAAAACCAGTTTCTATGTCGTTCAGGATTAGCAGTCCAGAAATGTAGGGCAAGCCACGTCCGGGGTTTGCTGAGAAACCGCTCACCCACTTGACTCCGGCTGCTCTCATCTTTGGCAAATAAGCGGGCATGGCATGGATGAAAGCATCTTCTTGAGGATGGATTCCAGGCTTGGGCGGCACTTCAGTTCTTCCCATTGCTTTTTCGCAGAAGGCTTCTTCAACGACCTGAATAATTTCCTCTATAGGAATTCTCAGCTTTTCAACGTCAGCCCGAGAAAGGTAAAGAACATCACCCAAAGGACCCAGGTTACACACAACGCTAAAACTGTAGTTGAGACAGAAAAACCTTATCAGAAGTTGGGCGGCGTCCTTGACAGTTAACTTCTGGATCGCATGTTTCTTCCTTAGCGGATAGCATGCTTCCCGCTTAGCGCGTGTCAAAAGGATTCATAGCAACTCTTGTCTTTCCTGTTCCAGCGACGCTATAAAACGCAAACGAATTCCTCTAGAAGTTGTTTCCAGAAGGTTAAATAGATCGATCGATCGTCACGCGCGCGGTTTTGTCAGCGTACTTGCACCTAATTAGGTGTGAACACCCTCGGGTCCGCCAAGATTTCCACATCGGCGCGGTGAATTGGTTCTTCATGTATTGGCTTGTGTTCAGGTTCTAAGGCAAAGAAGAAACAGCGTTTGCTTCCAATGGTTTACCGCGGGATTGGTGATGCTGAAACGACTTGCTCTGTTGAAGAATCGATCGATCATGAGCCAGTGTCTATGCGGTTTTTCCGAAGTCCAGAGCGCGCGCGAATTTTCGGCAATTAATTAAAAAATAATTATATGTGAGCCTTTTAATCGCGACCATTGTTTGAAATTATTGTGAGGAATTAATCACCATATAAAGTCCATATAAATCTGAAATAATCACAGTTAATCACAGCGTGCGCTATCTTGACGGAGGAGAACAACATGAGTGAGACCGAAGAGTCCAAACCACAAGAGTATGAAATGAAGGAAATAAAAATTGCAGTGTACCTGAACCAGCGAAAAGACTTTGCGTGGGTCCCAGCAGCCCAGACCTGTGGCAGCGAAGAGAAAGTCAGAACTATTCTCGACGCGATCGATCGATCGCGATTATCATCGTCACTGGGCCGTATCTGACTTTTGCATTGTTTATCATTGGAAAAACAGCTGGGCCACCGAAATTGTTGGCGTCTAGGCTAGCGCGCTGGCTTGTCCCTAAAATGGTTAAAAATGGTTTTTATTGGCCTTTTATGATTTGGGGGCAGTTTTGGGCTTCGCATCTTCTCCTCGTGTTCTTGCAGTATCCGCCCTTCTCGAACCTGCACAGATGCTTTGGCTTCTGGAAGGTCGGGCTGACGATGGTGGTGTACGGGTCTGTGAGGGTCAAAGCAACTCGGTTTTGGATCTCTGGAGGCAAGGAGTACATGAGACCGGGCCTTCCCGGGCCCTCTTTATGGTTCTTGGTTTCCAGGATGAAGCCTTGACGTCTCAAGCTGGTTAGGCGCAGCCTCAAAGTGTTGTGGGAAAACCAACTTCCTTCAAAAGCTGCCCGAAATCTCCGGCTTTTCCATCCCTCAGCACCGACAAGATGCGCCTACCAAACGAGTCCATATCAAGCCTAAATAGACAAAAGAAGAATAAAAACCATTTTAGACCAATTATTTAATCCGCCCGCGCGCTCCTATAGAAGAGTCAGGAAGATTGTCAGGAATTTATACTACATCTTTTTCCCTAGTACTAGCTAGTTCCTTTTAGAAAAGCGAGATCTGCGGCGTTTTGACGATCGATCGATCTAAGACGCGATTCGCTGTAGATTAACTCCGCCTTCAGAAGGCGATGGGCCAGACCCACAAAAGTAGACTCCAAGAGCAAGTATCGATCGATTAAATAGCGAGAAATAGCTTACTCCACGTTTTCCGTTTCTTCTTCAAACCCTGTTGTAATTGTGTCGATTATTGTTGGTTGAATGTGCCCTTGGAGCCCTTCAACCTTGGATTGCAGTTTTCGAAGTTCTTCCAGAGGAATAAACCTACAATATTCATTGAGTCCGATCTTCTGAAATGTCGGTCGTGTTAGCTCGGCTCTTACTCTGTCTTGTCGATTCTTAGGGGCTACGATGTACAAACTAATCTTCAGCGACGGTACGACCGAGAGGAGGTCCGACATTCTGAGCAGACCCGAGTAGATTGATGTGGTTGTCTCAACTTCAAATGCTGAGACTGGTGAATTCTTGACTATCCAGATAATGTCAATCAGGCTTATTCTGCGAATCGCCTCTTCATTTAATCCGAGATTTGGGAGACTCTTGAGGCATTCTTCGCCCAGTGGCTTTCCTTGAAAGATTCTATTTTTATCATTAGAAGCGATGAGTACGGAAAAACCGGTGGATTTCCCTAGCTTGGTCAGTGAATTCTCAGCTTGAGAATGCAGCGACTCCTCCTCTTCAGATTCAAATTCTTCTACAGGCAGCAAGATTCCCTCTTTGTGTTTCTTTTCGATTGGCTTCCTTTGTTTGGCGAGAAGCTCTCTATCTTGCTTTGCGTTTGAGAGAAGAGTGGTCAGATCTGCTTCAATCTGAGCAAGGCCATTTGGATGAGAGAGAATCGCCTTAACCAAAGTTTCAGCTCGTGCATTTTCGAGAACGCGCTGGGTCAGTATCCCCCAACCATATCTCGGTCCCCATGCTGTTGTTAATGTTCCTCTGACCTCTCCCAAGATAGGCACTCTTTGATCTCTTTGCAGAACGTGTACAAACCTAAGAGGAATCCTATACGGGAAAAGACCGTTATCCCAAACGACTTCTGTTGAATGGAAAGGTTTTCCTGCCACTGTAGCGAAGGCAGCCAGACCCTTGTTAACGATAAATGCTAGATAATCACCTTCATGCCAGTCTTTGAAACGTGATGATTTACTTCCCCACAAGGAGTGCTTCAGACAAGTCAAGAACTGGTATTCATCGACTTTGGTAAGTCGCAAGCGCGATGAAATCCCCTCCTCTCTCTGAAGAGAGAGAGATTGTTAAAAGACTTCCGCTCAACACCGCGTGGGTCAGTCAGAGTTCTCTGAACCAGTGAGCGCTTGGTTTTCTGTCTCCATGTGCCTCATAGGATCTAACAAGTTCACTGGGCGCCTTCTTTTCTTGATTTGCCACTATTCTACGCGCGCGCTAAATGTGTCATTCAAGCGTTTACCTATGGCTGAATTTGGAATAGAATCTGGTCTAATTCTGAAAAACCCGTTAATAGCTAACCGTCTGTTGAAAGGTTTGGAGGCTGAGAACAAGTCGGCAACACCCTATTCTTCAAAAAGGCGGCTCGTAAAGACCCAGAAAAGTTGAATATCATTTTCGCATTCCCCTCTCTCCTTTCTCCCTTCAACTGTTCTGGGCCTAAACGAGAGCCAGTGGAGAATAGACAAGACAACCAAGAAGGGAGTTGACAGACATTGAAAGTAAGGTGTCAATCTTGCCGCGAACGGCATTGCAGAAAGTCACGAAGTGTCAGATCCTTTTGGCGCGCGCTAACGGCACGCTTGGAAGTCGCGAGGGCAGTGCAAGGCGCGGCTCATATACTCAGAATCATAATCTTTCTACACTCTGCCGAGGATTTTTCGTCCGTCCTTAGACTCTATGAAATAGAAGAACCTTAGCTCGTGCTTAAGGCTAGTGATAATCAAATTGAATAATCCAAAAACGAGGAAGAAGCCTGTATCACAGTCTGGAAGAACACTGAAGACCAAAGCAGCTGTCCTTGGATTGGTACTTATTCTTCCAGCATCGCTGTTGGCCATGATCTATTCATCGCAGTCAGGCGCACTAGCTGTTTGGCCTATCACCCCTCCACAATCGCCACCATCTGGCGGGGCAAGTCAACTGACTTTTCTAGATCAGCAAGTGTTCGCCTTCAATGTTCCTCACGAATGGTTTCCTTATGATACTAACTATCATTATTGGCACGAATACAGTTTCGGCAGCATTGTACCATCAAATGCGATTATGGCGTTGTGCATGCTCAAACTTACAGGCATAGGCAGTCCGTATGGCGGTAGCGATATAGGATTTGCGACTCAAGACCCTGCCATAAAGGAACCTCTAGGCTGGTACGGTGGGCAGGAAACTATAGCGGGCTCAAGTTCCTACAGTATGGGAGCGGACTCTATCTGGTTTGACGGAACAGTATTCGCTTACATAGCTATAAAGAACGGGAAGGTTTGGGCTTGTAACCCTGGAAATGGTTGTAGTGTAGACGTTTACGTGGTCGGGTACATCACGGAAGCCACCGATGTTCGAGGCTTCTACTTTGACTTCGCCACTCAAGACCACGCTGTAGTAAGCGGATCAGCCGCTACAACTTGGACAGACATCAGCGTAACCAGCATTCTTCCATCACATTCAGGTTACAATCTGATAGGACTCTACATAGCCTTGGATTCTCCCACGACAGAGGTTGACGTTTCCTTTAGAGCGAAGGGCAAAACAGGGGACGGCATAGTGTACGAAACTTGCACAAATGACCCTGGTACTCACCTAATCGGGCTTATTCCAGCAAGCGATGCAGGCTTCCAGTATCGCGCTTCTTCAGGTGCGTCAATAAGCATCTACGTTGAAGGCTTCATATTCAGTTGTCCCCTAAGCAATGGAGACAAGTTTGTATATCAAGTTGCATCCATAATCCCGACAGTCACACAGGCTTGGACAACAAGCCCATCATACGCTACCAATGTCAAGGCCATCATATCTACACCTTGTCAGTCGCCTGGAGCTATCGGGCAGTACAAGTGTCGAGGCAGTGGTGCGAGCAACACGCAGATATGGTACAAGAAGAATAGTTGCGGTATCTTCTGCATTCTAACTCCGTTAGGCGGAAACAAAGCGTTTGAATATTGGACGAATCCTTGGGGAGACGCTAGTGGGCGTAAAATATTTGCTGGTGCAATGGTTCTTCAAGCACACTCTTAAACTATTTTTCTAATGGAGTAGACCCCTGTGCAAAGAAGTACGGCGGCAATACTCATCTTCATAGGAGCAGCGCGCTTTCAAAGGATGAAGTTAAACCTATCCTCTTCAATTTCGGCGGAGATAACCCAGTCATAGATGTTGATAACACAACCAAGAAGAGGCGCGCGCGTCTCCTGCAGACTCCCGCTTTTTGACCTAAGACAGACCCCAGCTTACACGCTTTCTATCACAGACAAGCCCATGCAGATATAACCGAATGTATTATCAGATTAGGGATAGAATCGGGTCTAATTCTGAAAAACGGTTTAATAATCCACGGTTCTCCATGAACAGTTGGAGGTTGTTGGAAAACAAGTCCGCAAAAACAATGGAGGTGATACATTTGGCGTCGAAAAAGGATTTGGCGATTGTTGTCTTGATTACTTTCTGCGTCACGGCAACGTTGTTTATGATATTTCCGTCTCACAGCCTGTCAGACGCGAACTCCTACGACCCATTGCTGGACGTGAACGATGACGGAGTGATCAACATCCTCGATATTTACAAAGTGGCCAGAGCGTTCGGTACCTCAGGAACACCGATCAACAAGACCGCTCTGCTTCTAGGAACGAATGCCACCGCTGATCTCCCAGCCCTTTATGAGGCCGTGAAGGATTCAGTTGTTATGATCGTTGGAAAAACAGCTACCGGAACAGTCCAAGGTTCAGGCTTCGTCTACAACTACTCGGGCACGATGGTTGTACTGACAAACAACCACGTTGTCTACGGAACCACAAGCCTCAGCGTTACGTTCTCAGATGGAGACGGCTACGGTGCTGTCGTGAAGGGTACAGATCCATACGCAGATTTTGCTGTTGTCACGGTCAATGCGCCCGCGTCTGAGTTCAAGCCCAGCAGCATCGGAGACTCCTCAGCATTGAAGGTGGGCGACCCTGTTGTTGCCGTCGGAAATCCTTATGGCTTGGTTGGTTCGATGACTACTGGCATTGTGAGCGCTTTGGGGAGGACAATCACGGAAGAAGAGTACACGGGAGGCTTCACAATCGCAAACATCATTCAGACAAGCTCACCGATAAACCCTGGGAACTCGGGCGGACCGTTACTGAACTACGATGGTGAGGTTGTAGGTGTAACCGCAGCTATAGTTTCCGACTCCGAAGGTCTGGGCTTCGCCATCGCTTCAAACACTCTGCTTAAGGAAATCACAGCGTTAATGGTGAACGGCACCTACACGGATCATTCGTACCTAGGTGTTTCAGGGTCAGACATGGACTATTTCACAGCCCAAGAGATTGGCTCAACCGTGACCTACGGCTGGAGATTAGCTGCAATCGTGCCCGGTGGACCTGCTGATGGAAAACTAAGAGCAAATGACATAATAATCGCAATGAACGGTTCTCGCATCAGAAATGGAGATGATTTGTCGAGCCATCTTGAAGGAAACACGTTGCCAGGCGAAACCGTAAGAGTACAAGTCATGAGATCGAATGTGGCGACAGAAATACCCGTGGTTCTGGGCAGGAGACCTCCAGCTCCTGTCTAGGCCCCCTTCCTCTCTTTTTCGGTAACAATTAGAGACTTTGAAGCACTTTTGAGCAATGTTGAAAGAATGGTAAAAGGTAACAAGTCGTAATGCGCACGCAAGTTTTGCTTTCGAGGTTTGGGGAGACATAGAGGTTGTTGAGAGTGAAAAGAATCATTAAGCGCGCGATGGAACAAGAAGTAGTGGACGTTAGTATTGGAGATTTTGGTCGTCGAATCTAAACTCCAAGGCGTATCGTTTCAATCTGATGTTCGTAACAGATTGTGAAGCGTACTTTATCTTATCATCGAAATCATTGGCTACAATTATCCCTCTAACATTCTCGCCTTTTGCAAGATTTTTCTTTACCCAGCCCATATACGCGGACAACTGACCGAATGTCGATTGATCAGCCACTCCTGCCTTTAGCTCAATGACGACGTAATTGTTCATCGCATCCTTGGCCAAGATATCGATTCGCATTCTTCCACCTTCTATTGGATACTCTTCTCCGTTCCTCTCTTGATCTACGTACAGGTTCAACCCTGATTCCAAAGAGTTCAAATTCGGAACAAGGTATTTTCTCAGATCTCTTTCAACACTGATTGATGTCGGCGCGACAGTCACTTCTTCTGCAGAAGCTACTAGTTCCGACTCATCAGCTACGAAAGCATAGGCAAATGAGGCTATCAATTGTGACGGATTGATAGGATCTTCGGTATCTATGTCTCTGAAGCTGCGAATGTCAAATGGTCCAATAGGATCCACTGAAGAGAATTTGAACCATGTGTAAGATTTGAACTCGTCTGAAGGCAAGTCTTCTTCTCCTATGTTTGTCGAGTTCCTGTCGGGTGTGGGTATCGGGGTATCACTCATACGAATATCGCACACCACCGCCACATCCTCTATCGTTCCGCTGCCACCAAGTTTCTTGCTTGATCGATCGATCGATCTCGACCCTTATCCGATCGGATATGACGCTTCGCCATTCGTTTCTTATTTTGAAATTCCATGAAGACCAAACAGGTCCCTTGTTTTGAATGAACGCTTTAAGGGATTCCACGTAGTCATAGTTTGTCGAACCTATCAGAACAAGGTTTTCTCTTAGTTTTGTTTGCTGATCCAAAATGCCACCACACAACTCTTTCGTTCTTTACGGTATTTAAGTGTAATTACGGGTCAGCTCGAGCATTTGCATGATGGTAGTTCCATCGATCGATCGATCGAATTCTCTGCCACTTTTGCAAACGTTGGGCATGGTCTTTTAGGAAGGTCGTGAGGGTGTCGTTTTGCTCGTACTCGACAGTGACAGCGAGGACATATTTGACCACCTACACTATTAGATGCTAAAGCTGTTTTCAAAATCCAACGCTGACAATGGCGACAGTATGCACTATGATCATATTTTCTATTCATTGTGATCACCTGCTTAGCGAGTGCTATGTTAGTGGCGGTCGCGCTTCTAGCTTGACCGATAATATCAGAGTTTCATTGGCCCGTACCAATACTACACTAATTGTTTGACTTGGTGAAGTGTACTCTTCCAAGTAGGTTGAAAGGTCGTCCATACTCGTGACTCTTGTGTCATTGATTGCTATTATGGTGTCGCCTCCTATTGTCACCAATTTTCCGGCGATTTGGACCTGGTTTATGCCGCCTCGGAGACCGGCTTTGTATGCTGGTCCTCCGTTTGTGACTTGGGTGATTAGCCAACCGTAGGTTAGGTTTGTGTTCATCGCTTGTGCAATTCCGAAGGTCATGTCTGTTCCTGATGCTCCTAGCCAAGAATGACTGTTATATGAACCGTTTGTGATCAAAGATTCGGTTTCTCGCAGTATTGTGCTTGAAGGGATTGCGAAGCCTAACCCTTGGGAATCGCTTACAATGGCAGTGGTTATACCAACGACTTCACCTCGATAGTTCAAAAGTGGTCCTCCTGAATTACCCGGATTTATGGGTGCTGTTGTCTGTATGCAATTAGCTATAGCATATCCGCCTGCCAGGTCCTCAGTGATTGTTCTGCCAAGGGCGCTCACTATTCCCGAAGTCATTGATCCGGCTAGTCCGTAAGGATTACCGACAGCAAGTACTGGGTCACCAACTCTCAGCGTTGACGAACTTGTGATCTTGAGGGGCTTGTATTCATCCTGTGGCGCGTTTACTGAAAGCACTGCGAGATCTGCGTAAACATCTGAACCAGCTACAGTGGCTGCATAAGTGTCCCCGTCTATGAATGTTGCAGTAATATTGATTACGTTGTGGACAACGTGGTAGTTTGTGATGATCACAAACTGCCCTGTCAGGTTAGAGACAAACCCTGATCCTTGCACCTCTGAATAGTAAGGTCGGCGGAAAATGTCGTATTGCACCATTATTCCTCGAACCACAACGACAGAACTTTTGACCTCCTCATATAACTGAGACAGTGAAACATTTTCTCCCAGGACGTAAGTAATGTTTTGGTAAGTAGTGTTCTGTGTCGATTGGAGATTAGAGATTTGTTCTTGGAGGGTTGAAAGTTGACTTTCCAGGTCATTGATTCTTCCTGAAATACTTGAGCTGCTTATTGAATAGCCTAGCAATCCTCCTGCAAACAGGCTGGCTACGGCAATCGTTACTACAAGAATCGTTGTGGAGAGTGTTGTCTTTGGTTTTTGAGGAAGCTCCAATTGTAATCATCCTCTTCTGCTCATAATTTTTTACCGCAGCGTGGACAAAACGTATCATCTGGTTCAATTTCCTTGCCGCAATAGGGACATGTGAACTCTTTCTTCAAAAGGTGCGTTCCTTGCTTCTCCTTTGCGAGCAGTTTTCCGTCGTTGAGAAAGAGCATTCTGCTTGCACGCGCAGCCATGTGGCTGTCGTGGGTTACCATGACAATGGTTGTTCCTTGGTCGATGTTCAGTTTGCCCAACAGCCTAACGATTTCAGATTTTGCCTTCGTGTCCAAGTTGCCCGTGGGCTCATCTGCCAATACTATGGCGGGGTTGTTTGCCAAAGCGCGTGCGATCGCGACTCTTTGTTGCTCTCCAGCACTCAGCCGACTTGGCCTGTGATCTTTCCTTTCTGCCAGTCCAACCATGCTTAGCAAATCATGGGCTCTCTTCTTTCTTTCACTCCTAGGCTTCTTTGTGCCTTCCATGGGAAGTTCTACGTTTTCGATGGCGTTCAAGTATGGCATTAGGTTGAAAGTCTGGAACACAAACCCAACCTTGTACTTTCTCATCTTGAAAAGACCTTTCTCTGGCACCTTTGTGACGTCCACGCCATCTAGAATAACTTTCCCGTAGGTCGGTTTGTCGAGGCAGCCTAGCACGTTCAGCAATGTGGTCTTGCCTGAACCAGAAGGTCCCATGATTGAAATGAAGTCGCCTTTCTTTATCTGGAGATTAACATCTGAGAGGGCGCGAACTTGGCGCCCCTTCAGTTTATAAACTTTGTCTAGTTTTTCTGTTGCTAGCACTAGATCACTCATGTCTCAACGCCTCCATTGGGCTAGTCCTGGATGCTCTCCAAGCTGGGTAAAGTGCGCCCAAGGCTCCCAGTAGCACGGCTGCGCCAAGTGTCAACAACATCAGTTGCAGATCGGGGGCGGCTGCAGCAGTTTGCAGAGACAATCCTGGTATGAAAGTCTGCCTACCTTGCATTCCAGATGTAGGAGAGGAGGTAGCACTAGGGAGCAAAAGCGACGATAATACTGGTGCACCTATGCTCGCTATAGAGATGCCAACAACTGCCGCGATTAGACTCATGAATACACCTTCAAGCATGAACTGGCTCATAACACTCCAGTTGCTGAAGCCTATCGCTTTGAGTACGCCGATCTCCTGGGTCCTCTCGCGCACGGTGTACAGCATCGTAAACAGCACTATCAAACTTGTGGCAACAATTGCGACGGCAATCTCTTGATAAGCAACCGCTTGGGTCTGACCAAGGGTCGCCTCAGCATTTTCAAGAGTGGTTTCATACATTCCCGACATTCTCTCAATCTGGCTTAAGCGTTCTTCATAGGTTGTAAGGTAGAACTCCGGATATAGTGAAGATATTTCGCTGACTATTTCGCCCACGTACGATTGGTCTTCTGCGTACACATCTATTCTACTTATTTGTCCCTCAAGATTGGTGACCGATTGAGCATCAGAAATATCCATGTACAATTTCCTTAGGCCAAGACGATCTGAGGTTTCATAGACTCCTATCACTGTAAAGTAGCTCCCCAAGATGTTCACTCTGTCTTCGACTCCCACTCCGAAATATTCTGTATTGTTCAGGCTTAGGAGGACAACTCCACTATCGCCCTCCTCAAGGTTTCTTCCCTCTGTAACGTCCTTGGGCAGCACACCATAATTGTCTATGTACGCATCATTCAGAGGAATGCCTACAATAGTATATTCTGGTACAAGCATTTCGAAAGTGCCTCTGGGCGTTTCACGCGTTTGAAGGGTTCCTTCAGTCTTTTCAAGGAAAGGCAGAACGTCTTTGACGCCTTCAATAGCACTGATATCATTGACTGCGGTTTCGTTCAGAAAGCTTTCAGTTGTCGTCATGAAACCGGGCCTATTTTGGGCAAATCCCCGTGAAAGGCTGCATTGTATCAATGTTAGTGTTTTGTTGATTTCTTCTTCCATGTCGCCTATATATGCATTGTAGTTTGCACTCAATTGCTCTGTGGCTTTCTGATTAGCCATGATGCCTGCGGGGATAGAAATCATGATGGCCATGGAAAAGCCCAAGGCAATGACCACTAACATCACTCTAATTTTCCTTCTTGAAACATTTCTCAACGCTCTTGTTAAGACACCCAAATGCTTCACTCTCACAAACGTGCAATGTTCAACCCAAAAAGAAGGAAATGGCAAGCAGTTAGTTTTGCCATCGTTCCACTCGAACGGGGATCAACGTTCGGTGGTTCTTTCACTGGTTGCCATCTCCTAGTTTGGTTGCGTTGCCTTCTCAAAAGGAAGAGAACTATTAAACGGTTTTTCAGAATTAGACCAAATTCTTTCCCCAATCTAAATGTGCACATATTGGCCATGGCATTGAAAGCCTGACGCATTTCAATGTCGGGGTTCGAGCGCACGCGATTCGAGGTGTGTGGTTATGAGCTCGGGTGCTTGTTCTGAAAAAATCGCTTGAGAAAAACAGAGGCAATAATGAGCATACTGCGAGAGTTGACGGTTCGATGGCAACTGCAATTCGGACATGCAACTTCTGCCGAACGTTCGCATTCAATGCATATGTGGCTTTAGGGCATCATTTTCTATTCAAACAATTCACTCTCTGCCGTCTTTCGTTCAGTCCCTGAAGAATCTTCTACTCCGTAGAGCATGAGGACGGACTGCAAATCCTTGGCAAAGCCTAGGAAAACAGCGATTCTGAGGACATGAGCCGAGTTTTGTAGTCCTCGCAACTCTCATGTTAACCGTTCGAATAACGCGTTTTTGAGCATGAATCATGCCTCTGAGCTTCACAGCCACTGATTCTGTCTTTCTCAACATGTTTTTCCTCCGTTTTTTGCGCCTCGGCTTTCTGGATTGTATCAAGGCGTTCTCGTTAGGGTCCAGAACAGTTGAAGGGAGAAAGAAGAGATGGAGAGGAAAAGTGCTTTTCAACTCTTCCGGACCCTTACGAGCTTTTTTGGGGAATGGGGCTTTGCCGACTCGTTCTCAGCCTCCAAAACGTTGAACAACTGCGAATTATTAAACGGTTTTTCAGAATTGTGCCCAATTCTATTCCTAATCTAATCATACCTCTGCTGGATATGATAGTGGGAACTCGACATATTTATTACCCCAGTTCAAATAGGTTTAGCGGAAACTCCTTGGCGTATGTGGAGCGGAGTTGATGGCTGTCGGTGCGCGTCCGATCAAATATCTGCTCGGATGGCTAATCGCTGGCACGAGAGGCGGTGCGACTCGCGCCAGAATAATCGAGACCCTAAAGGAGACTCCGCAAAATGCAAATCAGTTGGCGAACCTGCTTGGAATGGATTATAGGACAATAAGGCATCATCTTCAAGTTCTTGAGAAGAACAGAATAATCGCATCCGCCGGAGATAGGTATGGTACCACGTATTTCTTGTCTCCAGCGATGGAGGAGAACTATGCTTTGTTTGAGGAGATTCTGAAGAAAATCTGGAAAAAGTAGAAAAGGGTGTAAAGCAAATGCAGTATCGTATGAATAAAGGTTTGAGAAATTGGTCGATCCTAGTAACGATAATAGTAGTAGCCATACTCGCAGCTCTCTGGGCAACATCCAACGTTTGGTTTCCGCGCTCTCCTTGGGGACCGCGCCCTCGGCCACCCTTTGATGTCCGCGGCGACATCGAGTTTTTCTACACCGTGAAAACGGTGGTATCTACGATCAATGTTACGCTTTCAGTTTTCCTGTTGGCTACGTACATTAGTCTGTACAGGAAAACGCGGTCAGAATTCACGATTGGACTGATAATATTCTCAGCAGTCTTCTTTTTGAATGCACTTGCATCAAATCCTCTGGTGATCCGGGCTTTTGGTTTTGCACTTGTTGGTTTGGGACCGTTTGCTATGTTGCCGGATCTGTTTACGTTCGCGGCATTGGCAGTGCTACTCTATCTCAGTGTGAAATACTAATGTTAAGATGATATTCGCTTCATTTCACGGATCCTGTTGCACGCGCATTCTTTTGTCGCTGACAATGAATAGGTCTGTGGAGAAAGCCTTTATAGATGAGCTTAGTCTTATGGTGCGGATCTGATGGACTTTTCCTCAATGATTCCCGCTTTTCTTCTTATTTTGCTGGCAGAGCTAGGCGACAAAACCCAGATTGCCGTTATCAGTCTGTCTTGTCGCTACTCTGCCGTCCACGTTTTTGTCGGTGCAATGCTGGGCTTTCTTCTAGTTGATGGATTAAGCATCCTTGCAGGAGCATCTCTACTTTCGGTGTTGCCGCTGAAGTGGCTTGGGATAATCGGTGGAGTTGTCTTCATTTTGTTCGGACTGTTTACCGTTGTCTCGAAAGGCGAAAATGAAGATGAGATCAAAGAGAGGAATCGATTGCCGTTGTTTGCAGCTTTCTATTTGGTTGCCATGAGCGAACTGGGTGATAAAACCCAAATTGCATCGATTCTTTTGGCCGCCGAAACGTTTTGGGCTTCCGTGTTCATAGGAGTGATGCTTGCATTCTGCGTCCTGGTATCCGCAGGCGTGGTATTCGGGGCCAAGGTGTTGACTCGGCTTCCGAAGAAGTGGCTTAGATTGGGCACGGCATCTTTATTCATAATCTTGGGGATTCTTTCGATAATTGGCGCAATTCTTGAAATCGAAATAATCTAGCGCTGATGCAAACTGAAAAGGCTATGACCACAACACGATGTCGGGCTTGCCCCATGGGAAAAGTCATGCACTGCGTGCCAACGGCCTTGGCTTACAAGTGACCATGGCGCTCAGCTATTCACATACCGGACCTAGTCTTCTTCCCATTTTGTTATCAGAGAGCCCACCACGATGGAAGCGATTCCCAACACCGTAATCAAGGCAGTGTTGATGATCGCCTGTTGTGTCTGTCCGAAAATCATGGCCGCTCTTAGCCCTTCACTTACGTAAGTGAGTGGGAGTACTCGTGCGATCGTTTGCAGGAACTGGGGCATTTGGCTGAGTTGGAAAAAGGTGCCTGAGAGAAACATCATGGGAAAAGTTATCACGTTTGCAGCCGCGTCGGCGCCGTCTGGGTCTTTGACGAATCTTGCGATGATCATTCCTAGGCCTGTGAACATCAGAGACGCCATCGCCACCATAAGCAACGAGACCGCGTCCAGGGTCATCTTCATGCCAAATATTGCAATGCCCATGAGCATCATCACAGCCATGCCCAAGTAGGATATGAGCACGTTGTAGATGGTTCTGGACAGAATCCACTCGTGACGCTTCAGCGGTGTGGTTGCCAGTTTGTGGAATATGCCGTTTTGTTTGTAGCGTGCACTTATGGATACAGAGGTGAAAATGCTCGTAGTCATGGCCGTCATGCCGATGACTCCCGGAATGAAGAAGTCGATGAAACCGAAGCGTTCTGGTGCTATGGTCAAGCCTTGAACCCTCAAGTATTCAACGCCATTTGAAAGCTCAAAGTTGAGATTGTTGACGATGCTCATCACGATGCTTTGCACGATAAGTGCGGAAGACGTGGATTGGTCGTAGACGAACGTAATGTTCGCAGTGGTTGCGCCATGAGTGTCAAGGGCAGTGTTTGCGGAAGTGTTGAACCCGGACGGAATGACCAGCAAGCTGATCAGCCTGTTTGCGAGAGCATAGTCCGTGGCATTGATTGTGGCGCCAACCATTTGAATGTTGAAGGCGTTCGTGGAGTTGAGTATTGTCATGAAATTGTTAGACCAGTACGTCGCTTTTCCGTCGGCCAGGTCTTGGTTTTGTACGTAAAGGTCGTATCTCATTGAGGATTGGCTGAAGATGGCTCCGAACAGAAGTATCAGAACACACGGGAACGCAAGAGTCCAGAAAATGGTGCTCTTGTCACGCCAGAAGCTCTTGAGGCTTGCTTTCAGATCGATTACTACGTGGCTCATATGCCGCTTTCCTCCTCTCCCAAGGACACGCCCGTTAAGTTGAGAAAAACATCTTCAAGACTTGAACGTTTCAGTTGCAGTTCGCCGAACGGAACGTCCGTGCTGCTCAACGCATGCAAGATTTCTGAGACTGCCACGGCGTGATTCAGATGGACGGTCACGTCGCCGGTTGTCCCGTCATATTTGGCCTTTATCCCGAGTTTCTCTATGTTTAGAACAGCCTTGGGACTCGTCTTCTTCAGTATGAGCAGGTTCCTCGTGCCGTGTTCAGAGATGAGACTCTCGGGGCTATCCAGCGCGACGATTCTACCGTTGTGGATAATGCCCACGCGATCCGCAAGAATTTCAGCCTCTTCCATGTAGTGCGTTGTCAAGAAAACGGTTCTCCCCTTCTTATGAAGTCCATCAATAAGATGCCACACACCATGGCGCGCTTTCGGGTCTAATCCGGAGCTGGGCTCGTCCAAGAAGACCAGTTCAGGATCATTGACCAGTGCAACGGCAATTCCCAAACGCTGTTTCAAGCCGCCTGACAGGTTTCTGAAAAGGACGTCTTTCTTGTCTTCCAGATCGACGAGGCTTATCAGTTCATCAACGTCCGGATGGGCGTCAAACATGCCGGCATAGTACTGAATGGTTTCCTTGACAGTGAGCCTTTCATAAGTGTAAAAGTCCTGCGGTAAAACCCCTGTCCTCTTCTTGATCTCTCGTTGCTCCTTTCCAATGTCGAACCCGAGAACGTAGGCTTTGCCGCTCGTAGGTTTTCGTAGGCACTCCAGTATCTCCACCGTCGTAGTTTTTCCCGCACCGTTTGGCCCCAGAAACGCAAAGATCTCGCCTCGGTTAACAGTGAAAGAAATACCGTTGACAGCCACTAGTTCGCCGTAGCGTTTCGTGAGTTCCCGTACTTCAATTGCAACATCATTGCTCAAACCACTACCTCGCAGAAACATCCATTCGAAACCGATGGGTAAATCTTACGTTTCTATGGCATTTCCTAGATGCTCCTAGACTACCCTGCATTTTGTTTTTTCGCCTTGGAGAAACAAGTAAACATCGCCTACAAAATTGAGACTGCCATCACTCCAGACAAGGGCATGCCTTTCTGGTATTGCGTATATTCCTGTTTTCAATCTTTCTGACGAGCTTTTGAGCCCTTCATCGAAGGATCGGACTGAATAGGTCGTGCTAGGGCCCTTATAGTGGACAGTGATTCCAAAATCCACCAATCCCAACCCCGGAGCAGCCTCAACTTTTGGTTCTCCACCTTGCTCTCCAGTAGCCACGTAGGTCTTGGAAAGCGCCAGTGCACCCGCACTGTTCCCAACTATGATTCTAGCGCGCGCTCGCTGTTGCAAGCTTTTTGATGATCTTAGGTTCAGGTCCAAAAGAAGTCTCGTCAGTCACTGCTCCTTCCCCTTCGTATCGTGATTGCAATAGAAAATACAGGTTTCGCTCTCATACCCGTCACTTGGTGTATTTTCCGTTCAGAAATTTATGACTTGTGCAAGAATTCCTGCATGAATCTCAGGTTTAATCCTACAGTGCAGGTTTGTGATATTCCGTGGTTAGCCGCCGCCGACTGGAGGTATTATCGCCAACACGTCGCCGTCTTGGAGTCTCGTGTCAAGCCCGTTGAACGAGGACGTGCTTCTGCCGTTCACCAGAAACTGGAGAAAGCCCTTGACTTCTCTCGTGTTGCTATCGTAGACGTATTCTGCAAAGCCTTTGCCGTACCGTTCAGCCAGAATTTTAAGCACGCTGTTTACCGTTACAGTCTGACCCTTCGGAAATTTCAAGACTTCCTCTTTTTTACCCGTTACCTCTCTGAGAATGGTGAAGAACCGCACCGACACGCGCAAGGACTAATCCACCAAAGCTTAAAGCTATCAGCTGAAATTTAAACTGTTACTCTGAAAAACTGTTGGCTGAAACCCAACAAGCTGTTGTATTCAACCATTCCGGGTGGAGGAGTTCGAAACGCTGGGAAGGGGCAAGTCAGTGGTTCGACAGGACGTGGGCGCAGACATTGTTGGAACTGGGAAAATACATGAAACGCCGGTAGGCTGAGGTAAAGATTTATATTTGTGAGCATTTTTGCTTATTCCGATTGAGATTCTAACCTTGAATGGAGGATTTGTATGGCTTACCTAACTACGACGGCTTCAGGACAACCAGTCCTAGTTCTTAAAGAGGGTACAACACGAAACCGAGGAAGAGAGGCTCAGAGAAACAACATAATGGCAGCACGCGTAGTCGGCGACGTGCTAAAAAGCACTTTAGGACCGCGCGGCATGGACAAGATGCTCATCGACAGCTTGGGAGACATCACAATAACAAACGACGGCGCAGCAATACTGAACGAGATAGAAGTGGAACACCCAGCGGCCAAGATGATGGTGGAGATCGCGAAAACTCAAGACGACATGGTCGGCGACGGCACAACAACCGCCGTGGTTCTCGCAGGAGAACTGCTGAAGAAGGCCGAGGAGCTTCTAGATCAGAACATTCACCCAACAATCGTCGTGAGCGGTTACCGCAAAGCAGCCCAGAAGGCAATGGAGATCATTGAAAATATCGCGATTCAAGTGGACATAAAAGACCGCGCAACACTCAAGAAGGTCGCAATAACATCCATGGCAAGCAAAGGAGTAGGCTCTGCAAGGGATCATTTGGCAGACATCGCCATCGACGCAGTCAAACAAATAACTGAGGAACGCGGAGACAAGATGTTGGCTGACATCGACAACATCCAAGTCATAAAGAAGACTGGAAAGAGCCTTTTTGAATCGCAACTGGTCAACGGCCTAGTCATAGACAAAGAAGTTGTTCACTCAGGAATGCCCAAGAAGGTCGAAAAAGCAAAAATAGCTTTGCTAGACGCGGCGTTAGAGATCGAGAAGACCGAGATCAGCGCTGAAATAAGAATCCGCGACCCGAATCAGATGAAAGCCTTTATGGATCAAGAAAACAAGATGCTGCGGGAAATGGTTGAGAAAATCAAAGCCGCAGGCGCAAACGTGGTTTTCTGTCAGAAGGGCATCGACGACATGGCCCAACACTTTTTGTCAAAAGAGGGAATATTAGCGGCTAGAAGAGTAAAGCAGTCTGACATGGAGAAGCTGGCAAGAGCGACTGGCGGACGAATAGTCACAAACTTGACTGATCTGCGGCTTCAAGACTTGGGCGTCGCAGGCATTGTGGAAGAACGCAGGCTGGGCGAGGACAAGATGGTTTTCGTTGAGAAGTGCAAGGACCCTCGTTCAGTCGCCATAATAATCCGGGCTGGACTTGAACGAATGGTTGACGAAGCGGAAAGAGCGATGACCGACGCCTTGTCAGTCGTTTCAGACGTGATAGAGACAAACAAGATAGTTGCTGGCGGCGGCGCAGTGGAAGTAGAAGTGGCTAAAGGGCTCCGAAACTACGCCACAAACGTCGGGGGAAGAGAGCAGCTCGCAATAGAGGCATTTGCGAACGCCATTGAAGTAATACCCAAAACTTTGGCCGAGAACGCAGGGCTGGAACCGATAGACATTCTCGTGGATCTGAGATCTGCGCACGAAAAACCAGAGGGACAATACAAAGGCGTCAACGTTTTCACCGGAAAAGTCGAAAACATGCGCGAGAAGGGCGTGGTTGAGCCGCTAGTCGTGAAAGAACAAGCAGTCAAATCAGCCACGGAATCTGCGTCAATGATACTCCGAATAGACGACGTGATTGCTTCAACGAAACCTAGAGAAGGACCAGGAGCAGGGAAGACGCCGGGCGAAATGCCAGAAAGTGAAGATTAGGCAGCTTCCATTTTTCTTTTATCCTTCACCTATTTTTGTACGAGAACAAGGTTGTCATCTTTCAAGAAGCAAATAAATCAGAAGAAGAGATTCTTCCACGATCAAAAGAAGACGCAATAGCACTTATGCTGTCAAACCGAGCAAAAACCGAGGCCTTTCCCGCCTACGTTTGCGATCTTTGCTTTGGTAAGTCTTAAATTCGACACTGGTCGATGAAAAAGAAATGAGACAAATTTTGAAGAGGAGACTGTATGGACATCGAGAAGAAAATCGTTTCATACCTATCCGCCTACGGAAATACTAGAGAAAGCGATCTGATCGGTTATGGCGTTCAGAATTCTCACTGTTCGCCCGTCAAAATGAAGAAGATCGTAGATCGAATGGTGATCAAGGGCAAAATCTACCGCATCGTCCACAACAAGCTGAAGCCACCCGAAGTCTACATCAGTCTAGAAGAGCTTCTGTATCCCGAAATCATGAGGGACCTGCTTTCAGCTCAAGTTTCAGAATCAACCGTCGAAGACCCGCAGAGCATTCTGAAAGAAGCAGCGGCGATCGCGGAGCAGAGAAAGAAAGACGAGCTCCAAGGATCAAAGGACTCCTAGAAACCCGATTTGTGTTCTACGTTGCACTTTCAGACAGCAGACACATTGCGTACCAGTCTGGTTTGTAAATCTAGACTGAGACTTCATAAATCTCTTAAATTTCAAAGGTCAATTACGAAGAAATTTGCACGATACAGCCTTGGGTGAGAAGAAAAATGTCTTCCACAGTTACTCTCCCGCGTTCGAGTGAAGACAAGAAATTCACCATGCCGGTCAAGTGCCTTTTATGGCGGATATGTCCCGTCGTCGCTGTAAAGGAGAGAGAATGCATTCACAAGGGCGACTCAGACTGCAAAGAGTTTCTCAGACTGCTGAACAACGCAGGCCAGTTCATGGGAAAGTAGACTTTAGCAAGGATAACTAGTCTTCGAAACCGCTGATTTTCAGTCTTTCAAACAGATGACGAAATCGGGCAGACGGTTGAAGAATAACAACAAAGCGTAACGTGAGGTTTCATAGGAGGCAGTCTTGCCACTGTAGGTGTGAGAGTTTACGCACAAATCATTAAGTGAATTTTGCTGCAAGAACGCTTGCTAAGAATAAGAATCAATTGGTTGGAAAGGCGTATGCGTACTGGAAAACTGAGGTATGAAATCTTCTTAGGCTTGATGTTACTGACTGTGTGCGTCGCTTCAATTCTGTGGGTCTTCGAGATGGTTCGTGGCGCTCCTGACGTGGGAATCATGGAAAGCAAGGATTTGAAACAATGGTCCTTGGTTCTGATACTCCTTAGCATTACAACTCTGTTCTTGGGTAGCGTATCAGGATATCTGCTCGGCAAATACTTGCACGCCTCTTGACCGCCATCTCTTTTCCCATAACAGAACCTTCCAGGACAAGCCTGTCGAGAGTGATTTGTCGTTTTAGTAGAAGTCAGATTTGAGGCCAGGCAAAACCAAGAAACAGCACTTCCGCGTCAGTCGCTGGGTCTTTGTGACACTCCAAATCTCGAACATTTCTCAGCGTCATAATGCAAGGGACTACAAAAATACCAATTAAGGAAAGTCCTTTTTGAAAGGTCACTCAAGGGCATAGAAGTTCTATGATTTCAGTCAACACCAGAGTCTATTTGCGGGTGAAAATATGAGGTGGAAGGAAATATCTTCATGCGTCTCTGTTGCTGTAGCTCTGATGTGCCTTATCACCATCATCCCAGTGCACGCTGCAGAACAACACGACTGGGCAGTGACCCAAGCCTTTGGCCAGGGCAATTGCATGCTATGCTCCGAAGTGGATGGATGGTGGGATCCGAATGACCGGGTACAAGGCTACTACAAGACAGAGTTTATTGCGGTAAGGGTTCCTCGCTCCCCTTGGGTGTCATATGGCTACCTGTGGATATACTGGTACAACGATAATAATCCTGGTGCGGATGCTACGACGGGCGACGTTCTAGACGATTACATATTCACTCCTAACGGAACGCGCACTGCCAAAACGAGATGTATCGGTTCGTTTAGAAACCCTCAAACCGGTGCTACTCAGGGCTTTTCGACACCTTGGGCAACCATAAGCAATAGCGGATAGCATAACTGTCGGTGGCGAAGGACCTGATACGCCATCCATATCCCCATTTTTCTACTTTTGAGCAAGCAGTGAGTAGCCTTGCAATTGTTCTTCTATTGGTCTGCTTTTCTCTTTGGGCAGAAAGTGTCGTGGCTGACTCGGCCTTTACATGGTTCAGAGAAGGCATCTACGTTGAATACAGTTTTGATTCAGGCAGTATATCATTTATGAATGGAACCTTTTTTCCCTTTCCGAAGGAATCTCCGGCAAAGGCCATTTTCCGTTGGGAATGCACACACACCACGCAGAATACGAGCGGGTTAAATGTTACCCTATCACTTAGTCGTGAAAACCATGATTTTTGGTTTTCAACCTTGTTTGATGTTGACTTTGAAACACGCAGAGTCACCACGCTCAATGGAACGTACGTTGGATTGACGTTTCTTTGGCTGCGGCCAAAACTAGAAGAGAACCAAACCATAGCCGTGACAGATGGGGTCATGGGGAACGTAAGCATGGTCGGCGTTGCAAGCACGCCTCAAGGACTTCATGAAGCATTTTGGGTGACGAGCACTGGACAAATCGATGGACGCACCATTGCTCCCGGCGGAGGGTATGATTGGGATACGGGGATTCTTCTTGAATCAATGTTCTGGGGCGAACCCGCCCTGATCGTATTAGGGATCTTAGACCCTGGAGTAGTGGGAGCCACGCAGCTTTCTGCGACGAACATTTATCTAGGACCAGCAAAATCGAACCCTGAAAACTCCTGGGATGCACTTTTGGAAGCGCTTTCAATAACGATACCAGTCGGTACCCTTGCTCTCACTATTTTGGCCATGTCTAAGCGAAGAAAGCCGAGAAAAAAAGCAACCAGACTGAGAGGCTTGAAATCTAGGCTTTCAGAGACCTAGAATTCTCTATATGCGCGGGATAGTTGCTGAAGCTTATTAGGAATCATTGAAACCTTGTCGTGGGGATAGTTTGCCACCGAGAAGGTGTTGGTCCGAAAAACTGAAAGGCAGCAAAGGCCTGCCAAAAGTCGAAAAAATCACTGACAAGATGAGCAAGAGATGGGGCATCGGGACCGTGATCATTCCGGCGCCGATGGAAGTCGATGAGCTGATGAGAAAGGTGCCTGAAGGAAAAGTCGTCACGATAAATGAAATTCGCGCAGCATTGGCCAGAAAACACAAGGCGACGATAGGCTGCCCCATTACGACTGGCATGTTTGCGTGGGTTGCAGCCAACGCCTGTGAAGAAAGGAAGCAACGCGGTGAAAAAGGCGTCACTCCATACTGGCGCACGTTGAAAGTTGGTGGAGTGATTAACGAGAAATACCCTGGCGGAGCTGAAGGCCAAAAGAAGCTTCTGGAGAAAGAAGGACACAGAGTTGTTCAGAAAGGCAAGAAGTACGTCGTTGCAGACTACGAAAAATCTTTGATAACACTGTAGCGCGCCTTGGTTCCCGAACTGTCACCGTTCATCCTGCAATATTCATGGTCACAGCCGCATTCGTTGGCATGAGTCGCAGAAGAAAACGATCGGCGTGAACGCGAAAATGGTTTTTCCAGACGAGATAACGAGTGTTTTTCAGTCATGCAAGTTTCGGACGAACTTCCTATATTGTGCTAGAGGTCAGTGGAACCTTTTAAAGTGAGATGCCCAAGACTGTTGTGGGGTGTGAAGATTGGTCTTGCCGGCTAAGATCTTTCAGATAAAAGAGGAAGTCGACCTTGGAGTGATAGCCTGGAAGCTAAAGGACTTCCGCGAGGAAGAGCAGTACAAAACGGAAAAGGGAGAAACCGTAGACCTAGTGAGTCAAATACTGGATTTGAAACAGGAGAAGGACGCGATAACCGGAGTCTTCAGCAAGGATTTCGTGCAGAGACGCTTTTTTAGGCGGGAGCTCGTTGAAGTTGCGATCACCGAGGAGTCTCCTTTTTGGATCAAGCCCTTCAAACAGAGAGTCTTCATCATAGTCTCAGCGCCGTCCGTGGCTCGCGGAGTCAAGAAACTGTTGACAAACTACGTGGCGAACAAGCTCAGCAAGGTTCTCTTCATCAAATCCCAAGCCGTGGTGGAAGCGAAAATCCCTCACGAGACCCTCAAAGAGCTTCACGAGTCAAACCCGCAAGCAACGAGACTGATATGGTTTGACGACGTTGACATACCCGGGGTCGAGAAGCTCTGCTTGGCGGGATCGGATCTCGTTGACACCGAACTGTACCGTGACTATCTCAAGCATGGAAAGATATGGTACGTGGTGTTTGAGGCTCAGAAACGCGGAGTCACCATTGGGGTCACTAGAAACTGTGTGATAACCCTGTTCAGTAAAAGCACCGTGGGCGAATTCATAAACTTCATTCTGGAAGACTTTCTGAAACTCGTTGAATGACAGGAGAGCGCGCGCGTTTCTACCGTGCGCTGGTTGCGTTCGCTCTTATGATCGGGCTGGTTGTGCGGTGATTTTTCCCTTGTCGAAGTTGTCTTCTAGGAGATGGTCTTTGTACTTTGTCACATCGACTTCTTGATCCATCAATTTCTTTATTGCGGCAACCCCTTTCCTGTCGCCCAAGACTATGGCTCCGACAATTCTTCCTTGTTCTAGAACGATCTTCTTGTAGACGCCTTCTTGGCGGTTGGTCTTTTGGATCTCTTCGTATTGAGGTCCTTCAGAATTCACGAGACCCATGGAAATCAGACTGATGCTTCCGATCTTCAACGTCGTCGAGTGGATCGTGCCTCTGTAAACACGTCTCTCCTTCCCCAACATGTTCGTGGACGCGGTTTTTGCCTGTTCCACAGTTGGAGGAATGATGCCGTAGATTCTTCCGTTGAATTCAGAAACGTCTCCAGCAGCGTACACATCGTCGGCGCTGGTCTGCAAATATTTGTCAATTATCACCCCTTTGTTAACATTGATTCCGGCGTCTGCAGCCAGATCAATGTTCGGCCTTATTCCAGCTGCGATCAAGACAAGGCCTCCTGAGAATTCTTCTCCATTGTCCAGTGAAACTCCGGAAACCGCGTCGCTCCCCAGGATCTCACTTGTTTTGACTCCCAGTACTGCATTGATGCCAAGCTTTTTCAGTTCATCTTCTAAAATTGTCGCTGCGCCATGATCCAGCTGTTTTGGCAACAGTCTCGGGTTGATTTCCACGACTTCCACCTGTTGTCCAGCATTTCTCAGGCACGCAGCGAATTCCAAACCCAAGAGTCCGCCGCCGATGACGATCGCTTTGTCCGTTTTCTTCGCATATTCTCTGATAGCCAATGCGTCCGCTATCGTACGGAGGGTGAAAACACCCTGCTTTTCCACGCCCTTTATGGGCGGTACGAAGGGATGGGCGCCGTTTGACAGGAGAAGCTCGTCATAGTCTATCTTTGAGCGATCTTGTAGAGCAAGTTGTTTCTTGGTCAAGTCAACGCTCAACACTTTCTTGAAGTACACGTGAATGCCGTGTTTTTGGTACAACTGCTGAGGAAAAGAATAGATTTCTTGAGGTTCACTTCGTCCGGATATGACCTCATACAGCCTTGGGCGAGGATAGTACAGATGGTTTTCATCGGTGTAAACCGAAACCTCAGTTCCAGGAGCGCTTTCGCTGATCGTCATCGCAGCTGTAGCACCGGCCACTCCGCATCCAACAATGACTGCTTGCATCACAAGCCCTCCAAGTTACACCGGACAACAAACAGGCCAAACATGCTTATCAGCCCACGTGTGTGTGCGCGGCAAGGTCAGCCTATGTCTGCAGTTTCACAGTCTTAAAGTTTCTGTCACGAGAATTCTGCCAGAACTGGGATGTTTTGGATAAGCACCGGCATCAAAATCTTGGACAAGTCATAAGAAATGGCGCAGGGGACAGGCTCGTAGTGCAAGTAATCGCTCGAAGGCAATTCTGGCAACGCAGAAAACAGGCGGTTCATCATAGGTTCAGAGAAAGCTGTGAGGTCAGCTGCTCAGGTAAGTTACTGTGAAGTTTGAACTCCTAGAAGCGAGTGGGGAGACGTTGACCAATTGAGTGTTTTTACGATTGTATGTTGTGAATCGGGAAAAAGGGAGATCTCTGATGGTTACGACTCTATCGTCTAGGGTGGCGCTTGGGCTGGTGAACGTGATGCTGCCAAAGTTCGCTAGGGGTGCGATGTTGTTGTTCACCGTTGGTCTTTCGACGATCCATTCGGCGGTGAGTCTCGAAGAATCGTAAGAAAGACTCGTGTTGAAGCTCTGTCCGTTGGTGACGTCCTGGATTCTTATTAGCCATTGATTTGAGGTTGAATCGACTAGGCCTATGTACGCTGTGATACTGTCTCCAGCGGACACATTAATCGTCGTTATCGTGACAGCATCATAGGGCAAGAGTTCGTACCAAGCAGAATAGACTGTTTGTTGGTCTATAGAATCCTGTTCCGTCCCGGTCTGGATTAGTGTCTCATCCAGTTGGCCGCCTATGCCTATCCAGACCGCGGAGAACGTGTCTGCTTGGGAAACGTCTACCGTAGGGACGATCCAAGAACCGCTGACACTCGTGAATACAGGCTGCGGAGTTGTGAAGTCTGAGGCGATAGCGTACCCGGCCCAGTCCAGGCTTGTTAGGCTTTGTCCGGTTGGGCTTCTGAAGAGCATGTCGACAAACACGATCAGAGAGACGGCAATAACCAACATCGCTATCCACAATCCCACGTGAAAGACCACTCTGGTTCTGCGGGTCTGCTTATCGTTTTGCTGCAAGTCTGTCCACCTTGGCGCGCTTCTTTTGTAAGATCGTGTGCATTGTTCTATGCGCACGAAAGATGGTTACAGCGGGAAAGATATAAGGCTGACTTGTGCTAGTCTGTAGAAAGAAACATGGACTATCTTTTCGACAGAGTTATAGGTCGGTCAACAGATAGCCTGAATTCTTGATTTGGAGTTGAAAGGATGTCGCGTGGTAGTCTGGACGATAATGTCAACAGATATCCTAATGAAACCATGAAGTTGCTCTTTGAGAGGTCGAGTTGTCGAAATTTCTTGGAAAAGAAAATCCCCCCGAATGTACTGCGGCTTGTTCTTGAGGCAGGAATTCATGCACCAACTGCTGGGAACCTGCAGCCCTATTCCATCATAAAAGTAGAGAGTAACGAGGCGAGACAAGGATTGGCGAAGATGTGTGGTCAGAGCTTCATAGGCAGAGCGCCCGTCCTTCTTCTGTTCTGCATGGACTTACACCGCAATGAGAGATGGGCGGGTCTTGAAGTCGCTCCCTACACGGTAACAAGCTCTTTCCGCCATTTCTGGGTGTCTTTCCAGGACACAGTCATATGCGCCCAGAACGTATGCACCGCCGCGGATTCGATGGGACTTGGCTCAGTGTACATCGGCACAGTGATTGATATGCCTAAAGACATTCAAGCGATGCTCAAGTTGCCCAAGGCAGTATTTCCGGTGGTTCTGTTGTGCTTAGGGTATCCCACGTCGAGACCCCCGCCGCGAAGAAAGCTTGGCGTGGATGCTGTTGTTCATTCGGAATGCTACCGGGAAATGGAAGATAGAGAACTTCTCGATGCATACAATGAGAAGTATGAGAACGTTAAGCTTGAAACCACTGAGGAGAGACTGGAAAAAATACTGAAGGTCTGTCGAGAAGTCCATGGTGAGGAATTCGCCAAAAAATGCGCTGATCGAATCAAAGCAAATGGATACATAAACAGAGCGCAGCACTATTTCGGCATTCATTATCGAGCGGATCTAATGCCAGACGGAAACGACGAATATCTTAGACTCATGGAAGAGTTTGGATTCTGCTGGTTTAAGAAATACACTCCGCCGTCTGAAGTTCCAAGAGCTTAATGATAGTAGGTGTTCAACGAGCGCCGAAATATCGCAGCAACATTACTGTTTGATCGAAAGTCGAGTGAAAGACATAACTAAGGCAATCCACGCGGGACTTCATGTTATCTGCTTTCTTTGTTTTGAAAATTTCTCGCATTCTCTGTTATCGGTTATCTCTTTCAGGTGCTGGGCAATCTTCCGGGTAAATCGAATTCATGTCATCTTGTTCACAATCATCTTGTGCTGAGAGAAAACCTCCGGAGCACGCGTTGATGTCACTCAGAAACCCTTGTTTCGTTTTTGGGGGAATCAATCGTGTGTACATGAGCGAAACTAAAACTTATAGCGAGCATGGGTCGAATCTAGCAGGATTTCTTTCGTGTCGCCTTGATCATGTCAATGACTTCGGCAAGAGTCAAGTTTGACTTCTTTTCTAGTCCAAAACTTACTGTGAGTTTCTGGACGATCCAACTCCCAACTACATTCGCTCCTTGTTCTCCAAAAATCAGACTCAATCCCTTGCAGAACAGTTCGGGTTTCTGGGGGATCTCCTCTCTTCTTAGACCAGTATTCCTTTCAAGATAGTAATGCACGGCCTGTCTTCCACTCTCTCCAAGTGCTTCTAGTACCTCGTCGACGCACTTCAAGATTTTCTGTTCGACGTCAGGGTTGAAGGACATGGAGTTTAGTTCTAGAATGAAACATATATAAGCTTTATTTTTGTCGAAGCGAAAGGTTTTTTGTCGACAAATATTAAAGGAGGTGGTATGCTTGAAAAGCAAGATGTTTGTCCTTCGACACTGGAAAGCGATCCTAACCGTGGCTCAAATCGGTCTATTTGCTCTATTGGTTATCGCCGTTGGCAAGGCGAACGCAGAATCAATCGATACGCCTTTCGGACCATAAACTTAATATTGAAATCAGGACGAGCGCAACGAGGGGCGGGAAAGAAATGCACAAGAATCTTGACGGAGTTGACATAAGAATCATAGAAGGACTTGCAAAACACGGCCCGAGAAACATCACAAGAGTCGCCAAAGAGCTTGACATACCAAGGGGAACAGTCATATCAAGGATAGAGCGCATGTCCTCCTCTTTTTACTTAAGGTTAGTCACGACTATTTATCACACAAATCTGGGACTCAAGAAAGCAGTGGTCTTCGCGAGAGCGACTCCAGGATGTGAAGACCTTCTTTTCAACTGTTTGAAGGTGAACAAGTTCTACATCTATCTGAGCCGATGTTTTGGCATGTTTGAAGGAGTTGTGGGAGTTTATGTTATTCCTGTGGAACACACGACTGATTTCAAGAATTTCTTAGCAGAATTAGAAAGCTTGGGAGTAACACAAAGCATAGAGTTGTTCTGGTCGACTTGTTTTCACACAGTGAACCGTACGAGAAACTGGTTTGACGATGCCAGGCAGACTTATGTCTTTCCATGGGAGAAATGGTTGGAAGAAGTCTCATCCACAGAAGGCGAACTTCCCTACACGTTGAAAGATCCTGAAAACTTTCCTTTGAAAGCTGATGAGACTGACTTGTTCATAGTGAAGGAACTGGAGAAGAACGCGACTGTGACCTTGGCTTCTATCGCAAGGAAACTCGGAACATCGCTGCAAAACATACGTTACCACTACGAGACCCATGTCGTCAAGAATGGACTGATAGAGACTTTTCAAATTGCCATATTCCCTTTTGATAGGTCAACCTCTGACATGCTCTTCTTCGTTTTCAAATTCAGCGACAAGGAAAAAATGAGCAAGTTCGCCCGATCTTTGCTCGACAAACCTTTTGTGGCCATTCTAGGCAAGATACTGGGCAAAAACTGTCTAGTTTGCCAGATCTATCTTCCCAGGCAGGAGTTCAGAAACTTCATTGATGCCCTATCGAAACTTGCGAGAGGAAACTTCCTAACAAGTTATGACTACGTACTTCAAGACTTGCGGGTGGGAAAGTGGTCAAGAGAAACTGTTCCGTTCGAGTTTTTCAAGAATGGGGCGTGGATGTATGAACACTCCAAGCATGTGGAAGCTCTACATAACCTAGCATCCGACATAAGGGTCGAACAGTCGCCTTGCACCTAATCTCTGGAATATTCAAGAACCATAGACGTGGCCACAGAAGCGGTGTCCGGCGAAAGAATGAACGCGAGTGAATTTGTAGCGTTGAGCTCACCAGAAAATCGTAAATAACCTTGCAAATGAGGTCTACATTACAGTGGCAGGGGTCGCTGGGACTTGCTCCTCGTGCGGGTGGTGATGTCACCAGCAACACGTCTCTTTTTTCTCGCGTTGTGCGCGTATTTGCCATCGACTTTGTCTGGTATGGCTTATGACAACTCTTATTACTCTTCAGTCATGCTGTTTGAAAGGGGGGAGTCTTGAGTATTCCTCGTCTGAGCTTTCCTAATGAGAATTATAGGACAGTCTTGACGAGGCTGGTTGAGTACTTTAGAGAGTATCATGGTGTATATGCGATAGTCCTGACTGGTTCGTTGGCAAGAGGAAAGGCCGTGAAAGGTTCTTGTATAGACCTTTTCGTGTTCCTGCGTACGAAGCATCTGAAGCTTTTGGCTTCAACCATCAACTCTAGAATCGAGGCGTATTCTCGCTTGGGCGGGCAAATCTGTTATTACGAAGGCAAAGTTGAAGGCGGAATAGAGTTCGGAGACGTCAGAGTTGATGTGGGTTTCACGGATGGCAGTTTCAACTGTAGCCATGAATACTCATTTGACATAACGAGAGACGATCTAGAACCCACGGTTGGCAACCTCTTAGTCTATTCTGTCCCACTGCATCAGAAGGGCAAACAGTTTCAACGGCTGAAGCAGAAATACTTGCCCTTTTACGATGATGCCTTGAGAGAAATCCGTCTAAAAGGCACTGCAGAGGAATTTGATTACAAAATATGGAAGACCAAGTGGCTTGCTAAGAGGGGAGAATATTTTGCAGCTCTAGACGCCCTCCTAGAAGCGCAACGAATCTTTCTTCAACATCTATTCATAAAAGAGCGAAAATACCCCATCGATTACGTCAAGTGGCTTAGGGAACAATGTTCCCAGATTCTTGCTATGCCTGAGTTGTATCAAGAACTGGCTCAGATAGTAGACGGAATAGAACTTGCCGAGAATGGTATCCTTGAGAGAAGCGACTTGCTGGAAAAACTCTTCACGAGATACGGATCTTGTGGGGCTTCTCTTCGGCCAAGCAAGCAGTCCGAGGTTTGATTGTGATGGGGTCACTGGTATCTAGTACCCATTCAAGTGCAGATACCGGGGGCGTTCCGACCACGCGTTAGACGTTAAGGCGCGAGCACGCACTGAAGTGAAATTGCCTCGCTTTGATGAAGAAAGGGCGAAATCTCCCGCAACTCCTTTTTTTCTGGCACGTGCTGTCGAGCCAGAAATGTTAAACTGGTGAGTGGTCATTGGTAGCTTATGCAGCCCGGAAGAGTGTTTCGAAAATTCTCCGCCAGAGATGGACAAGAAGTGATTCTGAGAACACCTAGACTTGAAGACCTAGACGATCTTATGGAACTCATCAACTCACTTGTGGACGAAAAGGCAGAGATTGCGCGCACTGAAAAAGTCACAAGAGAGGAGGAAGGTGAGTGGTTGCCCAAGATGCTCGCAAGACTGGAGAAAGATGAGCTGTTTTTCTTAGTGGCAGAAGTAGGCGGAAAGGTCATCGCCTCGTCTGACGTTCACATTATGAGTGGCAATGACAAACATGTTGGGGTCTTGGGGATAGTCATCAAGAGCGGTTTCAGAGACTCAGGCATCGGGACAGAGATGATGAAGACATTGGTAGAGCTGGCTATGACCTTAGGTTTGAAGGTATTGACATTGCAGGCTTATGCCACAAACAAGCGAGCGATTCATGTCTACAAGAAGGTGGGTTTCGTGCTAACTGGCAGAGTGCCGAAGAAGCACCTCAAAGAAGGTCGATACATAGATGAATTGATAATGACCAAGTTGATTGAGTAAGTACGCGCTTTGTAGTGAGGTCATGGATTGGAGCCCACGTTTGAATCCACGCTCAGAATGAGCCAAACTCGTGGTCTGAAAATGGCTGGGGTTCAAACTCCATCCCCCGCACCACTATGTTGATTTTGGAGCGGTTCCAGTTTCAATCTGGAAGTCTCAGTCAACCTTGTTGAAAACCCCGCGCCACAAGCACAGCAAAGCTTAAATCCTGATGTTATATATATTTAATATAAAGTGTGGTAAACATAATATAATGTGTGAAATAGATAATGGAGGTTGAGAAAATGAGAGGTCAAGAATTCGCGACTCTTGGAAGTACGTTAGTAATCCTTGGAATCGTCTTCGGCGAGAATCGGTTGATCGGCTACTCATTTATCGGTGCCGGAGTGTTGCTGTCAATTATTAGCATGATCAAATCAAAAAGGAAGGCCGGGGACGCAGAGTCATCAAAGAGGTGTTAATGTGACCGATCTAATGTGGCCGATAATAAGCGCTGGAATAGCTACCATGATTGCCTTGATCGCTGTTCTGTTATTCTGGAAAATACACAAGGAAAGAAAATCAGGCTTTCCGATGCAGGATGAACGGACCTCAAAGATTTTTGGAAAGGCAGCGACCTACTCTCTGTATATAGGATCATACTTTATCATTGCGCTTCTGTTCGCGTTTATCATTGGAAGAGAATTCTATGATCTGCCGGACGTCGATGCCGGCTATCCGTTGGTTGCGTCGCTCTTAGTGTACAATGTGTCCTTTCTTGTACTGCGCTGGTATCTGGGAAGAAAGGGAGAATAGTGATGCCGTTTAGAACACGAATCAAAGAGCTGAGGGCGAGATACGATCTGACGCAAGATGATTTGGCAAGAAAGGTTGGTGTGAGACGAGAAACCATTCTCTACCTAGAAAAGGGCAAGTACAATCCCTCGCTGCTGTTGGCGCATGAAATAGCCAAGGCTCTCAATACGACAATAGATGACTTGTTCATCTTTCAGGATCAGCAAGCACACATCAGAGAAAAAGGGGAAATTGCGAGAGACAGTGGAGACATCTCCAATTAGCCCCGGGTGCAATCTCATCCCGCCCTTATTTGATTGTCAGGTACTTTCAGAAAGGGGAAGTCTAAAGTAGGATATTGCCCGCTAGATATTCTTATGAAAGAACGGACTAAGACGCTGCTGATTCTGGTTGTGCTTCTCATATGCTCGTTTCTGCCTGTCTTTGCGGCATCGCCTTTTTCCCAACAAGACAGTTCACTTGTCATCAAAGAAGTTCTAATGAAGACTTCGGTCGCATACTTGTGGCTTAGCCCGATTGTTCATGTTTTTACTGTGGTGCTGCTTGTTGCTCTGTATCTTTATAGATCGAGAGTGGGCAGAATTGTCGACGTCTTTTTCGCCATTCTGTTCTTGTTCATTGCCTTCAGCAATCATATCGCAGTTACTGACACTTATGGACTTGCGGTGGTAACAGGAAACCTGGTTCCAATATTGATCGTGGGGCTGTTCTGGGTTTGGGAAGTCTACAGACCTCAAAACAATTATGTTTTCGAGAGGCTTCCAGCGTGGAGATACTGGGTTTTACCGTTTGCTTTCTTGGCTTTCTGGTCTCCAATAGACGCTCAGTTAAATCCTAACTTCAATCCCTTGCTATTGCTCAATTCTTCTTTTGGCGTTATGTACTGTCCCACTACACCAGTGATAATAGCCCTTTTGACCTTAATCTATCCAAGAGTTAACAGATATGTCCTCAGAGCAACCAGTTTTGTGGGCTTAATAATGGGTCTGTTTAACGCCATGTCATATTTCATAATGCCAGGCTATACTCTATGGAATTTGGTTCTTCACACGCCACTCATCTTCATCTCGCTGTACGGCTTACTGATCCCATTCCTGGTGAAGAATAACCTCTCCTCACGAGAATCACAAGAGAAAAGGACAAGATAGAAAAAGAGGGGTTGCGCGGGTGAGATCGCCATCTGACCCCCGAGTTCAAACCCCATCCCCGAGGCGAAAAGCCTTACAGCTCTTGAGAAAGCCGATGAAGAACTGAAACTCTCTCAAGAATCAATGCAGGAAAAGCCAGAAAGCAAGAACTGAATGCACCGAGACTAGATGGGCCCTCTAAGATCGGCCACTCTCTTTTCAGCTCAGGGGGAGACGTCGCCACTGAGAGACCGGTTCAAACCGCATCTCAGCACATCAAATAAAGTTCTTGAAAGAAGCCTTCATAGGAGCGAAAACCGGCTATTCTAGGATCTTTGCCCACAAAAGTTGGGCAAAACTAGCTTCATCTCGCAAAAGAAGCTTCTGGTGGGGTCGCTGGGATTTGAACCCAGGATCGCCAACGCCCCAGGCTGGTATCCTAAACCATTCCAGACGACAGTACCCCAAGATACCATACAAGCACTGTCGTTAGCTAGACGACGACCCCAACAACCAACACTTTACGACAACTTGATAATAAATACTCTCATCAAAGCACAGAACTCAGGCAAAGCCCAGAACACCGTAAAATCAATCTCGTATAGCCTCAGACAACTCAGCCAACACGCTAACCTCACCGAACCAGAACAAGTAAAAACCTACCTGGCTAACGCTGCGATATGCAACGCAACCAAAACCAAACTATGTTTCGCATACGACTACTTCTGCAAAACAAACGGAATCCAATGGACAAAACCACACTACAGAACAGAACGAAAAATCCCATTGATACCAACAACAGAAAACATACACAAAATAATCTCAGCATCAACAACCAAATTCGCGACAATCTACACAATCCTAGAAGAAACAGGATTAGAAGCACAAGAACTCGCAACAATGCAACGAAAAAGCATCGACACAGAACAAGGAATCATCAACGCAGAAGGATGCAAAGGACACAACTCACGATCTATCAAACTCAAACCAAAAACCGCACAAATGCTCAGAGACTACCTAAAGATACACACTGGAAACAATCCATTCCCAAAATCAAAAATAATGGGCGACATCTGGAGAAGAACACGCAACAAACTAGCCGACAAGCTCAACGAACCGCAACTCAAGCAAATACCAATGCGAAACCTCAGACATCATTTCGCCACCCTCAAATACGACCAAACAAAAGACATTCTACTCGTCAAACAACTACTAGGACACAAGAAAATCGAAACAACAATGTTCTACACCCAACTCATAACCTTCAGCGAAGAAGACGAATACACAGTCAAGACAGCAACCAACGTCAAAGAAGCAACAGACCTCCTAGAACATGGATTCACCTACATACAAGAAATTGACGGAATCAAACTATACCGCAAAAAGAAGTGATGACAATGAACAGAAAGCTAAGACGCGACTACGCCCTATCACTATACAAACAAACTAAGGACATACTATACGTCAAGCGCATGTTAGGTCACAAAAACATAGAAACCAGCTTCAAAATGATATACCGCAAGTAACCTCTAACGAAAATAGAGGTTAAAAAACTTGAACGGGCGCTACACGGGCACAAGTGCTAAAAGCTTCTCAAGATTGATGAAATGGTTGAATGAAACAACAAAGCGTCAAGAGTGAAATCATCAGCTTTCTTCGCAATGAAGGCATGTCTGTCCATGGCTTGGCAACAGTCAAGCAGCTACAGGCAACATCGAAGAAACTTCATCCTCAAATCTTGTTAAACGGCGCAAGAACGATAATTTGCTACGGAGTACCGATTCCAAAGGGGGTCATCTACGCGAAGAGCAACAACTTGGATTTATATTGGCGTTACTGTAACATGCAATACAGAACATTAGATTCAGTATCCAACAGACTCTGCTTGTACCTGGAAGAAAAAGACTGTTCAGCGACACCGATCTACAGTTGTTTTCCATGGAAAATAGCAAATCGCGAATTCCTTGGACACCTGCCTTTGGTATACTGGGCTCAAGAAGCCGGGCTAGGTCGGCTTTCCAAGTGCGGCCTGCTAGCTACTCCACGATATGGCACTAGGATCCTTCTGGGGGGCGTAGCAACGACTCAACAGCTACTACCTGACAAAAAGATCAAAGAAGATATCTGCCCTTCGAATTGCTTTGACTGCATCGACGCTTGTCCCGCACAGGCAATAAGAAAAACTGGGAAAGTCGATCACAACATGTGTATTCGCCAATCAAGCTCTAACCCTTTGCTTGAACTTGTGCTAGATAACGAACTGATTAGAAAGAAGTATCCTTTCGACAAGATACTCAACACCGTCGCCGTTGATGACCATGGCACATACTCGTGCTTTGAATGTTTGAGAGCATGCCCGTTGAATACCAGGTAGTCTGGCATCAAACTCGCACAATAGAAAAAGAAGTCATGCGGCCGATATCGATCGATCGAATGAGACTCTACCGAAAACGCAGATAGCTCTTTTTTTTATTCAAAATCCTGCTCAACCGTTATGTCGCGCTCGCATCACGCTCGCGCTCCAACCCACAGAACCCAAAAACCCAAATTTCCTACAAATCTTTCTTCTCGAGCAATTCAAGTAATCTTTCCAATAGACCAAAAAACCCACCACTAACAGCTGACCCAAGAAATTATATTAAAGGAATGTTACCTATCCAAAAATAGGGATAGCTATCACTATATCCAAAAAGTGCTTGCTGTGACCCATGTGGTGCCAAAAGGAATTGGAAAAGCTCAATCATTGCAACCAAAAAAGAGCGCGCGCGATCAAAAGTAGATTGTTCTCCCGTAATCTTTGGCTACTTCCCAGATGTCAATGATGTTAATGACACCGTTTCTGTCAAAGTCCATCCTCGAATCCCAATTGTCATCGCTTTCTTTCGTTGAAAAGACGCTGGCTATCATCATCATATCATATGCATCGATGTTGCCGTCGCAGTCTAAATCGGTTCTTATCGTCTTCACCAGCCCCAGATAGGTATGGCGTCCCAGTTCTCCGTCTTCAGAGGTAAATGCGCCGTCTCCATTGTCATCATATAGAGACGACTCCGGCGACGAATAGTCAAAGGCTTCAAAAATGGAAACATAACCGTTGCCATCAGCGTCAGCCCACCTGTTACCGATTTTAAACGTTGCAGCCATACGATTTGTGAAATCCCAATAGCTCTCGTCCTTTTCAGACGTACTTGTCATGACGACATGTTTGGGTCCGCTCAGGTCGTCTAGAAAAGCTCCGCTAAAACATGATTCAACGCCCACAACGATGGTGCATTCGAACTGGTTCAAGGCTTCCCCGAACGTGTAATCTGTCAGCCCCATCTCTCCCAGACATATGTATACGACTTTGTTAACGTCTACGCCCCCATGCGAATACACCCAAAGAAACAGCAGGTCACTTTTGTTTATCGCACGCGCCAACCTGCCTAGAACGCTGGTGAAGTCTTCTGCACAGTAGTCAATAATGCTACTGGGTTTGCCATCTGGATCTAAACCATCTGGAGAAAGTAACAACACCTCATCAAAAGCATACTCTTCAACCACATCGTGCATCGACAATACATCTTCCCAGAAATATCTCTCCTCTACGCTTCCAACTACTAGAACAGCATACCTTTTCGTCCCCAGATTCCCGTTAGTAACTGCTCTCCCACTCGTCAGACTACCAGAAACGATCAAACCTAGCAGTAGCGAAGCGGCAAACGCAATTCCCTTGGCCTCACCTTTTCTCGGCACAACAAACAGCCACTTTCAAGAAAAATAATAAGCACAATTCAACTCTATAGTCTATCGGTCGGTGCGCGCACTAAAACAAAATCCTACCATCCAAACCACGCCTCCGACCTCCAAAGCGCGCGCTACAAGACATAGACGGAATCAAACTATACCGCAAACGCAAACAACAACCCCTCTTTTTTTCCCACAAAAATCATCTTAGCTCGTGAGCCGTTCGGCTCATTCGCGCGTTCCAGACGATACGCCAAAAAGCCGAGACTCTCAAAACCGCGCGCTTATTATCTAAGGATAAGACTTTACCTCCTTCCTTCCTCCTCTAAAACGCTAAAACGACGTGCGTGCACGCCGTGAAGAAGGACGGAAGGTTTCTCAATAAGTGTTATTAGCCAACAACATCAAGAGGTCTAACGTTTGAAATCATTAAGGAGGAAATTGAATGAGTTATGAAACCATAATCTTAGAAAGAAAAGACGGCATCGGAACCCTAACACTAAACCGTCCTGAAAAATTGAACGCCATAAACCGAAAAATGACCGAGGAACTGAATAGTGCAATGCTCGAAATAGCCAAAGATACAGGCGTTAGAGCGTTAGTTGTTACCGGAGCTGGCCGCGGATTCTGTAGTGGTGCTGACGTTGGTGACATGGCACAAGCAGCAGCCCCTATCGAAAACAGATATTGGACACAAACGATGCATAAGACAATTCTCGGTCTGACAGACTTAGAGAAACCTGTGATAGCCAAGGTGAACGGCGCCGCCGTGGGCATCGGATGTAGTCTAGCCTTAAGTGCCGACATGATAATTGCGTCAGAGAATGCCAAATTTAGCCTGATTTTCAGTCGGATAGGCCTTATTCCAGACGGAGGCTCACTTTTCCATCTGCCACGGCTAGTGGGCCCAGCCAAGGCGAAGGAACTCATCTTTACTGCCAAGATAGTTGACGCTAAAGAAGCTGAAAGAATAGGCTTGATAAGCAAGGCGGTACCTGCAGATGAGCTAGATAACGAAGTAAACATGCTAGCAAAACAGCTGGCGGAAGGCGCAACGGCAGCCTTTGGAATAGCCAAAAAAATAATAAACAAAGGACTGAGCATGGACCTAAGTTCAGTTTTAGAGTGCGAAGCATTCGGGCAGACTATAGCAGGAACGACGCAGGACGCGCAAGAAGGAGTCATAGCATTTTTGGAAAAAAGAAAGGCCGAATTCAAGGGAAGATAGCGCGCGCCCTCGCTTCAGCTACACAAGTCATAAAAACTGGAAGAAGATATAGCTCAGTTTCAGTGATTGACAAGTGTCTGAGGTTGAAGAGGATTACTCAGACTACATCAAGTATATGTCAAACATCAGCAGTCTGGGCACCGTTCTTGCAGGTTTCACATTAACAACGCTTACTCTACTCATCACTTTGCTTCCAGACACAAGCCAAATCACTGTGCAGGTCACACTATTCTTCTTAGCATCCTTGTTTGACACATTCATGTTCCTTACAGGATGGACAAACGTTTTCATCCTCTATTTCTGCAGAAGGGTTCCACGATCAACGAGACACCTCAACGTTCTCACCCGCATAGGGTCAGCTTGTTTCAACATGATGGGCGGAGCAATTGTTATGATATTTTTCCTTTCCAACCTACATTATCTTGCATTAGCATCAACAGTCGTATGGATATTATACGTTATCGCAGCATATACCATCATCTGGAAACCATTCAGAAAATTCTATGAAACACGTGCCCGCATCCTTGGGAAAGTCAAAAATAAAGAGAGAGACAAAGATTAATCGTCATACAACGCGCGCGATTTCTGGAACCAAAATAGCGATCGATCGAACACACAACAAAAACCAACACCTAAAATGCCTCAAGAACCAACCAACCATCAACAAAAGACCAGCGACGCTTACGGTAATTCGCCAACCTAAGCAAACGCTTCAAAGGAACACTCTCAATACGACAACCCTGAGCACGAAGCGCGCGCGCGTTCTTCGATCGATCGATCTGAAGTGATATTAGGCGGGAACACTACACCATTAGTGAGGAGTATGGAAAGGAAAATTGTCTTTTTTGTGATCATGTGCGCCATTGCCTTGATGGCGGTGTTCTTAGAATTCTGGGTATTCAGAAATCCAGTCTACAGTTCATCGGCAAAAATAGTTTTAGTCGTGAAAGACGAGTGGTGGTATAGCACGCTTCACTTTTTCAATTTTACTGTTCAAGTGCTGGATAATGGAACAGACCCCTTAAACAATGTGATAATGGTTATCAGGCTTTATCATGATCCTATGGAGATCATTTGGCCAGTCACAAAATACACCAACGAAGTACAGGATTATGGCGGGGAAGGCAACGTGTTGCACTTTGGGATAATGCCGGCTGGAGGCAATGAAACCCAAAGCACAATCATCATTGTGGACGACGGTTACAAGATTACGGGAGGGAGAATGGCGGTTCCCGTAAATTATTCCGTGGTAACTTGCTTCCTCGGAAACAACGTCCTCGACGAACAAACTCAACAGTTTGACTTAAGCATGTCCGAACAAACTTGGACTTATTCGTGAACACACACGCGCGCGTGTGTGTTCCCAAATTCGTCTGCCAGATCTCATGGTGACGGTTTTGTCTCCTGGATCATATTTGGATCCAAATAGAGGGCCTAGGTAGGCTTTGCACGCACGCAAACCCCGGCCAAAACCTCACGAAAACCATCAAAAACATCGTGCTCCCCTTGAATTTAGGAACAGGCATGCGCGCTACTCAAACCTGAGTTTGTCATCAACAGAACCCAAGTAATGCTTAACTCTGTAGTAATTCTTGCTTGGAGCCGTTCGTAGGAATCCAAAACCCTTGTTGGAGGCTCGGTCTTTGTACAAAACCATAAAAAAGGGGAACTTATGATATGCCGCGACTTGGTTCTAAGTGGCCAGAATGCTACGTATCAGTGATGAAGAATCAAATTCCTCTATCAGTTTCAATCCTTCGTCTGTGGTTTGATACGACGTATCATATTCCCTTATGAAACCATGGGCTTTCAGAAACTCAACGTACTTGATGAATTGGTCATAACTTAAAGAAACCGAAGTGAGTAAGTGCGTCTTCCTAATGCCGTTCTTTGCAGCTTTCAGAATAGCTATAGAAATAACCAAAGAGCCTCTCCTCTTGGATGGAAAAGTCAGGTCCATAGCCCTCCTCCCCACTACTATATAGAAGTAATTTCTAGAAGATAAATCTACCTTTAGAATTCTTGAACAGGAAAACTCGCATGCAAATATCGTACTACTCACTGGTATCAAGTACGTCTACTGGAACAGAACTAGAATCTTCGAGATCACACAGTTCAAAAACCTTGATTTGCGCCCATTCCCACCTCTACAATGAATCAAAGAGAGAGAGAGCAAAGACTAAAAGCCTGATATTTCCCTCAAAGATTTCATCCTTTCCCAAGCAATTGGCTTGGATTCGACAACAGAAAAAGGAGACAATGGAGTGCTGGTCTTTCTGAACCTAGATTTTTCTCTTGTTCAACACCGATCTGAAGCTCTTTCCACAACACTTATAGAGTCCGATTGTGAGTTCTGTCCTCTTGCCACTCTTGTCTTTTCTGCCAGCCATCTTCCATGTCTTCACAGGGGTACTGACTTCCTTTTTACACTTAGGACATTTGGCCATGAAACCACTTTTGAAACGATATGTACTTATGAAGATAAAAGACTTTTCACATAGACACCTCTAGATACGTACCTTACAATGGTTCTAGAGAGTTCAAAGAAACTTAGGGTGCACGGACTATATCAAGAGGACGACCTCATGAGAATCGTTTATACCTTAATCTTAAGGTTCCGAAAGTTTAGGTTCCAACAAGAAAAGGAGACGCCTCTTCTACTGTTCCAGTCGAGTTAAGCGTAGGGCATTCAAGAGCACTAACATGGTTAAACCGTCATCACCTGAGGCCACCGTAAACCACAGAGGGATGAGTCCAAGCAGTCCAAGTGCGCCCAATACAATTTTGATAGCCAATGAAACGGTTATGTTCTGCTTGGCAACTCTGACCGTCTTATCGCTGAGTCTGATCAGGTAGGGTATCTGAATTAGCTTGTCTTTCACCAGAACAACGTCGGCGGACTCAAGAGCCACATCAACCGCCTTGCCTCCCATGGCAATGCCGACGTCTGAGGCGGCAAGCGCCAGGGCGTCGTTGACACCGTCACCGACCATCGCGACCTGCCCGTGCTTCGCCTTGATCTGGCTCAGAACTCTCAACTTGTCTTCGGGGAAAAGCTCCGCATGCACTTCACTGACTCCCAGCTTCGCAGCGATTTCATCCGCGAATTCCGCCTTGTCACCTGTAAGTATCGCGGTGTGGATACCGTCCTCTTTCAACTTTTTCACAGTTCCGACCGCGTCTGCTCTCACTTCGTCAATCACGCAGATTGTGGCAACAGCCGACTTTGCGATCGAGACGCACATGAACGTGTGCTTGTCGTTTTCCTCGATCTCGCCTATCCGGTCGCAGTTGCAGGCGTACTCAGACATCAACTCCATGTTTCCAATAGCGACATGGACATCGTTCACGTAACCAACCAACCCCTTGCCCGGAATCTCCTTCACTTCTCTTACTTCGAGTTTGTTGAAATCTAGATTGCGTTCCGCGGCCTTTCTTACAATGGTCTGGGCTAAGGGATGATGAGAATACTGTTCCAGAGCCGCAGCATACGTTAGTGCCTGTGCATCGGCTTCTTCAACCGCGTTTACATTATGAACAGTCGGTTGGCCTAGTGTCAACGTGCCGGTTTTGTCGAAGACCACCGCTTTGACCTTGGCCATTTTTTCAATGTAGATACCACCTTTGACAATAACTCCTTTTCTGGCGGCAATTGTTACAGCTATAAAGATGGTTGCCGGAACAGAAATCACGAAGGCGCTCGGGCATGAAATCACCAAAAGTATCAACGACCTGTACAGCCAAGTTTCAAATCCTCCTCCAACTATCCTCGGAACAAGCAACGCCGTGAAAGCAGCCAACGAAATGACGATTGGAATGTAGATTCGGGCAAACCTGTCAACGAGCCTCTCGATTGACGCCTTCCTCTTCTTGGATTCGATTACGAGCCTAACAATTCTTGACACCAACGTGTCTTCCACGCCTTTACTCACATTCACCTTCAGAACTCCGCTCAGATTCATTGTGCCTGCGTAGACCTCATCATCAGCAGCTTTCATTACAGGAGTCGACTCACCTGTGACAAGCGACTGATCTACAGATGAGCTCCCCTCAACTACGACGCCGTCCAGCGGTATCCTTTCTGAAGGTCTGAGGAGCATCGTCATGCCTCGCTGGACCTCAGTCACGTCCACGCTCTTTTCAGCGCCATCCATCTCAACTCTAGCCTTATCAGGCATGAATTGCGAAAGCTTTTCAACCGTTTTCCTGGCTCTGTCTTCGATGTAATGCTCGAAATGTTCAGCCAGTGCGTAAAGAAAAAGCACGGTTGCAGCCTCGAAAAGAAAGCCCAAGTAAGTCGCGCCCAAAGCGGCCACTGACATGAGAAATTCCACAGAAAATTTTCGCTCGACGAAAAGCTCCTTGAATCCGATGAAACCGATGTATATCCCTATGGCTCCCACACTGGCATAATATGTGATTTTGGAAAGCGTTGCCGGTTGATTCACGAAGGGTATTATGAAACTCAGCGGTATTCCTTGAGCCGCGAAGTCGAGCAGACTGGCAACCGCTATTGTCAGACTCAGAACTAGAGCTATTGCCAGCCATACGTGCCTTCTTTCCTCTTTTCCATATACCCCGACTTTATGGCGAACGAAGGACATGTTGCCTGTCTCACCATACGAAACCTGCTCACGTCATATTAGTTTAGTGCTGAGAAATGCGCACAAAATATTAGTAGGATATTAATAATGCTCTATCTTGTTAATAACGTGAGAAGCGTGGACGTATGACAGTGATAAGCATAACCATTCCCGGCGAACTTCTCAACAAGTTTGACGACTTCACGAAAATGCGAGGATACTACAGCAGGTCGGAGGCCTTCCGAGATGCGATAAGAAATCTCATTGCCGAATCAGAGATTGCTAAATTGGAAACTGGTGACGTTGCGGCCACCGTAATGATCACGTCTGATTACGCAAGAAGAGACGTTGACTTGAGGATGACTGAAGTCAGACATGAATTTGACGACGTGATAGTGGAGAACGTTCATCGACACATAGAGGACAAGTATTGCTTGGAAATTTTCATTGCACAGGGAAGAAACGAGAGAATACTCGATTTGATCGGAAGAGTCAGGGGGATGCGAGGCATTCAACAAGTCAAAGCTATGTTCATGTCCCTATAGCCACTGTCTCCACTTTGGAAGCAGGAGCCTGCGGTGAAGCCTCTTCCGCCAGAGGCATGAGCTGCCATTTCGTCCGGCTACACTATTCAAACGAGTGCAAACAACCGCTACGCAGGGAACGCGCGTTATCGAAACAAGAACAGACTAAAGGAAAGTTAAAAAATTAATTAATAGGCTAGACCTTCTAGCACTCTGGCTGTTGTGTGAAAACATGAAGGGCAAGATTCTCATACTGATGGCCTCGGAGCGGGACTTGGAGTTTTGCCGTGTTATTGCCAAGCATCTCAAAGCGTTGGGGCTGGAGTACGAGTTTCGCGTCGCTTCAGCTCACAAGACTCCGGAGAAAGTCTTGGAGATTCTGAAGGAGCTTGAAAGAGAAAAAATCGTTTACGTCACCGTTGCAGGCAAGTCTAATGCTTTGAGCGCTTTCGTTGACGCAAACACCACAAAACCGGTGATAGCCTGCCCGCCATACTCCGAAAAATTCGGTGGAGCGGACATATACTCTTCACTTAGAGTTCCAAGCGGAGTAGCTCCGTTGCTAGTACTTGAGCCCGAGGGAGCCGCACTTGCGGCCGCAAAAATCCTGGCCGTCCAAGATCCGGAGCTGGAAAAGAGGATAAAAGAGCATCAGCGGGCGAAGAAGAAAGAGATTGAAAAGGCTGACGAATCTGTTAAAAAATTGAAGTAGTGCAAGGACCATGGGTAGCGTAAAGGATTTAGAAGTAGTCAAAAAACCCACAAAAAACGCGATGGGCGTGGGACGATTCCATTTTTCAGACAGATACTCAGTTTTCGATTGGGGCGAGATGCCAGACAAAATAGAGAGCAAAGGAGCGGCCCTTTGCTTGATGGGGGCTTACTGTTTTGAAAGGCTTGAAGAGAGAGGCGTCAAAACACACTACAGAGGTTTGGTTGCTGAAAACGGAAAAGTTGTGACTGTTGAAGAGTTGAAGCAGCCAAGCGACATCATGGAAATTGATCTTGTTAATGTTTTCAGACCTAAAGCGTTCATCCATGATGGTAAGCTTGAGTACAACTACGGTGCGTACACGCCGAACCTCAAGAACTGTTTGATCCCGCTTGAAACAATATACCGAAACGGCTTGCCAGAGGGTTCCTCGATATTCAAAAGGCTTGAACAGGGTACGCTCACGATCGAACAACTGGGCTTAGACCACTATCCAAGACCCGGAGAGAGGCTTTCAAAGCCAGTTTTCGATGTGAGCACAAAACTTGAAGAGAAGGACAGGTACCTGACCTGGGAGGAGGCGCAAAAGATTGCAGGTCTGACAGCTGAAGAGGTTGAAGAGGTAAAGAGTCTGCTTCTGAAAGTGGACAAAATGATAACGCAGATAGCGTTGAAGGCCGATTTGGAGAACGAGGACGGAAAAATAGAGCTAGCCTTTAACCCTGAAAGAAAATTCGTCGTCGTGGACGTCGTGGGAACGCTTGACGAGAGCCGATTTACATACAATGGACTCCACGTAAGCAAGGAAATCGTGAGACAATTCCTTCGGAAGACGGACTGGTATGAAAGCATTGAAAAAGCCAAGATGAGGGCGGAAACGGAAGGGCTCGAAGATTGGAAGAAGCTCTCCAAGTGCAATCCGCCAATGCTTGATCCGACCCTGAAATCGATAATCAGCCAAATGTACATGGCCACATCCAACGAATTGACAGAGAAAAAGTTGTTTGACGTCCCAAGTCTCTCAGAAGTGGTTGAGAACTACAAGAAGCATTCTCAGCCCAGATGAAAGGAGTTTCACCTGTTCCTCACAGTAACACACGTTACGCGCGTTCTTTATATTATCAATTGCAGATAAAGAAGTACTAGGGAAAGAGTTCGGCCAGGTAGGTTGAATTGAAGGCATCAAAATGTCCTTTGTGCGAGCTGGACCTGAAAAAAGAGAAAATATACTACGAAGACAGATCATTCATCATTTTGAGAACTGAAAACCTGAAAGGACACAAGGAAAGAATTATGGTGGTACACAAGCGACATGAACATACGATACCGTACAACGCCTACGAACACGCTCTGAATATGCTTTCCAGAATAGGTAGAAAAGTGTTCAGCTATGCTCCAAAGTTCGTGATCATGGATACCACCTTTGCCACGATAAACGACCATTGGCACTTAGTCGTCACCGACCTAGACCCTAAAAGTGAAGATTTCGACCAGATCCTAGCAACCAAGTGGATCAAAGTCATAGACAATGCAGCCCCAGACGAGGGCGAAACTAGCATTCCCTGATCAGCGTCGAAACTTGAGAGCGCCAACTCCACCTTTCAGATCCTGCGGGTTCCAACAGCTCGGTGATCACCGAGTCTAAAGTCGTAAGATCGAAATCCTTTAATCTCGTTTTTGGAGAACTATATCGAGGTCTGTTCCGTGAAAGCTTTTATCTCAGTTGACATGGAAGGCATGCCATACATCGTAATTCCGGGCCACCTGAACCTGAGGGGCAGCCTTTATGAAGAAGCACGAAAAATCGCCACAAAAGTCACGCTTGTCGTGGCGGAAGAGCTTAACAAGAATGGTTTTGAAGAAATCGTTATTGCTGACAGTCACGGTCCGATGGTCAATATTCTAGTGGATGAACTGCCAGAGTATGTGGAGCTCGTCAGGGGATATCCTCGGCCGATCAGCATGGTTTCCGGAGTAGAAGGGTGCGACGCCGCCCTGTTTCTCGGGTACCACGCCAAATTCGGAACCGCCAAATCTTCATTTGACCATACTTACAGCGGCGGAAGCATCAACAGGGTCACAGTCAACGGAGTTGCAGCGAGTGAATTTCTTTTAAACGCTTACGTAGCAGGAGAGTCCAACGTTCCGGTCATAATGGTTGCAGGCGAAGCTCAGCTCTTGGAAGATGATGTTGAGAAATATGCACCGTGGGCTGAGCGTGTAGCTTTGAAGCGTTCTCTGAGCAGAGTTTCCGCTAAGAGCTTCAGCATGACGCGAATTGACAAAGAGCTGAGAGCGGCAGTTGAGAAAGCAGCAGCCGGCTTCAGACAAAAGAAGGCTAAACCCCTATTAGCAAAAAAACCGGTGAAAATGGGCATTACATTCTTGACCAGCCTCTTTGCAGATGTGGCTGAACTTCTGCCCGCAGTTAACAGAATCGATGGGCTAAACGTGGAATTCAAGACGAAGAACATGGTCGAAGCATACAACACATTTGAACTTCTGGTGCTCGCCGCATCGGGCACAACTTACCTTCTCACAGATCCAAAATAGTAGGCACCGAAAGATTCATACGAAACAAAAAACAGGAAGATTACGTTTCAGCTAAGTTACTAGCTCATGCAGTTGACCCGTTTTCAAAGCTCGTTTCATTTCAAGCGCTATGCGGTCACCAGTGCTCAGACGTTTCTTATACTTTGCATTGGCATACTGCGAACCCAGTCCCATGTGAACGTTGGTTCCTCCGCCATGTCTCAAGGCAACATCCTGCGTTACTGGAATGTGCATGTATGGATCCCGCTTTTCAGGAACATCGTACAAGCCATAATCAACTGCCTTTTTCGCCTCTGTTCCTCCGGTGTAATCCAGCTTGAACGTCGGTTTCAGTTCATACTTGGAAACACGGTCCCATGTGATCAAGGTCTGCAGGCACCACGCGCCGATTATTCCCGGAGCTGAGTGTTCTCGGCACGCTAGCATGAAGCGGTCTGCGTATCGGTGCATGTCCTTCAACAGAGATTCTCTCAGGCTCAGGATTGCGTGTGCAGTGACTTCAAAAGATGGAACTTTCTTTATTTTCTGTTGAACGTCTGTTGGAAGCCTCTTTATTCCGTCAAGTATCGTCTCTCTCCGCTCATCAATCGATAAGAATTGATTTGCCAGGCACATTCTTGCCTCTTCCATGTTGACGTTGTACAGCTTCTTGAACCAATCGTCAACGTCACCCCACTCGCTTTTCGCGTCCAACGGTGAGAAGAAGAAGTTGAAGTTTGCGTGCGGCCCAAGAACAATCTGCTCAACTCGGCCGTTCTCCAGCGCCTCTTTGCTCAGGTTTCCAGCCTGAACTTCTCTCTCGACTTTTTCTTCCAAGTCATGAGAGTCTGCGGCGAAAATGAACTCTCTCTCAAAAGCTCTGTGAGCGTGTTCAGCCTTAAGAATCATCGGTTCGTCCACGGGCTGTTTGAACTTGATGCCGCCCTCGTGGACTTCGTACTTGTAAGATTTCGGTGAAGGGATGCCGGCCTTGTCTGCAAACCAATAATAATCCTTTTCAATTTCGCCTCTGTTCTCTATCTTCAAAAGGTTCCTAGACCCAAGTATTGGAACTGCGTATTCGTTTTCAATCACACTGCAACGTTCGTCTCCGCCTACATAAACTGCAAAAGCCCTGTTTGTGATCTGCATACATTCCAGGTCAACAAGTTCATCCACATACTTGACTATGTCAGAGTAATTGTCAAGAATCAGTATGGTGCTTCTCCAGTCTCCTTTCTTGTTTATGTCTTTGGGGTCATTAACAACACGCAAATCCCGTTTAACCAGGCCTGGCAAGTCTTCAACTAGCTCCTCGGGTTTGCCAACCATGGGGTTTTGAAGATAGATTCTAGCCCTGCTTGGTGTCGTGTAGATTATGCTCCTCACGCCGTAATTGCGTTGTCCCTGCCAAGCGTCCAGAGCCGAATGAGAGCCCAGGTTCAACCCGACAGGTTCTTTGTATCTCTTAGCGATTTCTTGCATTTCTTCTCTTTTTATGACCATGATGGTCACCTGTGCAGTTAGGGGAAGCTAAGCAATCGATCGTTTCTTAAACCTTTTCCACACTTAACAGTGAAAATGTTGATTGGCGAATCTCTTCTTTCAGAAACGTTTTTGAAGGTTTTTCAGGAAGTCTGAGGCGATTATAGTACGGTCTTCTAGATTTCTTTTCTATTTTGTCCCTACATGCATGGTTATAAGAAAAAGAGATGCCTTCCCTTCTTTAGGGGGAGAGCAAGTACGACTGCGTCTTGTGGCTGGCTGTTTGTTGACAAAGTGCCCTTGCTCTGTGACAGGAAGAGGGTTGCAAGGCAGCTTCAAATAGAAACTTGGCTTGACCTCACGCAGCTTGTGAGGGAACTGGAAATAGACGATATAGACTTGAACAGGCGATGTGCACAGCCAGCCACAAGCTACATCATTTAAAGACCGCAAATCTTGAGTAGGTTTTCGAAATCTTCATGATCTCCACGTTTCTTGTAACACCTTAGTGCATCAATGATCGTTTTCCTGTCCTTCTTTCCAATCTTTTCAGCTACTTCTTCAGCAATGCCACTGATGAACAAGAACTGACAGACTGACGTTACGTTGGCCGGTTTTCTGTTAACGCTGGCTGTTTCAAAATCAACGATGCAAGGCCTGTCATTCCTATTCACGATTATGTGCTTTGGCGCATGAGTTAGTTCTCCATGATCCAGACGAGCCATGTCCAGCCGCCGACACTGCCGCAAGACTTCACGCAACACTCTTCTTACTGTCACCTTGCTTCTAGCCTTTTCAAGCCATACTGGAAGCAAATTGCCATCGATGAATTCCATCAGAAGGAAGTTTTTGCTAACGTTCAGCATTTTTGGTCCAACCTGAAACGAGTTTGCCTTTTCAAGCATCTCTGCCTCATGCTGCATTGTGGAACGGTCAGCGTCCACCCTGCGAATCTTCAGGGCAATTCTTTCATGGCCTCTGTAGACCGTCATCACTATTCCAACGCATCCTTTGCCCAGAACATGCAGATTTAGAACCTGTTTTTTCCCAGTGAATTCTAAGGAGTTGATGCCGAGTTTCTGGAGTTCTTTCAAGCGCTTGTTGAGCTCTGCTTTGGTGGCTTGAGGATAACAGATTATCGATGCATACGGTTCTTCAACCAGTTTCTTAATGGAGAGCATTGACAACGTATCCATGATGGATTCAGGTGGAGAGATAGTCAAGTTTCAGAGGGTCAGCACGTTTGAACGCTTCTCCGAAGGCCGCATCGACTTGTTCGCCCAAAAAACGTGCTGTGGCATGTCTTCTTTCTCGTTGCCACTCTTCTCCAAGTTTCATTAGGTCTGTTTTCAGCTGCTCATACGCGGGCAAGACGGTTTTCAGAGAATCTTCAGAATAGAAGATTGGCAGGATCCTGCCAGTTGATTCGCATTGTCCTTTCAGGGCCAAAGTTGCTCTCACTTTCAGATCAAATGTCTCGCCTATATCAACGATAACATCGGGACGTCCCCTCAACCCCCAGAACGGATAGTAGACTGCACTAACAAAGCATGTTTCTAGTCCTTCCTCAAGCTGTTCTGGAGCAAAGTTTTCACGGTAACAGAGCCCTAGAGCCTCCATCATTAGTTGATGCGTCACGATGTGATCTCCGTGCATAGTGTTTGCTGCAAATTCAGGGTCAAAAGTGACAGCGACGTCAGGTTTGACCTCGCGTATAATCCTGACGATCTTTTTCTTCGTCGACAAATCCGCAAACACCTCGCCGCGTCTGTAACCCAAGACTCTCGTTTCAATATTCAAAATCGAAGCCATTTCGTCAATTTGCGTCATCACTTCATCAGAATACTCCCACAAAATGGTGGCAACGACCTTGGCTCCGGCTTTCGCATGCTTCGCCAGAGTGCCGCCAATGTCGCTGACTCCTAAAGGATCAGTGAACAAAACAAAAATACTTGGAGCTGCCAACTTATCCCCTCTCTTACTTCTTCTGCGTGAATCATTTAAGCCTTGTTTGATCTGCCGTTTAGCATGTAAGGCTTTTCAGGACAACAAAGCAAATGTTTCAGAACAGACAAACCATCTACAATGACCGAAGAAAAAGAGACGTGCTTGTGGAGTCCAACTAGATCATGCCAAGATTCAGACAAACGAAAGAAATACTCAAGTTGATGGAGAAGAAAGAGCGTATCCGCAACATCGGCATAATAGCCCACATAGATCATGGAAAAACAACGATGACGGACTCGCTGCTTGTCGAAGCCGGATTGCTACCATCCCAGATAGCGGGTTCAGCCAGAGCCTTGGATTATCTGGAGGAAGAGCAAAGGCGCGGAATCACGATAAAAACAGCGAACATATCAATGTTACACGAGATGGGTGACCTCTCTTATCTGATCAACTTGGTCGACACTCCAGGTCATGTAGATTTCACCGGTAAAGTGACGAGAGCTTTGCGTGCGGTAGATGGTGTCGTGGTTGTTGTTGACGTGGTTGAAGAAATCATGGCTCAGACGGAAACTGTCACTCGCCAAGCCCTTGAGGAGAGAGTCAAGCCCGTTCTCTTCATAAACAAAGTTGATCGCTTGCTGAGCGAACTGAGGCTATCACCAAGGGAAATCCAAACCAAGTTCATCCGTGTAATCGGCGATTTTAATAATCTGATTGAATTGTATGGAGAGCCAGAGTTTAAGAAGAAATGGAGAGTTGATCCTGCAAAGGGAAGCGTCGTTTTCGGTTCAGCTCTTCACGGGTGGGGTTTCACCCTCAACATCGCTGACAAAAAGGGAATAAAATTCGGCGACAGAGACATCATGGACGCTTACAAGAACGGAAAACATCAAGCACTTTCGCGTTCAATCCCGCTTCACACTGCCATCCTTGACATGGTGGTCAAAAACATTCCAAGCCCGGTTGAAAGCCAAAAATATCGCGTGCCCAAAATTTGGAAAGGTGAACTGGACTCAGAAGTCGGAAGGGCAATGCTGAACTGCGATGACAAAGGGCCCACAGTGATGTGCATAACGAATGCTCAGGCTGTTCCGGGTGAGGGTTTGGTCGCGACTGGAAGACTATTCTCGGGTTCAGTGAAAGAAGGAGACAAAATCTACTTGGTTGGCGCAAACAAAGAGTACAGTGTGAAGAAGGTTTCCCTGTACATGAGCTGCTTCAAAGAAGTCGTTGATCGCATCAGTGCAGGTAACATTGCCGCTTTGGACGGTCTCGACTTGGCTAGAGCGGGTGAAACGATCGTTGATGTTGCAAGCAGGCAAGCCATGATGGGATTTGAAAGCATAAAGTACGTTTCAGAGCCCGTTATGACCATAGCTGTGGAACCAAAAAATCCAGACGATTTGCCGCACCTAATCGAAGTCATGAACAGGGTTTCAATTGAGGATCCAAACCTCGTCACCACGGCGGATGAAGAGACCGGTCAGTACCTGATAAGCGGGATTGGCGAATTGCACTTGGAAATTGCCAAGAATTTTCTAATTCAGTATAGTGGGAAGCTGGAACTTGCTGTGTCCAACCCGATCGCTGCCTACAGGGAAAGCATTCTCCAACCGGGCGCGGTCGTTATGGCAAGAAGTCCAAACAAACGCAACAAGTTCTGGGTACAGGTGGAACCGTTGGAAAGCGAGGTTGCAGCACTGATGGACAGGGGCGGGTTCACAGAAGAAATGGTGCGAGAACAAATTGCAGATGCACTGCCTGAAGAGAAAGAAAGTCTCTGGGCGGTTGACAAGTACAAGAACTTGCTTGTTGATCTTACCCAGAACGTCGAAAGCATCAACGAAGTTAAAGACAGCGTCATTTCGGGTTTTCATTGGGCGTGCCGGAATGGACCGCTTTGTGAGGAGCCTATGACAGGGTTGAAAGTGAAACTGGTGGATGCACATATTCACGGAGACCCTTTGAAGCGTGAATCAACGCAGGTAGTGCGAGCTGTGAGCCGCGCTATTCTGGGTTCATCATTGACTGTTAAGCCAGTGCTTCTTGAACCTGTCTATGAGATCGAGGTGTCGACTCCAACCGAGTGGTTCGGCACCTGCTCCAGAATAATGATTCAAAGGCGAGGAAAGATACGGGCCACTGAGCAGAAGGGAGGTTTGACGATCATTAAAGGGCAGATCCCGGTAGCGGAGACTTTTGGTCTGTCTGCTGAAATGCGTTCGGCAACTTCTGGGCACGCTTTCTGGCAATTCGTTTCCGGCCATTGGCAGAAAGTTCCAGAAAGCCTTGCAGCAAAAGTGATCAAGCAGATTCGGGAAAGAAGAGGACTGCCAGCGGAGATTCCCAAGCCTGAAATGTTCGTAGATGAAATCTCGCTTCCGAGGGTTTAAAGCTCTGGCGCTCACTGATTTTGTTCTGTTTTTCCTCTGCAAATTCGCCGCGAACCAGATCACCAACAAGGATTTAAAATCAGCCGGAAAATGTTAGACAAGAGGTTCATGAAAATCAAGTTGGGCCTTTCAACTCCATTCAACTTGAACTTTGCTCTCTGCTGTGGACAAACGTTCAGGTGGGACAAGCGCGGCGACTGGTGGTACGGTGTCTCGGCAGACAAGGCTTTCAAGGTGCGACAAGATGGTGAAGAACTGGAGTTTGAGAATGTAGAGAGAGATATTGTCAGAAGATATTTTCGGTTGGATGACGACTTACGGACGATTCTTGTGCAGATAACCAAGGACAAGCACATTGAACGGGCCGTCAACGAATTCAGCGGGCTACGTATCCTCCGTCAGGACCCTTGGGAATGCCTGATTTCATACATCTGTGCGACGTACAAGAGTATTCCAGCGATAAAACACATGCTGCATAAACTTTCGAGAAAGTTTGGGCTCAAGACAAGTCTTGATGAGTATAATCTCTACACTTTTCCAACGCCAAAGAGACTTTCAGAGGCTGGCGTCAGCGAGCTGATGGCTTGCGGCCTCGGTTACCGAGCGAAGTACGTGTCTAAGACAGCGAAGATTGTTTGTGAGAATGGTTTTGAACTTGAAGGCTTGAAGAAGGTAGATTATGACGAAGCAAAAAAGACGTTAGTAGCTCTTCCCGGTGTAGGTCCAAAGGTTGCCGACTGTGTTCTGCTCTTTTCCCTTGAGAAGCTCGAAGCCTTTCCTGTAGATGTGTGGATGAAACGAGTGATGCTAAGGTATTATGCAAAACATTTTTCAAGAGAATTTGTCAAGCGGCTCTCTGATGAGGAATCGTTAAGCAACTCGGACTACGGCAAACTGAACGCGTTTGGGAGAGGGTACTTCGGTAAGTACGCCGGGTATGCGCAAGAGTACTTGTACCATTGCGCGCGTATGCAGCGCTAGTTGCGGCTTTCTCGCTCGGGAAAGATGCACCTGCGTCGTTCGTTTCTTGCTGATGGCTTTCTGAGAGTTCTCAGGGACAGCTTAAATGCGGAAAACGTTTAAGTTAATTTGAAAACAGCATATTAGAGAGGCTGCAAAGGGGGCCCGTAGCTCAGTCAGGTTAGAGCGCCAGGCTCATAAGCTCAGTTTGCTGAGACACCTGTTGGTCCCCGGTTCAAATCCGGGCGGGCCCATTATCTTGTTTGTTTCGCGAAGCGAGCCCCGATCTCAAAAGCTTGGCTCATTTTTTGTCTGTCGTTTTTCACGCCGCCCAAATCGTCGTCGTCATGTTGGAAAAAGATTTTATCCGTAAGCTCGATGTTTGCCCAGTTGAAAAATCCGTTGACCGTTGTCAGGATCGTGGCTAGTTCCTGCTCTGTGCCCGAGGCTGCAACGAAAACTCCCTTCTTTCGCTTTTTTATTCTTCGTTCAAAACCTGATGTGCCGTCGGTCTGTTTCACGTAAGGCATCAAGCAGTTGCATCGATCTATCATGAGTTTGGCTTGTGCGCTGACCGTGTCGAAATACACGGGGGAACCGAACACAATTGCTTCGCATGATTGTAGCGCAGCGTAGATTTCTTCCATGTCATCGTCAAAGAGGCAATGCTTTGGGTAAGGGTCGGTTCCGCAGCTCTGACATGGTCTGATTTGCAGGTCGTTGACGTATACTTTCTGTGTCTTCGCTCCTTGGCCCCTTGCGCCCTTTAACACTTGAGAAACCAGCAGGTCTACGTTTCCGCCTTTCTTCGGACTGCCGATGATACCGCAGACTTTCATGAAATTCACTCGAAGCCGCTTATTGAGCCTTCAACTTCGCAACGAGGTTTGCGACTCTTTTTCCGAGCTCTTTGCAGTGTGCAATGTCCTTTTCGCTTGTGGGGTCCACGGCTGCGGCGCCGTAGTGCTTGTGGTCAGGTCTGCCTTGCACGATCATACCGTGAACGAGCATTGCCTGCAGTATTGACAGCAGGGTTGTCTCCGCGCCGGATGCTGTTCCGCCAGAGCTGGTGAAAGCCGCGCCGACTTTGCCTTCGAGTTTTCCGTGTATTTTGACCGATTCGTCGATGAATGTCTTGAGTCTGCCGGACATCTGTCCGTAGTAGGTCGGTGAACCCATTATTATTCCATCGGAACTGCACAGGTCTTCAAGGCTGGTCTTGTCAACCTTCCTGACAGTCACTTTTACGTTCTTGATCTGCCTAGCTCCTTCCGCAACTGCAATCGCCATCTTCTTCGTGTTGCCGGTTTTGGAATCGTATACGACTAAGATCTTTGCCATGGCACTTCACGTTCAGAACTCAAACGTCGTGAATCCCTTATTTTAGATTTCGGCCGTAACTGCAGGACTTTGTTCTTGCTCGCACTAGATAGAAGATTCTTCCATAAGCTATAAGTGGCGAGAATCGTATTAGAATGGTAATGAGGGAAATGGTAGCCTCGCTTACGAGGGGAGAAAGGAGAGAAGGGAAGAAACTAAACTACCATTTCCCTCATTCAGTTCCGATACTTCATGCAGATCTTGCTTTTAAATTTTTCTTTGAATTTTGAATCGAATTCTAGAAAAAACAGTTAAAAACCGTCTTTACCTCATTGCTTGCCTTGTTTCTTCTTTGAATTTTTCGGTCTCCATGAAAAACGTGTGAATCACCTTGGCATTCACTATTACCGACCAGTTTTTGCGTTTCAATGCTTCTTCAGGTTGTTCCCACTCGTTTATCAACGCAGTTTTGAGGCCGGGAACTACTTCGTTTATCAGCGCTTCTATTCTTTTTGCGAATTGATAGGAAAATTGGCAGGTTGGTCCGTAGAAGACCAGCGCCTTGTTTTCATCTTCGGTCAACGGTTCATACCGGCCCTGAGCCGGCGTGGGCTCGTAGCTACCTTCCACCAGAAGATACAGTTCGTTTTCATCAGGTGTTGGGAGGAAGCCGTTCTTTCGGTAGAATTCAGGCATCGACAGAAATTCACCAGTGTTGAAGGCTTTCGCCACAATGAACTTACACGGTTTGTTGCCCACGCAGGTTTTTCGTTGCCTTGCGTCTTGAACAACGCTTCTCAAAAGTCCCGTGCCCATGCCGCGCTTCTGCGCTTCTGGCTTTGGGTTGTATATGCAGTTTAAGACAAGGACTCTTTCTCTTCTGAAGGGTTTGGAAACGTCTGCCTCCTCGGGGTAGAAAAGTATTTGCGCTATCGGCTTTCGTTTCAGATAGGCGATCTTTCCGCAGGTTCCGTGTCGCGCGAGCATGCTGCGAAGCCATTGTGTCTTGATGCTAACTCCTTGTTGGTGTAATGGATCGTTTAGTCTGTTGGACGAACAAATGTTGATTAAGTCGTTTACGTTTGATTGCTGAAGATTTTCGATTCTTATTCTTTCTTCCACGCGACTTCACAGGCCAACGCATACTTAGCTGAATCCTTTTATGATCCGGGCAACTTTCATCATTTTCGCGCTGTAAATGTCCTTCAGGTACCTCAGTCCGTCTTGCTGGTCTTTTTGGGTGAAGGCTTCCACGCCGTCTTCGGCGATTATTATCTTGTATCCTCTGAAAAACGCGTCGGCTGCCGTGTGTCTGACGCATATGTTGGTGTGTAATCCGGTGAGGATGACTGTTTTCACGCCTTCGCCCTTATATAGGCTCCTCAAGAGCATGTCTAGGCCTGTCTCGTGGAAGCCGCTGTAGGTTCTTTTTTCAACAACGTAGTCTTTTGCGATAGGCTTCAGTTCAGGAATCACTTCTGCTCCCTTCGTTCCTTTTATCGCGTGTTTGCCCCATCTTTCAACGACTTCCTCGTCCACTGGAAGGTGTGCGTCGTTGGAGTAGATGACTGGGACGCTGTGTTTGCGTGCAGCTGTGAGGAGTTTCTGGAGATTTGGTATGATGTGCGTGCATCTTTCACACTTAAGGCCTCCAGTCACGAAATCGTTCAGCATGTCTAGGACTATCACAGCTTTGTTCAAGAATTATTCATCTCCTGATTGAATTTGGTTGTGACCGTTAAAAAGTTTATGTTCCATCTCTCAAGCGGTAAGATTTTTATTCTGCCGCTGCACAAAGGGAACTCTCTGCCTGAGTGTGGTTGAAATGAGAAAAGATGTTGACAGAATTTTGGCAGAGAAGAATTTACACTCCATGTTACTGTATTCCGGCGGCTTGAACGCTAACATGTACTATCTCACGGGATTTTTGGCGCCCGACCCCTTCATCTTTCTCAAAAAAGTAGACGAAGATCCGTTGATAGTGGTCAGTCAGATGGAACTGGCCAGAGCTAAAAAAGAATCCAATGTTAAGGACGTACGATCTTACCTCGAGTATGACTATGTAAAGACCGTCAAGTCAGCGCCCGACTCCAAAGTTGGAGGGATGAAATTCATAGCTCACGTAGCCAAGAAGGAGCTGGGAACAGACAAGCCTGTCTATGTTCCGCCGAACTTTCAGGTGATGCTTGCCGACGTTTTGAGGAGTGAAGGCTTGAAGATTAAGCCCGTTTCCGATGTTGTGGAGAAGGCCAGAGAAACGAAGGAACGTGATGAGCTAGAGGCGATTCTGTCCGTGCAGAAGGCTGTGGAAGAGGCGACGTCAAAGGCCGTTGAACTCATCGCCGGCGCAGATGTCGGTCCGGATGGAAAGCTCATTTGCCGAGAGGGGGGCAAGAAGGGAGCTCTGACGGCGGGCAGAGTGCGAGCCGTGTTCGATCACACCTTTGCAGACAGGGGATGTGTCTCGGAAGAGGAAACGATAGTTGCCTGTGGCCCGAGGGGTGCAGACCCGCACTACGCGGGTGACGCGGTAGACGTTTTGAAGGCAAACCAGCCCATTGTTCTGGATGTCTTTCCGAGAAGTGTTAAGAAGCGTTACGTGTCGGACATGACGCGAACCGTGGTCAAGGGCAGAGCTTCAAGGGCGGTGAAGAAGATGTTCGAGACTGTTCTTGCGACTAGGAACGCTGCCATGGACGCAATGAAGGCTGGCGTCTTGGGAAGCGAGATGCAGGAGCTGTGCTACAAGATGTTTGAAAAGGCTGGCTACGAAACGGTAAAGGGAGGGAAACAGACGAGTAAGGGCTACGTGCACGGTCTTGGACACGGGGTTGGATTGGAGGTTCATGAGGGGCCTTCGATGGGCGAATTTTACAAGTTTCCGCTGGAGGAACGCAACGTTGTGACGGTGGAGCCAGGCTTGTACGATCCTGAGGTGGGCGGTGTGCGGATAGAAGATGTTGTGGCTGTTACGAAGAAAGGCTGTGTTGACCTGACGAAAATGCAGATTTGCCTTGAGGTTTAGCCGCCGCTCACGACGGGCATCAGGATCACGTGGTCCCCGTTCTTGAGTTTGGTTTTGACCCCGCTCAACTGGTTGAGCAGGTAGCCGTTTACCGTGGCTATGAAGTTTGATTTGACATCGGCGCCGCCGGATTCGTAGACCGCTTTCTTGAACGGTTCTCCATGTTTTTCAGACAATGCGGTGAGCAGGTCGGTGACTGAGGAGTTGTCTGCTATTTCAACTTCCTCTATTCTTTTGTTTCCGAGTATGTTTTTGATGTGACCCAGATACTCGACTCTCACTTTCAAGCAGGCCACTGTCTCTATGATATCTAGGCTTGCGGTAGTTATATATCTGTTTCAGCTCAACTTCGGTTTCTCGATAATTCTTTTATGTTTCTCAAACAGTCTAGTTTCAAGGTGCACTGAATGGTGTTTGACAAGCAGAAACTGGACGAAATTCGTAGGGGCAGGGAAAAATGGGAAGGGCAGACTGTTTCAAAGAGCTTTGACAAGCTTCCGGAGAGGGGCGAGTTTTCCACGAGTTCTGGCATTGCTGTTGGTCGGGTTTATACTCCCGTTGACGTCGCGGAGTTTGATTACGTACGTGATCTGGGGTTTCCGGGTGAGTTTCCGCTCACGCGCGGCGTTTACCCGACGATGTACCGTGCGCGTTTTTGGACGATGCGGCAGTATGCGGGTTTTGGAGCGGCTGAACAGACCAATAGACGCTTCAAGTACTTGTTGGAGCACGGGCAGACGGGTTTGAGTGTGGCGTTTGATTTTCCGACTCAAGTGGGCTATGATTGTGATCATCCTATGGCCTTGGGCGAGGTCGGGAAGGTGGGGGTTAGCGCGAGCACGCTGCGGGACATGGAAGTCCTCTTTGACGGGATTCCGCTTGACAGAGTTACGACTTCGATGACGATTAACGCGCCCGCGAACGTGTTGCTTGCCATGTACGCTGCGGTTGGACAGAAGCAGGGTTGTCCACAGGCTCGGCTTGGCGGCACGGTCCAGAACGACATTTTGAAAGAGTACGTGGCCCGGGGCATGTACATTTTTCCACCGAAGCCTTCGATGCGCATGGTTACAGACATTTTTGAGTACTGTTCTCAGAACATGCCGCAGTGGAACACTATCAGCATAAGCGGGTATCACATTCGTGAAGCCGGTTCCACAGCGGTTCAAGAGGTCGCTTTCACGTTTGCAAACGCGA
>Ga0315279_10000106_pt1 | contig 180685 bp, 149 predicted proteins | sample YL17G06_20_MG_FD_203694 | JGI IMG/M metagenome (GOLD analysis project Ga0315279, IMG submission 203694) | Sediment microbial communities from Yellowstone Lake, YNP, Wyoming, USA - YL17G06_20 | ecosystem: Environmental > Aquatic > Freshwater > Lake > Sediment | place: USA: Wyoming | collected... | reverse complement strand
GCGCCGTGAGCGCCGTTGCCGGGGAAGTAGTTCATGGTGACGAATACACCCCCGGTCCGGTTGACCGTGATTCCGCCGTCCGGCGGGCTGTACCCGCCGCCGGTGTCGCAGGCCAGAAGCGTGTTCGCCCTCCAGGGCGCGTTGAGAACGCGCCGGCCCGGCTCATTGAACGTGGGCGCCGCCACCTGCCCGGGGGCCAGGCGGGTCGGAACCGAGGAAGGGGTAGCCGTGTCCCCGGCCCAGGCCGTTGCGGCCATCGCCATCAGGGCCAGGCCGACCAGCACCGCCACAGCTCCTTTCAGGTAAAACTTTCCTTTCATCCTGTCTCCTTTGTCTGCTTTTAAGAGTTCGCCCAGCACGAAACCTTTCCTCCTTACCTTCCCGTAGGGTCACCTCCCTAAAAAGGCATTCGAATCTACCTCAGAAGGTTGTATTCTACACAAAATGAGCCTGTAAAGTCAAGTCAATTTGTCGAAATAAGAAGGGGGCGCTGAACCCAGCGCCCCCTTGAAGAAAATTACGAGGCTACCTCACCACCACCATCTTCTTGGTCGCGGTGAACGAGCCGGCTTCCATGCGGTAGAGGTACACCCCGGCTCCCACCCGGGACCCGCGGTCGTTCCGCCCGTCCCAGGTCACGCTCTTATACCCAACTTCCTCCTTCGCATCCACCAGCGTCTTCACCAGCTGGCCAGAGACATTGAACACCAGGATCTTGACCGGGCAGGAGGTTGGCAACTGGTAGCGGATCTCGGTCGTTCCGCTTGCGGGGTTCGGCCGCGCCGGGGCCAGGGCGAAGATCGTGGGCAGGTTCCCGAGCGGAGGCAGAACATCCACCCCGCTGGGGTTGCAAAGCCCGGCAACCCAACACATCGCGTTCAGCAGGAGGTGGGCGTTATGTCCTCCCCAAGAGGTGTAGAACCATGTGGTAGGGAAGAACCCGATTCCTGCCGTACGCCGACCCAGGGTATCGAAGGCCGCGGCCAAGATCCTGCTGTTGTTGAAGTCCGCTACATCCACCCCATGTTGCACCGTGGTCGCAGCGGTTACGTAGCTCCCCACCGAGATGGCTGAAACACCGGCCATAATCGGATGGAAAGGAAGATGGACTGTCCCCAAGGTTCCCGAAGTGTAGGAGTTGGAATTCGTGGGTAATGGCATATATTGGCTTGCGTAACGTCCGCCGATCTGAATGCCGTTTTGGTCTGCAAAAACCGCTACCACGACCCCACCCCCTTGGTCCATGAAGGCCGCCAGGGTATCACCCATCGCGGTTGAGTTGAGATAACCCTGATCGGTGTAAGTTAGCACGACCCCGTAGCCACCAGTGACGAGGCTGTTTAGACTCAGATTCCGGCCATTGTAGCTCACATTGATAGTGTCGATCGAGCTGAAGATGCCGCTGGAGTCGTGGGCGAGCAAGGTGTCGCGAAGGGCCCAGGCGTACGCCGAACTACTATTACAGTGGGCGATCAGGGCCTTGGACGAATTGGAAGCCTGGGTGGTCACCCGCAGGGTGTCGTTGCTGTGGATCGGATCCGAGAAGGTGTGGAAGAAGGTCAGGTTGTAGGTCGTCCCGACCGGCCCCGTATTCCAGACCGGGAAGGCGACTGTCTTCGATCCATTGGCCACCACGCTGTCCACCGGAACGGTCTGGGTGTAGATTCGCACCGCTCCGGAGTCGATCCAGCAGGTGGCATTGAAACTCCGCTCCGTGTAGTCCGCGCTCCCCAGGGTGAGCTGCGGGGTCACCGGGGACAACGCCCGCACCCGGGTCCCGATGCTGGAGGAAACCGACCGGATGTCGTGCACCCTGGTCTGGGTCGTGGACTTCAGGGTGTCGTTGGTATGGTTGGTGTCGGGCAGAAACGTATGCCAGGTCACCAGGTTGTACGTGTTCCCTCCCGGACCAGGCGTCCAGTTGGGAAAGGTCACGGTATCCGACTTCGCGCTGTCCAGGGACGTGATCGTAAACAGCTGATTGTACACCTGAGTCCCGGACGAATCGACCCGGAAATGCACCGGCACGCTCGTCTCGTGGTAGGTCCCGTTGTTGTGCACCACCACCACCGGCGCGATCGCCACCAGCGGATCCACCTTCGAGCCGGGCGTCAGGATGGACTGGACCGTGACATCGTGCATCGGCCCGGGCAGCGGGGTGTGCTGTAGTGCCAGATAGGCGCTGATGCGCCCCGTCCCGAAGGTGTTGTTCTTGGGCTGGGTGCCCAAGGGCTTGACCGAGTACTGCAAAATGTTGTCCACCTGCGCCGGCAGCAGGGTAGGGTTCTTGTTCAACATCAGGGCGACCACCCCGGCCGCACAGGGCGTGGCCATCGAGGTCCCGGACCACCCCGAAAGATAACCTGAGTTGTTCTGGTAGTCACAGGACGTGATGTTCACCCCAGGCGCCGAAACGTCCGGCTTGAGCAGCCCCGGAGGATAGGGATAATCGTTGTACCCGGTCACGGTGTCCCAGGTCACCGGCCCCTGAGAGCTGAAGCCCGCGATCGCATCCGTGTTGTCCGTGGCCCCGATCGTGATCGCCCCGCTCAGGCCCCCACTGGCCTCGGCGGGATGATGCCACGGCCCGGGACAACTCCCGGGCACCCGCAGGTTGTACGGCGGATTGCCCGACCCCTCGTTCCCGGCCGCGATCTGGAACGGCAGCCCGGCCGTGGCCACGTTGGTCGTGCTCTGACGCCACATCCCCAGACGGGGCGTCCAGGCGTACTCCCAGCCCAGCGACATCGTGATCAGCTGGGCATGGTTCGTCGGGTCCAAGGGGGGCGACACGCAGAACTGCTCGGCCGCCCAGACCTGGTTCTCCGCGATCGAGTCCGCCACCGTCCGCACCCGGCAGGTCATCAGATGCGACCGCGGGGCCATCCCGCAGGTGTCCCCGGCGCTCCCGTCCGAGGCCACGGTCCCCGAGGTGTGCGTCCCGTGTCCCGCGATGTCCGTCGGATCGTTGGTGCCGCTCTCGAAGTTCCAGCCGTGATTGGGATAGGACGCGGAGGTCCACATGTGGTTCACCAGGTCCAGGTGATTGCGGTTGCACCCCGTGTCGATGTGCCCCACGATCACGTTGTCCCCGTGGTATCCCAGGAGGGTCCACACCGAGTCCGCTCCCACCAGATGCACGTTCCACTCGACCGTGGTGACGTGCGGGGGCTCGTTGTGACCGTTCCCCGTCGCCGTGCCGGCAGGCGCCATGTTCAGGATGTTCGGGCTGTAGATCAGATCGTAGTCCGCGAAGTACACCTCCGGGCGGGCCACCACGGCCTGGATCACCTCCGGGGTCGCCTCGCAGTACACCGCGTTCACGATCCAGAACCCGTTCACCTCGGCGACCTGCCCGGCCTGTTCCTCACCGGCCAGGTAGGAAAGCAGATCCCGCTGGGTCACATCCGAGAGCCGCTTCAGCTCCCCGACCACATACGCCCAGCGCGCCTCCTTGGTCTTGCCCACACAGGCCTTCTCCAAGGCCGGATTGTCCGCCTGCTGCTTCAGGGCGATGATCACCGGCAGCTTCTGACCCGGAGCCGATTTCGCCAGGTACCCTTGAAGCGACGGACCGATCATCCCGGCCCAAGAGCCGGAAACCCACAAGACCCCCAGCGCCAGAACCCCGGCCACCCAAAACCAACGCTTCATCATCCTACTCCTTCCTCGGTTGAAAAATCCGTGCCCGGATCAATAGCTCTTTCTCTCTTAACCTCACCTCCTTCGGTTTAACGAAAGAACAGAAAACAGGTGTCGCTTCTGGAAAACCCCATCTCCGCTCAACTTATGCTTGATCGGGGTAGCGCCGATAAAAACTAAAGCCTCCGGTGGAGCCACCGGTGCTGAAATCACTCCGATATCTAAAGTCAAATTCTATCAGAAAGAAGGCTCTTTGTCAAGATAGAGGAGTCTGGATATGCCTTGACTTATTCCACGAGCTCGTGGTAAACTACATCTTTAAACTCCAGAGGATTATCCATCGAGAGTTCGAAGGAAAGGAGGCAATGGTGAGGCCGAAGATACAGTTCCTGAGCCGGGAGCTCAAAGAGAGGATCGTCTCGGAAGCCAGGGACCTCCTTGCGAAGCTGGGCATGGAGGTCGACAATCCGGACGTCCGGGCCCTGCTTTCGGAACACGGGGCGCGTGTGGACAAGGCCTCCTCTCGCGTCTTCCTTCCCGGAACGCTCATCGACAAGGCTCTCAAGTCAGCCCCCCCCTATTTCAGGTTTTTCAACGTCCTGGGGGACGAGACCCACAACTTCTCCGGAGACAACGTCTATTTCACCCCGGGCTCCGCGGCCCTGAACATCCTGGATTACGAAACCGGAGCCATGCGCCGGCCAGCCACCCGGGATTACATGCGCTATGTCAAGCTCGTGAGCGGGCTCGCCCACATCGCCTCCCAGAGCACGGCCTTCATCCCTGCCGATGTGCCGGAGAGGATCTCGGACAGCTACCGCCTTTACCTGAGCCTGCTCTATGGCGAGAAGCCCGTGGTCACCGGCGCGTTCACGATCCAAGCCTTCGAGGTGATGAAGGATCTGCAACTCGCAGTCCGCGGGACCACGGAGGCTTTGAAAGCAAAACCGCTCACCATTTTCTCCTGCTGCCCGACAGCGCCCTTGAAATGGAGCAACGTCACCTCCCAGAACCTGGTGGACTGCGCGAAATACGGCATCCCGGTGGAGTACATCTCCATGCCCCTCTCCGGGTTCATGGCCCCGGTCACCCTGGTCGGGACGTTGGTCCAGCACACGGCAGAAACCCTGAGCGGGGTGGTCATCAGTCAACTGGTCAGTCCCGGGGCCCCGTTTCTTTATGGCGGATCCCCGGCCATTTTCGACGTGCGCTACGAGACCACCCCTATGGGCGCCGTGGAGACTCAGATGATCGACTGCGCCTATGCGGAGATAGGGAAGCACCTCGGATTCCCTACCCAGGCCTACATTTCGCTCAGCGACGCCAAGCTCCTGGATGCCCAGGCAGGTTTGGAAACCTCCATGGGCGCAACCTTGGCCGCGCTTGCGGGCATCAATAACATCTCCGGGCCCGGGATGCTGGATTTCGAAAGCTGCCAGAGTCTGGAAAAGCTGGTTCTGGACAACGAGGTCTGCGGCATGACTCTCCGCCTTATCCGTGGCATCGAGCCCAAGGAGGACTTCCCCTCGCTCCCCAGGTTCGAAGAGCTCCTGAAGGAGCAACATCTGCTCATCTCCCCTCACACCCGGCGCTACCTAAAAGAAGAACACTACTTCCCGGGATTCGTGATCGACCGGGCCAATCGTTCCCGCTGGCGGGAGGAGGGGAGCACGACCCTGGGCGAGCGCGCTCACCGGGAGGTGGAGAAGCACATCCAGAAGTACATTCCTTCGCGGCTGTCGGATGTCGTAAAGGCCGAGTTAAAAACCCGGATGCAGGCGGAAGCCAAGAGATACGGCATGGAGAAGCTCCCGTCAGGAGAAGGATGAGAGCGCGGGTCACCTTTTCTGTCGCCGAGGTTATCCCGGATAAGGAGGCCGTGCTCGAAGGCCAAGGAAGATTGCCAGCAGATCGAATTTTGCCCCTGCTGGAACAGGCGATGGAGATCTTCACCAAGCAGGTCCGAACCATAGGCCTTCATTCCGAAATCGGAATCCCGGAATTCGAGGATGTCTTCCATGGCGAGGGGAGGAACGACCCGGAAGCCCCTTTGGGGGGCATCTTCAGGAAGGCTGAACACTTGAGCTTGTTTGCGGTCACGCTCGGGGATGGGGTGAGCCAGAGGATCTCGGAGCTCTTTGCCTCCGGGGATTACGCCCTAGGGTATCTGCTGGATGCCGCGGCCTCGGCAGGGGCAGATAAAGCATCTAAGAAGATGGTCGAGTTTTATCGGGACCTGCTCGCCAAGCAGGACATCGGGATGTCCGACATGGAAGTCATGGACTACAGCCCGGGGTACTGCGGCTGGCACATCAGTGGGCAGAAAAAGCTCTTCCAAACCTTGCACCCTGAGGAGGTAGGCATCGCCCTGAACGAAAGCTTCCTCATGCTTCCCCTTAAGTCCGTATCCGGAGTGTTGGTCGCGGGCAAGCCGAAGATCCACGAATTCGATCCCTCCTTTGCCTTTTGCAGGGAGTGCCGGACCCAGACCTGCCGGGCGCGAATGAGGAGGGTCAAATCCTCTTGAGACCGAAGCCAGAAGGAGAACCGCATGGACCTTTTAATACAGATTTCGGAAAGCCTTAAAGCCGGAGAGGAGGAAAAAGTCGGGGCCCTCACCCGGAAGGCCATCCAGCAGGGCCTGCCCCCCAAGGAGGTGCTGGAGCAGGGATTGATCGCGGGGATGTCCGTAATCGGTGAGCAATTCAAGGCCCATGAGATCTTCCTGCCCGAGGTGCTCCTCGCCGCCAAGGCGATGTATGCCGGGATGGACGTGCTCCGGCCTCTGTTGGAAAGAGAAGGTGTAGTCGCGCTTGGCAAAGTGATCCTGGGCACGGTCCAGGGGGACCTGCACGATATCGGAAAGAACCTGGTGGGCATCCTCCTAAAGGGAGCAGGGTTCGAGGTCGTGGACTTGGGCAAAGATATTCCGCCCGAGAAGTTTGTGGAGACGGCTAAGCAGGAAGGGGCTTCGGTGATTGGGATGTCCGCTCTCCTCACCACGACCATGCCGGCCATGCGAAGCGTGGTCTCTCTGCTTAAAGCCCAGGGCCTTGAGGGCAGAATCAAGACCATCGTCGGCGGAGCCCCGGTGACCGCGCAGTATGCCCGGGAGATCGGCGCCGACGCCTTCGGCTACGACGGCACGAGCGCCGTGGAGGAGTGTAAAAAGTTAGTAGGAAAACCATAAGATGCGCCCTTTTCTCGAAAGGCTGAAGAACGGGGAGGTTCTGGTCTGCGACGGGGCGATGGGAACCATGCTCTTGGAAATGGGCCTCAAGCTCGGAGAGTGCCCGGAATCCCTTTGCCTCACACGGCCGGAACAGCTGGCCTTTGTTGCCAGGCTTTACCTGGATGCCGGAGCGGATATCCTCGAAACCAACACCTTCGGCGCCTCCCCCTTAAAGCTCTCGCTCTACTCCCTCGAGGACAAGACCGAGAAGATCAACCTCGAGGCGGTCCGGATCGTCAGGGAAGTGGCCGGTGACAAGGCTTACGTCTTCGCTTGTTGCGGCCCGAGCAGCGCTTTGCTCAAGCCCTACGGGGATACCGACCCCGAGGTCGTCTATCAATGCTACGAGAGGCAGATGAAGGCGTTCGCAGAGGCCGGGGTGGAGGCTATCATCTTGGAGACCATGAGCGACCTCGCCGAGGCGACCCTGGCTGTCAAGGCCGCTAAGGCCGTTTCTCCGTCCACCCCGATGATTGCAACGATGACCTTTGACGATACTCCCAAGGGCTTTTTCACGACCATGGGCGTGACCATCGAGAAGGCCGCCGCAGGACTTGCCGAGGCCGGGGCGGATGTCATCGGCTCCAACTGCGGGAACGGGATTGAGAAGATGATCCGAATCGCCAGGGAGTTCCGCAAGACGAGCAAACTTCCGCTCATCTTCCAGTCCAATGCCGGAGTCCCGAAGATGCAGGAGGGCCGGCCGGTCTACCCCGAAGGGCCGGAGTTCATGGCCGAAAGGGTTCAGGAGCTAATCGCCTGCGGGGCCGCGATCATCGGAGGATGCTGCGGAACGACCCCTGACCACATCCGAGCCATCCGGAAAGCCGTGGATCATATCAAGCGTTGAGGGAATAGAACAAGTGCCGGAAAAGGGAGAGATCGCAAAGAAGGTAGATTTAAGTCTGGCACAGGAGCGGGCCAAGAAGGCCCTCTCCTGTCTGCGCAAGGATTATCCTAAGGCCACTGTGACCCTGGACTTTACCACGCCGCTTGAGCTTCTTATCGCGACCATCCTCTCGGCCCAGTGCACGGACGTGCTGGTGAACGCCCTGACCAAGTCCCTGTTCATGAAATACCGGTCGGCCAGGGATTATGCCACGGCGGATTTGAAGGAGTTGGAGCAGGACATCAAGCCCACGGGCTTCTATCACAATAAGGCCAGAAACATCCAGGGTTGCTGCCGGGCTCTCATCGAGAAGCACGGGGGAAAGGTTCCCGAGACGATGGAGGAGCTGGTCAAGCTCCCGGGGGTAGGGAGAAAGACCGCTAATGTCCTCTTAGGGGGTTACCATCAAAAGCCGGCGGTCATCGTGGACACCCACATGACCCGGCTCGCCCAGCGACTTGGTCTGACAAAGGAGAGCAATCCGGTTAAAATCGAGTTCGCCCTGCAGAAACTCCTCCCTAAGAAAGACTGGACTTTCTTCTCCCATGCCCTGATCCTCCACGGCCGCAGGGTCTGCAAGGCCCTGAAGCCTGACTGCCCCGGCTGCTCGATGAAGGGATTCTGTCCCTCATCCACAACTCGCAAGATGTGAGCAGAAAGGCGTTCGTCGTTACCTCTCCGTTCCATCCCTAAATGAAAGGCGAGCCCATTGGGCTCGCCTTCTCAGTACCTCAGCCTTTCTAAACGATGCTTTTCTCGAACAGGCGATAGGTCTTGTAGCGCCGGGCCCCGATGGCCTCCAGGGCCTTGATCATCTTGGTGTTCGTCTCCACCACCATGGAGCACTCGGAGTCGGTGTAGCCCATCGCCCTGCCGGTCTCGATGGTGTTGATGTAAAATGCGGCTTCGATCCCCCGGTTGCGGTACTCCTTGAGCACGCCCATTACGATCGTCCGCAAGCGGGTCACTTTTTTCAAGCCCCAGAGGATCTTCAGCAGACCGAAGGGAAAGAGACGGCCTTTGGCCTTTTTCAAGGCCTGGTTGGCGTCCTTGATGGTGAGCGAAAACCCAATCGTCTTCCTGTCCACCTCCGCGAAATAGGTCAGCTCCGGGATCGCGATACGGTTCATCTCCGCGAACAGGTACTTGAACTGTTTCTCAGTGAAGGGCAGGTGGCCCCAATTCTCGCCCCAGGCCTGGTTGAAGATCTCCTTGACCTCAAGGGCACGGCGCTTGAAGTCCCTTTTGTCCAGAGTCTTGATCTGCACCTCACCACCCCGGAGAAGCCTATCCCTGATCTTGCGCATGACCTCGGGAATCTCCACAGCCTCATCCCCCATGTAGGCGTACCAGTCCACGGACTTCCTGAACCCGCAAGCGAGGATCAGGTCCTCGTAGTACCTGGGGTTGTAAGCCAGGAGTAGGACGGGATCATCGTCGAACCCGTCTACCAGGAGCGCGCACTCGTCGTAGATGGAGAAGCTCTCGGGCCCTAAGATCTTGGTCTTGCCCCGAGCCTTAAGCCAGGCCTCGGCGGCCTGGAACAGGGCCTTGGTCACCTCGGGGTCGTTCCGGCACTCTAAGAAGCCGAAAAAGCCGGTCTCTTTATCCCAGCGCTCCTCGTGCATATGGTTCACCTGGGCCGAGATCCTGCCGGCAAGCCTCCCGTCCTTCTCGGCTAGGAAGAGCTCGCGCTCCCCGATCTCCAGAAAGGGGCCCTCCCAAAGAAACTTGGTCTGGTCCGAGATGATCGGCGGGACCCAGTGCGGGTCGCCCTGGTAGATCGTCCAGGAGAAGCGCACGAAGCGCTTGAGGTCCTTTTTGCTCCTAACCGGCCTGACTGTAATCATGGCATAAAAGTCTATCTCAAAGGGGCCGCCTTTTGCAAGTCCTCTTCCTATATTCATGGGACGAGCCCCGCTCTTTCGAGCGGGGCTCAATCTTTGAGAGGCCGGGCTTATGAAGGAAGCCGTGGAGAGTTTTTATTCGCCTTGCGGCTCCTCCGGGGGTGAGGCGATCTCCTCGGTCAACCGGAAGTCCTCGTTCTTGAGTTTGCCCACGACCTCATAGGGGCTGCCGGGCCCTTGAGAGGCAACGAATCCGACCTGGCCGGGCTGGGTCGGTTCCCCATTCACCAAGCCGCCCCCGGCCACGGTGTACGTCTGGCTCTTGTTGTAAGGATTCTTCATCTGTCGGGTGGTCTCGGGAAGCTTGGCTTCGAAGTCCTGGATGCTTATCGGCTCTCTGTTCTGCTCGACCTTGTACTCCTCGACGACAACTTGCACGGCGTTGACCACGACCTCGACCTGGGCATCTTTGGCCTTGGTTTGCATGGAGATGAAGTTCGGGATGGCGATCGCGGCGATGATCGGAAGAATGAAGCAGGAAGTCAGGGTGTTTAGGGCCCCGATCACGATCCCTCCAATGGCCAAACCCTTCCCGGAGAGCTCGTTCTTGCGCTTGTTGATCTTGACCGCCGAAATGATTCCCAGGATGAGCCCAACCAAGCAGAAGATAGGGATGAAGCTCAGGATGAGGCTCCAGATGGCCATCCCGCTGGTTTTGGGCTTGCTCTGAGGGGGTACTGTCTGTTCCATCATCTTTCTCCTAAGGAAAAAGGGTTTACTTCTGGATTTCTTCTAAGACCAAGACCGGCTTTCGCCAGCCGTTGGCGATAACTTTGTAAGGTTTGTTCTGCCCCTGGTAGAGATACCCGATCTGCCCCGGTCCCACTGGGACCCTGTCCACCAGCCCTCCGGTATACAGGTTATAGCTCTGGCGAGGGATAAAGGGGTTGTGTATCGCCTTGACCGAGTCCGACATCATTGCCTCTAAAACCGACAGAACATTGGGCTTCATCCCGGCATGGCTCTGCTGAAACTCCCGGATCGCCATTTCGACCTGATAGGCTACGGCCTTTACCTGTTCCTCTTTTTCGTGCCTGGACATCCGGGCATTGTTGGGGACATTCCAGGAGCACAAGAGGAGCAGCGTGACATCCAAAATGCCCAGGATCCACCCGATCTGGGATAGGATGCGGTGCATCTTGTCCTGGGCGGTTCTCTTGGCTTGGCGGGCAAAGAAGATCGCCAGGACACCCCCGGCCAGCGAGCAAACGAGGAAAACGATGCCAAAAGCCTGCGCCCACGCTACCTCGTCCCCGCTGCGGGCTAGGCCTGCAAGGATGGGTAGGCCTGCAAACAGAATGATCCATGGGCCTACCCCAAGGATCAGGGAAAGGGCCCAGGGTTGTTTAAAATGGCTCTTCCAGGTTAATTCCTTGTGCATAACGATCCCTTTTAAAGAAAAAAGCTTCGAAGCTTCCTATCTTCCTTCAGTTTTCATCCTGTTTTACGCTTCCTCCTCGGGCTCCTCTTCTGGCTCGGCCTCCTCTTCCCAGCCAAGCTCCTCGTCCTCTACGGTCTCCTCAATCCCCACTCCGGTCCCCCCGGTACGCAGGAACTCATCCACCGGGAGCCTGGCTCCTCCTTTGGAGGTTCCCTCATCCGCCCCTCCGAAGAAGGCCTCCTCGCCGTCCTCGGCCATGACCCTCAAAATCTCGATGTCCTCTTTGGTCAGGCGGTAGCCCGCGGACTTGGCTGTTTCCTCGGGGTCGAGCACTAGACGCTTGCGGAACGGCCGGTCCTCTGCGGCCCGCGCGATGATGTCATCCAAATCGCTCGAAGGCATGCCTCCTTGTCCTCACCCTCGGGTTAGAACTAAAATCTCTGGCTTTTCCTTCAACCCCCCGGGCCGTCCGCCGCGTCCATCTCTTCGCCGGAGAGGTCCGAGCCTTGGTCCCCTCCTGTGGCGTTGCCCTTGGAGGCCAGCCCTCCCTCTTTGGCATCCAGTTCCTCGCCGGAGGCTCCGCTGTCATCCGCCTGATCCACCGGGACCAGGCCCACCTGCTGCCCCCGGTCCCTCAGGAAATCTCCGGGGGACAGGAGAAACCCGCTCTTGGAGAGCCGCTCGTCCAGGCCCCGGGAGAAGGCCTGCTCGCCCTCAGTGCTCATCTGCCTGAGCGTAGCCATCTCCTGGGGCGAAAGCTGGTAGCCCTCGCGCCGCGCCACGTCCTCCGGGTCACTAAGCAGATCCTTGCGGAAATTCTCATCCGAGGCCGCCCGTCCGATCAGGTCACTCAAATCTTTCTTGGCCATCGCACACCTCTTCAAGTTTTTAGCTTACATCTCCTTCATGAAATCCCGGTCGATCTCGTCCTGGAGGGCCTGGCGGTGCTTCTCTTCTTCCTGGGCCAGGAACTCCAGGGTCTTGCGGGTCTCCGGGTCGCGCTCCCCGACCATGGCCCGTGCGTAGAACTCGATCGCCTGCTCCTCCATTTTCAATGCCAGCCGGATCGCATCCAGGGATTCCGCGCCAGCATCGAAGATCTTATCTTTGCCCAGGATTTTCACCAGCAGGGCCTTGTGGCCCTTCTCCTTGGCGATGAGGTGCTCGAACATCTTCTTAGCCGAGGGGCTTTCCACCACGGCCTTGGCCTGAGTGTAAACCTCTGCGGCCTGCTCCTCCAACTTGATAGCCATGAGCAGGGTGTTCACGGAAATGGGGTTTTTTGCCATTCATCCTCCTCTAGGGTGTAACGCGGCTTTAGAAAAATACTCGTCCGGACGCCTCTTATTATGAATAACTTACTGTCCTTATTGACGTCAGCCTATTCCATGTTCGATGGAGTACGTCGCATACTACGAAAGTAGCGAGCAGCCCCGAGCCCTCCCTTTCAATCTCACTACTCTCTACTTTAATTAGTCCAGCTCCGGAAGCTCCACGGGGTCGTCCTTGGGCTTGCAGACCCCGCACCAAAGGGCCTCGCCCACGACGACGGCCTTCTCTATTCCGGAGCTCGCCTTGTAGAGCGAGACGATCGAGGGCAGGGTCTTGGCGTGGTCCTTGCACAGTCCTCGCCCGCAGAACTGACAAACTCCTCTTGCCTGGGCTTCACAATGCCAGCAATGCATCCCTTCTCCTTATGCCGCGGCCCGGCCCCCCCGGCCCTTGAGGGCCGAAAGCCTGCGGCTTGTAATCTCTTCCAAATTCCTGGCCAGGAACAGGTGCTCGCCTAGAAGTTTCAGGAAATCCTGCTTGCGCAGCTCCAGGAGTTCGCAGGCGGTCTCGGTCCTGACCGTGGCCGTGCGTGGCACGGCCAGAAGCAGGGCGATTTCTCCGAAGTAATCTCCTTCTTTGAGCTGGGCGACCACTTTAGACTCGTCGTCCCTACCCCGGACGAAGACCCGGCACGTTCCCTGCTTGATGAGGAAAAAGGCATCCCCCATCTCTCCTTCCCGGACCACATCGGTATCCGGGGGAACGCTCCTGGGAACGAGCTTGGAGGCCAGGAGCCCGACCTGGGAGCGGGGAAGCTCCGCGAACAGCGGAAGCCCGAGGAGAAAGCCCCGGTTTCGAATCAGACGGTCCACCTTGTCTGCGATCCCGACTTTGAACCCGACCAGGGCCTCGAAATCCGAGCGGTCCAGGGTGAAGAGCCGGCCATCGGAGGTGGCCGTGACTGTGGCCGTGCGCGGGACGTGTTTGAGAAGGGCGATCTCCCCGAAGGAATCCAGCGGTCCGAGGGTCGCTACAGCCTGCTCGTGGCCCAATTCGTCCCGCACCGAAACCTGGACCCGGCCCTGGTGGATGAGATAGTATCGGTCTCCCCTTTCGCCCTGGCGGATCAGGATTTCCCCGCGATGCATATAGCGGGACCTGAGGCGGACCACGATAGCCTGGTGGTCCTCCGGAGGCAGGTCGGCAAGCAGGGCCACGGAGGCGACCAGCTTCTCCAGATCCTGGTGGGAAAGGGGAGCCTCCACGACACGTTTCCTTGCTTTGATCGCCGCTTGGTGCCGGAGCGCGGCCAGAGCCCGAAGGGCCTTCTGTCCCGCGCGCAGGAGGAAGGGAAGGATGAAGAGGACGGCCACCGCGAGGATCACGACTTTCGTCCCGGCATCCGAGGTCCGGAGGAACATCCCCAATGTCTTGTTCACCTTATGCTGCCAGATCAGGGCCGAGAAAATCGTGAACCAGGTCGTCCAGACTAGGGCCAGGAGCCCGAAGGAGAGGAAGATCCCATCCTCCTTGTCCCAGGGTTTGTGCCCGGCCAGCTTGCCCCACATCTCCCGGGTCACGAACCGGAGCGAGCGCTTTCTGAGGAGCGGGATGTCCAGAATATCCATCAGGATGTAATATCCGTCCAGTTCTAGGAGAGGGTTTAGGTTCATGAGGAAGCCGAAGTAGGCCAGGAAGGCAAAGCGGTACAGAAAAGGATTGAGCGCGAACCCTGGAGCGAGGGTCATGATCAGAGAGGCCGTCCCCGCCAGGATGGCGTTGGCGTAAGGCCCGGCCCAGGATACGGCGATCCTTGCACTTCTCCTCTCCATCCAAATGTCCGTGGTGTCCACAAAGGCTGCGGGCATGCCGAAATAGATTAAAAAACCGGCCCGGCGCACGGTGCGGCCGTAGTGCTTGGTGGTCATGGCGTGAGCGGACTCATGGGCCGTGATCACGATCAGGTTCACCAGGATCACAAAAGGCAGGCCCAGGAGCAGGGATCGGTGGGCCCGGAAGAACGCGTAATGCCCCATCTGGAAATTCAGAACGAACAGGACCCCGCCCAGGAGCGCGATGGCCAGCATCACCACGGCTATCGGCCGGGTGTAGAAGATCCAGAAGAATCTCCGGTACAGCTTTTCAAAGAACGCGTCCAGCCCCTCGATATTGAATTCGGTGTGCAGGAAGGCCTGGGCCAGGGTGCCGAGTTTTGCACCCAGGGTCCGTCGCGAAAGCGTTTCTCTGGTTCCGCTGAAGAGGTGCCCGGAGTGCTCCTTCAGGAAATAAGACTCTTTGAGCTGCTCCACCAGGCTTCCCAGGCGGCCGAAGGCTAAGGTACGGAACTTATGGAAATAGGCCACCAGAAGCTCCTGAACGCTTTTGTGTCCGTCCATCAGGCCGTAGAGGTAGAAGTCCTTGGGAGAAAGCCGGAGGTAGGTCTCCTCCGCCGGGTTCTTGAGCACATAATAGTGCTCCCCGTGGCGTCCGTCCTGGCGCCGGAACTCGTAATCCGGGATGGCCGCGGGCTTGAGCTTGGCGAAGTCCAGCCGCTCCTCCAAGAGCTCCCAGAGGCCCTTCGGCATGGCCGCACCTTTTTGGGCCAGCTCGTTGAGCCTCATCCAGAGGGATCGTTTCGCGTCTTCCACAGGGTCCGAACGGTTATGAAGTTACGGTGTTTAGTATATCAACTTCCGAGCACGCTTGTCAATTCACCGTGATGCGGTTGATTGGTTCGGTGATTCGCCCCCCCCCCAGGGATGAGGACATCACCAGGTGTAATGGCTTCCAACAGATAACTGGATTCCGGTGAGGTCATTGGGGACTCCGCCCCAGTCCACATCGGCCTTCTGGCTCCGGAAGCGCAGGTCCAGATCCAGGCGAAAGTGCTCGCTGGTCGCAAACTCGTACCCCGAGAAGGCCTCAAAGATCGGGGCATTGGCTGACTCCTTGTAGCCCGACACTTTCCAGGTCAGGCGCGAGCCTCCCACCCCGGCTCCGAAGTAAGGGGTCGCCTTGTCCCAAAGGCGCCAGCGCAGGGAGAAAAGCCCGGAAAGGGCAGACTCGCCGAGGACCCCGGTATCCAGGATGTTTCCCTGCTGGTCGTATACCGCGAAGGTATTCTGGTTCCGCCCCTGAATGTACTCCACGCCTCCCAGGAGGTCGAGGTGCTTCTGGAGCGAAAGCCCGAAGTCCCCCCCCCCGCCGATGTAGGAATCCACCCCCTCGCGCGAGACCTTCTTCGAGGGCACCTGGATGGCCATCCTGATCCCGGCCACGAAAGGGAGGTCCTGGGCCCATCCGGACAAGGGGGCAAGCAGGAGGAGCCCGATGATGCCACAGAGTTTCCGGTTTACCATTTTCACCTCACCCAATTAGGATATGTTTCAGGTTCACTTCCATAAAAAGTTTACGATGAATGGGGAAAGAAGTCAAGGGCTTGAAAGGGCGCCCCCTTGGGAGGCGCCCTTCGTTTAGGAGAGAGTCTCGTTTTATTGCAACAGCATCTCCTTCGTGGTCTTCGTCCTATCCCCGACTTGGAGTCTCAGAAAGTAGACCCCCGGAGGTGTTTTTTCCTCCGGGCTCCAATGTGTTTCATGTCTCCCCGCACCTTGAGTTCCTTGGATCAGCGTCGTGATCTTTCTTCCCGCGAGGTCGTACACTGCAAGGTTAACCTCAGCCTCCACTGGAAGCAGGTAAGCGATTGTAACCTTCCTGCCGGGGTTGGGCCAGCTCTCCAGCCAGACATTCCCTTGTCCCCTTGTCCCCTTGTCCCCTTGTCCCTCTTCCGTCCCCGTGCTCCCTGGCCTCATGAAGAACGAGCCCAGGCAGAGATAGGAGCCGGTGTAGTAGATTCCTACCTCGTTCACCTCCCAGGACTTGCGGTTTCCCGTGTCCTCGTAATGCCAGTCGCGGTAGAAGCGGTGGTAGTAGACCTGGTTCGCAGGCGGGGTCTGGTTTCCGGAATAGTACCTATTGGGCCCCCCAACCACCAGGCCCGGGGCAGTGCCATAAGTGGAGGTCTGGTTATCCGCGGAATAGTAGGGATAGAACGGCTCAACGACCGAGACAGGCTTGCCGTCGTACAACGAGGAGCCGTAACAGAACCAGCCATGATAGCCCTGGAACACGGAGTGCTCGCCCCCGTACCCGGCCATGTTGGTTTGGTAGAGCATGTTCATGGCGTTCAGGCCGTTCAGGTAGTGCCAGTAGTTCAAAGCCTGGTTCCAACACTCCTGGACAGTGTGACTCCCGGTCACTCCGAGGAGGATGCCCATGCGGAGCATTATCCCATACTCCGCCTTGTATTGGTTTGAGGACCAGCAGTAGTGCCCGGGGATGAGCCCCGAGAGATAGTTGTCGTTGTACCCGAACACGGCGTCGATCCCCTGGCCCATGGAGGTTCGCATGTTCGTGACCACGGCCGGGGTCGCGCCCGGGGTCTGGCAGTAGGCCCAGACCCCGTAGTTGATGACCTCGCCGGGGTTCATCCACCAGTTCAGCCACTGGCTGGACTCGTAATTATCCACGTAGGTTCTTGCCGAGGCGATACTCGTGTCCATGCGGAAGATCTCGGCCGCTGCCCAGAGCTTGGCATCTGAAAGGGTGTCGTTAGCCGGGTTCTGAGACCAGTCCCAGGCCCTTCGAGCGGCATTAGCTAACGTGTCCGCGAAAGACGTCTGGCCGATGGAGCGGAAGACCCTTGAGGTGTGTGCGCAGTCCGCGATGAAGAAGGGGGCCGAGTTCTTGGTGGCGTTCAGGTAGAACCGTGTGGTGGTGTCCGTGGAGGGCGGGCTTCCCGCGCTGTAGATGAAGCTGTAGGAGTGGATTCTCTCCAGGACCGAGGAGTCCGGTCTCTGCATCTTGAAGAGCCACTCCAGCTCGAACTTCACTTCGTCCAGGATGTCAGGGATGCCGTTCCCGCTCTCCGGGATGTTGGTCTGATTGTCCACGAACCGGGTTGGGTTGAGCTCATAGGCGGTGAGCAGGTACCAGGTGGTCTGGTCCCAGACATATTTATTATAGTCTCCTGCGTCGTGCCAGCCTCCGGAGAGGTTCAAGCGTCCCCAGTTCCGGCCCCCCGGCTGCTCCAGGGTGTCCTTGGCAGCGGCGGTGTCCTTCAGGTGGCAGGCTTGAGCGTCGTTCCAGTTTCCTGCGTACTGGCTGGGCTTGGGGACTCCGCAGCGTTGGTAGTAATAGGATTTCAGGGAGACGAGGACCGGGAGGTTGTAGATGGAGTCGTTGATCGCGAAGGGATAGGATTGGCCCAGGGAAGTGACATTGAGCCGATAGGTCCCTGCGGTCTGGAACGGGGTGAAGTCTACCCACCAGATGGAGTCCCCGGACACTGTGTTGTCGTAGCCCTGGAAGGTGATGCTCCCCCCGTTCTGGGGGATGCGGAACACAACGTTCCCCAGAGTGTCCTGGACCTCTGCGCTGGCCCCGGGGTCGCTGGTCACGATCGCGACCTTGGGGTCGGTCGGCCGGTACCCGTAGTGGTCGCACTTGATGTGGCGGGAGACGGCCCCGAAGGAGGGGAGCGCTGTCCAGGCGAAGAGCAAGAAAAAGATAAATCCTTTTCTCATGGGTCTCCTTTGTTTGGGGATCCTTTTAATATTACGATGAATGGGGGAAGAAGTCAAGGGGGGGTGTAGCGCCGCCATCCGTGGCGGCTGTTCCCCTTTCTCCCTACGGGAGAAGAGAGATAGACCTGCCCAAGAGCTGAGGGAGGTAACAGGGAGAAATCAGGGAGGGATCGGGGAGGGTTGTGGTCGTGCAATGGGCCTGCAATGGAGGGATGGCGGGTGAATAGACCTCCGATCCCCTTCCCATAGAGCACCTTCTCCCCTTCTTGTCACTTACCGTCTTTAATTCACGGTATACGGTCCACAGGCTAAAGTTTTATGAAGAGGTTGACAGCGACCTAGCGAAACTGGTATCCTAAAAGAGATGAGCGAGAACGATACCATTGTAGCCATCTCAACGGCCCTAGGCGAGGGGGCTTTGGCCGTGGTCCGGCTGTCCGGCCCCCAGGCCTTTGCCATAGCCGACCAGGTATTTCAGGGAGCCGCGAAGCCAGGACAATCCGAGAGCCATCGTGCCCTGCACGGCCATTTGATGAATCCCGAATCGGGGGGGGCTCTGGACGAGGTCGTGCTCACCGTGTTCAAAGCTCCTCACTCCTACACCGGGGAAGATATGATTGAGGTTTCCTGTCACGGGGGCTGGGTCGTGCCGCAGCGCGTCTTGGAGCTTTTCCTCAAGTTGGGCGCTTGCCCGGCCTCCCCCGGCGAGTTCACCCAGCGAGCCTATCTGAACAGCAAAATGGACCTGGCCCAGGCCGAGGCCGTGGCCGACCTCATCCGGTCCAAGACTGATCTCGCCCGGAAGGCTGCCCTGTCTCAGTTAGAGGGCAGCCTATCCCAAGAGGTGAGCGCCCTCCGCGAAGGAACCCTGGACCTCCTGACCAAGACCGAGGCGGCCCTGGAGTTCCCCGAGGAGGAAGGTGTGCCCCCCCCTGACAGGAAGGTGCTTGCCGCTTCAGCCCATTCCCTTGCCGGAAGGATTTCATCTCTCCTGTCCACGTTCCAGGAAGGCAAGTTCCTTCGGGAGGGCGCAACGGTGGCTATTGTGGGCAAGACGAATGTTGGCAAGTCTAGCCTTTTTAATGCATTACTGAAAGAATCCAAAGCTATAGTTACTGAGACTCCAGGCACTACCCGCGATGTAATCGAGGGCTGGCTCTCCCTGAAGGGCCTGCCGGTCCTGCTCTCGGACACAGCCGGGATCCGTGAGCCCGGAGATGTCGTGGAGCAGGAGGGCGTCTTGAGGTCAAAAAAAAGCATCGAAAAGGCTGATCTGGTGCTTTTCGTCCTAGATTCCTCCCGGGAACTCACCTCAGAGGACCTGAGCATCGTGGAGGAGATGCGCTCCAAACAGGCCATCGCCATCCTGAACAAGTGCGACCTACCCCCCAAGCTCTCCCAAAGGCAGATAAGCGCTGCTACCTCTATTCAGGTCATCCTCAGCACCTCGGCCCTGCATGGCACAGGGCTGGACAGCCTCAAAGAGGCGATCTTCCGCCTCCTGGCCAGTTCTCCGGGGAATGATGAGAAGGTCTTGGTGACCAATGTTCGTCATGCCCACGCTCTTTCTCTGGCAAAAGGCTCCCTAGCCCAAGCGGAAGAGGCATTAAAACAAGGGCTCTCTGAGGAATTCCTTGCCCTTGAGCTCCGCGAGGCCCTTTCCGCCCTGGGTGAGATTACAGGCGAAACCACGACCGAGGAAGTCCTCTCCCGCATCTTCTCCACTTTCTGCGTCGGAAAGTAATCGTTCTTCACCCGTAACCGGCCTCAAAAAATATAGCCTAAATCTTCTTGTTTCACGTGAAACAAGCTTTAATGGACAGATTTCAACGTCCTGAAATTGTTTCACGTGAAACATTTAAAAAATTTATTGCAAAACTCTTTGATTTATGGTAACATATTAGCCATCTTATGCCGACCTATTCCAAGACGTATGATGTCATCGTAATAGGTGCCGGACACGCCGGGTGCGAGGCGGCCCTGGCCTCTTCCCGAATGGGTTCATCTGTCCTGCTTTTCACCATGAGCCTGGAGGCCATCGCAAGGATGTCCTGCAACCCAGCCATCGGGGGCTTGGCCAAAGGCCATTTGGTCCGAGAGATCGACGCCTTGGGCGGGGAAATGGCCAGGGTCACGGACCGGACCGGCATCCAGTTCCGGATGTTGAACAAAAGTAAAGGGCCAGCGGTCTGGTCCCCCCGGGCTCAATGCGACAAGGCCGAGTACTCCCAGGCCATGCGCCGGGCCCTGGAATGCCAGGAGGGATTGGATCTCAAGCAGGGCATGGTTTCCAACATGCTTGTTTCGGGGGGGGCTATCCAGGGAGTCGCGATCCAGACTGGCATGGAGTACCGCGCCCGCAGCGTGGTCGTGACCGCCGGGACCTTCCTGAATGGTTTGATCCACATCGGCCTCGAGGCCCATCCAGCGGGTCGTCTCAGCGAACCTCCGGCCATAGGCCTTTCGGAAAACCTGACCGAGTTGGGGCATCGTTTGGGCCGCTTGAAAACAGGCACGTCCCCCCGCCTGGATGCGAAGACCATCGATTATTCCGGCCTCGCCGCACAGCTCGGAGATCAGCCCCCCCCGGTATTCAGCTATCAGGCCGACTCCCTGGCCGTGAATCAAGTCCCCTGTCACATCACCTTCACCAGGCCCCAGACCCACCGCCTCATCCGAGACAACCTGGACCGCTCCCCGCTTTTCACCAAGAAGATCCAGGGCACAGGGCCGCGCTACTGTCCCTCCATCGAGGACAAAGTGGTGCGCTTCGCGGACCGCGACCGTCACCAGCTCTACCTGGAGCCAGAGGGACGGAACACCAATGAAGTCTACGTCAACGGCCTGTCCACATCCCTTCCGGAGGACGTCCAGATAGCCCTGGTGCGCACGATCCCCGGTCTGGAGAGAGCTGAGATCCTGCGTCCGGGATACGCCGTGGAATACGACTTCTTCGATCCCTCCCAACTTAAATCGTCCTTGGAATCCAAGTTGGTGAAGAACCTCTTTCTGGCCGGGCAGGTGAACGGGACATCGGGGTATGAGGAGGCCGCGGCCCAGGGGCTGATGGCGGGCATCAATGCCACGCTTGCTGTAAAGGGAGAGGAGCCCTTCTCGCTCAGGCGGGACGAGGCCTACATCGGGGTCCTGATCGATGACCTGGTAACGAAAGGCACTTCGGAACCTTACCGCATGTTCACCTCCCGGGCCGAGCACCGCCTGCTCCTCCGCCAGGATAACGCCGATGAACGCCTGATGCCCTATGCCTACCGGCTGGGCCTCATTTCCCAGGAGGTCTATGCCAAGGTTCGGGAGAAAATCAGGCTGCGGGAACAGGAACTCGCAAGACTCGAAGAGGTCACGATCAAGCCCGAGCACATCAACTTCCTGTTAAAAGCCTGGGGCACCTCCGAGATCGAGGAAGAGGTTCCCCTAGCCAAGCTCCTCAAACGTCCCGAAGTCACCTATCAGGGACTCCTGCCCGTGGATCAGGAGAGGCCGGAGCTTCCCGAGGAAGTCGCGGCCCAGGCTGAGATGTTCATCAAATACTCTGGCTACATCACCCGCCAGACCGCCCAGGCCGAGCGCCTCAAACGCCTGGACCTGCGCCGGCTTCCAGGAGACCTGGATTATAACACCCTGACCGGGCTGTCCAATGAGGCGCGGCAGAAGCTTTCCGAGATCCGCCCGGAGACCCTGGGCCAGGCCAGCCGCATCTCGGGCGTGACCCCCTCGGACATCTCGGTCCTGGTCGTGCACCTGGAGAAGTGGAGAAGGCAATGAAACCTTCTTCTCAGAGACGCATCCGGGAGGGCGTCATAAGGCGGGTTTTATACTTAAATGATTTATTTCTTCTACCGATCCGTATAAATACCGGATTCCTCGCGGTAACCAGGGCCGCAAAAGCGCAGTTACGTGTCCTGGACAAGAAACCGTTTCTGGAGGGGGAGGGCCGCAAGAGCTATGAAAACCGGGAGGGGTTTCCGAGGTATTCACGCCGTATTCACGCCATATTCACGCCGTCCCCACCCCCTGAACAGGGTTATGGAGGGGGGTTTGTACATTCTGGTTTAGGTTCTTATTCACAACGGTATAAACCTGCCCTTATTACCATTCTGTCAACCCTGGCTCTCGTAATAACCCTTTGCGGTTGCGGGAAATGGAACACCAACAACCCCATGATCCCGATCAGCACCACCCTTACGGTCGGCTCGGTCTTCACTCTTCCGGGCGAAGTCCAAGCCATGGCGGCAAAAGATAACAGGCTCTATGTCTGTATCCGTCCGCCCTCCCCGGACAGCGCCAAAAAGCTGTTCTACGTCGTGGACGCTTCCGACCCCATGAATCCTCAAGTGATCGGCTCGGCCCTAGATCACGGACAATTTGGCTATGTCTACGACCTGGCCCTTTTCGGTTCTTACGCCTATGTGGATACCTATCTTAAAGGGCTCGTGGTCCTGGATATTTCAAATCCAGCTGCGCCAAGTGTGCTCGCCACCTATGATACCCTCGCAACCATTCCCAAGGGAATCTCAGGCAGTCATCTCTACGGTATTGGATACGGGTTGGACTACCTCTCCCTTTCCGATCCCGTTCACCCAAAACGGGAAGGCCGTCTCACCAATGCTTCTGTGTCCGACCTTGTTGTCCCCTGGGATGAAACCCGATGTGCATTCTTTAGTTATGAAACGCATCAGATTTGCATGGCAGAGTTTACCATACCCACTTCCCCTAAGATCGTAGCCCATTCCTCACCAACGTATTACTTCGATGGTATGGCTTTCTGTACTGGGAGTTTCTTTGGTATGACGGTTCTCAGGAGTCCGGTAGCCTTGCGGTTCAGTTGGAACGGAGGAGACTCTATTCGCGAGCAGGGTCGGGCCAATCTGCCGGGGGATGGACGGTGTCTCACTTCGCTTGGCGACCGACTCGTAGTCGGGGTAACCAAGAGCTCCTTCGTTCAGAACCTCTTTATGCTGGCCACTTCAGGTCCACAATCTCCTTATGTCGTAGGGGAATGCATACTGCCCTTCGACCCAGAACAATTGACAGCGGAGGGCAATCGCATCTACGCAGATTTAGGCGACGGTAATCTGGTTGTTGTTGAGGTCACAGAACATTGAAGGCTCCTCCTCTGTTCATAGCCCTTCTTATTCCCAGCAGCCTTTTCGCTAACATCCTTTCCGGAACGGTCAGGGACAAAGCAAACGGCCAGCCCATCGAGGGAGTGACCGTGAAAGCCTCCAAGATCAAGGCCGTCACGTCCAAAGAGGGGACGTATTTATTCGCTAATTTATCCCAAGGAAATTACAAAATCACTTTCTCGCGGTACGGCTATGGAACTCAAAGCTTGGAAGTCGCGCTCTTGGCCGACAATTTGCAGCTCAGCGTTGAATTGACCGCCTTGCCGATTAGCTTTCCGGGCATCACCGTGACCGGAGAGCGTCCCGAAGCCGTGCCCGCGAGCCGGGTCCGCATCCCCAGGGAGGAGGCGCAGGATGTGCCCGGCACAGTCCGCGACGCCTTCAAGGTGCTGCAGACCCTGCCCGGAGTAACCACGCCCACGGATTTCGCAGGCTGGCTCTTCGTGCGGGGGGGAGACGCCTCGGAAAACCTTTACCTCATGGATAACGGAGAAGTCCTCCTGCCTTACCACCTCCTGGGCCTGGAGAGCGTGGTCAACCAGGATGTCCTGGGCTCGCTTTCCTTTTCAGCAGGAGGTTTCAGCGCACGGTACGGAAACCGCCTGTCCTCGGTGGTGGACATCAAGAACCGCGAGCCAGGCCCTGAGATCGGAACCGGACAGGCAAGAGCCACGGTGGACCCCCTGTCCGCATCCGGGACCTACGATCTCAGACTGACACCCGGAAACGCCGTCTTCATCGCCGGGCGGTGGAACTACCTCGACCAGTTCCTGAAGCGGACCGATTTCGAGGGGGCCGTGGTCCGGCCGCATTTCTCGGACCTCCTGTTGAAATGGTCCGGCCACTGGGGCGATCACTCCCTGTCCCTGACTGAGATGAGCACCCGGGACGGAGCCCGGGTCACGATCCCGGTCGAAGAAGAGCCCCCGCCCGAGACCCTGCGGGTCAGCACCGCGAGCGCGGGCAACCTGCTCGCTTTCTCCTGGGCCTTTCATAAGCCGGGGTTCGAGCAGACCTTCTCGGCCTACATGGGGGACAGCCGGGAGGACTTTAATGGGAACGCAGTCGGAAACGAATGGCACGATATCCGGACCGACCGGATCCTGGGTGTCAGAGACGAGGTGACCCTCATCCCGCTTCCCCTTTCCAAAATCCGGCTGGGCCTTGAGGTCGAAGGGGAAACGGTTGACGAGGACCGGATGCGGCCTGAGAACTTCCTGAATTTCGAAGGGGAGATCATCGCGTTCAAAGCCAGGGCCTCATCCTCCCTGCTAAGCCCCTACCTGGAAACCGAGCAAACCTGGCAGGGGCTCACAGTCCAGGCCGGGGGACGCCTGGACTACAGCACCGCGCCTGGCAAAGGGGTCATCTCCCCCAGGGTCAGGGTCGCCTGGGAATTGGCTTCGGGCAAGCTCTACATGGCCGGGGGGCGCTACGCCCAGTTCCCCTCTCCGGAATACATCGCCCTGGGCGCCAGGGCACCCGAGCGGGCCAGCCATTTCATCCTCGGGTGGGAAAAGGTAGAAGGTCCAAGGACCCTCAGGGTCGAAACCTACTACAAGCCCACGAACCACTTAGTCTCATACAATCCTGCCATGGGTTTTGAAAATCGGGGGTGGGGCCGCTCGTCGGGCATCGAGCTTTTCGTCCGCCGGGAGCGCGGGAAGGGGCTCTCGGGATGGGGTTCACTGGCCCTGTCCCGCTCCGAGCGCGTGGACCTCGGGGATTCCGTGCTCTCCCGGTTCTGGGCCGACCAGCCGGTCATCGCCAACCTGGTCCTGAACTACTCCTTTTCCCACCGGACGATGATCGGACTGCGCTTTCGAGGAAGCTCAGGCCCGGCGTCCACACCCATCCTGGGCCGCACCTACGACGACAGCACCTTCACCTGGAACCCGGTCTACGGACCGCGCAATTCCGAGCGCCTCGCCTCCTACCAGAGGGTGGACCTCAGGGCCGAACGCAAGCTCACCTGCCTCGGGGCACAGCTCACGGTCTACGGCGAGGTTCTGAACCTCGCCAATCACCAGAACCTCCAAGGATACATTTACAACAGCCACTATTCCGAGCGGGCGCCGTTCTACATGATCCCGCGCATCCCGTTCGTGGGGCTGGAGGCGACGTGGTAGGGGAAAACGGTTTCATCCAAGCCGCCTCTTCTTTGGGCATCCAGGTCAGAAAAGAGGCCCTGGCCCAATTCCTGAACTACGAGCGTGAACTCATTCTGTGGAATAAACGCATGAACCTCGTGGCCAAGGGGGATGAGGGGAATCTCTGGACGCGCCATTTTCTGGATTCCCTGATCGGCTGGTCTTTCGTCCTTTCCAGAGTTCCGACACTCGATGCCCGACACCCTGCCGTTCTCGATATCGGCACCGGTGCCGGGTTCCCGGGCCTGCCGATCAAGATCGTCTGGCCGAACCTCCGCCTGACCCTCGTGGAATCCATCCGCAAGAAGACGCTTTTCCTCAAGCACCTCCTCGAGGTTTTAAATCTTAAGGACGTTACTGTGCTCTGCGCACGGACGGAGTCCCTGGCCAAATGCCCGGAGCACCGCGGCCGCTACGATTTTGCCCTGGCCAGAGCCGTGGGCAGCGTTCCGGAACTGAAGAAGCTCAGCTTTCCGCTCCTCCAAGACGCGGGAAACCTGATTGCCTGGCGAGGGGAGGAATCCTCCCGGAATCCGGCTTCAAGCTCTTACCGCCTCCCCGGGGAATCTCGCCAGCGTCATATCCTCATCCTATCCAAGGAGGAATCGTCCTATGGGAGTTGACAGTGCCTGGTTTTTCTGATAAACTAATGCGTTTTAGCATTTAACCATGTCCCGAATCATCGCCATCGCCAATCAAAAGGGCGGGGTGGGGAAGACCACCACAGCCATCAATCTCTGCGCCTCGCTGGCCGCCCTGGAGAAGCGCACGCTTCTGGTGGACCTGGACCCGCAGTCCAATGCCACGAGCGGGCTGGGCCTGGACCGCAGGAACGTGGGCACGAGCATCTATGACGTGCTCCTCTCCGGCGTGGACATCCGCTTGGTGGTCCAGCCCACCGAGGCACCCTTCCTTTCCCTGGCTCCGTCCTCCATCGATCTCGTTGGCGCCGAGGTTGAACTCTCCGGGGAGGATCACCGCGAGGGCCGCCTGAGGGAGGCCCTGCAGGGGATCCGAGGAGAGTACGACTTCCTGATCATAGACTGCCCGCCTTCCCTGGGACTTTTGACCCTGAACGGGCTCGTGGCCGCGGACGAGGTCCTGATCCCGATCCAGTGCGAATACTACGCCCTGGAGGGACTGGGGCAGCTTTTAAAGACCGTGGAGCTGGTGAGGAACAAGCTCAATCCCGCGCTCAAGGTCGGGGGCATCGCACTCACCATGTACGATGCCCGGCTGTCCCTGGCCAAGCAGGTCGCCGAGGACATCCGGGCGCACTTCCCGGACAAGGTGTTTGCGACCGTCATCCCGCGCAACGTGCGTTTGGCCGAGGCCCCCTCGTTCGGGAAGCCCGTCCTCTTGTACGACATCACCTCCACCGGGGCCCAGAGCTACCTCAAGCTGGCCGAGGAATTTCTGAAACGATACTCAGAGGGAATGAACCCATGACCAAGAAAGCATTAGGCAAAGGCCTGTCCGCCCTGATCCCCACCGAGGAGAAGGTTGCCCCCTCCGGAGTGGCCACGCTGCTCTTGGAGACCATCCAGCCCAACCGGCTTCAGCCGCGGGCCGCGCCGGACAGCGCCCGGCTGGCCGAGCTCGCGGCCTCGATCAAGTCCTCGGGCGTACTCGAGCCCGTGGTCGTGAGGCCCTTGGGGGAGGGGTACGAGCTGATCGCCGGGGAGCGAAGATGGCTGGCCGCCCGACAGGCCGGGCTGCGCGAGATCCCGGCCGTGGTCCGTGAGGCCACGGATGCCGAGGCCCTGGAACTGGCCCTGATCGAAAACCTCCAGCGCGAGGACCTCAACCCGATGGAGGAGGCCCAGGCCTTCCAGCGGCTGGCGGAGCAGTTCGGGCATACCCAACAGGAGATCGCGGACAAGGTCGGCAAGGACCGCGCCACGGTGGCCAATACCCTGCGTCTGCTCTCCCTGCCTCCACAGATCCAGGGCTTGGTCAAAGCCGGTCAACTCACCGAGGGCCATGCTCGAGCGCTTTTATCCCTGCCCTCGGCCCAGGAACAGTCTTCCCTGGCCCAGAAGATCATCGCCCGCAGGCTTTCCGTGCGCCAAGCCGAATTGGAGGTCCGGAAGATGGTCTCACCCAGGCTCCGGCTCAGGGCCATGGCCGCAGCCCGACGGGACAGCCACCTCCGCGCCGCGGAGGAGGCCCTGCAGAAGGTCTTCGGAACCAAGGTGCGCATCCACCGGATAGGCGAGAAGGGCCGGATCGAGGTCGAGTTCTACTCCCAGGTGGACCTGGACCGCATCCTGGAGGTCCTGAAGGTACAATTATAATAATGGTTGAGGAGCTACAAAGCCTCCTGAAACGCCTCTCCGAGGCCTCGGGTCCTTCGGGATCAGAGGGTGGCGTAGCGAGCGTGGCCAGGGAGGCCTTCGCGCCCTGGAGCAACGAGGTCCGGGAGGACCGCGTCGGAAACATTATCGCATTGCTCAAGGGAACTCAGTCGGTGGAGCCCCGGCGGAAGCTCCTCCTGGTGGCCCATCTGGATGAAGTTGGACTCATCGTCACGCGAATCGATGAAGGCGGATACCTCCGCTTCACGGAACTGGGCGGACTGGACCCCAGGATCCTTCCCGGCCTTGAGGTCACGGTTCACGGGAGAAAGGACCTGCACGGATTCGTGGGCACCAAGGCCCCGCATCTCCAGACCAAGGAGGAATCCACGAAGGTCATGGCGTTCGAGGAGATGTTCCTGGACGTGGCCCTGCCCGAGGAGGAGGTCCAAAAGCTCGTCCGCCCCGGAGACCCGGTGACCTTCAGGGCCCGGTTCGCCGGATTGCAGAACAACCTGGTTTCGGGGAAGGCTCTCGACGACCGGGCGGGCGTGGTCGCGATGGCCATGACCCTCAGGAATCTCAAGGAGATGCGCCCGGCCTGGGACGTCTATGCCGTAGCCACGGCCCAGGAGGAGGTCTCCGGCCTGGGCGCACTGGCCAGCGCCTGGAGCTTTGTGCCGGACATCGCGGTTATAGTGGAAACGGCCTACGGCACGGCCCCTGACGTGAACGAGCGGGAGGGCTTCGAGCTGGGCAAAGGCCCGGCCCTCGGGATGGGGATGACCATCCATCACGGGGTGACGCGCAAGCTCAGGGAGGCTGCGCAAAAGACGGGGATTCCTTACCAGATCGAAGCCGGGCTCAACCCCGGGGGCAAGGACGCCCTGATCATCCAGCTCACCAAAGAGGGTATTCCCACCGGGGTTCTCTCCATTCCCGTGCGCTACATGCACACCCCGGTCGAGGTCGCCAGCCTGGAGGACATCCAGGGAACGGCCAAGATCCTTCAGGCCTTTGCCGCGGACCTGAGCGAGGCGCTGTGACAGATAAATTGCTTAATACCCTCGAGGTTTTCTCCAATGCCCTGGGCGTATCCGGGAACGAAGAGGAGATCCGCGAGCTGATCGCATCCCGCATCCGTCCCCATGTGGACGCTATGGAGACGGACGCTCTGGGAAACCTCATTGCTACGAAGAAGGGCCGGAAGGACTCCCCGCATCTCGTGCTCTCCGCGCATATGGACGAGGTGGGGTTTCTGATCACCCATATCGAGAAGTCCGGCTTCCTGCGCTTTGCCAAGGTAGGCGGGATAGACGACCGCGTCATCCTGGCCAAGCCCGTGGTCGTGGGACCCAAGCGGATCCCGGGAGCGATCGGCTCCAAGCCGATTCACCTCATCTTTAGAAAAGACGGCCACAAGCAGGTGGCTAAAAGCGAGGACCTTTATATCGATATCGGGGCCAAGAACAGGGAGGACGCCTTACGCTGGGTGGAGGTCGGGGATACTGCGACCTTCGCTACGCGGTTCGAGAACCTGGGGAACGGATTCGTGAAGGGCAAGGCCATGGACGACCGCGTGGGCTGCGCCCAGCTGGCCTTATTGCTGGAGGAGGACCTGCCCCTTTCGCTGACCGCTGTCTTTTCCACCCAGGAGGAAGTCGGCCTCCGGGGTGCCGCGGTCGCGGGGTATCGCACGGCCCCCCGGATCATGCTGGCCCTGGAGGGCACCTTTGCCGGGGACTTCCCTCAGGAGCGAGACCTCTCCCGCGCGACCGTGGTCGGAGACGGGCCGGTCCTCACTCACCAAGACCGCTCGGTCGTGAGCGACCCCCTGCTCCTTGAAACCCTCGTTGCTGCGGCCGAGAAAGAGAGCATTCCCTATCAGTTCAAGCGTCCGCTCGTCGGCGGAACCGATGCCGGCCGAATGCATATCTCCCGGTCCGGGGCCAGGGCCTCGGTCATCTCCGTTCCCTCGCGCTACATCCACGCCCCGGTGGCCCTGGTCAAGACCCGTGACATCGAGAACTCCTATCGCCTGACGAAGGCCGCCCTCCGAGCGATCGCTGATAAAGATTGGCCGACGTGAGAGGAAGGATATGATCGAACTCATCAAACAACTGGTTGAAATCGATGCCCCGTCCGGGGGGGAGGCCAGGTTCGCTGACTTCATCGCGACCCAGGCCCGGCCCCATGCCGATGCGGTCCGGATCGACCTCATGGGAAACCTCCTCATCCGCAAACCGGGGACCGGGGCGAGGTTCCTCATCGCCTGCCGGATGGATGAGCCCGGCTTTTGCATCACCCACGTGGACCGGAAGGGTTTCCTCCGCTTCGGGCCGGTGGGCGAAATCCCTCCGGCCAACGCTCTGGGGGCAAGGGTCCGCCTTTCCTCAGGCGCCGTGGGCGTGATCCGGGAGGAGAAGCGCGAGCCGAAAACCGAACCGTCCTATGACCGGATGTTCATCGACCTCGGAGCCCGGGATTGGGAGGAGGCCAGCCGCTTCGCCAAGGCCGGGGACCTGGCCTGCTTTGCTGGCGAGTTACAGGAAGGGGAGGGCGTGCTCATCGGGAAAGCGGTTGCCCTTCGCACCCTCTGCGCAGCCCTGCTTTCAATCCTTAAAGCCTTTCCAGAGACCCCGAATGACGTGACCTTTGCCTTAACGGTCCAGGGGGAACTTTCCGGCAGAGGCGCTGTCGTGGCTGCCTATAATCTGAACCCGACGCTGGCCATGGTCTTGGAGGCCTGCGAGACGGACGATCTTCCGGGCACGAAAGGTCCTTCCCTTTCTTTGCGAGGAGGGCCTGCCATTCGGGTGAAGGACAGCCAGATCGTGACCTCCCCCAAAGTCCGCGAGGTGCTGATGGATCTGGCCTCAGCGGAAAAGATTCCCTATCAGCTAGAGGTCTCTGAGGCCCCGGCCTTGAACGCAAGGACGATCCAAAGTTCCTCTGGCGGAACGCTCACCGGCGTACTCTGCCTGCCCGTACGCTACCTGCGGACGAATCAGGAGGTGATCGCTTGGCAGGATGTCGAGCAGCTCGCACGTCTCCTGCGCGGACTCCTTACCCTGGACCTCCGAGAGAAAGGTTTCTGATGTCCAAAGGCTCTGCCTGGCGGGAGTTCCTGTCGCACCTCCTTCGGCCCCCGGACCCGCGTCGCTACGTCTCCTTTCTCATGATCCCCCACCACGGGGGGAAAGAGTGGGGGTTCAAGGTCTCCTATCGGGTCCTCCGCCTGGTCGCCGCCGGAGTTCTGGCCCTCTTGATCGTGGGGTTCGTCCTGAACCTCACCAGCGGGTTCATCTACATCAAAGCCCTGCGCACCCCCTATCTCATGCAGCGTCTGGCACGGTTAGAGGAAGAGCAGAAGAAGGTCAAAAAGCTGGAGGCCGAACTGGCTCAAATTAGAGAGACCGATGCCAAGATCCGTCAGATGATGGGCATGGACAAGGCCCCGGCCTGGATCAGCGCCGAGAGCCTCAAGCCCCGCACCGGAACCTTCGCCACGGGTTCCAGCATGGAGAGCCTGGGCATCAGCTCCCCGGACATCAAAAGGCTTCTGGCCCAGGAGCAGGCGCAGGCGCAGGATCGACCCACGCTCTGGCCGGCCCGGGGATATGTGAGCCAGGAATTCGATGGCCATGCGCACCTGGGTATAGACATTTCGGGAAGGATCGGCGACCCGGTGATCGCCGTGGCCAACGGAACCGTGTCCTTCGCAGGCTGGGACACGCTCTACGGGAACCTTCTGAAGATCGACCACGCTAGCGGACTGTCTACCCTGTACGGCCACAACGACCGGATCCTGGTGAAAGCCGGGGACAGAGTCAAGCAAGGCAAACTCGTGGCCTACCTTGGCACTACCGGCAAGTCCACGGCCCCGCACCTGCACTACGAGATCCACGAGGGCGCAAAGCCGGTCGACCCCAGGCAGTATGTGCAGCCTTGAGTGAGAAAACCGCGATTAGCTGTTAGCTTTTGACTAATCGCTAAAAGCCAATAGCCCACAGTCCTTTTCAAGGAGGAGACATGTTTGACAAGAAGACGAACGAAGACAGCCTGAACACGATCCTGGGTAAGGGGGCGTCCTTCAACGGCAAGCTCCGCATCGACGGCGGCCTGCGGATCGACGGGGACTTCGACGGCGAGATGGATGCCTCGGGCACCGTGGTCGTGGGCAAGGACGGATTCCTGAAGGGCGATTTCAAGGCCAAGGACGCGGTCATCGGAGGGAAACTCATCGGCAACCTCACCGCCCAGCAGAAGATCGAGCTCCAGTCTGGAGCCCACGTGGAGGGCAACCTGCATTGCAAGGGAATCGTCATCGAGCACGACGTTTATTTCGATGGTTCCTGCAAGATGGGGGAGGGGGAGAAGCCCCGAAAAGTTGGGGTCGTGGAGCCTGAGAAGGTGGATTAAGGTCTTTTCCTGTCCCCCGGTAGCTGCAAAGGATGAGACCGTGTGGCGAACCGATTATCTCGGAATTCACGAAAAGCAGCACCAGAAGCACCGAGCCGAGGGCAAGCCTGGTTGGACCTCGGGGCACGACATCCGGGACATGCTCGCCTTTGTCGAGGCCGTCCTCCAGAAAGAAGGCCGGAGTCCGGCAGGCAGGCTGCTGGAACTGGGCTGCGGGGATGGATGCCTGACCCTGCCCCTGGCCCGGATGGGATTCGAAACCTACGGCATCGACATCGCCCCCACCGCCATCGCCTGGGGCCGAGAGAAAGCCCAGGCCCAGGGCCTCAGCCCTGACTTCCGGCTCGGAAATGTCCTGGACCTGCCTTACCCTGATAATTTCTTCGACCTCGTCGTGGACGGACACTGCTTGCACTGCATCATCGGAGATGACCGAAGCCGGTGCCTGTCCCAGGCCTTGCGAGTCACCCGACCCGGAGGTCTTTTCCTCGTGATGACCATGTGCAACGAGCCCCCAGAAGAGGTCAAACAGTGGTTCGATCCCGTTACCCGATATCAAGTGCACGAAGGCCTGGCTGGACGCTACTTCGGGCTTCCTGAAGATATCTTGAAGGAAATCAACTCGTCCGGCTTTGTGGTAAAATCCTCTGAGGTGAGCGTAGACGCCTCCTACCCCCATCAGGGGGAGCTTAAAGTGGCGGCGATCAAACCACCAGTCCCAAAAATCAAATAGATTAACAAGGTTAACTCCTTTTTGTTCAGAGACTTACTACACGACTTCCAAGTTTCGTCCCGCCTCCAAGAGCCTTTCGTTCTAACATTACCCAAGTTAAATCAACAGGCTATATGAGCGTCTCCCGAGGGGTTTCCTCGTTGTTTACACAGTATTTCCTCGGTCTTCCCACGGTGTTTACACGGTATTCTCTCGGTGTTCCCTCGGTCTTCTCACGGTAGTCCCGCGGTTTGCAGGAGCGGGGAAAGAACGGAGAAGGGGCACGGGTGCAGAGGAGCATGAGAGATGAAGCAACAATAAAGACCAAAAAGCCAAATAATTGCTTGACAAAACCGTGGTTTTGCCTTATGATATTGGGGTCTTTTTGAACAAGGTTCCGGAACTGTTCAACCCGATAAGCACGGAAAGGAGGAAGCGATGCGATTATTCAAGTTCGTCTTGATCCCAGCCGTGCTGTTTTTATTGCCTGGAATCGGCCAGGCCGGCTGGTTCTTTCAAAATCCCAGAAACACAGAAGATTCACTGCGCTCGGTCTGGTTCCTGGATGACAATACCGGCTATGCCGTGGGAAGCGCGGGGGCCATTCTGAAGACCACGGATGGGGGAGCGGCCTGGGACTCCCTGACCTCGGGCACAACCAACGTGCTGAATTCGGTCTACTTTCCGGTCGATGCTCAAACGGGTTATACCGTGGGGAACGGGGGCCTTGTCCTAAAAACCACGAACGCAGGGGCCAACTGGGAGCAGCAGATCTCGGGCACCACCAACCATCTTTACGCGGTCCAGTTTCCTCTGGATGGCCAGACCGGTTATGCCGTGGGGAGGTTCGGAACGATCCTCAAGACCACGGACGGGGGAGCCAACTGGACGAGCCGGAGCACTGGCAATGTCATCCTCCTTGCGGTCTGCTTTCCAGCGGATGTCCAGACGGGGTATGCGGTCGGCGGGGCCGGGACGATCTTTAAAACCACGGACGGCGGCGCCAATTGGGCGAGCCAGACCGCGGACTCGACCAAGACCCTTTATGCGGTGCACTTTCCTGTGGATGCTCTGACGGGGTATGCGGTGGGTTCGCTCGGAACGGTCCTCAAGACCACGAACGGTGGGGCCAATTGGACGAGCCTGGCCTCGGGAACTCCCAACGACCTGTACGCCGTGTGTTTCCCAATAGACGTCCAGACCGGGTTTGCATCGGGGAGTGGGGGTGTCATTTTGAAAACCGCAAACGGCGGAGCCAATTGGACGGGGCTGAGCCCGGGTACGACCAATTCCCTCCGGGCCGTTCAGTTTCCCACGGATGCGCTGACCGGTTATGCCGTAGGAGATGCTGGCGTCATCCTGAAGACCACGGACAGCGGAGCCATCTGGGCTAACCTAGGTGTGCTTACGACCGTTAAATTGGATCTCGTCTGCTTTCCCGTGGACGATCAGACCGGATACATCTCAGGGAGATCGGGGACCATCCTGAAAACCACAGACGGCGGAGGGAAATGGATCCCCCAATCCTCGGGAACGAACGACAGCCTTATTGTGATTAATTTTCCTTCGGATATTCTGACCGGATACGTTGTCGGCGGGACGGGGACCATCCTGAAAACCACGAATGGCGGGGCGAACTGGTTGCGCTTGAATTCAGGCACGACCCAATGCCTGCGTGGCCTCGATTTCGTAGATCCGCAAACCGGGTATGCCGTCGGAGATAATGGCACCCTCCTGAAAACAACGGATGGAGGAGCCAACTGGACTCAACAGAATCCTGGTTTCAGCGACATCATTTTCAATGTTCAATTCCCGGTGGATGCCCAGACGGGATATTGTTCATGCCGGAGCGGCACCATCCTGAGGACAACAGATGGCGGAGACAATTGGACGAGCCAGAAGTTTGGAGGCATGGTCCTTATCGGCATCTCGTTTCCGGAAAATGCCCAGACGGGTTATATAGTGGGTGGAGCCGGCTATGTATTCAAGACCACGGATATGGGGGTATCCTGGGCGAGCAGTCAGGTGAACCCCTCCACACGCAATAACAGTGTCTGCTTTCCGGTGAACGAGCAGACCGGATATATCGTTGGAGAAAATGGAACTATCTGGAAGACCATGAACGGGGGTGCTTCCTGGGTCAGTCAAAGTTCCGGCAGATCCCGGCTATTGACCTGCGTCTGTTTTCCCGTAGACGACCAGACCGGATATGCTACGGGAGAGAACGGCATCATCCTGAAGTGCACGGACGGGGGAGCAAGCTGGGTGGAAGAGGATAGGGGCCAGGGGAACGAGGAATTAAGGATGCAAAGGATCATAGCCATGCCCAATCCCTTCATTTCTTTCGCCCGAATCCCCGGGCACGAAGCCGAACACTTTGCCCTTTATGACATCTCTGGCCGGAGGGTCGGGACCTACAAGGGGGAGCAAGTCGGGATGGATTTGTGGCCCGGGGTCTATTTCATCCGGGCGCTCGAGAGGAAAGCAAGTCTTGTAAGAATTGTGAAAATCAGGTAGAAAAGGGAAAACTACAAGGGGCGCACAAATCGTGCGCCTCTGCTTTTACGTAGGAATCCCTACCGGAACGTCGCTCCTACGATTCGGAAATCGCCTCCAGCACTCCCTTCGCCTCCTCGGCCTCCTGCCCGGAGACGAGCTTCACCCGCACTCCGCTCTCCTTGGCCGTGGACACGAACTCGATCGGATGCTTGACCTTCTCAACGATAAGCTTCGTCTGCTCCTTGGTAAGGCCGCCCCGGAACGCGAGGTGAAGGGTATTCCCCCTCAGACTGATCTTCTCAATGCCTGCCGCCTGGCCCAACATCCTGAGTTCCACGATAGCCAAAAGGGCGAGCCCAGGCTCAGGGGTCGGGCCGAAGCGGTCATTGAGCTCCCCACGAAGCTCTTCCAGATCCGTTAGCTTCCGCATCGCAGCCAGCCTGCGGTAAAGCGACACCCGCTCCTCAGAATCCGGCACGTAGTCCTCCCCGAGGTACGCATCCCAGTCCACCTGGACTACCGGCTCCAAGGCCTCGGGCGGGGGAGGAAGGCCCTTAAGCTCACGAACTCCCTCCTCAAGAAGCTTGCAGTACAGGTCGAAGCCCACAGCCAGCATGTGCCCGTGCTGCTGGGCCCCGAGAAGATTCCCGGCCCCGCGGATCTCCAGGTCCCTCAAGGCCAAGCGGAACCCGCTTCCCAACTCCGAAAGCTCCTCGATCACGGCCAGCCTCTTTCTCGCCTCGGTCGTCACCTTCCCGGAAGCCGGGATCAAGAGATAACAGTAGGCCCGGCGCGAAGAGCGCCCCACCCTCCCGCGCAGCTGGTAGAGCTGGGCCAGGCCGAACTTGTCCGCCCGGTTCACGATCATCGTGTTCACGTTGGGCATGTCCAGGCCGGATTCGATGATCGTGGTCGCCAGGAGCACGTCGTGTTTCCGGTTCACGAAGTCCAGCATGGTCCGCTCCAGCTTGCGCTCCTCCATCTGGCCGTGGGCCACCGCGATCCGGACCCCGGACAGGATCCGGGCCAGGTAGGCCCGCATGGCTTCGATGGACTCCACCCGGTTGTGCAGGAAGAAGACCTGCCCTCCCCTGTCCACTTCCTTGAGGACCGCCTCCACAATCAGGCGCTCGTCCCAGGGCGAGACCCGGGTGACCACCGAGAGCCGGTCCCGGGGGGGGTCCTCGATGATCGAGAGGTCGCGGGCCCCGGCCAGGGAGAAGTGCAGGGTCCTAGGGATGGGCGTCGCGGTCATGGTCAGCACATCTACAGGCGTCCGTGCCGACCATCTCCCCTCCGGCATCCGGATGCCCTTCAGGCGTTCCTTGTGCAGGACCCCGAAGCGCTGTTCCTCGTCCACGACGAGGAGCCCCAAGTTCATAAACCGGATGTCCTTCTGGAGCAGGCGATGGGTCCCGATCACGATCTCCACCCGCCCCTGCTCCAAGGCCTGGACCACCTGCTTCTGCTCCTTTTTGTCCCGGAAACGGGAGAGCATCTCCACCCGAAGCGGGAACTCCCTGAGTCTGTCCTGGAACGTACGGAAGTGCTGCTCGGCCAGGACCGTGGTCGGAACAAGGATCGCCACCTGCTTGCCGTCCATCACGGCCTTGAACGCGGCCCGGATTGCGACCTCGGTCTTGCCGAACCCCACATCCCCGCACAGAAGACGATCCATGGGCCGGTCGCTTTCCATGTCGGCCTTGATTGCGGCCGTGCTCTCCAGCTGGTCCTCGGTCTCCTCATAGGGAAAGGAGGCCTCCAGGGCCTTCTGCCAGGGCGCATCCGGGGAATACTTGAAGCCCTGCACGGCCTGGCGCGAGGCGTAAAGTTCGAGAAGCTTCTTGGCCATGGACTGGACCGCCTTCCGGGCCCGGGCCTTGACCTGCTCCCAGGTCGCGGTGCCCAGCTTGGACAGGGACGGGACATAGCCCTCCTTGGCCACGTAGCCCTCCACCTGCTTCATCTCCTCCAAGGGGACGTAAAGCTTGTCTCCGTCGCGGTAGGCGAGCTGGAGGCAGTCCCGCTCCTTTCCGTCCACCGAGAGGCGGGCCAGGCCCTGGTAGCGGCCGATCCCGAACCGGAAGTGGACCACGTAGTCCCCGGGGGTTAGCGAGAGGTAATCCCGAATCGGGGTTCCCCTGGCGAATCGGCGGTACTTCCTGCGGTACCTCTCCCGGCTGAAGATCTCGTGGTCCGTGAAGGCCGCAAGCTTGACTTGGGGGAACACGAATCCCTGGGAGAGGACCCCGACTAAAAGGGAAACAGGAGATAAGGGATGAGGACGGTTCGCAGGGTCTTCTTTACTATCCCCCGCGGAGAGGATATCCGCCAGCCTTTCCCGCTGACCCTGATTGTCGCAAAGGATGAAAGAGCGATAGCCTTCCTGGGACAGGGCCGAAAGCTCCCTGCGCAGAAGATCCAGCTTACCTCCCAGCTGTTCCTGGCGACGGGAGCCGAACGTAAGAACCGCAGGGGGGAGGGTGTCGGGAGTAGGGTGTCGGGGTTCCGTATTGCCCAAATGAGTAAGACGGACAACCGGTTTTGTTCCGAACTCGGGAACGACGTCCCCCTCCCCTCCCTGGCGCTCATCCACGAAGAGGATGGTCTCCTCCGAGAGGTGGTTCAGGAGGGTTTCCTCGGAAGGGGTCTCCCAGCGAGGAAGGAGCGTGACTTCGTCCAGAGAAGCCACCGACCTCTGGGTGATGGGGTCAAACTCCCGCAGGGAGACGACCTCGTCGCCCGAAAACTCGATTCTGACCGGGTTCTCCCTTCCGTGCGGGAACACGTCCACAATCCCTCCCCGGACGCCCACCTGGCCGAAATCGCTTACCAGCGGCACCCGCTCGTAACCGGAGTCCACCAGACGCTCCACGAGCTCCTGAAGATCCACCGAATCCCCGGCCCGCAGGGATAGGACGCTCTGCTTCAGGGTTGCCCTGTTGGAAGTAGGCTCTCTAGCGGCCCTGGCCGTGGACACCACCACGACCCCGGTTGATGCGAGCCCGGCCAAGGCCGCGAGGCGCTCCCCGGAAACCTCATCCGAGGACCACTTCTTTCCCTCCTCGGCATTGCTCTCCGGGAACCAGAAAACAGAGCCTTCGGGGAGCAGCTTCTCCATGTCCTCCTTGGCCTTTTGCCCTCCCTCTTCATCGGGCACAACCACGAGGATAGACTTGTGGGGAAAGGCCTCTTTAGCGATCGCAACCAGAAGCTGGGCCAGGGAACCGGCCACCCCGGTAAGGCGGGTTTCCTTCTCTCCCGAACTGAGCCGGGAGAGAAGGCTGGCGACGGCCTCGGCCTCACGAATAAGCGTCAACAGCTCTTTCACGCTATTTCCAAAACCTTCATTTTAAATTGAGCATTGATCATTAAACAGTATGCATCTGGAAATTCTAAACAGCCCTGTTCTTTTCACCAACGCCGAAATCCCTCTTCCCCAAAAACGGGGGGAGGGTCCGGCGTCGGCTTCAAGGACGAGATCGTTACCCTATAGCCTCGGGACTAATCCTGCGCCGCTTGCGGCCTTGGTTCACCAAAAGAAAGGACAGTCCTTCCATCTCCACGGCCATGTTTACATATCTCAGGTGAATCCCGGCAGGGACCGCGACCCGGCGCATGGGAAAAGATAGGATCGCCTTGACCCCGGCCGCGACCAACTGGTCCACGGTGGCCTGGGCCGCCTCCCCGGGCACGGCCACGATGCCGATCCCGATGTCCTTTTGCTGGACGATCTCCCGCATCCGCTCCGGGGCGTAGATCTCGATTCCGTTCAAACGTCCCCCGATCTTGGCCGGGTCGTTGTCGAACACGGCCACGATGTTGAACCCCTGCTTACGGAACTCCTTGTAGTGGAACAGGGCCGCGCCCACCTTGCCCAGGCCCACCAGGGCCACGTTCCAAGTCCGGCAGATGCCCAAGATGCCGGCGATCGCCTCCTTCAGGTCCTTCACGGCGTAACCCTGTCCCCTCCGACCGAACTTCCCGAACAGGGAGAAATCCTTGCGCACCTGGGCCGGGGTGACCCCGTTGCGAGCGGCCAGCTCCTTGGACGAAGCGACTGGGAGGTCCTCCTCCTCCATCTCGGTGAGCCGCCGGTAATATCCCGAGAGCCGGCGGATCGTGGAGTCCGAAACCGCCTTCCTCGCCCCTCCTTCTTTTTTGGGAATCTGTTTATGCGTTTTCATGACGGGTTGCCTATTCCCCTCCCTATCGCGCGCTAAGGTTGTTTCCTCGAACTCCTAACCGGTTCTCAAGATCCCCGCGATCACCCCGCCGAGGATGATGTTCGTGATGAGCCCCTGGATCCACCAGGTGAGGACCAGGGGGTCGGGCATGTTGATCGTGAGGTAGGTAGAGATCATCCCCGGGGTCGTGCCCACGAAGAAGAGGAGGAGCCCGTACACGACGCCGCTGGCGAGCCGCTTGGGGGGCAGGGCCGTCTTCACTAGCTCGAAGCCCATCGCGTACAGGATCCCGGTGAGTAGGTTCCAGAGGAAAAGGTGGATGAGCCAACCCGGCATGGGCATCGTCTTCCATAAACCTGGTACGGTCTGGATGTAGAAATCTTTGGTCGCAAAATACCCCAGGTTCCCCAGGGCAAACAGAACCACCCCGGCCAGCAGGCCGGTCAATCCCACTTTCAAGTTCTTCATGGATGCCTCCTATCCTCCTGTTTTAACAATCAATCAACACATCACTCGCTTCAAGAGTTATCGCTTTTCCCCCAGATCCAATTCGACCTCCGCTGTCTGCTTCGGGGCTACCATGAACTCCTTCAACACTACATCCGGGTTCCCCAGGCTGTCCCGCTTCCCGGCGACCGCAAGATAACGTCCCTGGCCCAGGGTGCAGGCGAAGGTCCCGGCGGAATCGGTCTTCAGCTCCTCATCCGGGAACAGGGCCGCGAGTTCGTCCAAGGGCTTGAAGGCCCCGCCCGTGATCACGCTGATGGAGAAGTCCTTGAACCCAGCAAGAGGCTTCCCCTTCTCCTTCAGAACGAGCCTAGCCTGGCCTACCGGGGTGTATCTCTCGGTCACCAAAACCGGCCCGAATCCCGAAGAAGTTGAGACTACGGGAATGAAGTCACACCCAGGTCCCTTCCCGAACCGCTTAGGGTCAAACGGATAAAGCGGGACCCAGACCTCGGAGGAGCAAACCTCGATCCAGGCATAGAGCGGGTCGTCCCGGTCCCGGGCGCCCAGCGAGGCCATGCGGCAGGCGATGCCCAAGGAGCGCAGGATGGCGGTCGTAAGGACCGCGACCTCGGCCGGAGTTCCTTTGTTTCTCGCAAGCGTCATCAAGGGGGACTGCTCCGGGCCGAAGTAACGGGACCCTACCCGTTTGATATTCTTCGCCACCCAGCGGTTCACGCATCTTGCCGCCTCCAGGGGGCCTTGGCACCCTTTGATGAGCGGCGTGAACTCCTCCCGAAGCGATTTTCTCCAGGCTTCGCAGGGCTCCTCGTCCAGGCGGTAGGTCAGGAGATGCTCCTGGTAAAGGCTCTCCGAGAGGGCTTTGGCAAAAGACTCTTTCCTCGCTCTTTGAGCCTCGCGCACGTGCTCCAAGAGCACCGCGCTCGTCATCTCCAGGCGGTCCAGGTGCGGCATCTCCTTAATGAGATAGGCCACATCTCCCTGCTCGGTCTCGCTAGCCTCCTTCAGGGCACCCCCGAGCTCTTTTCCGTTTCCTCCGGCATCTTTCAGAGCCTCCTCAAGTTTGCCCCGGTCCGTTGCCGGGACCGACGAGAGGTAATCCTGAATGCTGGGCGATACCTGAGCGGTGGCAGGCAGAACGGAAAACAGACAACAGGCGACAAGAAATAGGTAGCTCCTGAGGGCCGGCATTAAAAAGGAGGGAAAAAAGACGAGATCGCTTCGTCTCATTGTTTGGGATATTTGAGCTGGAAGCGCTGTTCGGATAAGAGGGCGCCCTCCAAGGGTGCAAGGGAGAGGGTGTCCTCTTTCATCTTCCCGGCTTTCACCTGGACCACCTTATGGGCAAAGCCTTTTGGGGTCTGGGAGGAAACCACATAGCTCCCCTCTCCGATCTCAAGGGTCATCTCGCCCTGCGCATCGCATTCCCGTTTGGAGATGGCCCGGAGGCCCCCGAAGTTGAACACCGAGACCCAAACCACGGCGTTATCCTGGGGATTGTCCCTGGGCATCACTTTAACCTTCAAGGTTCCGGTCCGGGCATAGCTCGGAGTCACGTTCAAAGTCGCCTCGCCCTCCCCCTTTTTATAAACATCTCTCCCCTTTTCGGAAACACCGAAGGACTCGGCGAAAACCAATCCCGTGCGCTTCACCGGGGCATCGAACCAGGCCACGCAGAGCTTGCTTTGGGGCTCGCAGGCCCCGGTATAACCCCATCGTCCGTCTGACCAGACCTCGACCCAGGCGTGGTTGTTGTCCGTCACGCTCCACCAGGGAGTCCAGGCCATCCGGGCCGGGATGCCCACGCTGCGCAAGGCCGAGATGTACAGGATGGACAATTCCTCGCAACGAGCGTAGCCCCCTTTGAGGGACTCCAGGGGTCCTGCGTCCCTGGCCTGGGTGGGTTTGTACTTCACCCGCTCCGCGCACCAGCGGTTCACCTCGTAGGCCACCTCCTCCATGGTCCGGCAGTCCATGACTACGGGATAGAGTTGCCCGAAGAGTTGTTTCCGCCAAGGCTCCAGGGGCTCCTGGCTCACCCTTGGGGGGAGCACGTAATGAACGAACACGTCTTCCGGGACCTTTCCCGCCCAGGGCAGTTCCTGCCGCGCCGTGTCCGCATAGGCGAGATGCTCCAGGAGCACCTCGGGCTTCGCCTGGACCAGGTCGCAGGCCGGGAGGTTTGCGATCAGGAACTCGGCCCAGGGCTTTTGGGCCGGATTGGCATCTCTCAAGACCTGCTCCAGAGCCGGGCGGTTCGCCCTAGCCTCCTTTAGAGCCCCGTTAACCTCCCTGGGGCGATCACCGAGAAGAGCAAAGGTCTGAGTAGCCAGGACAAATAAGGCGTAAGGAGCGATCCGTAAACCGAAAGGCATTCTGGTTATGCTTGAACCATTTTCGGCTTGGGAGGAATCCGGTCCCGCCGGCCCACGAAGTAGTACACCGCTATCCCGATGAGCCCGGCGAAGATCGAGACCAGGGCCCAAAGGAGCTTCCAGTTCCCTTCGTTCTGCGCCTTTGCGATGTCCACCAGAGCGAAAATCAGCAGGACGTAGTAGAGGCCCATGATCAAGATGATGCCGCAGTAGATAAGACCAATGAAGCCGAAGAACCACCACGGCGGCTCGCTGGAACGGGAAACCGGCACGGGGTTGCCCCAAGCCAGGGTAGTTAACGAGATGAGGAGAAGAGTGGCAACTATTACTAGAGATCGACTTTTCATCGGGCGATGACCTCCTTTGGCTTGGGCGGGATCCTCTCGTGCCGGCCGACGAAGAAGTAGACCGCAAGGCCGATGGCTTGGCCGAAGATCGAGACGAGGGCCCAGAGGAGCTTCCAGTTCCCCTCGTTCTGCGCCCGGGCGATGTCTACCAAGGCCCAGATCAGAAAGAAATAAAACGCCGCAATGAACAGGAAGATCGCACCGTAGAAGCAGAAGACGAACCCAAAGATGAAGATGAAGAGCCACCAGGGTGGCTCGTCCCCGGTGTTTTTCACCGGACCAGGATTGGCCAGGGCCGCTGAAGTTATGGCCAAGACGAGAAGAAGCATGATGAGGATGAAAATAGGTTGTTTCACGGCCACACCTCCCTTATTTTCGTATCTTTTTTACCTAACCTTCCCTAAACTCGGCACCGTGATACTCGCCTGAGGCAGGTAGGCCAGGATGGCCTCAGGGCCCTTCTTCCGGTACGCCTCCTGGAGCGCTACCTCAAGACAAGGGAATGGGTTGACGTATAGCCCTTCCATAACCATTGGCGCGATGTCCGTCACGGCCCAGATCTCGGCTTTCTCTCCCATGTCCAGGTGATGCTTCGCCGTGTGGTACCCGAGGGCATATTCGTTTTCGATCCTCTGTCTTATCTCGTCCGGATCCAGGCTGGAACGAAGGAGGCGAATGAAATCAGGATTCCCGAGGCCCATCTCGCACTTCGCCACCAAGATGACAATGCCTCCCGGCTTCACGGCCCGGAACCCGTTGTCATAAGCCTTCCGGGCCTGGAAGAAGTCCGAGTCCATGGGCGGGGCCGCGACCGCAATCGCGATGTCCGCCCTCTCCGGAAGCGTGCAGGCATAGACCTCATCCGCCACTGAGATGGCCTTTTCAAAAGACTCCTTCAGAGTGCCCACTTGTACGGTCACCGTCCTGTCATCGGCACCCTGAACGGTCATCACCCCGAAGCTCGGGATAGGGAGCAGGTCCAAGGCCTCATCCATATCCTCATGAACCGGGTTGCCCGCGAGCTTCAGGCTGTCGGACTCTCCACGGAGAACCAGCTTATGGTTCGTTAGAATGCTCTGCTCACCGGAGATTGCGGGCAGAAGCGATTTCCGTCCCCCGGTGTAGCCCGCGAACCAGTGGGGCTCGACCGAACTGATGGCCAGGACCGCCTCAGCTTCCAGGGCCCGCTTGTTGAGGATGACCGGAGTGCCCTTCGTGGTCGTCCCGACCTTGGCCAGGAGCCTTTCGTCCCGCCAGTCGTGCACGAAGGTGACCGGACGGAACTCCTCGTAAAGTCCGCCCAAGATCCTCTGATATTCTTTCTCCACCGGCTTGCGGTGCGCCCCGGTGCCGACCAGGATTTTCACATCCTTGGAGGCCAGCGCAGTCCTGAAACTTTCCAGGATCTCGGCCGTGGGCGTGGGCCTTGTGGCGTCATTCACGATGAGCGTCACCCGTTGGAAAGGCCTCAGGAGGCTCTCAACGTCCGCCTTCCTGAGCTCCTCTGCCACGGAGCCGGTCCCTTTTCCTCTCTTCGGCTCCAAAACCATGACCCTGTGAGAGGAGGGGATCTTGGTCTTTACTCGGCTATCCCCGTAAGGAACTTCAATCGTCATGAATTCAAAGCGGTGTTAATAAACGAAAAACAGGCTGACATTTGCGCCTGGTTATGAAGGGATTCACTATTATATCACCGAGGCCTTTTTTTGTCAAGAAGTCCTGCCCCCTAACCCACTCATTTCATAATAAGTAACAAGGAACAAGCGCATGATTGTTACAGGCGTATAAGAAAATGAGCGAAAGACATCAAACATGGACAAAGGACATCTCACTTTATTTTCCAAGAAAAGATGTGCTATAATTTTAATTGAAATCGTTGGTCTATGTCGCTCGCTGATCGATGAAGGAGAAACGATGAATTCGCTCGTCCTGGTCATCACCGGCCTGTGCCTGTTTGCCCTGGCCTATCGCTACTATGGGGCCTTCCTCTCGGCCAAGGTCCTGGTCCTGAACGACGCCCGGCCCACGCCGGCCCACACGCTCAGGGACGGGGTGGACTACCATCCCACCAATCGCTGGGTGCTCTTCGGACACCACTTCGCGGCCATCGCCGGTGCCGGCCCTCTGATCGGCCCGGTCCTGGCCGCACAGTACGGGTTCCTGCCGGGCGCCCTCTGGATCCTGATCGGCGCGGTCCTAGCCGGGGCCGTGCACGATTTCGTGATCCTGTTCGCCTCCATCCGGCAGGACGGGAAATCCCTGGCCGAGATCGCGCGGGCCAAGATCGGGCCCGTAGCCGGAGTCGCCACCTCGCTGGCCATCCTGTTCATCATCATCGTGGCCCTGGCCGGACTGGCCATCGCGGTGGTCAACGCCCTGGCCGCCAACCCCAAGGTCCCCGGGGACATCGGGAGCCCGTGGGGGACCTTCGCCATATTGGTCAGCATCCCGGCCGCGCTCCTGGTGGGAGCTTACATGTACCGGATCCGGCTGGGCAAGATCGGGGAAGCCTCGGCGATCGGGGTGGCCATCGTGGTCCTGGGCGTGATCCTCGGGCATCCCTTCCAGTCCTCTTCCTGGGGCCACCTGCTTTCGCTCCAGCCCCAGACCCTGAAGATCGCGCTCCCGGCCTACGGGTTCATCGCCTCGGTCCTGCCGGTGTGGATGCTCCTCTGCCCGCGGGACTACCTCAGCTCCTACATGAAAATCGGCGTGGTAGTGCTCCTGGCCCTGGGCATCTTCATCGTCCACCCCCCCCTGCATATGCCCGCGCTCACCCCCTACCTGCACGGCGGTCCCGTGCTGCCCGGGGCGGTCTGGCCGTTCGTGTGCATCACGATCATGTGCGGGGCGATCTCCGGGTTCCATTCCCTGGTGGGTTCGGGCACCACGCCCAAGATGCTCGACAAGGAGTCCGACGCCCTTCCCATCGGGTACGGCGCGATGCTGGTCGAGGGATTCGTGAGCCTGATGGCCCTGGTCGCGGCCTGCTCCCTTCTGCCCAACGACTATTTCGCGATCAACGCCAACCCGGCGAAGTTCCCCCTCTTCGCTCAAGCGGCCCTGCACCCGGGCGGAGGGGAGCTCGCAGCCCTGACCCAGGCGGTCGGGGAGACGAACCTGGTCGGAAGGACCGGGGGGGCGGTCACCCTGGCGGTGGGCATGGCCAAGGTCTTCGGCGGGATCCCGGGGATGCACGGGCTGATGTCCTACTGGTATCACTTCGCGATCATGTTCGAGGCCCTGTTCATCCTCACCACCGTGGACACCGGGACCCGGGTGGCACGGTTCATCCTGCAGGAGCCGGTCGCTGCGATCCTCAGCCGGGTGCGAAAACGCAAGCCGACGGGCAAGTGGGCGCTCAACATCGGATGCAGCGCGGCCGTGTCCCTGGCCTGGGGCTACCTTTTGTACAACAACGACATCGCCACGATCTGGCCGATGTTCGGCATCGCCAACCAGCTCCTGGCCGCGATCGCCCTGGCCGTGGGCACGACCCTCATCCTCACAGTGTCCAAGCGAAGGGTTTACGCGCTCACCACGTTCCTGCCGTTCCTGTTCGTCCTGGTCACGACCATGGCCGGAGGGATCGAGAGCCTGCCCGGGTTCCTCAAACCCAGCCCCGGCGATCCCCATTATAAAGGGATCCTGAATGGCGGCCTGACCCTGACCATGCTCTTCCTCACAATCATCATCACCGTGGAAGCCGTCCGGCGCTGGATCGTCCTCCTGGCCAAGACCAAATCGGCTACGGCGTAGGTTCGGGGATTGGAAGGGCATTGCACCTCCGCTGAACGCCCATTGCACGAGGTAATCCCTCCCTGAACCCTTCCTGATTCCTCTCTGTTACCTCCCTCAGCTTCCGAAGGGGTTCTGCTCTCTTCTCCCGAAGGGAGAAAAGGATTTTCCCACCAAGCCTTTGCCCCTGAGGCACGACTCGCCCAATAGAACTCCTTATTCACTTAAACCGATATATTTATTGAGGTTATTAAACCTTCGGATATCTTGAACAGTCTAAATAAGATGGAGACCCGATGACGGTTTTACTCTGTTGGGTCAATCGCTAACTCCTTCTTAAAAAAGGGTTATCGGGATGATTGGATGTAAAGAAATGATAGGAAAGCCAAACTATTTATTCCTGTCGCTCTTTCTGGCCGCCGCATAGAACTGACCCCCGCACTCCGGAACCCTCAATGACCGCCGACCAAGACCGCACAGCTCAGGATTTGGAGCTTGTACGCCGTACGGCAAGCGGCGACGAGAAGGCCTTTGAGGAACTGGTCGGGTTGTACCAGCATTCTGTCCTGAACACAATCCATCGCTATGCCGGGGACTACGGCATGGCGGACGACATCGCCCAAGAGGTTTTCCTGATCGTCTGGAACAAAGCCGGGAGCTTCAAGGGCCGGTCGAAGTTCTCGACCTGGCTGTACCGAATCGTCGTCAACCAATGCCTGCAGTCCCGGAGGAAAACGAGACATTCTGTGGAATCCCTCGACGCCGTTGCGGATGAGCGAGGGACGCCGGAGTCTCTCCAGGTCGCCGATGACCCGGACCGCCGCGAAAGGACTGAAGCGGTCAGGATGGCGATGACGGGGTTGCCGGAGAGACAGCGTATCGCGCTGGTTCTGTCGCACTACGAAGGCCGTCCCTACAAGGAAATCGCTGAGATCATGGACACCTCACTTTCCGCGGTTGAATCGCTGATATTCCATGCCAAAGAGAATCTCAGGAGGAAGCTCGTTGACCAAGGCATTTATTCCTCCTCTTGAACGCAAGTTTCCGCGCAGGATCGGCATCTAATAAGGTAAATACGCCATGAAATGCACCCAAGTTAAAAGAAGGCTGTCCGCCTTTCTCGATAGGGAAATGTCGAGTGAGGACAAGGCGTTGATTTCCAGGCACTTGGATACGTGTCCGGGCTGCCGGCAGGAACTGGAACGACTGACCCGCCTGTCGGGCGACCTTGCCTTGATAGAGGATGTGGAAGTTCAGCCGTATTTCATGACCCGGCTAGTGCGGAGAATCACTGACCGGGAGGCGAAACACGCCGCCCCTTGGTGGTTTCCGGAATGGATTCGGCGTGCCGCGATTCCGGCCGCGGCCGCGGCGGTTCTGATTCTGACGGCTCTGACCGGAAGCTATCTCGGGAAGACGGTCTACCATTGGAAGACCGGGGGCGAGTCCGGGGCAATCATGAGGGTCGCGAGCCATGCGGGCTCGATTCTGTTCGACGATTCCCTGGAAGGCGCGTCGGGCCAATCCACCAATCAGTTGTTTATCGGAGGCATCAATGAGTAACAGACCGATCGTCATCGCTCTCATTGTATCGGCCGCGATTAACCTGGTAGCGATTTTCACCTTTGGCTTCTACTGGAGTGAGGCGCTCCGCCATCGCAACAGCCCTCCTTCCATGTCGTCGCCGCCCGCAGCGGGCGACCGCAAGGCGCAGCTTGACCGTTTGAGGGAAAAGTTCAAGCTCTCAGACCAGCAGATGGATACGATACGGGTCCTTGACGAGGTCATGCGGGCGACGATGCGCCCCCTTCAGGATACCCTTTCGGCGAAGCAGGAGGAGCTCCTGTCGCTGCTCAAGGGACCCAGTTTCGACCAGGCTCAAGTGGATCGGCTGTCGCAGGAAGTCATTTCTCTGCGGGCGAGCCTCGAGACCCGTTCGCTTGGGATCCTGTTGCGCATGAGGAACGTCTTGACTTCGGAGCAACGTATCGAACTGGGCGAGCTGTTCGTGGCCTTTCGCCAACCCGGCAGGCCCCCGCCCTCAAAAGACGCACTCAGTCCTGCCCAGGGCCCACCAAAGGGGGAATCGCCACCACAAGAACCGCCGCCAGGTGAACCCGGACGCAGGCCCCCGCCCCCGAGAGGCGGACTCAATCCCGACCAGAGCCCACCCACGAGTGGACCCCCACCTCAAGGACCGCCACCGGGTGAGTCCGGACGTTGACCATGTGGTGCTTCTTAAAACCGTTGCTTCCACATAAAACCATCGGCCAGGAAAGACCTACTGCTGGTTTCGCCAGGGCCTAAATCCTAAGGCTGTCAAATCGATGGGCAAGCACAACATCTTGTAAAAGGGGGAGATATGAGAAAAGAGGCATCCGTGACGAAGTCCCCGCTGACAGGAAAAGTCGGGAGGTTGATTTATCCGCTGTTATCCCTCATTCTGGCCTCTGCGCTGCCCTCTCAGGCCACCACCTTTAAGGTAGTGGATACCGCTCAGGACACCTGCTATGATACGACGGGGGTGATCACGGCCCCCCTGCCGGGCCAGCCGTTCTACGGCCAGGATGCCCAGTTCCTCGGCAACCAGCCTTCCTATCAAAACAACGGGGACGGGACCACCTCGGACCTGAACACCGGACTGATGTGGGTCCAGGCCCGGGGTTCGATGACGACTTGGGACTCCGCGGTCGCGGGCGCGTCCCTGTGCCGAGTCGGCGGTTATACCGACTGGCGGATGCCGACCATCAAAGAGCTCTACTCCCTGATCGATTTCAACGGCTATTGCAACACCAGCGCCAGCAACTCCCAGCCGTTCATCGACACGACCTATTTCGGGTTCAAGTACGGGGACACTACGATCGGGCGTCTGATCGATTGCCAGGACTGGTCCGGGACGACCTACGTCGGCTTGACCATGGTCGGCGATACCACGGATTTCGGGGTCAACTTCGCCGACGGCCGGATCAAGGGCTATGGAAAACGCGATCCGAGGACCGGCGGGCAGAAAAGGCTCTACGTCCGCTACGTTCGCGGAAATACGAGCTACGGGACGAACCGCTTCGTGAACAACGGCGACGGCACTGTGAGCGACACGGCGACCGGGCTGATGTGGCAGCGCTCGGATAACGGGGCGGGCCTGAAATGGAAGGACGCCCTGGCCTACGCCGAGACCCTGACCCTGGCCGGTTACACGGACTGGCGCCTGCCCAATCCCAAGGAGCTGGAGGGCATCCTGGACTACACCCACTCGCCCGGCGCCATCAACCCTAACCAGAGGGGACCCGCAATCGATACGACCGTGTTCCGCATCACCGCGATCTCCAATGAAGGGGGTTACGCCGATTACCCGTGGTTCTGGACCAACACGACCCACAAGGACGGACTCATCAGCTCCCCGTATACGGTCGCGGCCTACGTCTGCTTCGGACGCGCCCTGGGCTGGATGCAGATCCCTCCCCACACCTATTATTCGCTCCTGGATGTCCATGGAGCTGGGGCCCAGCGCAGCGATCCCAAGACCGGGAGCGTGAGCAGCTACTATTTAGGTGTCGACTCGCTGGGAAACCCGTGCTACGGCCGGGGACCTCAGGGTGATGTCATCCGAATCACCAACTACGTCCGCTGCGTACGTCTTGGGCTGGTTTTAGGCGTCCAGGGGTCCAATGTCCAGACGCCAGGGAAATATGCCACATTCCACAGCTACCCCAATCCCTTCACTGTCTTCGCCACGGTCCCGGGCCACGAGACCGAAAACTTCAAACTCTACGATATCTCCGGGAGGATGATGGGGACTTACAAGGGCGAGAGGATCGGGGAGGGACTTGCGGCGGGGGTATATTTTCTGAGGCCCGCGTCAGGGAATGCCAAGCCGTTGCGGATTGTGAAGTTAAGGTAATGAATTGTAACGTGCTGAGAAAATCGAAATTTATTGTAACGACAGGAGGCGGTCTTCCACCGCCCCCTGTAACGCATCTCCCCCCGTTTAAAAGACAGAACCTCTATCATTCTTTTTCGCATGAGTTCATACGCTAGTTTCGCCTGAGGTGGAAACAGAGAGAGAAATCGTATGACGACATCAGCACGGGCAGAAAAAAGACTTGCGTTACTGCTGTCCATCGGGTTGGGAACCCTCGCCTTCCTGGGCTGCAGCAAGGCACCCACTTCATCCGCGTCCCCATCGAGCTTCACCCTTTCGAGCGCGGCCTTTCAGAACGGAGGCACGCTTCCCGTCGTGTACACGTGCGACGGGGCCGGTTTCAGCCCGCCCCTGGCGTGGACGGGCGCACCCAAGGGTACGGTCGAGTTCGCGCTCATGATGACCACGATCGCCGTGGACAGCATGAAGAAGTGGAATTGGGTCCTCTACAACATTCCGGGCAACGCGACATCGCTCGCGGAGAACACCGTGGGTGTTGGCACAGCCGGCCTGACCAGCGACGGCCCCGAACTCAGATATTATCCCCCCTGTTCCCAGGGCCCCGGCGCCAAGACCTACACGTTCACGGTCTACGCCCTGTCGGGAACGCCGACCTTTGCCGTGTCTCCGGATTCGGTCAATGGAGCTATTCTCACGGCGGCCATCAGCAAGATGACGCTCGACAGCTGTCGGTTGAGCATAAGCTACACTCGCTGAGGAGATCGACCATGAAAAATGCTTCCGGCTCCGGCGCCCATGCTCCTCCTTCTCTCTTGCAACGACACCACCTTGGGTCCGGTGTGGATGCCGAGGCGGTACGGGCACGCCCGATTCGACCCGGGCGATCGAACTCTTAAATTCATCTTCCAAAGGAGGGTTACCATGGTAGGAAAAAGACGCGCGTTACTGCTGGTCATCGGGCTGGGGACCCTCGCATTCCCAGGCTGCAGCAAGAAGTCTCCGACTTCCCCTTCTACATTGACTCCCACCTACACCATCACCCAGGCCATATCCGATCAGGCTCAGCGCACGACCCTGGCCTTTTCAGGCCTCGGCATGATGACCGGGAACCTGCAAGCCCAGTCCTTCTTCCCCCCGGGCAAGGTGGCCGACTATACCGGCTTCCAGTACCTGCGGGACAACGACCCCGACAACATGGGCCACAATACCAGCTTCCTGACCCGGGTCGCCAACAACGTCATCTACATCCTGAAAGACAGCCAGTTCAACCAATTGAAGGCCCTGGCCACCACCCAGATCGACCAGTTCAATCTCTACGGATACAAACGCTACCCCTTGATGAAAGCTTTCCGCCGCACCCTTGAGGGCGACATCCCTTCCGGCTCCTCGGGCCTGAATCTCAACGCCGTGAAGAAGGCCTCCCGGGAGCTCTACCTCCTGGACGGCCAGATCAGCTTCGACCGCGCCCTGCTCTATGCCAATATCATCAAGTCCCTGGATTTCACCCAGAGGGCCCACCTGGATGCCATGAAGGGCAAGGGCTATAACTCCTGGCCCAACATCACGGACGACCAGATCTCGAACCGGATGGCCGGCCTGCCCCAAGGCACGGCCGTGGCCGTGATGACCTATGCCAGCGACCTGTTCAGCTGGTATGCCGGCTCGGTGGACGCGGATGTGTACTTCTGCCCCGAGCGCCATGGGACCTACTATGGATCCTTCTACATGAAAGATGCTCCCGCCATGGGCCACGAAGGATACATCATCAACGAGCAGCTCACCGCCATCGCGGGGGCCGCCCTGTGCGACCCTTCGAAGGGATACGTCACGCAGGAGCAGGCACAAGCGGTGTCGAGCCTGGTGGACACGCAGCGGGACAATCTCTACGCGGGCAGCTCCAACATCGTCGAAGTGCGGACAGAGATCGCCAAGCAGTTGCGCAGCCTCCTCGTCTCCACGGGTTCGAGCGATGCCGTCAAGACCCAGGTGCTTGCCTTATCGGGCACCTACGGCGACCTGGACGGTGAGAACAACTACCATTATGCCACTGTCTTCGCTCAGGTCTACAACACCCTGGCGGACAGCCAGAAGACCAAGCTCGCGGCCCTTCGGGATTCCATCTTGACCACCTATTCCCTCTGCACCACGTATTACCTCTACTCAAACGTGGTCACGGAAGGAGACGTGGCGCCGTATATCACCAACACCGACTATCTGTTCTTCGAACCTTGAATCAGGAGAAAGACCTGTTCGTTAGCGCGCCCGGTTATAAGGGACGAGGAATAGCAGAAAAGGGCAAGCCATGAGAATTTCGCTTGCCTTGAGCAGCCTGGCAGCCGCCCTGTTGCTCTTCGCGGGAACGTCGGACGCGACCGCCCCCTACGTCGTCGGCGGCACAGGCCAGACGAAATGCTACGATCTTTGGAAAGAGATCCCTGCTCCGAAACCGGGCCTGCCGTTCTACGGGCAGGACGCCCAACATCTGGGCCCGAAGCCTTCTTACAAGCTCAGCGCCGACGGCTTGACGGTTCAAGACAATAACACCGGGCTGACCTGGCAGCGCAGTCCCGATTCCAACGGCGACGGTGCTCTCACCCGGAGCGATAAGCTGACCCTGGCTCAGGCCCAAGAGCTGCCGGCAAAACTCAACGCCGCCCAATTCGGCGGGTTCAGCGACTGGCGGCTCCCAACGATCAAGGAACTCTATTCGCTGATCATTTTCAGCGGGGTGGACCCCAGCGGTCCCGGCGCGGAGGCCGACCGCCTGATCCCATTCATCGACAGGGACTACTTCAAGTTCGCTTACGGGGATCCGGGCCAAGACGAGCGCCTGATTGACTCGCAGTACGCCTCGAGCACCAAGTACGTCGGCAAGTCGTTCCAGGGTTACGCCAAACTTTTCGGCGTCAACTTCGCCGACGGCCGGATCAAGGGCTACGACTTGCTCATGCCGGACGGCAGGGAGAAGACGTTCTTCGTGCAATGCGTCCGCGGAAACCCGGACTACGGCAGGAACGATTTCCACGACAACGGCGACGGCACGATCACCGACCGCGCCACGGGTCTTATGTGGTCCAAGGACGACAGCAAAAAGGGCCTGAACTGGGAGGAGGCGCTGGCCTGGGTCCAGCAGAGGAATGCGGAAAATTATCTCGGCCACAGCGACTGGCGCCTGCCCAACGCCAAGGAGCTGCAGAGCATCGTGGATTATACGCGGGCACCCGACAAAACCGGTTCTCCGGCCATCGATCCACTGTTCACCTGCACCCAGATCACCAATGAAATCGGCCAAGCCGATTATCCGTACTACTGGACTGGAACGACCCACGCGTCACTCATCGCCGGTGGTAACGCCGTTTACGTCGCGTTCGGCCGCGCCGCTGGCTGGCCGACAGGCGTGCCCGGACAGAGCGGCCCGCCTGATTTTGAGCGGCCAAGTTCCGTTTCCATCAGCCATCATTATACGGACGTCCACGGCGCCGGGGCGCAGCGCAGCGATCCGAAGACCGGCGACCCCGCCGCGTTTCCGCACGGCCGCGGCCCGCAGGGAGATGTCATCCGGATACTGAACTTCGTCCGCTGCGTCCGCGGGGAATGAAGACCTCAACCTCTACGACATCTCGGGAAGGATGATTGGGACCTACAAGGGCGAGATGATCGGGGAGGGGTTGGCGGCGGGGATGTATTTCCTGAGGTCGAAGACAAGAAATGCTAAGCCATTACGGATTTTGAAGTTAAGATAGGTCATAATCGTTCTATATTATGAGGGGGCGGACATTTAACCGCCCCCTTTGGCTTGATATACTCCACCCGTTGACAAATCCCATCTAAGAGGCTTATACTTAAGGCTCTTAGCCCACTTCCCGGGAACGGCTTCGGGAATAATAGCCCGGATAGGTTGGTATCATTTCACAGAAGACGACGGCAATTGGCTATCAGCTTTTGGCTTTTAGCCCAAAACGAAAGTAGGACAGCATAACAAGAGGAGGCTTCAAATGAAATCGCGGTATCATCAACCCAAGACGCTCTGGTTCCTTCTGCCCCTGGCCATCCTGGCCGTGGGGCTGGGAGTTCTCACCGAGCAAAATCGGTCAGACAAAGCCCTGGGCTTCTCCTGGCCGATTCGCTTTTCCAAGACCCTTTCCGTGAACGACAACAAGGTCTCCCTCCAGAGCCTGGGCAAGGTCATCCGGGTGAGCCTGCCCATCTCAGGGAGCGGAGGCGGCCAGGCCAAGATCAGCGTCAGCCTCTTAGAACCCTCGGATAACGCCCAAGCCAAAGGGTCCAGCTCGTTCCAGTGGTCCGGGGGATCCACCAACGCGACCATCGACCTGCCGATCAGCTTAGATAAGGTGGACGCGGCCACAGCACGCATCGGGTACGAGGTCGCGTTCGCCGGAGAGAAAGTCTCCGGGATCGTGGCCGTTTCCAAGCTCCTCGGCAAGCTCGAGCTCTCGGTCCTGGGCCAGACCGAATACCTGGCCGGGAGCAAGGGAGGTCTCCGGGTCATCGCCTGGGACCGCAGCACCGGGTCCGGGGTGAAGAACGCCACGGTGCGCATCGCCCTTGAGGACGGCACCCTGCTTTATGCGGGAAAGACCAATGAGCTGGGCACGTCCGAAACCTCCTTCAAGGTCCCGGAGGACAAGGAGGGCAGCCAGAAGGTCACGATCACAGTCACCAGCGCGGTCGGCGAGCAGAAGGTGGAGCAGAGCATCACCATCAAGAAGACCCATAAGATATTGGTCACAACCGACAAACCCCTGTACCAGCCCGGGCAGACGATGCACATCCGGGCCCTGGCCCTGAAACAGGCCGACAGGAAGCCCCTGGCCAAGAGCGACCTCGTGATCGAGGTCGAGGACGGCAAGGGTAACAAGGTTTACAAGAAGGCTTACAAGACCAACGACTTCGGGATCGTGGGCTGTGACTTCACGGTCGCGGACGAGGTCAACATGGGCCGCTACGTGATCCGGGCCCTGGTCGGCCAAGAATCCCAGGAGAAGACGGTCACGGTCCAGCGCTACGTCCTGCCCAAGTTCAAGCTCGCTTTCACCACGGACAAGCAGTACTACATGCCCGGGGAGAAGGTAAAGGGCGAGGTTCAGGCGGACTACTTCTTCGGCAAGCCCGTGGCCAACAGCGAGGTGGAGGTCATCTGCTCCACGTTCGACGCGGGGTTCCATGCCTTCCAGACCATCCATGCTCGGACCGATGCCAAAGGCCACGCTGAGTTCGAGGCCGAGCTGCCCAAGTTCTTCGCCGGCCTGCCGTTGGAGCAGGGGAACGCTTTTGTGAAGTTCGAGATCGCGGTCACAGATAAAGCGGATCACCAGGAGCGCAAGGAAGAAAACCGCACCGTGGCCAAGGACCCGGTCATCGTGAAGATCGTGCCCGAGGGTCAAGGCCAGAAGGTGGGCTTGGAGAACATCGTGAACGTGGTCGTCACCTATCCAGACGGAAGCCCGGCGGAGTGCGTGGTGGTCCTCCAGGACTCACACAGCAATTCCACTTTCACCGAGCGAACCGACAAGTTCGGCATCGCAAGGTTCAAAGTCACGGGCAAGAAGGAGTATGTCACGCTCACGGCCAAGGCCACGGACAGCAAGGGCAACTCCGGCACGGCCACGACCAGCCTGTCCCCGGAGCAGGGCGAGAACTTCATTGCGCTCCGTCCCGCGCTTTCGCTGTATAAAGTCGGCGAGACGGCTCACCTCGGGGTCGTGGCGACCAAGCGGACCGGGACCGTGTATCTGGACGTGATCAAAGACAATCAGACCATCCTGACCAAGGCCGTGGACCTGAAGCAGGGCCAGGCGACCTTGGACCTGGACCTCGGACCCGAGCTCACCGGTGCGTTGTGGCTCCACGCCTATCTCGTGACCCAGGGCGCGGATATCTGCAGGGACACCAAGGTCATCTATGTAAACCCGGCGAACGATTTGAACGTCGCGGTCATGCCCACCAAGGAGACCTATCTTCCGGCCGAGGACGCCGAGATCGCCTTCCAGGTCAAGGACCAGACTGGGCACCCGGTGTACGCGGCCCTGGGCATCCAGGTCGTGGACGAGGCCGTGTTCGCCCTGTCCGAGAACCAGCCCGGGATGGAGAAAATTTACTTCAACCTGGAAAAGGAACTGTTGGAGCCCAAGATCGAGATCCACGGCTTTGGCCCCTTAGAGGTCGTGTCCTGGGAGGAGAAGAAGGGGCTGGACGACTCCAAGCAGCACGCCGCCGAGATCCTTTTCAATCAGGCCACCCGGATGGTGGACTATGCCTTGAACGTGGACACCTACGGAGAGGAGCGGAGCAAGATGCTCACCGCCTTCTCCCCCAAGTTTTCGACCTCCTGGAATGCGGTCTCCCAGGCTCTGCAGAGATACCGCCGCCTGACCAAGGGCTTCCCCAAGCCGGAGGAGGGCCTGTCCCCGCTGATGCGCAAGGGCTATCTGAAGTCCAAGGACCTCTTGGACCCTTGGGGCACACCCTATAAAGTGAAGGACCTCTCCGGCGAGTGGAGCTTCACCCTGATGTCGGCCGGACCGGACAAGGATTTCGAAACTGCGGACGACGTCCCGTACCAGGGTTACGGGAGCTGGGGCTGGGATGAGGAAGCGATCGGCGAAGGCCGGGGCGGGTTCAACCGCGACATGAGGAGGATGAAGGATCGGGGCGCCCTGATGGCCGATGCCATGGCCGCGCCTGCAGGCAGAGCCATGATGCCAGAAGAGGCCAAAAGCGAGGTCACCAAGACCGCGTCCACTGGCGAAAAGGAAGGGGGCGGCGAAGAGCCCCGGATAAGGGAGTACTTCCCGGAGACCCTGTTCTCCGAGCCTTCGCTCATCACCGATGCCTCGGGGCGGGCCAAGGTCAAGATCAAGATGGCGGATTCCATCACCAAATGGCGCTTGCTGGCCATGGCCTCTTCTCTGGCCGGCCAGATGGGATCGACCACGGCGGGGATCACCGTGTTCCAGGACTTCTTCGTGGACATCGATTTGCCGGTCTCGCTCACCAAGGGCGACGAGGTCTCGATCCCGGTGGCGATCTACAACTACCTCTCCGGCCCCCAGAAGGTCCGGCTGGAACTCCAGAAGGACACCTGGTTCGAGCTCTCCGACGCCTGGAACAAGGAGAAGGAGATGGGCAAGAACGAGGTCGGGGTCTTGTACTACACCTTTACTGCGAAAGAGATCGGCAAACACAAGCTCACCGTAAGGGCCTACGGCACCAAGATGAGCGACGCCATCTCCCGCGAGATAGAGGTCGTGCCGGACGGCGAGGAGCAGATGGCCTCGTCCTCGGACCGCCTGGAGGGGAAAGTGGTCAAGAACATCACCATCCCCAAGGGCTCGATCGACGGCACCGAGCAGGTCATTGTCAAGGTCTTCCCGGGCATCCTGTCCCAGGTCGTGGGAGGCCTGGAGTCCATGCTGCGCATGCCCTCGGGCTGCTTCGAGCAGACCTCCAGCATGACCTACCCGGACATCCTGATCCTCAATTATCTCAAGTCCACGCGCCAGGCTAAGCCCGAGATCCAGATGCAGGCCGAGCAGTACATCAGCCTGGGCTACCAGCGCCTGGTCTCCTACGAAGTACCCGGAGGGGGCTTCGACTGGTTCGGCAATCCCCCGGCCAACAAGGTTCTCACGGCCTACGGCTTGCTGGAGTTCCACGATATGAGCAAGGTCCACGACGTGGACCCCAACGTCATCTCCCGCACCCAGCAGTGGCTGGCCAACCAGCAGGAGAAGGACGGTTCCTGGACCCCGGACAAGGCCTTCCTGCACGCCGAATCCTGGACCCGGATCCAGAACTCCTCGCTCCTGCCCACGGCCTACATCTCCTGGGCCCTGGTGGAGAGCGGGTACAAGGGCGAGGCCACCAAGCGGGGCATCGACTACATCAAGGCCCACCTCGCCGAGGCCAAGGATCCCTACACATTAGCCCTGGTCGTGAACGCCCTGGTAGCTTATGATAAAGAGGCCGAGAGCACCCGCCAGGCCATTGAGAAGCTTCTGGCCATGTCCGAGCGCGACAAGGACGCAGTCTACTGGAAGTCCGAGATCCCCTCGGTCACCTTCTCCGGCGGGGAGAGCGCGAACCTCGAGACCACGGCCCTGGCGGGGTACGCCCTGGTACGCTCCGGAAGGTACATGGACGTGGCCGGGAAGGTCATCACCTACCTCGTTCGCAACAAGGACAGTTACGGCTCCTGGTACTCCACCCAGGCCACGGTCATGTCCCTCAAGACCTTGGTCGCGGCCCTGGAGAAATCCACCGAGGACGTAAACGCCCAGGTGGCGATCGAGATGAACGGCAAGCTGATCAAGACCCTCACCCTCAACAAGCAGAACAGCGACGTGATGCAGATGGTGGACCTCAAGCCTTTCACCCTGAAGGGTGACAACACCGTGACCCTCGCCCTGACCGGCAAGGGCAGCGCGATGTATGAGATCATGACCCGCTACTATCTGCGCTGGGACGATCCCGTGATCCAGGCGAGAGCTCAGAAGCCGGAGTTCGATTTGAACGTGGACTACGACCGCACCGAGCTCCTGACCAACGAGGTCCTGAACTGCAAGGTCCGCGTCAAGAACACCCTGCCCGCCGTGGCCAACATGGTCATCCTGGACGTGGGCTTGCCCCCGGGCTTCGAAGTGGTCACCGCGGACCTGGATGCCCAGGTCGGGAAAAAGATCCAGAAGTACGGTGTGACCCCGCGGCAGGTCATCCTATACCTGGACAAGCTTGACCCACGGGCTCCGTTCGAGCTCAGCTTCGGAATGCGGGCCAAGTTTCCCCTGCGCGCCAAGACCCGGCTGTCCAAGGCCTACGAGTACTACAACCCCGGGAACGACGGCCAGGCTAACCCCGTGCTAGTCAAGGTGACCCGGTAACATTCTGGAGTCAGGAGGAGGGGCGATTCTCTTGAATCGCCCTTCCTTTTATTTTCATGATATATCATTTTGATAAACTACCGCCCAGAACGCTAATTTTGCGATCATGGTATTAGGTGGAAATTAATAAATTGTCCTGACATCATTTGTAGGTCAAGGAGGGACATTAAGAAACCAAAGAGGCGCCTGGAAACCCGGGCGCCCCTTTGGTTTGAGAGGGATGTAACCTGACATCCTCTCTCTGCGGTTGACATCCCTCAAGCCTTTCTGGTATGATTTCACTTTATACACGATATGAGACCGCGAGAAACTTTTAGCCTGGAATCCCCGTTATACAGAATGGCTTGTGATCGGGCGGGACGCAGAAGATGATGTTCAAGGCCCCGAAGCGGAGCAAGGAATTCGAGGCTCAGTCCCTGGAGCACATGGACGCCCTGTACCGCTCGGCCCTGCGCATGACCCGCAACCCGGCGGACGCCGAGGACCTGGTCCAGGACACCTACGTCAAGGCCTTCCGGTTCCACGACCATTTCCAGCCGGGCACGAACCTTCGGGCCTGGCTGTTCAAGATCCTAACGAACTCGTTCATCAACCGCTACCGCAAGACGGCCAAGGAGCCGGCGATGCTTTCGTTCGAAGAGCCGGCGGTGCACGACGAGGCCGAGGCCCGGTGGTTTGTGGACCGGATGAGCACGGACGAGGGCGTGAACCCGGTGACGGTTCCGGTGGATGAGATGCTCACCCGGACCTCGGAGGTGTTGAAGGAGTTCGTGGGGGATGAGGTAAAGGCGGCCGTAGAGTCTCTGCCCGTGGACTTCCGGATGGTGGTGCTCTTGTCGGACTTGGAAGGTTTCTCGTATCAGGAGATTTCGGAGATCCTCAGCTTGAATTTGGGCACGGTGAAGTCGCGCCTGTTCCGGGGCAGGAAAATCCTCCAGGCCTTGCTCTATCGTTATGCCAAGGAGCGCGGCCTGGTCAAAGGGAGGAGGCCATGAACTGCCAGGAGGCCTTGCAGAACCTTTACGAGTTCATCGACCAGGAGCTGGACAAGGCCACGGTAGCGGAGATTCAAACCCATCTCGAGCACTGCGACGGCTGCCTGGGCAAGTTCGAGGCCGAGCGTCTGTTCAAAGAGATGCTCCGGGCCAAGGCCAGCGGGGAGCGGGTCTCCGAGGAGATGCGGGGTAGAATCCTGGCCCGGATCTCCTCCCAGACGGAAGAGCCCAGGAGCCGGCTTTCCTTCGACTGGCGGATCCTATGGACCCTGCTCCTCGCCGCGGCCCTCATCGCGGGCATCGGTTTCTTGGTGCTTTCGTTAGGCAAGTGAGGTCCGTTTGCATCGGCACTGTTTTTAAAGACACTTCCTCCGGGAGGTTTCTTTTTTGTCTTGCGCAGGGGAGGAGAGATCCGGTAAGATAGTAGGCATCACGAAGGGTTTCGGTTATTTTGAATTCCGGATTTGCCGTTTGAGGAAGGGGGTGAGGGGTTGTACACCAGGGAAGAGCTGGTGAGGCTGACCGAGCTGGCCTCCTGCGCCGGCTGAGCGTCCAAGATGGGTCCCGACGACCTGGCGCAGGTCCTGCGCCATTTGAAGAAATATCACCATCCCAAGCTTCTGGTCGGACTGGACGTCACGGATGACGCTGCGGTCTATGCGCTCTCTCCGCGGCAGGCCCTGGTGGAGACCGTGGATTTCTTCCCGCCGGTGGTGGACGATCCCTACGCCTTCGGGGGCATCGCCGCCGCCAATGCCATGAGCGACGTCTACGCCATGGGCGGGGAGGTCCTCCTGGCCCTGAACGTCGTGACCTTCCCCCAGGCTTTGGACAAGGCCGTCCTGGCGCGCATCCTTCAGGGGGGGGCGGATAAAGTGAACGAGGCCGGGGGCATCGTGGCCGGAGGGCACACCGTAGTGGATTCCGAGCCGAAGTACGGCCTTTGCGTCACCGGGATCGTGGATCCGCGCCGCCTGATGACCAAGGCGGGAGCCAAGCCCGGGGATATCCTCTTCCTGACTAAACCCCTTGGCACTGGCGTCATCACCACGGCCTTGAAGCAGAAGAGAGCTAAGAAAATGTGGATCCGGGGCGCGGTCCAGAGCATGCTAGCCTTAAACCGCAAGGCCTCCAAGCTGGCCGTAAGATACGGGGTCCGGTCCGCGACCGACATCACCGGCTTCGGGCTCCTCGGCCATGCTCACGAGATGGCCGAGGCGGGGCACGTCCGCCTCGTGATCCGCCACGGGTCCCTGCCCCTGCTTCCCGGAGCCAGGGAGTGCGCCGGGATGGGCTGCCTCCCGGGAGGGGCAAAGCGCAACCTCAGCCATCTCCTTCCGGAAGGGAAACCTCCCCATGTGAGCCTGCCGGCGAACCTGCCCCAGGCCACCCTCGACCTCTGCTTCGACCCCGAGACCTCTGGCGGGCTCCTGCTCGCCGTGCCCAAGGCCCGGGCCGAGGCCCTAAAGAGAAGCTTCGCCCGGGCCCATGCCCCGCTCTGGGAGATCGGGTTCGTGGCCAGAGGCCAGGGGCTCCAAGTGACTTAGAAAGGCAGAATCAACTTTATCCCTTGCCATAGGAGGGTTCGGTCATGAAGCGTTTGCCAACGTTTCTCGTCCTGTTCCTTTGCGCCGCGACCAGCCTCTCGGCCCAGGTCGTGATCCCCGCAGATCGCTTCCCCACGGCCCTGGGGGATTCCTTCGTCTCGTTCACCAACCACGACGCCATGACCGTCTCCTATGACACCAGCGCCACCTTCTGGGACTTCTCCACGGGGCCGAAGAGCGACACCTCGGTCACGGCCATCATCCCTCGCTCCCGGACTCCGGACCCGGACAGCTTTCCCCTGGCCCAGCTTTACGACCGCACCTTCCTCCTGCGCGACACCACCTCGGTCTATTTATACGGCGTCAAGTTCGCGGACAGCCTGTTCGGTTACGGGGCCTCGTACTGGGACACGACCCCACCGGGCCAGTACCGCATCTTTCGCTTCCTCCCGGACATGAAGATGTATCCCTTCCCCCTTCAGGCCGGGGCCTCCTGGACCTCCATCGACTCCATCCCTGTCGGGACCTACATGGGGTTCCGGGTGGTGCTGTTCGACACAAGCTACGGCAGGGTACTCAAGGAGGGCACGGTCACCGTGCCCTATGGCGGACCATCCCCCTGCCTCATGATGCGCTCCAGCCGGCGGGGCCTGATCAAGCTTCGGCCCATCAACCTGATCGTGGATACGGTGTATCAGGAGACTGCGGAGTGGCTGGTTCCGGACTGGGGTGCGGCCGTGACGATCTCGAGCGCCGGCAAGGACTCCTCCTGGCCGATCACCAGTGCTGCGGCCGGAGGATTCACCCGTCTGTGGCAGCTCCTCCATGTCGGAGTGGAAGAAAACGCCTCACACCTCACGCCTCACGCCGCACTCGCTTTAGGTCCAGCATTCCCCAACCCCATGCGGGACCACACGGTCATTCCCTTTTCTTACCCCCTATCCCGTACTCCTTCTCCCTCGGCCCTTTCCATCTACGACCCCGTCGGGCGTTTGGTTTGCGTCCTCACGCCTCACGCCTCACGCTTTACCCCTCAGGGTTTTGTGTGGGATGGGCTGGATGAGGGAGGTAAGCCGGTCGGAAGCGGGGTGTACTTCTACCGACTGGAAGCGGGCTCTTTTGTGGCTACCAGAAAGCTGGTGGTGGTCAGGTAAAGGCAAACCATTTGCGAAAGGGGCGTTTCCAAACGCTCCTTTCTTTTTTTCTAAATTGTGCTTGACAAAAACGCCTTTTGGGCTTAAAATGAAAGCTTCGAAAGAGGGAAAGGAGGGGGCAAAGATGAGGCGATTGTGGTGGTTTGGATTGGCCCTAGGTGCTGCCGCCCTTTGGGTTTCGGGCGCTCAGGCCGGGATGTTCGGTCCGTCTCTCCAGGAGCGGCTCAGCAAGGCATCACCGGCCCAGAAGCTTCCTGTGATCATCGCCCTGAAGGAGCAGGCGGACAATACGGCCCTGGAGCGGGCCTGCGCCGGGATGACCAAGGAGGAGCGCTGGGCGTACGTCGTGTCGGAATTGAAGTGGTTGTCCGAGACGACCCAGCGGGATTTGCTTTCCTACCTGGCGAGGGAGGAGGGAGCCGGGAAGGTAAGCAAGGTGAGGAGGTTCTGGATCGTGAACGCGATATTCTGCGAGGCGACGCCCGAGATGATCCGGGCGCTGGCAGCCCGGTCGGAAGTGTGGTTTGCGGACTACGATCGAATCCATACCCCGAACATCCTTAACGCAGACCGTTCCGGTCAGGGCCCCCCTCGGGTAAACACCGTGGACTGGCCCGCGAAGAAGGTCGGCGCGGACTCGGTCTGGACGCTCCTCGGGATCACCGGGAACAACGTGATAGTGGGCCACATCGACACCGGCTGTAATTACAACCACCTTGACCTCGCTACCCACATGTGGAGCTCCTCGGCCTACCCCCACTACGGCTGGAACTTCGAACTTAGTAACGACGATCCCATTGACCAGAACGGACACGGGACATCCCTGACGGGGTACGTGGCCTCGGACGGGACAGCCGGGGATACCTGCGGGATGGCGCCTCGGTCGCGGACCATGGTCTGCCGTGTGGCCGCAACTGCGGACACGATCGCAGAAAACCAGATTTGGGCGGCGATGCAGTTCTGTCTCGCTCCCCCTCTGGACTCCACGAACCACGCTCACCTCATCATAACCTCCCTGGGCTGGGTCTATAGTTGGGGTCCGCGTTTGGCGTTGTGGCGGCAAAGCGTGACCAACGTGGCCGACGCCGGCCTTCCGTTCATTGCCTCGGCCGGGAGCGAGGGGACTGGAAACGAGCCCTATAACCTACGTTGTCCCGGGAGCGTGCCTGGACCGTGGCATCATCCTGCCGAGCAGAACGGCGGCCGGAGCGGAGCCATCACCATAGGATGTACGGATGCGAACGATAATATCGCCAGTTTCAGCTCACAGGGACCTGTCACCTGGGATACTGTGAGCCCTTATAACGATTACACATATCCTCCCGGGCTGTTAAAGCCGGACCTTTGCGCGCCGGGAGTAAACGTAACTTCCTGCGACTACAGTAATAACAGTGGGTACGTCACGAAGTCCGGGACTTCGTGGTCCACGGCCTACATAGCCGGCGTGGCGGCCCTGATGTTGGAAAAGAACCCCGCCCTCCTGCCCTGGCAGGTGGACAGCATCCTGCAGATGACCGTCCGGCCTTTGGGAACCCAGCCCAAGAACAACACTTTTGGCACCGGACGGGTCAGCGCCTACCAGGCGGTTTTGTATACCCCGACCGGGGCAGAGGCCCCTCCTCCGCAAGAAGGCGTGCTGGGGATTTTCTCCTTGGCTCCGGCGCGGCCGAACCCGGCTCGCGGCACGACCGAGATCCGCTACTTGTTGCCCACCTCTGCACTGGTCAAGATTCGGGTGTACAATGTGGCCGGGCAGGTAGTGAGGACCTTGGTGGACAGCAAGAAGGATGCCGGATGCAAGAGCGTCACCTGGGATGGGCGGAACGACGGCGGGTCCTGGGTGGGCCCCGGGGTTTACCTCTACCGCATGGAGGCGGGTTCGTTCACGGCCACCAAGAAGATGGTTGTGATCCGGTAGGCGCTTCGTCTTCAAAGATTAAAGGGGAGAGATCGAACAAATCCAACGGCTTGTGTCGGTTGGAGGCTGTGGTGGCGTTGGGGCGGTGGTCCAGGAGTGATAAAAAGGTGGGCGATTAAGGCTTGTGAAAGCGGGGTTGTCCCTGGTTTGGTTCTGAGTTGATGATGCTCCATAAACGCTTCTACCCTCCCCCTTTCGGGGGAGGGTAGGTTGTTTTAGGGCTGGAGGGCGGAAATAAGAATGGGGAGAGTAAATTCCCCGTCTCCGGCTTGTCCCTAATACCGGAGGACGTGGTTTACGTTCTCAGGGGCCTTGGGCGGGAGGGGCGGCCTGTTGCTCCTGGTCCACCTTCCCGATGTTCTGATATCCCTGCTCCACCCGTCCTGCCACGTCCTTGGCACGGTTGATGTAGCGGTTGGGGTCAACAAACCCGGACCCGAGCGAGCCCTTGAGCGGGCCGAAGGTGCTTGTGTCCGGCTTGATGATCTCGGACAGGATGTCCTGTCGTTTTCCATCCTCCAGGGACTTCTTGAGCAGGGGGTGCTTGGCTAGGTCCGCGGTGGTGAACTCGTGCACGTCCACCAGGGTTTCGGTAAAGGCCCAGCGGGACTTCTTGACCAGGGACACCCCGTGGTTGGTCTTGACCACATGGGTGTTCAGGACGAACAGGAGTACCAGGACGATGACGATGATCAGCATCCACAGTGTTGTCTTGGGAAGCATACGACCTCCTTATTTCAAGAAACGCTGAACGGCTACCCCGCTTCCCACCAATCCCAGGAAGGCGCCGAAGAGAAGGGGCGCAGCATAATAGGAGGGGGGCAGGAAGACCGTGCCCGACACTTTGAGGACCAAGAGGCGATAGCCCAGGAACAGGATGAGCGAGGCCACGAACCCGCCTAAGGCTCCCTGGATCACGCCTTCCAGAAGGAACGGCAGCCGGATGAACCAGCCCGAGGCCCCGACCAAGCGCATGATTTCGATGGCCTCCTTACGTGCGACCACGGTCATCCGGATGGTGTTGAACACGACCAGGCCCGAAGACAGGATGACCACGATAAACAGCCCGATGTCTATGCCCACGAACACCCGGATCATCTTGTACAGCCTCTCGATCCACTCCTGCCCGTACTCCACCTCCTCCACGCCGCTCATGCGCCCGATCTCCAGGGCCAGGGAACGCACCCGATCCGGGTTCCGGGCGGCCGGGGCGACCCTGATCTGGAACGAGGCCGGCAGAGGGTTGGCCTCCATCGCGTCCAGCAGGTCCTGGTTGCCCTTGAGTTCCTCCCGGAAGCGCTGCATCGCCTCTTCCTTGGAGATGTAGTTCACCCGGGCCACGCCGTCCAGGGCCCCGATCTTGACGCCCAGGGAACGCACCTCGGTCACGTCCAACCCCTCCCCGAGGAAGGCTACGACCTCCACCTTCTCCTGAACCTGGGTGATGGCCTTCTGGAGGTTGATGGTCCCCAAGAGAAATACCCCGAACAGGAAGAGGGCGATGGTGATGGTTCCCGTGGCCAGCCACGTTATCATCCGGGTCGACCCGAAGTTGGCGAACGCCTCCCGTGTCGCATAGGAGAGGTTGAGGGCCATCTACCAGTCCTCCTTCGCGATCGCGCTGGGCTGGAGCTTGGCCCGGGCGATCTCCTTTAAGTAACCCCGTTCCAGTCGGAGGATGGGAAAGGGCATTCGGTCCACCAGGGGCAGGTCGTGGGTGGCCATGACCACGGTGGTGCCCCGGGTATTGATGGTGCGCAGAATGTCCATGATCTCGGCCGTCCCCTTGGGGTCGATGTTTCCCGTGGGCTCGTCAGCCAGGAGCACATAGGGCTCGTGCACCAGGGCCCTCGCGATCACGACCTTCTGCCGCTCCCCGCCGGAGAGCTCGTAGGGCATGGCCCCCCTTCGGTGGGCGAGCTTGACCTCGGCCAGGGCATTCAAGACCATGCGCTGGATCTCGGAGCGCCTTGTGCCGGTGACCTCCAGGGCGAAGGCCACGTTGGCGTATACGTCCCGCTCCGCTAGGAGCTTGAAGTCCTGGTACACGACCCCGATCTTTCTGCGGAAATAGGGGATTTCTTTCTTTTTGATGGTGGCTGAGGAATGCCCGGCTACGAGAACCTCCCCCTCGGTGGGTGGCTCCTCCATGTGGACGAGCCTCAGGATGGTGCTCTTGCCCGAGCCGGTGGGTCCGGTCAGGAAGTAGAAGTCTCCCTTCTCCACTTTGAAGGTGATCTCCTTCAGGGCCGGCCAGTCGTCCTGGTAGTATTTCGAGACGCCCTTGAATTCAATCATGCGTCGGCTTATTTCCCCAATATCATTTTAATGCCCACCAGGAACAGCAAACCTCCGAACAGTCGTTTCATCAGGACCGGGGGGATGAGCTGGGCGAAGTAGGAGCCCACGAAGGCCCCCCCGAACATTCCCAGGCAGATGAGCGCGGCCATCCCGATCTTCACGTTTCCGTGCTTCCAGTACTCCCAGGCGGCGAGGAGCCCGACCGGAGGGATCATCACGGCCAGCGAGGTCCCCTGGGCCTGGGTCTGGCTGAGGCCGAAGAAGAGAACCATGGCCGGGATCATCACGATCCCGCCCCCGATCCCGAAGAACCCGGAGAGCACCCCGACCCCCAAGCCGAGCGCCAGAAATAATAGCGGTTGCATTTATGCTCCTTCCATTGTGCTCGTCATCCTGAACTTGTTTCAGGATCTCGCAGTTTTCTCTTCCGCATTCCTCATTCCGAAATCCGCATTTAAAAGATAACTATATCAAACTCTGTCGCTCTTGTCAAGGGTGACCCTCCTGTTCCTTTATGTAGCTTGTCCCATCGGCGTTGCAGATTTCGTTCAAGTAACCACCCTCTAACCCGTTGGTTTCTTTCGCTTTCGTTGGAAAACACACGTTAGCGTTTCGCCAAAGTGGCGATCTCGCGGACGGCCTCAACCGCTTGCCGGATATGCCCCTCGGTGTTGAACGGCCCGATCCCGAACCGGACCGCGCCGCGGATCTTGTCGGTCCCGAGCTGCTCATGAACTAGGGGGGCGCAGTGCAAGCCAGTACGGCAGGCGATGTTATGGTCCACGTCCAGCATCGTCCCGACGTCCCCGGCATCCATGCCTTTCACATTGAAGGGCAGGACGGCGATGTGGTCAGTCAGGTGCTCCTGGCAGTACAGGGTTACCCCAGGGATGGCGGAAAGCCCGTCGCGGAGAAAGCGGAGGAGCTTCATCTCGCGCTCGTGAAGGGCCTCGAGCCCCTGGGCGAGAAGCCATTTCAACCCCGCCTGCAGCCCGGCGATGCCCATTAGGTTGGGGGTCCCGTATTCCAGGCGGAAAGGGTACTCCTCGAGATGGGTCCGCACCGCGGAGCGGACCCCGGTGCCTCCGGCCCGGGTATGGCGGATCGCGATGCCCTCCCGAACGTACAGACCACCGATCCCGGTGGGGCCGAACAGGGACTTGTGCCCGGTGAACGCGACGACGTCCAGGAACTGTGCTTCCATGTCGATCGCAATCTTGCCCGCAGACTGTGAGGCGTCGATTGCAAAGGGGATGCCAGCCTCACGGCAGAGGCGACCGATCTCCCGGATGGGTTGGACGGTCCCGATGACGTTGGAGGCGTGGTTGACAACGACCAGGCGGGTATTCGGCTTAAACTTCTTTTTGATCTCGCCGGGGTCCACGAAACCCCTTCCGTCGAAGGGGACGTAATCCACCTCCACGCCTTCCCGAGAGAGATGGGAGAGCGGCCTGAGCACCGAATTGTGTTCGATCGTGGTGGAGACGGCGTGGTCCCCGGAGCGGAGCATGCCGAAGAGGATGAGGTTCAGAGCATCCGTGGCGTTGTAGGAGAAACAGAGGCGGTTGGGGTCCGTGCCATGGAAGAACGTCGTGAGCATTTTCCGGGTGTTATCGACCACGGCCCCGGCCTCCAGGCAGAGGTCGTAGCCCGACCGTCCGGGATTGACCCCGAATTTCCGGTAAAAAGAATCCATGTAGACGTAGACCTCTTCGGGTTTAGGGAAAGAGGTCGCCCCGTTGTCCAAATAGATGAATTCGCCCATCCCAGTTCCCTTTCTTAAAATGATTCCGAGTTAATAAAACCTATCCTCCCGGACCGTCAGATTCAATCTACATTTCAGGGTTCCACTCGATGTACGGCCGGGGCAGGTCGGCCAGGGCATTGACGATCAGGTCGGCCAGCCCGCCGTACCCGATGCCGTATTTCTCCCGGAGGCCGTAATAGCCGAACGCCTCCCGCATCGCGCCCTTGCAGTTCGAGCAGGCTGCGACCACGTATTTGTTGATCTTGGGGTCGAGGACGTCCTGGAAGACGTCGAGGACCTGTTTCACCTTCATCCGGGCCGAGACCCTGTTCCGCCACTCCGAGAAGTTGAGGGTATCCATGATGGCGAACCCTCCGCCGCCCCCGCAGCAGTAGTTCCAGACCCCGTGGGGAGTCATCTCGCGCAGGGACTGTGCGCAAACCGCATGAATTATCTCCCGCTGTGGACGGACGATGCCCATCAGCCGCACGACGTTGCAGGAATCGTGCAGGGTGACGGGGAAATCGTTGCGCTTGGGATCCAGCCGGAGCACCCCGCTTTTGACGATGTCGCGTAGCAGGGGAAGGCAACTTTCGCGCGGGGCCTCCGTTAGGCTTAAGTCTCCGGGCAAGGCGCGGTCGGCCACCACGCAGAGGGCCTTGTGGGCGTGGCCGCACTCGCCGACGACGATCTTCTTGACCCCCAGCTTCCTGGCGATCTCGACGTGACGGAGGGCCACCCGGCCCAGCTCGAGATCGTCGAACCAGACCCCGTAATTGACCGCGTCGTAACCCAGCATGTCGCTGCTTAAGGTATAGTCCACGCCGGCCGCTTCAAACAGGATGCTGAAGGCCGCGGGGTTCTCCGGCCAGGAGAGAAACTCCCCGGCGTTGTGAATCAGCAGAATCTCCGCGCCTTTCTTATCCACTGGGATTTTGATCTTACGGCCGGTCTTCTCGGCGATGATCTCCTCGATGGATTCGATAGTGTCCCGAAAGCCCGCCGGGGTCATGCCCGTGGAGGACCCGGCTTCGAGGTGCTTGCGGGAGCCCTTTTTGAACAGTTCCGCCGGGGCGATGCCGAGTTCTTGGCTGAAGAGCTTGCGGATCTCTCTCGCCAGCAGGGCGTTGTCGATGCCGACTGGACAGACCATGGCGCACCGACGGCAAAGGTTGCAGCGATACGACATCTCCAGCAACCGCCAGACCGTCTCGAAGTTCAGCTCGATGTCCGCGCCGAGGAAAGGCCCCAGCCACCTGCCGGGGGCTGTAAAATGCCTCTGATAGATTCTCCGCAGGACCTCGGAGCGAAAGGTCGGGCGGTAGATCTCCTGTTTACCGCTGGCCAGATATACGTGGCAGGCTTCCGAGCAGGTCTGGCAGCGCAGGCAATAATCCATGGAGAGCTTGAGGGCTTTGAGGAACGTCCAATTGTTCTGTGGGTCGAACAGCTTTCCAAGCCCGCTCAAGAACGCCTGAACGAACTTCTCCTGTTCTTGAGGCGTCTTGGGCTTGGGTCGGTCAAAGTCCGAATAGCCGTCCAAGGAGAAATTGTAGCTTTCAAGCCAAGCAGGACGAGGACTTCTGGAAGCCGGCTGTTCCTCCAGGGGGTCCAGATTCATCAGATCCTGAGCTTCCAACTTCACAAGAGGCTCGTCACCCGGCCCGGCTACGTCACGAAAACGCGCATTTTTTTTACTCATTTAATGTTGGATTTTCCCCCGGAACTTTCATGCACGTCCTCCAGCCAGGTTTTGCCCTGCGCGATATGCGATCCGGCCCAGCTTACCGGGTAGGAGAGTTGGCTCGCAATCTGCTGATCCCTCTTGGAGCCTTTGACGTTGAACGCATCATCCCAAAGCGTCTCGTGGAACGTAAAGTGCTTCATGATGTAATGAATGAGCTTGGAAAACGGCATATAGATCGCAAATGCCTGAAGCAGGAGAAAGAAGAGGACGACGTTTGCTGAAACAGGGGTCGGTCTGAAGAGAAGCAGGCTGGCGATGTAGGACCGGTGTTGGGAAAAATGCGGATCCCCCAGCCAGGAAACAAGCCCCAAGCCGAAGATTGCAGCCAGAAACGCGAGATTGAAATAGTCTAGGGGTGCGGTGTAAATCGATAGATATCTATGGGTTGCCCGTTTGACCATTAGACCCACCGTGCCGCAGGCTCCCAGGACGAATGCCGCTATTCCGACTGCTGGAATGAGAAAGGCCAAGGGGTGGATGAAAGCCGTTGCGGCTAAGAGTCCTATCCAAAGGATGAGCAAGTAGAGGCCCCAATGCAAGGCCAGGGACAGTGGCCACAGGTGATAGGGATTGTGCTTCCGGACGCGCTTCAGGAGGAATATCTCCGAGCCCATCTCCGCCCACTCGGCAAAGAGAGAGGAAGGCCGGGGTTTCCTGACCCAGTCCACCTCCTCCATATAGGAGCCGCCGTAACGTCGTTTGTCCCCCGTTTCGTGTGGCACGGGGTAGACCTCCCAGCGGAGGTTGATGGGCATGGCTACAAAGTGATGGATTTTATAGACCACCGCAGCGATGAAGAAAATCACCGCGCCCCAACCGAATACAATCGTGAACCATTGAAAGGTCATCACGCCTTGTTCGAAAGGGAGAAAGGTCAGGAAAGGGGCTGATTACACACAGCCAGTGGGCTTGGGCAGGCCGGCGACCTTACAGGCCCCCCTGGCCGGGCCATTGGGAAACAACTCAAAGATATGCTTGAGCGTAAAGCCCGTCTCTTTGCATAGTTTGCGGACCATGGGGGCAATCCCGAACTCTTTGTAATACTGGTTTAGGTAATGGATGACTTTCCAGTGGTCCTCGGTTAGGTTCGTGATCCCTTCGGCGTGCTCGGCCAAAAAGCAGGCCAGATCTTCGCTCCACAACGAGGGGTCGGCAATGAAGCCGTCCTCATCCACCTCGAGGGGGGATCCTTTATAGTCCATGGTTGGCATTACGATCTCCTTACTTTTGATTCTGGGCTGAATAGGTTTAAAAAGTTATAGGCCTACCCGCTCACCTGGATAGGGCGTAGGTCCCCCCGGAGGATCGCTTCCATGATCCGATCCTGCGAGGCCGTGATTTGACTGCTGATAGCCCGCTGCACTCCCTCGACATCTCCTTTTTCCAGGGCCGCAATGACCTCTTGATGTTCCCGCTTCATCTCTTCGCTGCTATCCCGTAAACGAAGCCCGAGGTGGAAGAGACGATCCATCTCGATCAACAATCTCGCCAGCATCTCCACCAAGCGGCGATTCGCCGCGGCTTCGGCCAGGGCCAGGTGGAAGTCCCGGTTCATCTTGAGAAACAGGCGGTGGCTTTCGGGATCGTCTAGGCTGTAGCTGGCCTCGGACATCTTCTTGAGCACGGCGATTTGCGCGGGCGAAGGATGGCGGGCGGCTCGCTCTGCCGCGGCCATCTCCAGGACCAAGCGCAGGTCGAAGAGATCCCGAACATCGTTGATGGTGATGGGCGCGACCAGATACCCCCGGCCAGGGAGACGTTGCATCAGCCCTTCGCGACAAACCTGGGTCAGAGCCTCGCGCACAGGGGTCTTGCTCATTTTATATTGGCGGGCCAGTTCACGCTCCGTGACAACCCTGCCGGGCAACAAGAGGCAGGTCAGGATTTCCTGACGTAACCGGAGGTAAGCTTGCTCGACCAGAGAAGAAGACGACTTCTTGTTTTTCATAGATTATTTTAAAAGATATATCTGATATACCAGAAATATATTATAATTATACTAAAAGACAAATGAAAAGTCAAGTCCTATGGTTTAACGTTACATCTCCAACGATTCCAACGAAGCGAAGCGGTCTACCGTAGCCCAGCGATCCAGTGGTTGTTGTGGGTGGGGGAGAATTTTCAACAATTTTCGGTTCAAAATAATGGGGATCGGGGGCTAAGCGCGTGAATACGGTGTGAGTGCGGCGTGAATACCTCGGAAACCCCTCCCGGTTTTCGTAGCTTTTGCGGAGGTTCTCCGGATTATGTCTACTTTAAAGTTTTGCCCGTTTCAAAGCTTTGTCGGAGATGCTTACGGGACAGAGTGGAAAAAGGGATCTTATCAGGGGATGTCTAAGAGGTTATCATGATCAGAACGACAAAATCAGCGACATCTCCTATCTCGTCTTCAGCCCCACCGCATTCATCGGGATAAGCATCCCTTGCCCTTGACTTTCCTTGTATTTTCAGGTATGCTATAAGTAACTTCGCCATCAGAATAGGCCCTTGCCTGTTCAGCGGTAACGTCCGCGTGGCAGACCTTTTTCGAAAAGGAAGAGTTGTGAACATCTACTGTGGGAACCTGTCGCGTGACGTGACCGAGGAGGAGCTGAGGCAGGCCTTCGAAGCCTTCGGGACCGTGGCTACGGTGAACCTCGTTAAGGAAAAATTCAGCGGGGATTCGCGGGGCTTCGGGTTTGTGGAGATGCCGGACGGAGCTCAGGCCCAGGCCGCGATGGCGGCCCTGAACGGCACACAGCTTAAGGGCCGGACCCTGAACGCGGTCGAGGCCAAACCGCGCACCGAGAAGCGCCGTTCTTCGGGTGGCGGACGGCGCTACGGCGGCGGAGGCGGGGGAGGCCGCCGCTGGTAGCGTAGCGAAAGAATCTCCACAGGCTCCGGCCCTTTTTGGGTTGGGGCCTTTTTTGTCCCCGGGGCTTGACAGGGTTCTTGGAACTATGTTATTATATAAATTCGTTTTTATATCAGTAAGATGACCAAACCGCTATCTACTCTCCGTGTCCTGGCCGACGAGGCCCGTCTCCGGATCCTCGGACTCCTGGCCGACCGGGAGCTGTGCGTCTGTGAATTGGTGGGCGCCCTCAAGCTCTCCCAGCCTCTGGTCTCGCACCATCTGCGGGTCCTGAGGAACGCCGAGCTTCTTTCCTCTCGCCGGAAGGGGAAGTGGGTTTACTATACCCTGACCGAGCGCCGGATCCCGGGCGCTGGGGGAAAGCTGGTTCGTCTGGTCAGGGACTGGGCTCGGCGGGAGGGGACCAAGCCCGAAGACCGGCAGCGCCTTGTAAGCTGTCTTTCTCAGAGGTTCGGACTGGCCGAGTGCGGGATCTTGCAGGGGAAGGGCTGTCCGCACCCCCAGAAGCTAAAAAAAAGAGGGTACGGGCTTGAGCCTGTTCCTGTTAAACATAAAGAAAGCAGACATGGCAAGAATCTATGACGATATCACCAAGACCATCGGGAACACGCCCCTGGTGAAGTTAAACTGCGTAACCGAGGGCTGTCTGGCCACGGTCGTCGCCAAGGTGGAATCCTTCAATCCTTGCGGGAGCGTGAAGGATCGCATCGGAGTTTCCATGATCGAACAGGCCGAGCGAGAGGGGAAGCTCAAAGCGGGCATGACCGTGGTGGAGCCGACGAGCGGAAACACCGGGATCGGTTTGGCCATGGTCTGCGCCGTCCGTGGATATCCGCTCATCCTGTTCATGCCCGAGACGATGAGCATGGAGCGACAGAACCTGCTCAAAGCGTTCGGGGTTGAGCTCCACCTGACCCCAGGACGGGAAGGAATGCCGGTGGCTATCGCCAGGGCTGAGGTCCTAGCCGGTTCCGATCCCGGGAAATTCTACATGCCTTATCAGTTCCGGAACCAGGCCAACCCCGAAATCCACAAGCGGACCACGGCCCTGGAGATCTGGAACGACACCGAGGGAAGGGTGGACATCTTGGTCGCGGGCGTGGGCACCGGGGGGACCATCACGGGCTGCGCCGAGGCCCTCAAGGCGCGAAAGCCAAGCCTCTTGGTCGTGGCCGTGGAGCCGGCGGCCTCGCCGGTGCTCTCCGGAGGAGCCAATGGGCCGCACCCCATCCAAGGTATCGGGGCGGGGTTCGTGCCGGACATCTTCAAAAGAGAGCTTGTGGATGAAATCTATCCGGTGAAAAGCGAGGACGCGATATCCATGACCCGGCGCTTGGTGCGCGAAGAGGGGATTCTCTCCGGCATCTCCTCCGGGGCCGCAGCCTATGCCGCAATAGAGATTGCCAAGCGGAAGGCAAACCAAGGGAAGCTCCTCGTCGTCATCCTTCCGGACACCGGGGAGCGGTACCTCTCAACCCCCACCTATCGGGACCTATAGATGTTCCGGCGCCTCCGAGAGGACGTTCAAACCGTATTCGCCAGAGACCCGGCAGCGCGAAGCCTCCTGGAAGTCCTGCTCCTGTATCCCGGACTGCAGGCGCTCTGGTTCCACCGCCTGGCCCACGGGCTCTGGAGGCGCCGCCTGAAGCTCCTGGGCCGGGGAGTGTCGCACCTCTCCCGGGCCCTGACCGGGGTGGAAATTCATCCCGGAGCCCAAATCGGGAGAAGGGTGTTCATCGACCACGGGATGGGCGTGGTCATCGGGGAGACCACCGAGATCGGAGACGATGTGGTCCTGTACACGGGGGTGGTGCTGGGCGGGACTACACTGGAGAAGAAGAAGCGGCATCCCACGATCGGGAACAACGTCGTCCTGGGCACGGGTTGTATCGTCTTGGGGGCCATCACCATCGGAGAGGGGGCCCGGATCGGGGCGGGCTCCGTGGTCGTCCGTCAAGTTCCTCCAGGGGTGACCGTGGTGGGGATACCGGCCCGGACTGTGGAGACGCATTCCCCGCAGGCCGTGATGGACTTACAACACGGGAAGCTGCCCGATCCCCTGCTCCGGGTCCTGGATGCCCTGGCCCATCAACTGCGAACCGTGGAGGAGCGTCTGGCAAAGCTGGAGGGGACACTTCCCGTCGAAAAGGAGCTCGTTGGAAAGCCTTAGAAAAGGAGAATGAGATGCCCGTTGCAGATCTGAGCGTTGTGCCCATCGGCACCGGAAGTCCGAGCGTTTCGCGTTATGTGGTGGAGGCCCTGAAGGTCATCCGGAAAAGCGGACTGGCCTACGAGCTCTCCTCCATGGGCACGGCCGTGGAGGGACCTTTGCCCGAGATCCTGGCCCTGGCCCGCAGGGTGCACGAGGGCGCCTTCCGGATGGGGGCGGAGCGGGTGATCACGACCCTGAAGATCGACGATCGGAGGGACAAGCCCCTGTCCATCGCCGGAAAGAAGCGGACCGTGGAGAAGGGACTGAGGAGAAAGGCATGATCTACCTGGATCATAACGCCACGACCCCGGTCCGACCGGAGGTCCTGGAGGCCATGCTTCCCTATTTCGGGGGGAGATACGGAAACCCCTCCAGCATGCACTGGGCCGGCCGGGACGCCAAGGAGGGATTGGAGAGAGCCCGGGAGCAGGTGGCCGGGGTGCTGGGCTCGAAGCCGGAGGAGGTCTATTTCACAGGCGGGGGCACGGAGGCCGACAATCTGGCCATCAAAGGCGTGGCCTACGCTAACCGCGACAAGGGCAACCATCTCATCACCTCCCGCGTCGAACACCACGCCATCCTGAACACCTGCGAGTATCTGGAGAAGCAGGGGTTCCGCACCACCTATCTCCCGGTGGACTCCGAGGGGCGTGTGGACCCCGGAGAGGTGGAGAAGGCCGTTACCAAAGAGACCCTGCTCATCTCCGTCATGCAGGCGAACAACGAGGTGGGCACGGTCCAGCCCATCGCCGAGATTGGGAAAATAGCCAGGAAGCACGGGGTCTACTTCCACACCGATGCCGTCCAGGCGTTCACCAAGCTGCCCACAAGAGTGAACGACCTGGGGGTGGATTTGCTCTCCCTTTCCGGGCACAAGATCTACGGGCCCAAGGGGGTCGGGTGCCTTTATATCCGCAAAGGCACGAAGATTGACTCCCTGATCCACGGCGGGCACCACGAACGGAACCGCAGGGCGGGGACCGAGAATGTGCCCGCTATCGCGGGCTTGGGCAAGGCCGCGGAGCTGGGGGCCGGTGAGATGGCCGAGGAGGTTAAAAAGCTCACGGCCCTGAGAGACCGGCTCCAGGAGGGAATCTTGGCGAAGATCCCGGAGGTTCGGATCAATGCCCGGAACGCGGAGAGGCTTCCGGGGACACTGTCGGCCTGCTTTAAATACGTGGAGGGGGAGTCCATCCTTCTCTCCCTGGACATGAAGGGGATCGCGGCCTCCAGCGGGTCGGCCTGCTCCACCGGGGCGATCGAACCCTCTCATGTGCTTCAGGCCATGGGGGTGCCCCCGGAGGAGGCCCGGGGCGCGGTGCGCTTCAGCCTGGGCCGGGGGAACACCGCAGAGGAGGTGGACCGGGTGGTCGTCGAGCTCGGGACCATCCTCTCCCGCTTACGGGCGATGTCGCCGCTGAGAAAGTAAAAGATGAACAAAGAGTAATGGGTTGTAATGACAAGCAATAAGGAGAATGGAAAAGCGGCCCCCAAAGGATTGGGGGCCGCTTTGTAAGGAGGCTTACTTAGAAGTTGTAGGTCACCAGCCCCACGATGGAGAATAGGTGGGAGCTGGGATCGGAAAAGATGGCGGCGTACTTGCCCTGGACTCCGAAGGAGAGGGGCATGGTGGGAAGCTTAAAGTTCGCTCCGGCGGCACCGTGAATCCCGAACTTGTTGGATGTCACGGTCGTGTCGCTGCCCACCTGAGGCTGAAATTTTGTATTGCCCATGTAAAGGCCGAGGCCGGCCCCGACGTAAGGCGTGATCGGACTCCCCGGAAGGGAGATTTTGTACAGGGCCGTGCCCTCCAGGGGGATGAGGGTGGAGGTGGTCTTACCGGTACTGAAGTCCTGGGATTTCGACCAGTAGGTCACGCACGCCTCCAGACCGATCATGGGCAGGGCGGTGAAGTCAACGTGGGCTCCTAAGAGAAGGGCGGACTGGCTGCCGCCGCTGCTCCCGAGACTGCCCGTCCCGGCGCGGACCCCGATGCCGATCAGGGCATGGGAGGTGGTCCAAAGACAGAACGTTGTGATGGCGAGGAGAACGAGGGTTTTCTTCAAGGTCTTTCCTCCTTATTGGGGTTGTATCGAAACGATTTGGATTACCACCAGAACGAGTGTGGGATCTTCCAGTTCTCTGAGAGCAGTGTGTAGTAACCCGAGCCGTCGGAGTTGAAGGTGAAGTTGGCGAAGGTGGTGTAGGTGCCGGTGAGCAGGTTCTTGAACTGAGCCTCGCCCGTGCCGACGACCGGGCTGCCTCCTGTGAAGGTATAGGAGCCCTTGAGGTCGTAGGCCACCGCCACATAGGTAGAGCGGGCATCCCAGGTGATTGTACCAGAGCAGGTGCGCGAAACGCCTCTCCACCCGGTGCGGGTGCAGTTGGTCCAGGCGAAATTGTAGGTGTAGCTTGAGATGGTCGTACCACCGGTCTTGACCGAGCCCACGACCTTGAAGGCCCCGTCGGTCTTGGTGGTGTCTGCGCCGCCCGAGGAATACCCCACGCTGGCGGTCTCATCCAGGCTGGTGGAGGTGTTGCCGCTGGTGTTGATCCAGTAGATCAGGCCCTCCCAGTCCACGTGGGTGACCTTGACCGTGTCCGGGCGGTGGTTGGCCGTGTCCCAGAGGTTGGGAATGAACTTCACAAACACGGTATCGGTGAAGGTACCCATCGTATCCGTCCCGGCCCAGCGCTTCCAGTACCAATAAGGCGGTGTGGCTGGCTGATGGGGATTTGTTTCGGGGCCGGTCCAGCCCGTGGGAACTGTGTCCGGACCCAAGGTCGGGCTAGGCGAAAAGAAGACCGGGGCTCCGTTGGACTTGGGCTGTCCTGGAGTGCTTCCCAGGCCGTCGGAGTAGCCGCCTACGAATCCGGTCGCCAGGGCGGCGTTAGTCTGAGCCTCTGAGGCGAAGGCGGATTCCTGGGTCGGATTCAAGTTACCGGTAGCCTGGGTGACGCTTTTCTTGCCGCAGCCCCAGAGGGCGACGAGCCCGACCAGGAGAATCAAGATAGGAAACGAGCGGCGCATGTTCTTACCTCCCCAAAAAGAGTTCTCAGGAATGAAAGCCCGGGGAAAAGTTTCGCAATCACCCCCTTTCAGGTTGGCTTCGCCTCCCGGAACCCAAAAGGAGATACCGGGAAACCAAGCTCTTGTATCTTAGCATAGTGGAGTGGAATTTGTCAACCCCCAATTAAAGGAGGGGAAAAAACCATGAAACGAAGGCAGCTCGTTATCGGAATCCTGGTCCTGGCTGGCCTGATCGCCGCAGGAGCCTGGATCGTAAGCTACTTTTCGGAGGAGGCGAAGATCAAGCGGGCTGTGGCCGAGGGGGTGAGGGCGTTCGAGGCCAAAAATCTTGATGGAAGCCTCAAAATCGTTTCAGAAAAGTATCTTGATGCTCAGGGTTGGGATAAAGCTAGAATCCGGGAGGGGCTTGTGAGGCTATTCGTCCAGTTCAGCGAGCTCAAAGCCGAGGTGACCGGGCTTAAGGTCAACCTTGAAAAGGACAAGGCCACGGTGAAGTGCGAGATCCGGGTTCGGGGTAAGAGTGAGGGAACGCTGATGTTCCTGGTGGGCACCCTGACGAGCAAAGAAGAGGCAGTGCTGTACTTTGCCAGGGAGGAGGGAACGTGGAGGCTGACGAGAGTAGAGGGGCTCGGGGTTCGGGAGTAAATTTTTACGGATTCATGGAGCATTGTTCATTTAGCATTCCGCATTTTTCATTGAAATCTCAAAAGCTCCCAAACCTACCTTCCCTTTTTTAAACTACCCTCGATAAAGCCTCTTTTTCCATTTTTTCGCATAAGCAGGTACGACAAAGCTTAGTTATGCGCCCTGAGCAAAAAACCCTCCTCCAAAGGGGAGGGCCGAAAGGCCTACGAAATTCGGGAGGGATTTCCGAGGCCTTCACGCTATGTTCACGCCGTGTTAACGCGCTTAGCACCCAATCCTCCATTTTTTAAACCGAAGATTTTTGAAAAAAGGGAAAACTGTGTCATTTTGGACATAGTGTGGAGCAAACGCTACACCATAAAAAAAGCGGCCCGCAGGCCGCCTGTTCACCTTAAAAATTGCAAATGATAGGATTTATCCCCTTGACATTTTCGTTAAAAATTAGTATAATATATAGCTCCCTGCGGTAAAAACTGCCCGGAGGGTTTTAATCTTTTGGATTACCGCATGTTATCCTGACATACGCTCGGAACAATTCAAAAGTCCATCGCAGTCGGGCGAATAGCTCAGCGGTTGAGAGCACCTGCCTTACACGCAGGGGGTCATCCGTTCAAATCGGATTTCGCCCACCATTTAAGGCAGAGGATAAACGTTAGAAGTTAAAGGTGAGAACACGGTAAAGGAGGGAATAACGGATGTCATGGCATGAGTTTCCTTAAGGCCTTAGGAGAAGGGGGACTTCTGTCATGGAACTTTAAGGACCCGATTCGCCGTTACTTAACCCCTAGTAGCGGAACGAAATCATAAACCACTTAACCTATTATCCTAAACTGAGGAGGATCGTGCAATGAAAGTTAGACCCTTGGGCGACCGACTCCTGGTTCAGCGCCTGGAGGAAGAAGAAGTCAAAAAGGGAGGGATCATCATCCCGGACACGGCCAAGGAGAAGCCCCAGCGCGGCAAGGTCATCGCAGTGGGGAACGGCAGGACGACCGACGAGGGAAAGAAGATCGCCATGGAAGTGAAGGCCGGCGACCAGATCCTGTTCGGAAAGTACTCCGGCTCCGAGATCAAGATGGAGGGCGAGGAGTACCTCATCCTGCGGGAAGAAGACGTCCTGGGAATCGTGGAATCTTAACCGGCATTCAAGGAGCAAACTCACGATGGCAAAGAAACAGGTTAGATACGGCGAAGAGGCCCGGCGGGGCATCCTGAAGGGCCTGGACATCCTGGCCGACGCGGTGAAAGTGACCCTGGGCCCGAAAGGGCGCAACGTCGTGTTAGAGAAGAAGTGGGGCTCGCCCACGGTGACCAAGGACGGGGTGACCGTGGCCAAGGAGATCGAGCTCGAGGACCCGTTCGAGAACATGGGCGCGCAGATGGTCAAAGAGGTCGCCTCCAAGACCTCCGAGATCGCGGGAGACGGGACCACCACAGCTACGGTGCTGGCCCAGTCCATCTATCACGAGGGCATCAAGAACGTGACCGCGGGGACGGACCCGATGGCCATCAGCCGGGGCATCCAGAAGGCGGTGGACGTGGTCATCGAGGAACTCAAAAAGCTCTCCAAGGCGACCAAGGGGAAGACCGAGATCGCCCAAGTGGGCACCATCTCGGCGAACAACGACAAGGTGATCGGCGATCTCATCGCCGACGCGATGGAGAAGGTCGGCAAAGACGGGGTCATCACGGTCGAAGAGGCCAAGTCCATCGAGACCACTCTGGAGGTCGTGGAGGGGATGCAGTTCGACCGGGGCTACATCTCGCCCTACATGGTGACCAACCCGGATAAGATGGAGTGCATCCTGGAGGACCCCTTCATCCTCATCTACGAGAAGAAGATCTCGGTGATGAAGGACTTCCTGCCGGTGCTGGAGCGGATCGCCCAGCAGGGAAAGCCGCTTCTGGTCATCGCGGAAGAGGTCGAGGGAGAGGCCCTGGCTACAATAGTCGTCAATAAGCTCCGCGGGACTCTGATGGCAGCGGCCGTGAAGGCCCCGGGGTACGGGGACCGGCGCAAGGCCATGCTGGAGGACATCGCGGTGTTGACCGGGGGCAAGATGATCTCCGAGGATATCGGGGTGAAGCTGGAGAACATCCAGATCGGGGACATGGGCCGGGCTAAGCGGGTGACCATCGACAAGGAGAACACGACCATCGTGGAGGGCGGGGGCAAGAAGAAGGACATTGAGGGACGAATTGCCCAGATCCGCCGCGAGGTCGAGGATACCAAGTCGGACTACGACAAGGAGAAGCTGCAGGAGCGGCTGGCCAAGCTGGTCGGCGGCGTGGCCGTGATCAACGTCGGGGCCGCGACCGAGACCGAGATGAAGGAACGCAAGGCGCGGGTCGAAGACGCCCTGCACGCCACCCGGGCCGCGGTCGAGGAGGGCATCGTGCCCGGCGGGGGCGTGGCCCTGCTGCGCTGCATCCCGGCCGTAGAGAAATTCAAGGCCAATGGCGATGAGCAGGTGGGTGTGAACATCGTGAAACGCTCCCTGGAGGAGCCGCTGCGGATGATCGCGGCGAACGCTGGCCAGGAGGGCTCGATCGTAGTCGCCAAGATCAAAGAGGACAAAACCAACGTCGGGTACAACGTGGCCACGGATAAGTACGAGGACATGATGGAGGCCGGGGTCATCGACCCGACCAAGGTCGTGCGCACCGCGCTTCAGAACGCGGCCTCGATCGCATCGCTGATGCTGACCACCGAGGCCGTGGTCGCGGAGATCCCCGAGAAAGAGAAGACCCCGTCGATGCCGCCGGGCGGCGGAGGGTACGGGGGAGAGTATTAAACGACGGAAGTTTAGAAGTTAGAGGTTAGAAAGGATCCAATCGCCGGGCCCCGAGGACATCGGGGCCCGGCGGTTAAAGAAAGAAGATGCCCACCTACGAATACGAATGCCGGAAGTGCCATCACCGGTTCGAGGAGTCCCAGAGCATTTCCGCGAAGCCGCTCCAGACCTGTCCGCAGTGCAAGGGTAAGGTGGACCGGGTGATATCGGGCGGGTCGGGGTTCCTGTTCAAAGGCTCGGGATTCTACATCACGGACCACCGCAGCAAGGAGTACAAGGACCAGGCCAAGGCCGAGAAGCCGGAGGCGAAACCTGATACGAAATCCGAATCGAAATCCGAGGCGAAACCGGAGTCGAAACCCGAGGCCGTGAAGGCCGCGGCGGACCGGTTGAAAGACAAGGGGGCGGCGGAATAACTCGTGAGGCGTGGGGTGTAAGGCGTAGGGGGAAAAGGCAAGCCGACTGCGTAAGCGGTCGGCGGTTTTGTTTTCGGGGACATGCGGTTGACAAAAGGGCTGGGAATACGATATGCTTAGGCAATCATGAGAAATAGGAAATGGAATAGAAGGATGTGGCGTATCGGGTTGGCTATCGCGTGGGGGTTAGCTTTCTGTCTGCCCCTTTGGGCCGCTGAAGAGCCCCCGGATACCTCTTGGCGCAAGCCGCTGGACCAGGCCTTGGGGGCCATGCTCATGACTCGCTGGGACCTCCGGTTCCGGGCGGACTACGAGAACGTGGACCCGTTCCGGTTGCCCATTATCACTCACCTGATGCAGAACCCTCTTGAAGTCCCGGAAACCTCAACCCGGTTCGCCAAGGCCCTGGGGAAAAAGGCCGACATCTATGGCGTTCTGTCCGAATGTCCTCAGATTCTGAACGCCCCAGCGGGACCCGAAGGCTGCTTCTGGAGCGCCGCCTTCGCCCCGCGGTTAATGTCTAAAGGCCGTCCAGCGCATTTTGACGCCCTTCCCGACACCTTGCGCGAGGTGGTCGAGGACCTTGTGAATACCATCAATGGATGCGCCCCCCTCGTCCGCTCCTCTTTTGCCAAGTGGACTCCTGTCGAAAGGGGCTTGATTCAGGACAGCCTGCCCTATTTCATCAGGGAGCAGTCCGATACCCGGGAGATGGAACCCGATGAGCAGAAGCGCCAGGAGGCGTTCTTCGAATCCCTGACGGCTCGGCTGATGGCCGCGGTGAACAAAACCGATGCCAGCGGGTACTTTACCACATCCCTCGTTTTGTCCTCGGCACTCGCCCGCGACCTCAAAATCCTCAAGGGCATCAAGCCGGAGACGTTAAAGAAGATCAAGAGGACGGAAATCCATTCCTCAGCCCAGGGGGACGTGCTTTTCGCAGAGCAAACCCCGGAGGGTGAGTTCATCCTCGGCGGGCCGGGTAAGACGGTTTACACCAAGCGGGCGGCGCTGATCATTGACTTCGGCGGGGACGACGAGTATCTGGCCGGAGCCGGAGGGGCGACCCTGGACAGGCCAGTCTCGGTGTGCATCGACCTCGCAGGGAACGATACGTATATCGCTAAGGAGGATTTCAGCCAGGGCTCAGCCTTCATGGGCGTGGGCATCCTAGCGGACTGCGAGGGAGATGACAAGTATCTCGGGGGAAGCCTCAGCCAGGGCTGCGGGCTTTTAGGCGTGGGAATCCTGTGGGATCAGGCCGGGGAAGATTCCTACGATGGAGATTTGTGCTGCCAGGGCGCGGGGCTCTGGGGCGTCGGCATCCTCAAGGATGACCAGGGGAACGACCATTATAACGCCAGAATTTTCTCCCAGGGATTCGGGTCCTGCGCCGGGCTGGGCGCGCTCTTAGAGGGTGAGGGGAACGACACCTACTACGCCGGGGGAAAGTACACGGACACGATCCGCTACCTGGACCACTACCTGACGATGTCCCAGGGCTACGCCTACGGCATCCGCCCGGACTACTCCGGAGGCATCGGCCTGATCTACGACGGCAAGGGGAACGACACCTATGTTGCGGACATCTTCGGCCAGGGCGGCTCCTACTGGTTCGGGCTCGGAGCCATCGTGGACGAGGAGGGGAATGACCGCTACCTCGGCTATCAGTACTGCCAAGGGTCCGGAATCCACCTATCCCTGGGGGTCTTGGTGGACGAGGCCGGGGATGACAGCTATTTCGCGAGCACCGTGTCCCAGGGCTGCGGGCACGACTTCGGGGCCGGGTTCCTGATCGACCAATCCGGAAACGACACCTATCAGGCCGCCGGGCTCTCCCAGGGTGCGGGAAATGCCAACGGGATCGGCGTGCTGGTGGACGAGAAAGGGGACGACTCCTATTCCGCGCGCGACGCCACGAGCACTCAGGGCCATGGCAATCCCCTGCGGGACTTCGGCAGCGTGGGCGTCCTCCTGGAACTCGGGGGAACGGACCACTATGTCGGGCACGGGAAAGACGGCGGGTGGTGGGCTAGCGGGATGTGGGGTATAGGATGGGACCTGGACTCGTCGAGTGCGGATTTCGGAATGCGGAAGGCGGAATTCCAGATCCCCGAAGCCAGGCCTCAAACCTTATGGCCTTCCGTTCTTCCCCCCATGAGGCCGCCGGAGCCGGAGCCCAGGGATTCCGTGGAGAGGCTGGTGGATCGCCTGTTCAACATGACCACCTCGGGACTGGTGAAATACAACCCGATGGCCAAGCCCTCCATGGATTCCCTCATCGCCCTCGGCGAGAAGGCCGTGCCCCGGCTTCTGGAGAAGTTGAACACCAAGAACCCCCTAGAGCGAAACCGCCTGGACGAGCTCTTCGCCGGGATCGGAGCGCCATCCACCCCGTACCTGATCCGGTACCTGGACCGAAACGACCTCAGAGGCCTGAGGTCCGCCCTGTACCAGTTGGGCAAGAACGGCTCCGCGGAAGCCCTGGGGCCAGTCCTGAACTTTGCCCGGCACGAAGACTGGCGGGTCCGGGGCTCGGCCATAGACGCGCTGGGTCGGCTGAAGGTTCAGAAGCAGGACGAATCCCTGCGGAGGGATGCCATCCTCGAGGCGCTCAGGGATTCGGTGGAGAACGTGCGCCGGGTCGCGGCCTATACGCTGGGAGAAGCCAGGGACAACACCGCTGTCCCAGCTTTAATAGCGGCCCTGGAGGACGATTACTACGGCACGAGACACAACGCCCAGACCGCGCTCGTGAAAATCGGAGAACCGGCCCGGAAAGCCCTCTTGGAAAGGGCCGAGGTCAGAGGCCAGAAGTCAGAGGTTGGAAAGACCATAGGAAGGGCCCTGGCAATGCAGGCCCTGGGGGAAATCAAGGAAGGCGGGCCGAAACTTCTCATCCCCTTCATCGGGGACGAAGACTGGATGGTCCGGCTCGCTGCCGTGGCCGGGCTGGATTCCACCTTGACCATTGAAGAGCAGGCCGCGCTCAAGAAGCAGGCTACTGTGGAGAAGAACCCCCTCGTGGCTCAGAAGATCGCTCAGGCCCTGACGAAATCCGCGGCCAGGAAAGCCGTCCCCCAGAGGAGAAGGCATGGATAAACGCATCGGCCTCGTCGTCCTGTGCTCAGCCTTCCTTTATGCCCTCCCGTCTACCCTCCCGGCCTGGCAGCAGTCCGTAGCTTATAAGATAGATGTCTCCCTCTCCACGATGGAGCACACCCTCACGGGGCAGGAGAGCCTGACCTACAGGAACAACTCCCCGGATACGCTCAAAGAGATCTGGTTTCATGTCTATCCCAATGCCTACCGCGACAACCGCTCCGCCTTTGCCCGAGAGAGCTACTGCGATGGGAGCTATCGGTTCTTCTTTGCGCCCAAGAAGGAACGTGGATATATGGAGATCCGGGACCTGAGAATGAGCGCCCTTCCCATCCCTCCGGTCGGGTACGAGATCAAGGACACGGAGATGAAGGTCGTCCTGCCGAGGGCGATTGCTCCGGGAGACTCCGCGGCATTCCAGATAAATTTCCTGGTGAAGATACCCGCTCTGTTCTCAAGGTTAGGCCATGTGGGAAAGCACTACGAGATCAGCCAGTGGTACCCCAAGGTCGTGGTCTACGACGAGAAAGGCTGGCATCCGGACGGATACCATGTCTTAGGGGAGTTCTACGGGGAGTTCGGGACCTTTGATGTCCGCGTCAAGGCAGATACGGACCTGGTGTTTGGGAGCACGGGAGTTCAGATGCTGACCGGGGAATGCGGGATGTCCGGAGCGTGTTGTGAGGGAGAAGGGGCGATGAGCGAGGGATCCGGGAAGGCGGGCCGGTCCATTCGGTTTCAGGCCGAGAATGTGCACGACTTCGCCTGGGTGGCGGACGGCAAGTACAGGGTGCTGGAGGATTCGATAGACGGCACCTTGATTCGCGTCCTGTATCTCCCGAAGCACGAGAAGGCCTGGAAGAAGGTGCCCCGGTATGCGAAGGACGCCCTGACCCTGTTCGAAAAATGGTACGGCAGGTATCCCTACAAAACCCTGACTGTGGCGGATGGAAGCCTTAAGGCCGGGGGCGGGATGGAGTATCCCAATCTGGTCATCATCTCGATGGGGGGGGCGGGGCCGACGCGGGCCCTTGAGCTCGCGGTCACCCACGAGATCGCTCACCAGTGGTTCTACGGGATGCTCGGGTCGAACGAGATGGACGAGGCCTGGCTGGATGAGGGCATGGCGACCTTCTCGGAGATCCGCTACCTGGAGGAAAAGTACGGAAGGAAGGCGAACCTCCTGGAGGGCGGCATCTTCAGGACCTTCTTCCCGGAGGCCGAGGACCGGTTCCTGTACCACTCCCTGTATTACCTCGCGGCCACCAACGGGGTGGAAGAGCCGGCCTTGAAGAAATCCTATACCTATCGCGAGGGCCTTACCTATGCTGCGGCGAACTACGCCAAGCCGGCCCTGATGCTCCTGGAGCTGAAGCGCGAAGTCGGGGATAGCGCGTTTGATAAGGCGATGAAGGCGTATGTGGAGAAATATCAATACAAGCATCCCAGGTCAGAGGACTTCTTCAACACCTTTGATCGGGAGGCCGGGACGGACCTCTCGCCCTTGATGAGGCGCTGGCTCTTTACGACCAAGCCCACGGGATATGCCATGCTGCCCAGCCGGGAGGGACTGATGCCCACCGAGAAAGCCAAGGGCGGAATCAAGTTCAGGCCGATCATCGGACTGCCGGATTACGACCACTATACGATCATCGGAGTCCCCTATTTCACGATCAACAGCTATGACGCGTTCCGGCCGCAGGTTTTATTCTGGGGCGGGAGGTTCATCGACCAGGGGCCGCTCATCGGACAGAGCAATGCTACGCTCGTTCTGGGCTGGGGGATCAAAAGCAAGTCCGCTTATATCGGCCCGACCTACCAGCAGCACCTGCCCTGGCCGGGAAAGCATGCCCGGGCGCTTTTAGCCGGATGGTTCTCCAAGCCGAGGGAGGAGAGAAGCCTCACGCTCTTCACGGACTGGGGGCCGTATCTCACCAAGGGGTCGAGATGCTTTCTCTCCCTGCGCACGGATTACCTCGCCCAGAAAGACACGGTGTTGGAGGACCCCAGGGACTATACGGTGGGGAACGTCACGGCCACGGGAATGAGCTTCATTTACGACGACCGGGGGAAGCGGTTCGGGAACTATGCAAGGGTCGCGTTGCGGGCCGGACTCGCCTCGCCGTATCAATTCCAAAAGGGGTCGGTAGAGTTGTCACGGAACGCCCGATTGGCAAGGAACCTCGTGGTCTTCGTGAGAGGCTTCGCGGGTTACGCCGGGGGCGAGGCCCCGGCTCAGGAGCAATACTACCTGTCCGGGGGGCTTTTCCCGGAGGATCCCACATCGTTCATCATGGGCCGGAAAGGCTGGTTTTCATCCCAGGAATACTGGCATGTTCAGGGAGACGCCAACCTGAGAGGGTATTATGGGAGGCACATCAGGGGAAAGAAAGTCGCCTCAGTAACCTTTGAAGCGGGATTTCCACCCGTTCCTGGGTACCTTTTCTTTGACGCCGGAAACGTGTGGGACAAAGAGACTCCCAACTCGCGGAGGGACGCCGGGGTAGGGATCAAACTCGGGCCAATCGATTGCGCCTTTCCGGTCTGGATCTCGGACCCCGAACCGGGGAAGAAAGCTTTCGCCTTCCGGGCAACGGTCGGGCTAAGGTAGGGAAAGCGCAACCATAATTATTCCAAAAACTTAAACAGGGCGGCCTTCTGGCCGCCTTCGCGTTTGTTAAGGTCATCCCGGAAGTTTGCACGCCCTGTTTCCGACTACTTCACGACCCCCTATAATGTCGTCAAACCAGGTTTTTTCAACAGTTCGGTTTCGGGGGGCTTTCCTTCTCCTCGCTCATGAGCTGGGCCAGGGCCTCCACGATCCGGGGGTCGAACTGCTTCCCGGCGCACTTGCGGAGCTCATCCAAAGCCGCCTTGATGGGCATCTCATGGTGGTAGGCCCGGTCCGTGGTCATGGCATCGTAGGCATCGGCCACGGCAATGATCCGCGCGCCCAGGGGAATGGCTTCCCCGGCCAGGCCGTCGGGGTAGCCCCCGCCGCCATAGTTCTCATGCTCGGAGCGAATTAACGGCCCCACTCCTCGAAGGAGCCCGACCTGCTGTACCAGTTTCTCGCCCAGGACGGAGTGGAGCTTGACCTCCTCGAACTCGTCCGGGGTCAGCTCCCCGGGCTTCAGGAGGAGGTCCTCGCGGACCCCGATCTTGCCGATATCGTGCAGGAGCCCGGCATAGCTCACTCGTTTGACATCCTCCTCGGACATCCCCATGACCCGGGCGAGCTCCACGGAGTAGCGCCGCACCCGCTCGGAATGACCGCGGGTATAGGGATCCTTGGCATCCATAGCCAGGACCAGGGTGCGCACAGTGTCGAAGTAGCTCTGCTCCAGCCTCTCGTAGAGCCGGGCGTTCTCCACGGCCACCGAGGCCTGCTGGGCGATGGTGGTCAAGAACTCCAGGGTGGTCTGGCTGAAGGCGCCGGCCTGATTGCTTTCCACGTTCAGGACTCCCAGGACCCTGCTCTTGGAGGTGAGGGGCACGGCGATCTCGGAGACAACCTCCTCGAAAACCTTGACATAGCGGGGATCTTCCCGGACATCGGAAACGAGAAGCGGGTGACCCTCCCGGGTCACCCAGGCAATCACGCCCGGCCCATCCAGAGGGAGCTTGTGAACTTCGGAGTCCTGGCGCACTGGCTTTCCCTCGAGGTGGTGGTAGGAGGGGCCGATGGTCAGTTCCCTGGGCTCGCCCTCGGTCAGGGAATAAAAGGCGCAATCGAAGGGCTTAAGGCTTCCGACCACAATGTCCACAATCCGCTCCAGGATCTGCTCCACGCCCAGGGTGGAGGTAATCTCCAGCCCAATCTCGTGCAGGGTCGTCAGGTCCGAGATCTTCTGCTTGGCCTGGCTGAAGAGCCGGGCGTTCTCCAGGATCACCTGGGCCTGGTTGGCCACGATGGTGAGCAGGCGCAGGGTGTGGTGGTCGAAGGCCTCGAGACGCTCGCTCTCGACATTGATCACGCCGATGACCGCGCCCTGAGAGAAGATCGGGACAACGACCTCGGAGAGGATCCCCGGAAACACTTCCCAGTAGCGGGGCTCGCGGCGGACATCGTTCGCCAGGAACGGCTGGCCGGTTCGCACCGCCCAGGCGATCATTCCGACCTCGTCCGAAAGGGAGACATCCCCGGCATCGGGAAGGTCAGCGGGGGTCGCTTTCCCCCGGATGGCCTGGAGGCGGAAGCGTTCTGTTCCCGGAACCCTGGTCAGCAGGCTTACGTGATGCGTGCCGAGGAGATCCTCCACGGTTTCTACGATGACCTCGGCGGCACGCTTCTCGTCGGGGTATGACCCGAGGGAGCCGGCGATCTTCTGCAGGGCGGCGAGCTCGGCGTTGCAGCGCTGGGCCTCCTCGTGATACCGGGCGCTCAGGATGGCCTGGCCCAGGCGCTTTGCGGCCTCTTCGAGGAAGGGGCAGTCGGCCTCGCCCAGCGGGCGCTCTTCGCTGAAGCTCATGGCCGCAAAGGATCCGACCAGCAACTCCCCGATCCGGATCGGCATCATGATCAGGCTCCGGATCCCCTCCTCCCGGAACAGGGAATGGGCGAACCGCGGATTCTGGAAGATGTCCGGGATCACGATCGGGGTCAGGATGCCCGAGATGTCGGGGTGGTCACCGACGAGCTGACGCTGGGAGAGCTGGTTCAGGAACCAAGGGGAGAGGCCGCGGTGGAAGCGGAGGGCCATGCGGCCGTTGCCATCCGATAGCCGGATCGCCCCGGCGGTGAGCCGAAGGGTCTCGAGGATCTTGTCCAGGAGGACCTCCAGGCGACCGTCCAGATCAGCCGGGGAGAAAGCCGCCTGGTCCAAGGCCAGCAGACCCTCGAGGAGCCGGGTCCGGAGGGCCTCAGCCTTCTCTCTTCTCGGGGCCCGTGGAGGGGAGGTCATGTTCGACCTCGAACCCTCGGAGGCCTTTCGTGGGGAGTTTCTTCGGAAACAGTCAACCGTGAGCGCTTTAAACGGGGTAGTGTTCTCAAATCATCACTTAAACATTTTATCATACTACAATAGCGCAGAAATGTCAAGGTTCATTTCTCTCTGAAACCCGCTCCTGGACCGCGGCCGCGCAAAAAAAATCTCGCTCCGGCCATCTTCCATATTGACAGAGAACCTCGAGAATTGCTATACTCTTACCGTACACTTAACATTCCAAGGCTCAGAGGAACAGGCGGGAGCCCAGAGGAAAGACGACGTCAAGGCATGTTTTTTTAGGGGAAAGGGGGGAAAAGAGTGAACAAGGCTGATTTGATTGACGCGATGGCTAAGGGGTGTGGATGCACCAAGGCTGACGCGGGGGGATGCATGGATGCAATGCTGGGGGCGATCACCAAATCCCTGAAGAAGGGCGAGGGCGTGACCCTGGTGGGGTTCGGTACCTTCAACGTTCGGAAGAGAGCGGCGCGCATGGGGAGAAATCCGCAGACCGGCAAGGAGATCAAGATCCCTGCCAAGAAGGTTCCGGTTTTCAAGCCTGGAAAGGAGCTCAAGGCCGCGGTCAAATAGTCCGACAGGAATCCATAAAAAAAGGAGGCCCATTTCGAGGACCTCCTTTTTCGTTTCAGAGCTTCAAACTATCTCAAAAGCACTACCCGGCGGGTGGCCTGGAAGGACCCGGCTTTAAGACGGAGAAAATAAATTCCCGCCCCGGCCTCATTCGCGTCCCAGCGCAAACGATGGATTCCTGCAGGTTCCGAGCCATTGGCGAACATCCGCACCATTTGTCCGGCGGCGTTATAAAGGACGAGAGAGACCTGCTCTCTCCGAGGCAGGAAATAGCTCACCTCGAGGTTGCTTCGGAAGGGGTTGGGCTGCGCCGAGAGAGCAAAATCTGCCAACGCCGCTTGGGGTAGTTCCTCAACGCCGATAGGATTGTTCACGGTGACCAGCTGGCTGTCCGGGGTGGTGTTCCCGTACTGGTCCGAGGCATAGACCACGACCCAGTACTGGCCGTTGGGGACGGTTTTGGTGTGCCAGGTCCCGGAGGTATCGCTGATCTCCAGGGTGGAATCCCCGTCGGTGTTGGTCACGATGTAGTAGTACACCCGGTTATCATAATCCCCCCGAGTGGTGCAGGGAGAGCTGTTCTTGAAGACCGTGTTCACCAGGGAGACGTCATCCCAGGGGAGGTAGTGGCCGAAGTGGAAGGAGAGGGTGCGCGGAGAAGAGCCTCCCGGGGGATGGATGGCGTACTCTATTTTATAGGGATTGATTTTCTCCCAGGTGGAATGCCCGGGGATGGAGACTCCAGCGCGGTCATAGATTCGGGCCACGATGTCCACATCCCCGGAGAGGTTGCTGTAGGAAAGATAGGTGCTGGCGTTGTTCCGGCAGTAGGCGAACTTGGAGCCCGAAATGGCAGTCTCGATGACCGGCTTGGCCGTATCGGTGTTCGGGGAGACGAAGTTCTGGGGGTTCTCCACGAAGATCCAGTCGGCCTGCCCGCCCTGGCCCCAGGTGGAGCCGACGTCCCGAATGCGAGCGTGGTGGGTGTGGTCAAACCCGCTCACGGGCCAGACGACCAGATACCCGATCTGGTCCCCGGGGTTCACTTCATCCCCCACGGCCTTATGGGTTCGGTTGGGATCGATGTGGGCGTAGAGATAGCCGTCGCAGGAGTCCACCCAAGCTAAACTCGAGTCCGCGATAGCCAGGCGCCAATGGTATTGGGCCGAGGTCGTGAGCCAGGCCTTTACCCAGCCGTGGGCCACGGCATAACAGGGCACCCCGGTGTCGGTCAGGGCCATGACGTCGATCCCAGGATGGAAGTAGGGGCTGCCCCCATAGTTCTGATATTCCCCCCAGCCGTTTCCGATGGCATGGACCGAGTCTTGAGGGGAAAGCGGCCAGAGCGCAGACCATGACAGGGTGGCCCAAAGGCAGAGGCTAGATATCAGGGGTAATCCCAGGAGCATGTTCTTCTTCAATATCCCTGCCCTCCTTTCCGATTGCATTTTCGAGGCTACCGCAAAAGCAGAACCCGGCGAGTGGTGATCATGGCCCCGGCCTTGAGCCTGAGGAAATAGATCCCGGCCCCGGCCTCTTTGTCGTCCCAAGTTCGCCGGTTCCACCGCACCCGATGAAGTCCCCCGCGTTCTTCGCCTTCAGCCAACGTTCTGACCACCTCTCCAGCAGCGTTGAAGACGTTCAATGAAACTCGTTCCTCCAGAGGCAGAGAGTAGCACACCTCGAGGTTGCTTCGGAAGGGGTTGGGCTGCGCGTAAAAGGCGAAGTCGTTCGATACAACTGACGCCTCCTCCTCTACTCCCACGGCGTTATTTACGGTCACGAGCTGGCTGTCCGGGGTGGTGTTCCCGTACTGGTCCGAGGCATAGACCACGACCCAGTATTGGCCGTTGGGGACGGTTTTGGTGTGCCAGGTCCCGGAGGTATCGCTGATCTCCAGGGTGGAGTCCCCATCGGTGTTGGTCACGATGTAGTAGTACACCCGATTGTTGTAATCCCCCTGGGTATTGCAGGTGGCATCGTCCTTGAAGACCGTGTTCACGAGGGAGACGTTGTCCCAGGGGAGGTAGTGCCCGAAGTGGAAGGAGAGGGTGCGCGGAGAAGAGCCTCCCGGGGGATGGATGGCGTACTCTATTTTATAGGGATTGATTTTCTCCCAGGTGGAATGCCCGGGGATGGAGACTCCAGCGCGGTCATAGATTCGGGCCACGATGTCCACATCCCCGGAGAGGTTGCTGTAGGAAAGATAGGTGCTGGCGTTGTTCCGGCAGTAGGCGAACTTGGAGCCCGAAATGGCAGTCTCGATGACCGGCTTGGCCGTATCGGTGTTCGGGGAGACGAAGTTCTGGGGGTTCTCCACGAAGATCCAGTCGGCCTGCCCGCCCTGGCCCCAGGTGGAGCCGACGTCCCGAATGCGAGCGTGGTGGGTGTGGTCAAACCCGCTCACCGACCAGCGAACCAAGTAGCCGATCTGGTCTCCGGGGTTGACCTCGTCGCCAGTGCGTTTATGGGTTCGCGTCGAATCGATGTGGGCGTAGAGATAACCCTCGCAGGAATCCGCCCAGAACAAGCTGGAGTCCGCAATGGCCAGTCTCCAGTAGTACTGATCACCAGTCGTGAGCCAGGCCTTTACCCAGCCGTGGGCCACGGCATAGCAGGGGACCCCCACCGCAAGCCCCATGACGTCAATGCCGGGATGGAAGTAGGGGCTCCCCCCGTAGTTCTGGTATTCCCCCCAGCCGTTTCCGACGGCATGGACCGAATCCTGAGGGGAAAGCGGCCAGAGCGCGGCCCCGGAAGGCGAGGCCCAGAGCAGGCATCCGGCAATCAGGGACATCCCGAATAGGATTTTGCTCCGCATGGCCCTTCCTCTTAATGCTGCTCGAAGATGAGGGTCTGGTCCACGCAGGTAGCCCGGATCGTTCTCCCGTCAGGGGAAAGGCTCACCAGTGGCCGGTGAGGGGCGAAGCCCCCGAGTGAAACCTCCTTTGTCCAGAGCCTGTTTCCGTCCGCGCCGAACAGGACGACCTCGCCCTTGGGGTAACGCTTCTCCGGGGCGATGTTCAGGCCAGCATCGAAGTCCACCCCGGCAGCCAGGGCCTCTCCGTCCCTCGCAAGGCTTGCCGAGGTAAAGCTTTTGCCGGTTTCCTTGATCGCTGTGTTCCAGACGAGCCCGAGTCCTTTAACTTTGAGAACCCTGAGGCTGTGCGGGGTAGCTGCCGCCAGGTAACCCCCTTCCGGGGAGAAGGTAAGCGCTACGGCAAAGGGCTCGCCCAGAGCGGCCTTGGAGACCAGCCTTCCCTGGTCGTAGAGGAACAGGGTTCCCTGGTCTTCCACGGCGAGCCACTTTCCATCCGCGCTGGCAGTGAACTCCCGACCGCCGGGCACCTGCCACAGCTTCTTCCCTTCCCGGCCGAAGGCCGCGATGCCCAGATCCAGGCTGCGGACGAAGAAAGTGCTTCCATCCTGACTGAAAGCCGTCCCGGAAGGGCCTTTGATCGTAACTTCAGCCCGCTTCTCTGACTTGGGCCCGTAAAAGGTCAACGTAGTAGGCAGGCCTTCCACGCCCGAGCCCTTCATTCCGACCACGGTCTTCCCGTCGTTGGCGATGAAGGCGGCGTTCTCCCCGAAGTCCTCCTTGGACCAGAGCAAGCCACCAGGCCCCGCGAGGGAGAAACGTTGGATCGTAGGGTTCATGGGGTCCCCTCCCCGGGTGGCCACAGACGTGTACAATCCGTTCTCCGAGGCCAGGGTCGCGCCCTGCGCCCGGGGCTCGGTCCGAACGAGCTCCCAGGCTCCGGCCTGGGCCGCAACCAAGAGGCCGGCCAAGACCCAAACTACGAATGTCTTTCTCAAGACCGCATTCCTCCTTTCTCCATAAAGAAAAGCCCTGCCGGTCCGGAAAAAAGCTCAGGACCTGGGGCAAGGGCTTAAAGTGATCGCTCAACCCACGGCAGCCCAGCCATCCTTTCAAGGGAACCCGGAACTCCAAGGATCTTCGGCTTTGCGCCCCTCGATTGCTCGAGGTTTGCCCCAACGTGGCCATTAAATAGTATCGCATTTGAGGTTTTTTGTCAAGTGGGAAGGTTTGAAATTGTCATAAGAATTCTGATATAATAGTAACGGAGAAAGCGAAGGCAACGTGAAGGTGATAACAGAGTGAGAGCGCAACCATTAAATCGGCAGTGGATTCTCCCCAAAGAGCCTGATCTCGAAACCGTGGCCAGGCTGGCCTCAGGAACGGGTACATGTCGTAAAGCCGCAGAGTTGCTTGTCCTCCGCGGGTTCAGGGAGGTGGAGGAGGCGAAGAGGTTTCTGGATCCGAAGTTGGAGCATCTCTTTGATCCTTTCCTGATCCCGGACATGGACAAGGCGGTTTCCCGCATTGTGGATGCGCTCACCCGAAAAGAGGGCATCTTCGTCCATGGGGACTACGATGTGGACGGGACGAGCGGGACGGCGCTCTTGGTGCACGTACTCCGGGGGCTGGGGGGAAGGGTGAGCTATTATATCCCGGACAGGCTTTCTGAGGGCTACGGCCTGTCCGAGCTTGGGGTGAGGGAGGCGAAGGCTCGGGGGGTAGGCCTTCTGATCACAGTGGACTGCGGAGTCACCGCGGTCCAGGAGACGGCCCTGGCTAAAAGCTTGGATGTGGAGGTCATCATCGTGGACCATCACCAGCCCGGATCCGAGAGGCCGGATGCCCTTGCCGTGGTCGACCCCTACGCTTCCGGCCTGAATACGGAAGACAGATACCGCGTGGGCCTGGAATTATCCGGCGTGGGCCTGGCCTTCAAGCTCATGCAGGCGCTATTCCTGAGAATGGGCCGGGGGATCGAGGAGCTAACCGAGCACTTGGACCTCGTGGCAGTGGGCACGATCGCGGACGTCGTGCCCCTGATCGGCGAAAATCGGATCATCGCCAAGCTAGGTCTGGAGGTCCTAAGGGAAACCCGCAAGCCGGGCCTGCGTGCCCTCCTGGAGGTTTCTGGACTTCTGGGCAAACCCCTGGGCTACTGGCAGGTGGCCTATAGCATTGCGCCGAGGATCAATGCCGTGGGCCGGATGGGTGATGCGGGAAGGGCCGTAGAGCTGATGCTCACCAAGGACGGGGAAGAGGCCCGGACCTTTGCCCAGGTGCTGCAGGACGAGAACGTGAAGAGGCGAGGGCTGGACGCCGGGGTCTTCGAGGAGGCCCGGGAGATGGCCCTGATAGATTTCGACCCCTACCGTGACCGGGTGCTAGTCCTGGCCAAGGAGGGATGGCATCCCGGAGTGGTCGGAATCGTGGCCTCCAAGATCGTAGAAGAGTTCTACCGCCCCACCGTGATGATCGCCCTGGAAGGAGAGGAGGGCAGGGGCTCGGCCCGCTCCATCCCGGCCTTCCACCTCTACGAGGCCCTGCTGGGCTGCAAGGACCTGCTCCTCGGGTTCGGGGGGCACGAGTTCGCGGCCGGCCTGTCCATTGAAAAAGGGAAGATACAAGCCTTCAAGGAGAGGATGAATCGCATCGGAAGGGAAGTCCTGAAAGAGGAAGACCTGGTGCCGAAGCTTTCCCTGGACGCCTGGCTGGAGTTCGGGGAGGTAACTCCCGATCTCCTGCGTGACCTCTCCCGGATGGCGCCCTTCGGCCCGCGAAACCGAGAGCCCCTGTTTCTGGCCAGCGACCTTCAGGTGGTGGGCGAGCCCAGGGTGGTGGGGACGAATCACCTTAAATTCAGGATGCGGAAGGACAAAGTCATCCTGTCAGGCATTTTCTTCGATGCCGGGGACAGATTCGGGGAGCTGGCCACGGGTCTCTCCGGCCTCTCGGTGGCCTGCGTCCTGGAGGAGGACGAATGGCAGGGGAAGCGGGAGATCCGGCTGCGGGTGAAGGATTTCAAGACGAAATGAACGGGACGGCGCGAAGGCATATCGCGGTCACGGTCATCGGATGGGTCTTCATCCTCGGCGCGGCCTTCTCCCTTCTCGCCGGCAGCCTGGGGTTCATGACCTATGCCAACATCCAGCAGATGCGCAAGCTGCTGCTTCCTCCTGGCGAGTTCCAGGATACGGCCTTCCTGCGGTTCATGATCCGTTACATCCTCCCGGTGCTTGCCCTGCAGATTCCGGTCGACCTGTTTGTGGCCTTCGTCGGAGTGCAGTTCCTGAAGCTTCGGGCCTGGGCCCGGACGGTCCTGGAGGTCTTGGCCTGGCTGTTGGCCGGCTACGTCCTCGTCTCGGGCATCTTCTGGCTGTTCATCTTCCTGAACTTCCTGTTCGGCCATCCGGTGGCCGGAGTGACGCCGGACTATCCCCCGCTCTTAAAGATCATGTTCGTGGCGGTCAGCTCCCTCTCCACCCTGGTCTGGATCTTCCCGATCGGGGTGGGCATCTTCTTCCTCAGGCACAAGGACGTAAAGAAGGAATTTCATTAGGAGACGTCGTCCCTTCGCCCCGTCCGTGGGGTCGCTAAACCAACAGCCCAGGCGTTCTCGCCTGGGCTTTCTGCTGCAGCTTGACCGTTGTTTCGCTGATCCCTTTTCCTTCAGTCCTTTTTATCTTTCTCCCGGCTGAGCCAGCCCTGAATCTTCCGGTTCGCGGCCATGGCGCAGGGCGGGTCGTAGTTGGTCATCACGATCGTGGTGTAACCTGTCTTCAGGTCCATCTCCAGCGTGGAATTGATCCCCGGCGCCCCGCCGGCGATCCCCAGGCCGCCTTTCTTTCCCTTGGACTTGGCTTCGGCCTTCTGGTCTTTGGTGGGTTCCTGGTCGTTCAGGAGCCACGCGGTGTATTCAGGAGAGAGGAACTTATTGGCTTGTAAGGCGAGGGTGAACTTGAGCAGGTCCTCCACCGTAGAGTAGCCACCGCCCGCGGAGCTGCCTCTGGCCGGACGGGTGTAGATGTTGTTCCGCCAGGGTCTGTCTTTCTTTCCCTCCTCCCCACGAGTGTACCCCATGGCCAGGTTTGGCACCGGGACATCGGCCTCGTAGGAGTCGGTATTCTCCATGCCCGCGGGTTTCGCGATGTTCTCCCGGACGTAGTCGTAGTAGGACTGGCCGGTGACCTTTTCGATGATGGCCCCGAGCACGACGTAGCCCCCGTTGGAGTATTGCCTCTGGGTGCCGGGCTCAAAGGCCAAGGGCTTGCTGGCAAACAGGGGCAGATAATCCTGGATGCTCCGGATGCGGTCCTTGGGCGTGCCCTCGAACTCCGGGCCGAAGAAATCCCCGATTCCAGAGGTCATCTGGAGCAGGTGGCGGATCGTGACCTTCCGTCGGGCTGCGGGGTTGGGATAGTCCGGCAGGTATCTCCCGAGGGTATCCTCGAAGGAGAGCCTGCCCTGCTGGACGAGCTGTCTGATGGCGATCTTGGTGAAGAACTTGTTGATCGACCCGAGGTTGAACTTGGTGTCCACGCGGTTGGGAACGTTGAATTCCCTGCTGGCCAAGCCGAAGGCCTTCTCGTAGAGCACCCGTCCGTCTCTGGCCAGGAGCACGGCGCCGGAGAACTCGTCAGTTCTGACCTGTCCGGCCAGGTAGGCCTCCAAGGAATCCAAGATCTGGGCTTGGGTCAGCTTGGGCAGGGAGGGGTCGGGCGGAGGATCGGTGTTCATGATGCGGATGCCGAGGAGCTTGTGTCCGCCCTTGGGCTCAAACTCGAAACTTAGCTTGAACCAATCTCCTTTTTGGGACTGAGCCATAACCGCGATGACATTCCCTTGGGCTTCCTCGGCCTGCCGGAGGTCCAGGCCACCGAGATTGGACTTCAACTGACGGTAGACTCCGATCCGCTCGCCCATGGGCCGGCTTTTCAGGGCCTCCGGGGCGAAGTCTTTGGCGATGAAGTCCCTCATGGCCTGCTCCCCGGCGTTGAAGGCCGCGAAGTAGGCGGCGACCTCCTTGCCGGCCGGGGTGTTGGGGAGCCTGGGGACGTCTTTGGCTAGGGCGGATCCGGAAAAGGACAGGGTGAGAGTTAAGATGGCTGCAATAGTGTAAAATCTCATTGGTTCCTCCTTATTAGCTGAGTTCTTCCTCAAGGTCTAACTTCATCATGATGCTCGGGCGCCGATACCCCAGGTCCGTCCGCGGGGCCGGGGTCATCTGAACGAAGCCCAATTGGCGGTAGAGCCGGTTGGCCGAGGCCAGCTTGGGGCTGGTCAGGAGCATGATGGAGCTTGCCCCCATGGCTCGGGCCCGCTCGATGGCTGCGAGGCCCAGGCGCTTGCCGATCTGACGGCCCCGGGCCTTCTCGGCGACCGCCATCTTGGCCAGCTCCACGAGGCCCTCCTCGCGGGGGACGAGGGCCAGGGTCCCCACGATCTCCCCGTCCACCCGGGCGAACAGGATCTGCCCGCCGGGCTTGAGGACCTGGCCCTGGGGGTCGTTCAGGACCCGTGCGTCCGGGGGCTCGACGGCGAAGTCCTTCTGGAGCCACTCTAGGTTGAGCCTCTTGAAGTCCTTGCGGTACTGCGGACGGTAATCGAGGATCTCCACAGCCTCCATCCGGCGCTGCCTGCCGAGGGCCTGGATGCGGTCGAACATCTCCTGCTTGTCCAGGGCGCCCTCGAGGCGGTCCATGGCCCCCATCAGGTCCGCGGCGTTGGAATCCAGGAGGTCCCGGGAGGCTTCCTCGATGTCCCGCCAGATCGGGATCAGCTTTTGAGTTAGGTCCTTGCCCTTGGGGGACAGGGACAGGAGGCGCCTGCGGTCGTCCTTTTGGTCCCGGACCGAGACCAGGAGCCCGGCTTTCTCCAAGTCCCCGGCCATCTGGTTGACGGCCGGGTGGGTGACCCCGAGCTCCCGGGCGATCTCGGTCACGGCCAGGGGGGAGCGCTGCCAGAGTAGGTAGAAGGCCGGGAACCAGCGGGGCTCGAACTCGACCTTCTCCGCCTGGTAGACGAGGGCGGCGTCCTTCATCAGGCGGTCGCTCAAGCGCTTCAGACGGCTGGCGATGGCTAGCGGGCCCAGGCTTTGGATGATGTCCATAAAGGCCTTTCCGGGCGAAGAGTGGAAATTATGCGTTAGTTATAACGTAAGCACTTACTTATTAGATGCCAAAAAAGGGCCGAGGGTTGCCTTGAACCGTCGGGTACGCAGAGGATCCTGGCCTGTAATCACGCTAAAATATTAACAGAAATACCTCGTTTTGTCAAGGGTGAACAACTTATCCCTAATCCCTAACCCTTGATTTTTAATCACTCCAGCCTAGCCAGGTGCTTCTCGTAGTCCTTGACCTTCTGGGGTCTCTTCCCTTTAGCTGGAACGAAGGCGTGGCCCTCGGCTCTGAGGAGCCGGGCCTGGTTGGCTGCGCCGCCGGGGTACTTCTCGTTCAGCTCGCCCGTTGATTTCAGGGTTCGCCACCAGGGGGTGAGGTCCTTCTTCCCTTCACCTGCGGCCTCCTCGGCGGCGTGGGCCGCGACCCAGGCGAAGATCCCGGTGGTGATCGGGCAGCCGATCGCGGCCCCGTGCCTCCGGGCCACGGCCTCGCGGAGGTGGTTGATCGTGGTCACCTTGCCCTTGGGCACCCTTCGCATGAGAGCGTCCACCTCCCGGGGCGCCGGGATCGCCATCGTGTCCCCGCCCCAGCGGGCGCTCCTCTTCGCGTCCATCTTCACGACCTTGGGCAGGTCCTTATCCTCCTCCAGCTTCTCCTGCCAGGACTTCCTTTTCGTTTTCATCCGGCGGCCTTTCTCCCCCATGATTTCCCTTTACTCTACCACACCCCTGCCTGGGGTGTCAAGCTTCCGGGACACCCTAACTCCCCAACCCCATTCCCGTTAAACCTTTTCCCCCTTGAAATTGTTTAAAGAGTATGGTATGATATTTGATGATTACAATGGAGTTTGACGATGCCGAGGATTCTTAAACCGATGCTTCGCGTTCCGCCACACCCGGGGAGGGCCGGCCGATCCCTGGCCCTGCTAGGGCTTCTGGCCGCGGGCCTGGGGCTCTGGGCCCTTCCGGCCCAGGCCCAGTATTTCGGCCAGAACAAGGTGGTCTACGAGAACTTCCGCTTCCAGGTCCTGCACACCCCGCACTTCACCATCTATTACTACCCCGAGGAGGAGGAGGGCGCGCGGATCGCCGCGAAGCTGGCCGAGCGCTGGTACTGGCGCCACGAGCAGATCTTCCACCACGACCTCAGCGGAACGCAGCCCTTGATCCTCTATGCCAGCAGCCCGCAGTTCCAGGAGACCAACGTCATCGCGGACCAGATCGAGGAGGGGACCGGGGGCGTCACCGAGCCCCTGAAGCGCCGCATCGTCCTGGCCCTGGCCGGGCCCCTGCATGAGACCGACCACGTCATCGGGCACGAGCTCGTCCACGCCTTCCAGTACGACCTGGCCAAGGAGGGGCGGAGCCGTCCGAGCGCCCAGGCCCAGGCCGCGGAGCGCCTGCCGCTCTGGTTCATCGAGGGCATGGCGGAGTATTTCTCCCTGGGGCCCTACGACCCCAACACCGCGATGTGGATGCGCGAGGCGGCCCGGTCCAAGCTACCCACGATCCGGAAGCTGGACAGCTCGGAGTACTTCCCTTACCGCTACGGCCAGGCCCTCCTGGCGTACATCGGGGGCCGCTACGGAAACCAGGCCATCGTGCGCCTGCTCCGGGCCGGGATGACCCATCCGGATTTCGAGGAGGCCATCCACAGCGTCCTGAAGATCAAGCCGGATGCCCTGTCCAAGGCCTGGCACGCCTCCTTGCACGAGGCTTATGACTCCCTTCTGGTGAAGACCAAACAGCCTGTCGCCTACGGCCCGGTGCTCATCGCCGGAAAGCACGGGGGCGGGGAGATGAACGTTTCCCCGGTCCTGTCCCCGGACGGCAGGGAGATGGTGTTCTTCTCGGAGCGGAGCATGTTCGCCTTCGACCTCTACCTCGCGGACGCGGCGACCGGAAAGGTCAAGAAAACCCTGTACCGCATGGAGCGGAACCCCAGCCTGGAGAGCCTGGAATTCATCGCCTCCGCGGGCTCCTGGGACCCCCAAAGCAAGCGCTTCGTGGTCTCGGCTGTGGCCAAGGGCCGGCCCCTGTTGGCCATCCTGAACACGGAGACCGGAAAGATCGAGAGGAAGATCCCCTTTCCCCAACTCGGAGAGATCCTGGACCCGGCCTGGTCCCCGGACGGGCGCACCATCGCCTTCTCGGGCATCGCGGGCGGACTCACGGACCTCTACCTTTTTGACCTCGCCTCGGGCAGCCTGCGCCGCCTGACCTCAGACGCCTTTGCCGAGATCCAGCCGGCTTGGTCCCCGGACTCGAAAGCCATAGCCTTCGTGACCGACCGCTTCACCACCAAGCTCGCCAATCTGGACATCGGGAACTACCGCCTGGCCCGGGTGGACCTGCCGGATGGCGGGATCAAGCCCCTGTCTGATTTCCCGGATGCGAACAACTACAATCCCCAGTGGTCCAAGGACGGGAAAGCGCTTTACTTCGTCTCGGACCAGAACGGGATCGGAAACATCTGCCGCCTGGACCCGGATAGCGGGGCCCCGACACTGCTCACCAATCTCTACGGCGGGGTGAGCGGGATCACGGCCACCAGCCCGGCCCTGTCGCTCTCCCGGAGCGGGAGCCGTCTGGCCTACAGCGCGTACGAGAAGGGCCATTACAACATCTATTCCGGGGATTCCCTGCTCGCGGTCAAGAGGGCCCCTGCGGACTCCCTCCCGGCGGAAGCAAACCCTGCCCTCCTCGCTCCGGCGGATGCGCCCGGGGACTCCAATTTCCTGGCCAACCTCAAGGACCCGGTGGCGGGCCTGCCCGTGGACACGACGTTTCGGTCCACGCCCTACCGCGGGAGCCTCTCCCTGGTGGGCGTGGGCCAGCTCTCCGTGGGCGCGGGCGTGAGCTCCGCCGGGACCTACCTGGCCGGGGGGACCATGCTCTACTGGAGCGACATGCTGGGGAACCACAACCTGGCCACCGGGCTCCAGGTCCAGACCACGGGAAGCCTTACCGACGTCGCGGCCCTGGTGGGCTACGAGAACCTCGCCCACCGCTGGGCCTGGGGCGGGGTGGCCCAGCAGATCCCGTACACCACCACGCAATACGCCTCGGGGTACGGGACCGTGGGGGGGGTGCCGGCCTACGTCGAGCAGACGGCCACCTACCGGGAGATCGACCGCGAGCTGGACGGGTTCGTGGCCTATCCCTTCAGCCGGGCCCTCAGGTCCGAGTTCTCGGCCGGCTATCTCAACATCAACTTCAACGGCAACATCCAGACCCAGGCTTGGTCCGTGGCCACGGACACGCTGCTCTACGACGTCACCGAGGACCTCTCCGTCCCCTCCGGCTTGAACCTGGGGACCGTGGGCGCGGCCCTGGTCTACGACTACAGCTACTTCGGGGCCACGAGCCCGATCCTGGGCCAGCGCTGGAGGGTTCAGGCCTCCCCCAACTTCGGCTCGATCCAGTGGGTGGACCTCCTGGCGGACTATCGCAAATACGTCATGCCGGTCCGAAAGTTCACCTTGGCCGGACGCCTGCTGCATTACGGCCGCTACGGGGGGGGAGCAGAGGACTACCGCCTTTCGCCCGTGTTCCTGGGCGACCCCGGCCTGGTCCGGGGATACGACTCCGGCTCGTTCAACGCCTCGGAGGCGGATACCAACGGGTACTTCCCGGCCTTCGACCGCCTTTCGGGGAGCAAGGTCCTGATCGCCAATGCCGAGCTGCGCTTCCCCCTGTTCGGGGCCTTCGGCATCGGCAAGGGCTATTACGGGATCCTGCCCGTGGAGGCCGCGGCGTTCTACGACGCCGGGGTGGCCTGGCAGAGCGACCACAAGGCCTGGTTCCTGGGCGGGGACCGCAAGCCGGTGCGCAGCACGGGCGGGGCCCTGCGGGTGAACCTGATGGGCTACGCCGTGGCCGAGGTGGATTACGTCAAGCCCCTGGACCGGCCCCTGAAGAGCTGGTACTGGGAGTTCAACCTCACCCCGGGGTTCTAAAGGCTAATAGTTAACGAGAAGGGGCGGCCATCTGGCCGCCCCCTTCTCGTTTTGCCGATTCGCATCCACAGGGCCGGGAAGGAAAAAGAGCCGACAGGCTTGACAGCAACCGGACGAATCGTCTAACATATAGGGCAGCGGAGAACCGGTTCCTTTTGGAGGGCACTATGGAAGCCAAAGGCCGTCGTCTTTTGGGGGAGATTCTGGTCGACCTGGGGTTCCTCAACATCCCCCAGGTGAACGAAGCCCGACGGAGGCAGATGAGCAATCCCAACATCCTCCTCGGGGAGTACCTCGTGGAGCTGGGTTTCGTGACCCCGAAGCAGCTTCTCGAGGCCCTGAACCTCCAGGCCGCGGACACCCTGGGGATCCTTCCCGATACGTCCCGGGCCGCGAGCCTGGCCCGGCACCTCGAGCTCACCCATCTCGCCAGCCATCCCCTGTTCCGGGCTTTCGCGGACCAGCTCGACCAGGCCTGCTACATCATCGCCTGGGGAAGCACCCGGGAACAGGACCGGCTCCTCTACGTGAACCCAGCCATGGCCTCCCTGGCCGGGATGGAGTCCGAAGCCTTCCTGGACAAATCCGCAGAGCCCGTGATCCGCTTCGCGGCCCGTTTTTTCGACGACCCCCAGGTGTTCCTGGATAAGGTTTACGAGTTCGTCACCCACCGCCCGGAGCCGTACGTTGTGACCCTAGAGCTCTCCCGGCCCAAGCGGATGAAGTTCGAGATCCGCAACGTGCCCCTGAAGGGATGCACGGGAGAGGTCCTGGGGGCGGCAGGCTTCCTGAAACCGATCTGAGACTCACCTGTCCTTATATGCCAAGGGGCGGCCATCCGGCCGCCCCTTTTTCATTGTTGGGTCCTATAACATTTTATTGAAATTTAGCGAGCAATACGCACCGACACCCGCAAATAGACGTACAATCTTTATGCGGTATTTCCGGTACATCTTTAATATTGAATATTTTGCCGTACAAAGATTTACAAACTTCACATGATGAATCGTCTTTTATGGGGCGAATCTCTACATATTTAATGTTTAGGTTTTTGTCTTTTCGCCATTGTTCAAGCTTATACATTTGATAGACATAGGATATAACCAAGTTTACTGCCGTTGCTTTGTCAATATGGGGTACATTATTCAGTTCGTCCGGTAGGGCTTTGATAAATTTTCTATTATCCATAAAAAAACTCAACGCCGCAACAAAACATACCTGCCTCATTTGTCCTTCATTTAGGGAAGATAATATCTTAGGCCTCGCTTTGATTGTAAATTCCAACCTCTCTAAATCATCCTTAGGGTCGTAATTACTCCAAGAGGCAATTGAATCATTATAATTATATTCCTGGAAATAAAATAATTTTGGTTGAGGGAAAACCTTCCTAAGTTCGTTATCTTTTTTGAGCAAAAGGGCTTCGCGTATTTTATTGTCATTCAAAAAACAAATAATTTTATTTTCAAATAATAAATCATTTTCTTTTTCGTCAGTCAAATAACAGTCAGCAATTGATTTTGCTTCTTCACTACATTTATAGACTTTTAAACCCACTACAAGGGATCTCATACCATCCGGGTCAGCCTTAACAAGCCTTTTTGATAAAATCCCTTTTAACCCTGATACTGGCAATCCTCTTTTTTTGAGTAAACCACTTAATTCCTCTCTTGTGCATTTTATTGATAGGTGGTCTTCAAGATCAGCTGTTACTAATATACCTGAATCCAATAATTGGTTAATAAAATTGCCGGGATTAACCCCAAGAACCTGTTCCCAGCCATTAAAATTATTTATATTATCTATAGTGTTGCCTCCGATAAATTTACTTAGAAGCAACAACTTTAGAGGAGAATCTATTATTTCTTTAATTTCCATTTCTTTCTCGCAATCGTTTATTTTGTAAAATAAAGGTCTCTCTCAGTGTTGAAAATTCTCTGGTTTTATTTCTAATAGGGCGGGTGGGCGAGTCGTCTGATGTTCCCTCGTGCGGTTCTGGGCTGGGGCAGTGTTGGCGGTTGTTTTGCCTAGGTGCGATGCAAACACGATCTCCTCGTCCATCTTTCCGGTCGCGCCGTCGGAGAAGAGAGGTTTGCGGAGTTAAGGCATTTCCGTTTAGGTGGAGATTATTTGTATCTCAAATTCATATTAATTATAAATAGCAGCCATGTGTTTTAATATTCCCTCTAATGTACTTATGGCCATAAAGATTGTACTATCATTAGCCTTAACAGAAGATACCCCATCTAATTCGTTCAAACGTTTAAGTAAGATATCTCTCAATTTAACATCATCAATGAAGTTTAATTTCTTAAGTGTATTTGGCAATTGAAAGTCCATTCTCCATCCTTTTTAAAATTGTATTAGTCTTCGTAAAAGTCAGAGCCTTGGCGGGACCTCGGGGGGTACGGCCTTTGCGTGATGCCGGCTTGGTTTCTGACAGGTATTATAGGCTTTCTTGCTTGTTAAGTCAAGGGGGATTTGGGAATTTTTCTTCTTTCTTTCTGGGGCGGGGGTGGGCGGGGGTTTGGTTGTGCGTTGGGGGGTGGGGCGGGGGTGGTCGGTGAGTGCCGGAGGAGTGGGGGAGAAGGGCGTGTGCATAGGTATTTGGTACGGATTTGGTTGGGGTTTGATAACTCGATTTTGGGGCTTTTGGTGGGGTTTTGGGGGGTGGGGGGGTGGTTTTATCCCTTGTCTCTCCCTTATATAGCGCGGAATCGGGGTTTTTGCCGCCCCTTTGGAGGAATTATTTTTAATTTTTTCCAAAGGGGGTTGGGGCTTGACTCCGGGCTTGTCTTTCAAGTAGAATTAGGCGGTAAATTCACCCCATGAAATCATCCCTTTCGATCCCCCACAGGAGGTACCCCATGTTGCGCAGGTCAACGGCCCTGTTGGCCGGACTCTTGATCATCCTCGCCTGGCACGGGACGTTCCAGAGCGAGGAGCAGAAGGTGCCCGCGTTCAACCTCAACTCCAGCAAGATCTGGAAGCCCGGGGACGAGGTCAAGATCAACCTCGAATCCCGGAACCTGGAGTACGTGGACTTCCGGGTCTACAAGGTGGACTACCCGATGGGCCTCTTGCTGGCCCAGGAGGACCCCCATTACATCAAGGACCCCAGCCTCTTAAAAGCCAAGACCGTGGGCGAAAAGATGAAGGGAAGCTGGGAGAACTTCCAGCAGGGGATCAAGAACAATTTCAAGAAGCGGATGAGCCTGCAGTCCCGGGTCAAGGTCCGCAAGACCCTGCACATGGAGGCCAAGCCCGGGGTGAAGGCCATCCCGGCCTCGGCCAAGATCTCGCTCCTGAACGACCAGAAGCTCGCGCTCACGCCCTGGCGGGAGACCGTCACGCAGAAGGCGAACGACTACTGGTGGACCTACCAGGACGTGAAGGTCCCGGTCAAGGACGTGGGGACCTACCTCGTGGAGGGGATCTACAACGACAAGAAGGCCTACGTCCTCCTGGTCGTCACGAACATCGGGTTCATCGTGACCCGGGCCCCGGGCGAGGTCTTAATCTACGCCTGCGACCGGATGACCGGGGAGCCCCTGCCGGAGGCGCGGGTGCGGTTCCTGCAGGACAAGAAGATCGTGAAGGAGGGCAAGACCGACAAGAGCGGGCTCTTTCGCACGGACTTCTCGGTCAAGGAAGAGGAGATGGAGAAGAACGTGGTCGTGTCCTGCGACAAGGGGATTGAGTTCTCGCTCGCCGAGAGCTACTACTACGGGTCCTCCTGGGACAAGTACGCGGTCTACATCTACACCGAGCGGCCGGTCTACCGCCCGAACCAGACCGTGTTCTTCAAGGGCATCGTCCGGCAGAAGGACGAGAACGGGCAGTACACCGTGCTCTCCGGCAAGGACGTGGAGGTCAAGATCAGCGACCCCAAGAGCAACAAGGTCTACACCAAGACCCTCAGGACCAACGATTTCGGCTCGTTCACGGACTCGCTTTCGACCGGGGAGGAGCCGCCCTTGGGGAGCTACTACATCGAGGCCACGGTCGAGGGCAAAAGCTACTCCGGGGACTTCCAGGTGCAGGAGTACAAGAAGCCGGAGTACGAGGTCAAGGTGGACTACGCCAAGGACTCCTACGTCCAGGGCGATCAGGTCATGGCCACGGTCTCGGCCAATTACTATTTCGGCTCGCCAGTCAACTCCGCGGACGTGAACTACTACATCTACCGTCAGAGGTACTACCTGCCCTGGTGGTACTGGTACGGGGAGAGCTACGGCTGGTTCTACGAGGAGGAGTCCGGGGACGAAGGCGGGGGGGACGAGTACTCCAATTACGGGAGCGAGCTCGTCAAGGAAGGGACCGGCAAGCTCGACAAGGACGGGAAGCTCGTGATCAAGTTCAAGGGCGAGAAGCTGGACTTCGACGCCGTCTACCGGGTCGAGGCCCGGGTCACGGACAAGTCGCGACGTGAGATCTCCGGGTCGAAGAGCGTCAAGGTCACCCGGGGCTCCTTCTTCCTGGCCATGACCAAGGAGCACTGGGTCTACAAGCCCGGGGAAGAGGTCCGGCTCACGATCCGGGCCCAGGACTTTTCCAACCAGGACGTCTCAACCATCGCCAGCGTGAAGGTCGAGATGGAGACCTATGAGAAGGGCACCTCGGGCTACAATGAGGTCGCCTCCGGGACCGTGCCCGTGAACAAAGGCCAGGGGCTCTATTCCTTCAAGCCCGGCAAGGACGGGTACTATAAGATCACGGCCGATGCCAAGGACCCCAAGGGGAACGCAATCAGCACCGAGGAATACGTCTGGGTGAGCTCCGGGGAGGGCTGGTGGTACGAGGGCTACTCCCAGGGCGGGATCAAGATCATCCCGGACAAGCCCAGCTACAAGGCCGGGGAGGTGGCCCACGTGTTCGTGATGCTGCCCTTCAAGGAGGGCCGGGCCCTGTTCGCGGTGGAGGGCGAGAAGCTCTACTCCGCGGAGGTGCGGGGCTTCAAGTCCGGATCGTTCCTGGTGGACGTGCCGATCAAGGCGGAGTACTCCCCGAACATCTACGCCTCGGTGAACCTGATCAAAGGGGACCAGCATTACAGCCAGGCCAAGGTCCTGATCGTGCCGCCCAAGGAGAAGCTCCTCGTCGTCAAGGTGGAGAGCGACAAGCCGATCTACAAGCCCGCGGAAGAGGCCAGCTACACGATCACGACCACGGACGGGAACGGCAAGCCGGTCTCCGCCGAGGTCTCGCTAGGCGTGGTGGACGAGGCCGTCTACGCCATCGTGCCGGAAGGGACCCAGGAGATCGGCAAGTTCTTCTATTCCCGGAGGTACAACAAGGTCTCGACCTACGCCTCGTTCGACTTCCGGTTCTACGGCTACTCCCGCAAGGCCAAGATGGAGGAGGCCAACGCCCGCAAGCAGCCTTGGACCCTGGCCGACTTCAAGGAGGGCAAGGCCGAGCAGAAGTTCGTGGAGGCCAAGATCCGCAGGGACTTCCGGGACGTGTCGTTCTGGAAGGCCACGATCGTGACCGACGCCAGCGGGAAGGCCAGGGTGAAGTTCAAGTTCCCGGAGAACCTGACCTCCTGGAGGGCGACCGCGCGGGCGGTCACCGCGGACACCAAGGTCGGGCAGGTGACCCAGAAGGCCATCGTGCGCAAAGACCTGATCATTCGCATGGAGGCCCCGAGGTTCCTGACCCAGCAGGACGAGATGACCATCGCCACGATCGTGCACAACTACCTGGCAAGCGACAAGACCGCGCGGGTCATCTTCGGGGTGGACGGCTTGGAAGTCCAGGGGGATACTCTGGAGGAGATCAGCGTGCCCCGCAACGCGGACGTGAGAGTGGACTTCCGGGTCAAAGCCAAGGAGCCCGGGGACGCGATCCTTCAGGCCAAGGCCCTGACCAACGAGGAATCGGACGCCATGGAGGTCATGATCCCGGTCCTGCCACACGGGATCAAGCGCTATGTCACCAAGGCCGGGGAGACGAACCAGGAGCAGGCCAATCTGGCCGAGACCCTGACCCTTCCGGATTCGGCAGAGGAGGAGGCCAGCGGGCTCAAGATCGACGTGGCCCCGTCCCTGGGCGGGACCCTCCTGGAGGCGCTGGATTACCTGGCTGAATATCCCTACGGGTGCGTGGAGCAGACCATGTCCTGCTTCCTGCCTGACGTAGTAGTATCCAAAACCATGAAGGACCTGAACCTGGCCAACGCGGACCTGGAGAAGAAGGTCCCGGACATGGTGAAGAAGGGGCTCGCCAGGCTGTACAGCTTCCAGCACGAGGACGGAGGCTGGGGCTGGTGGGAGCATGACGAGACCCATCCCTTCATGACCGCCTACGTGATCTACGGCATGACCCAGGCCAAGGCCTGCGGGTACGAGGTCTCCCCGGACGTATACTCCCGCGGGGTCAAGGCCCTGAAATCCCAGCTCGAACAGGTCGGCAAGGACATCACCGGATACGGGGGCTGGGACGAGCAGCGGGGCATGGGGGATGCGACCAAGGCCTACATGCTCTACGTGCTCAGCCTGGCAGATACCACGGACGGGAAGATGGTGAACGGGCTCTACGCCCACCGGGATTCCCTGAACCCCAACGCCAAAGCGCTCCTGGCCCTGACCCTGGACAACATGGGCAAGAAGACCGAGGCCAAGGCCGTGGCCGCGGAGCTGGAGAAGGAGGCCCAGGTGAGCGCCGAGGCCGCGGTCTGGGGCGGGAAGTCCTGGCACTACTCCTGGGAGGACGACAAGGTGCAGACCACGGCCCAGGTCGTCCGCACCCTGGCCCAGATCGCTCCCCAGAGCGGGGTGATCGAGAAGGCCATCCGCTGGCTGATCCTGCGAAGGCAGGGGAACGCCTGGAACTCCACCCAGGACACCGCGATGATCATCTACTCACTTTTAGAATACATGAAGGCCAGCAAGGAGCTGGAGCCGGACTACACCCTTGCGATCGCGGTGAACGGGAAGCAGGTCCTGAGTCAGAAAATCGGAAAGGGGGACATCGGCAAGAAGATCCCCACGATCAGCGTGAAGGGGTCTGACCTGAAGATCGGGGCGAACAGCATCTCGATCACCAAGTCCGGGAAGGGCAAGCTGTACTACACCTTGGCCATGAACTACGTGGAGCATCAAGAGGGAATCCCGGCCGAGGACAAGGGGATCGCCGTGACCCGGACCTACGCCAAGCTGACCTCGATGCAGGACGCCCAAGGGCGCTGGGTCTACGGGACCCAGCCCCTGGAGGGGCCGGTCAAGAGCGGGCAGGAGATCCTGGTCCGCCTGCACATCAAGGCCGACCGGGCCTACGACTACCTGATGCTGGAGGACCCTCTGCCCTCGGGCTGCGAGGTGATCAAGGACGACTGGCGCTACAACCTCCTGGGCGAGGAGTACCACGACTACTACGACTACGAATGGAACTACTGGTTCTCGTCCAAGGAGATCCACGACACCAAGGTGGCCTACTTCATCACCCATTACGACTTCGGGGAAGGCCGGGAGTCCAAGGAGGCCGAGATCCACTACGTCCTGCGGGCCCAGATGCCCGGGACCTATCACGTGATGCCGGCCACGGCTAAGCTGATGTACTTCCCGGACGTGTACGGGAACTCCGAGGAGTACCAGCTCACCATCGCCGAGGGCGCGCCGTAACCGATAGTGCCCCGTGATGGGTCATTAGGTAAAGACTGAACAACAGAGGGGCCCCGAAAGGGGCCCCTCTGGTTTTGCCTTAGCTCACCTCACGATCACGGCCTTCTTGATGGCCTGGTAGTCCCCGGCCTCAAAGCGGACCAGATACACGCCCGCGGGAAGGCGTTTTCCTTCGTTGTTTCGTCCGTCCCACAGGGCTTCGTGAACGCCAGCCGAAATGGGGCCGTCCACCAGGGCGCGGACGAGCTGGCCGGCCAGGTTGTAGACCCTGAGGCTGACCTTGAGGTCTTTGGCCAACTGGTAGTGGAAGATTATCGCACCGATCGCGGGATTGGGTCGCCCCACTTGGAACTCGGTGCGCAACAAGGAGGCTGCAGGGCCCCCTTCCACACCAGGAAGGTCGGGCCCGAACCAGCGCATGACCGAGTTCACGTAGGCTTCCTTGGTCATCCCCCCGCTGTCTACCATTCCTCGCAACAAGAAGGTGGCGGTCAGCGTGCGGTAGGAAGGGTTTCCGCCACGCTGGTCGTTACCCACTAAGCAGGTATCGTTCCTCGTACTCACGAAGCGCACGAAGTTCTGGCCGGTCCCGGTTTTCTGGATCCCGTCCATGTCGCATCCCGAGGGGCCGTTGAACCCGGTGTCCGCGCCGCTGTAGTGGAACGAGAACGCTGAGAAGGGCGTGCCCAAGACCCCTCTCACCCCGGTAATTTGGTGCTCCAAGTCCATGGCCGTCTGATAGCTCACTCCCATCCGCGGACCGTAGACCTGACCATAGCGCGGCCCTGCGGGGTCAATCTGGGCATATCCGTATTCCGGGGCTTCGACATAGAGGCCGCCCGTGGGGTAACTCGTAGACAGAAATCTCTCCAACAGAGTGTCGTTCCTGGCCCCGACCGAGTAACTGTCAGCCACGGGGTAATTCCAGCTTAAGGCTCCAGAGAGGCCGGGCATTAGCGCGATGAGAACCCAGGGGTTGGGCCGTGTGAGCGCAGGAAGCGCTTTGTCGAAGTTCCACCAACCCCGGTAACCTAGCTTCTGAAGCGTAGTCATCCAGGTGACCGCATCCTCGTGGTCTCCCCATCCCCAAACCATATAGTCTCCGCCGGAGTCCGGGAGGTTGGCCGTAATGGTCAACCCGGCGTTGTCCGAGAGGGAGCCGGAGGTCCAGCGCACCGTGAAGGGAAGCTGCGACCAGCAATCCATGCCGGTGTTGCACCGCACCCGGAAGGTGGCCGGAGCCGTCCCTCCGTTGGCCGGGATGTCCCCATAGGCTTTCGGTCCGCTGTCTACTATTGTGGCATAGGTCGAGACGCTGCGCAGGATTCCCGTAGTTGCGTTTGCCGCGCCCGTGCCGATGTTCTTCAAGGTAACGCTGACTGAGTCGGTCAACCCTGGCCGGAGGGCGTTCTTGGAGTTGAACACGGTCACTTGCGATACGATGAACTGAGGGCTGGGAGGGATATTTAAATTCCCGGTCACCACGATGGCATAGGGCTGGGGGCCCATCGGGCAGTTGGTGCCGGTGACCCGGATGACCCAGTTCCCCTGGGCCGGGACCCGGCGCCTAACGATCTCTTCCACGTTCAGGCTGTCCGGCCTGCCCCCGGTCTGGGACTCCCCGTTGGTCATCACGTTTCCGAGATAGACCGTCGAGCCGGGATCCGTGACCTGGAGGTCCAGGTTGTTCACGATGTTCGGCAGAACCCCCAAGGCTCCGGGGTAATCCGTCCAGACCAGGGCCACTTTGATCGGCGATCCAGCCAGAACAGGAATGGTGTAGTCTCGATACTCCCCGGTCCGCAGGCCATCCTTCTCATCCACCACCCAGCAGGGATTATTGGACGTGGTGCCCGTGAAGTGCAGAGTATTCCAGAGGTTGATCCGTCCGAAGCCGCAGTCGTTGTTAGGATACATCGTGGCCATGGTGTCCCCGCAGGAGACCAGCACGGCCTTCATCAGGGCCGCGGACGGGATGAAACCGTTGGCCGGGTTCTTCGCTCCGGTGGGATACCAGCCTTCCGTGAAATACTGCCGGACCAGGGCGCAATGCCCGGTGGCATTGGCCGTGGACATGGAGGTTCCGCTCCACGACCAGTATGACTTTGTGGTCCCGTACTGGGCCGATGTCACGTTGTCCCCAGGACATACTATGGTAGGTTTCAAACGCCCGTCCTGGGTCGGGCCGCGGGAAGAGTAGCTGGCGACAGTATAGATGGGCACTTTCAAACTTGCGCCCACGGTTACGATGTCTTTTGCAGTGGCAGGGGGTCCAATAGTTCCCTGGCCAGGTCCGGAACCTCCCGGGGCATTGAATCCCAGGAAGTCTCTGTGGTCCCACATGAATTGGTCCCACATCTGGGCCCCGGATTCATAGACACCTAGCTGGCTTCCGCTCCCCCAGGATTGGGAGAACATCCGGCAGGCGCCCCCGGCGTTTCCTGTATAAGCCGGCTGCCACATGTCGAAATAGATCTGCGGGGGATAGATGGTCGCATCATTGCCCCCGATATCACAGAACCAGTGCTTGGCCAGAGGAGCCATGCCGCGATAGGGGCTAGTAGTATCGTTGCCGCAGATGGTTCCGCAGACGTGGGTCCCATGGCCCTGCTCGTCCCCGAATTGGGCTGCAAAGGAGCCTTGCTGATAGGCGATCATCTTGCGGTGGGTGGGGTACTGACCGAAGGTGGAGATCGGGACCGCTGAATCCCGGAAGGCGTAGTGGTTCATGTCCACTCCGGTGTCGGAGTTGCCGGTCACCTGACCTTCACCGAAGAGCCTCGTTCCTCCGGTCCTATTGATTCCATTCACATACCAGATCCGCCGTTCATTGCTAACGCAATCCTGTCCGATCCACTGGCAAACGTCATTCAGGGCATGCATCTCGGCGTGGGGCTCGACCCAGCGGACCTCGGGCCTCCGGGCGATGTCCGCGAACCGGGAGGCGTCCACCCTAGCCCTGATAGAGTGGCCCCAATTAGAAGAGCCCGCGTCAATAATCTCCGCACCGAAGTCATTCTTCATGTCCTCCATGAACTCCCGGGCGTTCTCTCCCCGGAACAGGAGGATGTTGGCCTCGTGCATCCCCAGGGTCGTGGGCAGGTCAGGGGCCAGCTTGTAGGCCGGCTGAAACAGACCCACATAGGTCACGGCATCCACAGCCTGGATGGCCTGTTTGGACGTTTCGTTCATCCTGACGAGAAAGGCATAGTTCGGGATGTAGTCCAAAATCTGGGCTCCCCGGGAGGTGAGGTCATGCCTCATCCCCTCGGTGATTGGCCCGTTGAACTGGACCACGTAGTAGCCCGTTCCTCCGGGGTAGCCTGAGATCGAGAGTCCAGGGGGCAGGACCGGTTCGCCCTTTCGCGTGTCGAAGGCGATGCCGTTGATGAAAAGAGTAGTAGGATTGGCGTAGCGCTTCGGATTGGTAAAACCTTGGAGGTAGGGCTGATGGAGCCCGAAGGAAAGTTCTTCTTCCCTTACGCTTGCCGGGGGGACTGAAGAGCCGGGGGACGAGGTCTTGGAGAAGGGCGAAGAGGGAAGCGCGAAGGCCTGGGCTTGGGCGAGGAGAGCCACTCCCCAAGCGATTATAAGGATTCGGAATGAAGCAGGATCCTGGCGCATGGTAAAGCCTCCTTTCCCGAAAAAGGAATCCAGCCCATGAACATTAAAGCCAGAGGGTTTATTATACGGCAGAATCCCAGTTTTGTCAATCAAATAGTTTGGGAAAGTTCAAATTTTTCAATTAAGGATATTGCAGTCTTAGCTGACAGGGGCCTTTTTGATTTTTTCCTGCTTGACTCCAAAGCCTCAAAAGGCCTATACTTTTAAGTCTATTTTGAAAAAATATTCTCACAACGATAAAGGAGCTGGTCCGATGCTGAGGCACAAGGTTGTCCTGATCCGGGGCGAGGGGATGGGGCAGGGAAACGAGGAGCTGGGCATGCTGCTCCTCGTGAATTTCCTGAGGATGCTGGGAGAGAGGGATGCCTATGTGCCGAGGATGGTCTTCCTCCTGAACCACGGGGTCAAGATCGCGTGTATAGGTTCCCCGATGCTCGAACATCTCGCCAAACTGGTCGAGAAGGGCACCAACCTCGTCATCTGCAAAACCTGCCTGGAGTACTTGGAGCTCACGGACCAGGTGGCCGTGGGCAAGGTCGGGGGGATGAACGATTTTATCGAGAACGCCTCCCTATATGAAGTGGTCACGGTTTAAGCCGTGCGGCGACTGATCCTGTTCGATATCGACGGCACCCTCTTGATCACCGGGGGAGCGGCCAAAAAGGCCTTCGTCCGCGCCGTTCAGGACACCTACGGGGTCGTGGGCCGATTGGAGACCTTCCCCTTCGACGGCAAGACCGACCCCCAGATTATCCGCATCGTATTGAAGGAGGCCGGGGTAGCGGAATCCGTGATCGAAGCCAAGCTCCGGGACTGCCTTAACCTTTACGTGAAATACAACGAGGAGGAATTGCCCAGGGCCACGAAGGCCGTGCTCTATCCCGGGGTCAGGGACGTCCTCGAGCTTCTCTCGAAGGATGAGCGGATCACCCTGGGGGTGCTCACCGGGAACGTGGAGCAGGGGGCGAAACAGAAGCTCGCGATGTTCGACCTTGCCCGCTACTTCGTCTTCGGGGTCTACGCCTCGGACAGCGCGGACCGGGAGGAGCTGGCCCGGCTGGCCCTGCAACGGGCCGCGGAGGTCACAGGACATCGCTTCGAGCCCCAGGAGACCTATATCATCGGGGACACGGAGTTCGACATCTCCTGCGCCCGGGCCATCGGGGCCCGTGCCGTGGCCGTGGCCACGGGCAACTCCGGGGTGGAACGGCTGGGCTCGTTCGGCCCGGACCTCCTGTTCCGGGACTACTCCCATCCCGGCCGGTTCTACGAGGCCCTGACCGGGGAGGCGGGACGGGCATGAGACGGCTGTCCTCGCAGAAAGCCCTGCCCTGGCTCCTGGAGGAGGAGAATCCTTCGGTCCGCTACTTCGCCCTGAGGGATCTCTACGGAAAGAGGGAGGGCGACCCGGAGGTCCTTGAGGCCAGGGCCGCCATCCTGGAGAGCAAGCCGGTCAAGCGCATCCTTTCTCTGCAAAAGCCGGAGGGCTGGTGGAGCGATTCCGAGGGGATGTTCACCCCCAATTACCGGGGCTCGGCCTGGCAGCTCGCGTTTCTCTCCGAACTGGGTGCGGACCCCGAGCATCCGAAGGTTAAAAAGGGCGTGGATTACGTCCTCGATAAAATCACCAAAGGGGAAGGCGCCGGGATCGCGATGAAACGGACGGCCTTCCTCAACGTGGCCTGTTACTTGGGGGTGGTCCTGGAGGCTTTCATCCGGTTTGGGCGCCTCGCCGACGAGCGGGTCCAGGCCGGAATCGCCTATGCCTGCGAGCTCGTCACCCGGGGGGAACTAAAGTGCAGGTACCGCCACAACCTGCCCTGTCCCTGGGGCGGGGAGAAGGAGCTCCGGGCTTTGGCCAGGATCCCGGAGGGAAAGCGGACCCCGGAGGCGAAGGCGGCGATGGAGAGGATCGCGGAGTTTCTCCTGAAATACGACCTGGCCCAGGCGGCGTATCCCCGGAAGAACAAGGTCAGCGGGCACTGGTTCCTGTTCGGATTTCCCAGGACCTACAATGCCGACATCCTGGAGGTCCTGGACGCCCTGGCCCTGGCCGGGTATGGGAGGGAGAAAAAGTTGGGTCCGGCCATCGAGTTCATGCTCTCCAAGCAGGACAAGGAGGGGCGCTGGAAGATGGAGACGAGCTACAATGGCAAGATGCTGGCCGATATCGAGGAGAAGGGCAAGCCCTCCAAATGGCTGACCCTGAGGGCACTCCGGGTGCTGAAGGCCCGCTATGGATAAAAAGACCTTCGTCGAATCCGAGGTCCAGGTGCGCTATGCCGAAACGGACCAGATGGGCGTGGCCTACCATGCGGCCTTTTTCCCCTGGCTGGAGGTGGGGCGAATGACGCACCTGCACCACAGGGGCAAGACCTACGGGCAGATGGAGACCGAGGGGGTCTGTTTGCCGGTGGTGGAGGCCCATCTGGAATACCTCAAGCCGGCCCGCTTCGAGGACATCCTGGTCATCAAGACCCACGTCAAAGGAATCAGCCGGGCCTCGGTGAGCTTCGGATACGAGGTTCGTCGCAAGGGCGAAGAGGCGGTCCTGGCCCGGGGGCACACCGTTCATGTCACAACCACGCGGGAGGGAAAGGTGATCCGGATGCCGGATTGGGTCCGCAACCTGCTGGTCCACAAACCAGGATAAGGATAAGGCCATGATCTGTCCACAATGCGGAAACGAGAACCCGGAAGGCAGCCAATTCTGCGGCAAGTGCTGGGCACAGCTCAAGGCTGGGGGAGGGGCGCCTAGTGAGTATGATGTCAAGCTTGTCAGCGCGGGAGCGGATCCCCAGGCGGTGGTCGCGGCCCTGGCCGGAGTGTCCGGACTTCTCTCGGACCCCGAGCACTTGGTTTCGCTTGCCCCGTGCCTCATCCTGAGATCGGCCGTCGCCCAAGCCGCGCAGGACCTGAAGGCAAAGTTAGAAGCGGCCGGAGCCAAGGTGGACCTGGTCGCGAAGTATCCCATTTCGACTCAGGCTAAAGAGGCCCCGCGTTCGGAGGCTCCCACCCCTCAGGCCGCGCCCTCGGCTGCAGGGGCAACCATGGATTACGGGAAAGCCTTCAGCTTCTTCTTCGAGGACAAGGACTGGCTCAAGAGGATGCTCATCGGGGGCGTGTTCAACCTCCTGGGCATGGTCCTCGTGGGGGGCATCATCAACATGGGGTACTTCATCCGGGTGATGCGCAACGTGCGGGACGGGCTGGAGGAGGTCCTGCCGGACTGGGAGAACATCGGGGGGCTCCTCTCGGAGGGGATGGCGCCGTGGGGGATCAACATCATCTACCTTCTGCCCTACATGATTCCCTACCTGGTGAGCCAGGGCCTGTCGATCTTCGGCACCGTCCTCAAAGAGGAAAAGGGTGCGGTATTCAGCGCGCTCTCGCTGTGCTGTTCCTGCGGCTCCTTGGTGGGCTACCTGGCCCTGATCCTTGTGCCGGCAGCCCTGGTGAATTATGTGCGCGTAGGAACCTTCGGGGCAGCCTTCCGGCTGGGGGACCTGTTCAAGATCATCCGGAAGTATCCCGGGCCGTATGTCCTGACCCTCTTGATGGCCTGGGCGATGCACCTTCTGGGAGGGTTCGGGATCATCGCCTGCTGCATCGGGGTCCTGGCGACCTCTTTCTGGTCTTCCTGCGCGGCCTATCATCTCTACGGGCAGCTCTGCCGGACGGTGGGGGAGGAGATTTGAATCCCTTCGCCCGCGGGATGGAGAAGTTCGGGGAGCGGCTCGCTTGGTCCATGACCCGGCATTGGCTGGGGCTGATGAACGGAGTGCTCCTGGTGATTACCGGCTTGTCCCTTCTTGCTCCTTACCTGGAGCACGCGGGTCATCCCATTTCCGGGCTTCTGATCTACAAAGCCTTTCGTCTGCTCTGCCATCAAAAGCCGGAGCGGTGCTTCTATGCCTTCGGCCACCCCATGGCCGTGTGCTCGCGGTGCTTTTCGGTCTATGCCTCATTCCTCACGATCGGCTTGGCCTTCGCGGCCTGGAGAGCCTTGACCAAGAGGCACTGGGAGGAGATCCCGCTCTGGATGCTCGGGGTGCTGGCGATTCCGATGGCCCTTGACGGGTTGACCCAGCTGGTGGGTTTGAGGGAGAGCACCCAGGTGCTGAGGACGATCACCGGGACTCTGGTCGGTACAGGGGTCGGACTGTTCGTATATCCCTTCCTGGCCAGGGCCTTCCAAGAGGTCAAGACGATAGAGAAGCGGGCCTGATGAAGGTCGCAATAGGTCTGTACAGTAAGTTCGAAGTCTGGAGGCTCCCTGAGGAGCCTCTACGGTTTCTTAAAGAGGAGTTTTCCGAGGTGGTTTTCGTGCCCACGGACTCGGACGAGGATTTTGCCCGGGAATTGGAGGATGCCGAGATCGCATTGTGCTGGGCCCTGACTCCGGAGCAGTTCCGGAAGGCAAAGAGACTGCGCTGGGTCCAGTCCGCTGCCGCAGGGGCGGGCAAGAACCTGTTCCCGGAGATGGTAAAGAGCGACGTCCTTCTGACCAATGCCAGCGGGGTGCACGCCATCCCGATCTCGGAGCACGTCATCGGGGTGATGCTTTCCCTGTCGCGGAAGCTGCATCTGGCGATGCGGTTGCAGATAGAGAGGAAGTGGCGGGAGGAGAGCATCGTCAACATCCGGGATCTGCCCGGGGAGATGTTCGACAAGACCATTGGGATCATCGGGCTGGGGGCAATTGGCAGGGCGGTGGCAGAGCGGGCCAAGGCGTTGGGGATGCAGGTGATTGGGATCAGGAAGAACTGGAAGAGGTTGGAAAACTTCGTGGACCAACTACTTCCGCCGGAGCAATTGGACAAGCTTCTGGAGCAGTCGGATGTGGTCGTGGTGGCCTGTCCCCTGACCGAGGAGACCAAGGGGCTGATTGGCGAGGCGAAGCTTAGGAAGATGAAGCCCACGGCGTTCCTGATCAACATCGCCAGGGGGAAAATCATAGACGAGAAGGCACTCATCCGGGCGCTCAAAGAAGGCTGGATCGGAGGAGCGGGCCTGGACGTGTTCGAGGAGGAGCCCCTGCCCGAGGCGAGCGAGCTGTGGGGCCTGCCGAACGTGGTCATCACACCGCACGTGGCCGGGGCCACGCCGAAGTACTGGACGAGGGTCGCCAACCTGTTCGCGGATAACCTGAGGCGGTTCCTGGACGGCCAGCCGTTGTTGAACGTGGTGGACAAAAAGCTGGGGTATTGACAAAGTCGGATGGTTCTTATATAATATTGACTGCCTAATTTACCGTGTGGTGAACCCGTCTTCCCCAAGGGGCTCCTTTGGGGGGTTTTCCTTTTAAACGAGGTTTGGCGATCCATGAGCAATCAAGAAAGTCTGGTCTAAAAGGAATATAAACCCATGTTCCTGCAGTTGGTCCCAGCTTTGATCCTGGTCGGTATAACCGGCCTGCTCGCCGTGCCCCTGGCAAGTTACATCGCCAAGTGCCTGACCAGTCAGCGCACGTTTCTCTGGCCCGTCTTAAGGCCTCTGGAGCGTTTGATCTACCGGCTCTGCGGGGTGGACGAGTTCCGGGAGACGGACTGGAAGACCTACGCCTGGGCCTTCATCCTGTTCAACGCCGTGAGCTTCCTGGTCCTCATGGTCCAGCTCATGGTCCAGGCCTGGCTGCCCCTGAACCCTCAGCATATGCCCAATCTGAGCTGGCACCTGGCCTTCAACACCGCGGTCTCGTTCATGACCAACACCAACTGGCAGTCCTACGGCGGCGAGACCACGATGAGCTACCTCACCCAGATGCTCGGGCTCGCGGTACACAACTTCGCCTCCGCGGCCAGCGGCCTGGCTGTGCTCCTGGTCCTCATCCGGGGGTTCACCCGCCAGAGCACGACCTGCGTGGGGAACTTCTGGGTGGACCTGACCCGGTCCACGGTCTACCTCTTCCTGCCCCTTTCCCTCATCCTGGCCTTGTTCCTGGTCTCCCAAGGGGTGATCCAGAACTTCGCCTCTTACCTGCCGATTCAGACCCTGGAGGGTAAGGCCCAGACGATCCCCTTCGGGCCGGTAGCCTCGCAGGTCGCGATCAAGCAGCTGGGCTCTAACGGCGGAGGTTTTTTCAACGTCAACTCCGCTTATCCCTTCGAGAACCCGACTCCGTTCGCCAATTTTCTTGAGAACGTCGGCATCCTGCTCATCTCCATGGCCCTGCCCCTCGCGTTCGGGCTTTTCCTGAGGCGTAGAAAAGAAGGTTGGGCCTTGTTCACCGCGATGCTGATCCTGCTCCTCCTCGGGCTAGGCGTAGGCCTTTGGGCCGAGCTTCAGCCCAACCCCAATCTAATCGCCGCGGGCGTGAAAAACGGGGTCAACCTCGAAGGCAAGGAGACCCGTTTCGGGATCGGGGCCTCAGTGCTTTGGGCCGTCACCACCACCGACGTCTCCAATGGTTCGGTGAACTGCATGCACGACAGCGCCATGCCCCTCACCGGCTTGGTGGCCCTGTTCAATATCGGCACCGGGGAGGTGATCTTCGGCGGCATCGGGGTGGGCCTCAAGGGGTTCCTGGCCTATGCCATCCTGGCGATGTTCATCGGTGGCCTGATGATCGGCCGGACCCCGGAGCTCTACGGCAAGAAATTGGAGGCCTTTGAGATGATCATGGCCGTGGTCATCATCGTCTTGGCGCCCATCTTTCTCTTGATCCTTTCGTCCGTGGCCGTGCTCTATCCCGTAGCTCTGGCGAGTCTCGCCAATGCCGGGCCGCACGGCTTCACGGAGATTTTCTATGCCTATACCTCTGCCGCGGGAAACAACGGCTCGGCCTTCGCCGGCTTGAACGCCAACACGCCATTCTTCAACGTGACCCTCGGCCTTCTGATGCTGATCGGCCGTTTCGCCACGGTTCTTCCCGGCCTGGCCATTGGCGGGTCCCTGGCCAGGAAGCAGAAGGTGCCGGCCAGCTCGGCCGCGTTTCCCACCACCAGCTGGGTCTTCATCGCCCTGTTGATCGGGGTGGTGATCATCGTCGGGGCCCTGACTTATTTCCCGGCTTACACCCTGGGCCCCATCCTGGAGCACTTGCTGCTTCCCGCCGGTCGGTTGTTTTAATAAACAAAAATTCATCATGAGCAAGGGAAAACAAGCTCTCTGGCAGGGCCGGATCGTCCGGCAGGCGGTCCTCGGCTCCTTCCTCCGCCTGGACCCGCGCTACCTGTGGCACAACCCCGTGATGCTGGTCGTCGAGGCGGTATCTGTGATCACGACCCTCATCACCATCACCGGACACGATTTCTGGTTCAACCTCCAGATAAGCCTCTGGCTCTGGTTCACGGTCCTGTTCGCCAATTTCGCGGATGCCCTGGCCGAGGGCCGTGGAAAGGCCCAGGCCGAAGCCCTGCGCCGGAGCCGGAGCGAAACCCAGGCCAAGCGCATTCTCACCGACGGCTCCCATGAGATCGTCCCGGCCCTGTCCCTGAGAAAGGGGGACAAGGTCTTGGTGGCTCCCGGCGATCTCGTCCCCGGCGACGGCGAGATCACGGAGGGGGTCGCCCTGGTGGACGAGTCCGCGGTCACCGGCGAATCCGCCCCGGTCGTCCGGGAGTCCGGCGGGGACCGCAGCGGGGTGACCGGCGGGACCAAGCTCGTCTCCGGGACCGTGACCATCCGGATCACGGCCAACCCCGGGGAGACCTTCCTGGACCAGATGATCAAGATGGTGGAGTCGGCCAAGCGCCAGAAGACGCCCAACGAAAGGGCCCTGGAGATCCTCCTGATCAGCCTCACGGCGTTATTTCTCGTCGTGGTCGTGACCCTGAAGGCCTTCGGGATCTTCATGGGGGTCTCGATCTCAGTGCCGGTCCTGATCGCCCTCTTGGTCTGCCTGATGCCCACCACCATCGGGGGCCTCCTGCCCGCGATCGGGATCTCCGGGATGGCCCGGCTCCTCGAGCACAACGTGATCGCGATGAGCGGCCGGGCCGTGGAAGCCTCCGGGGATGTGGACGTGGTCCTCCTGGACAAGACCGGGACCATCACGTTGGGAAACCGGATGGCCGATTTGTTCCTGCCCGCCGAGGGGATCTCCGAGGAGGAGCTGGCCAATGCGACCCTTCTCGCCTCCCTGGCCGATGAAACTCCGGAGGGTCGGAGCATCGTGGTCCTGGCCAAGGAGCAGCTGAAGGTCAAGGGCCGGGACATACGTCCCCCCGAAGGCGCGGTCTTTACCCCATTCAGCGTCGAGACCAGGATGAGCGGGATTGATTGGGAGGACCACCGCATCCGCAAGGGCTCCTCCGACGCCATCGCGGAATTCGTCTCGGGCTTGGGAGGTCGGGTTCCTGAGAAAGTGACCCTGGCTGTGGAGACTATCGCCCGCGAGGGAGGGACGCCCCTGGTCGTGGCCGACTCCGGGAAGGTCCTGGGTGCGATTCGCCTCAAGGATATCCTCAAGAAAGGCATCAAGGGGCGGCTTCACCAGCTTCGTCTGATGGGCATCCGCTCGGTCATGATTACCGGGGACAATCCCCTGACCGCCGCGGCCATCGCAGCCGAGGCCGGGGTAGACGACTTTGTGTCCCAGGCCCGGCCCGAGGCCAAGCTGGAGATCATCCGCCGCTATCAGGGGGAGGCCCATCTCGTAGCCATGATTGGGGATGGGACCAACGACGCCCCAGCCCTGGCCCAGGCCGATGTCGCCGTGGCCATGAACGCCGGCACCCAGGTCGCCCGCGAGGCGGCCAACATGGTGGACCTGGACTCCAACCCCACCAAGCTTCTGGACATCGTGGAGATCGGCAAGCAGATCCTGATCACCCGAGGGGCCCTGACCACCTTCAGCATCGCCAACGACGTGGCCAAGTACTTCGCCATCCTACCCGCCCTGTTCGTGGCCCAGTACCCCGTGCTTCGTGTGTTGAACGTCATGCGGCTCCACAGCCCGGGGAGCGCGGTTCTGGCCGCGGTCATCTTCAATGCCCTGATCATCCCGGCCCTCATCCCCCTGTCCCTTCGCGGGGTCAAATACAAGCCGGCCTCGGCGGTCGCGATCCTCGAGAATAACCTCCTGGTCTACGGCCTGGGCGGTGTCGTGCTTCCTTTTATCGGCATCAAGCTTTTGGACCTGCTCCTGGTCTTTTTGAGGGTTGTTTAAATGTTTAAGAGGCAGCTTAAGATCGCAGTTCTGATGTTCCTGGCCCTGACCGTTCTGACCGGGGTGGTTTATCCCCTTTTCGTCACGGCCTTGTCCCAGCTCATCTTCCCCTGGCGGGCCAACGGCAGCCTGGTCCACGTCCAGGGCCGCGTGGTGGGATCCGAGCTTTTGGGCCAGGGGTTCACCGATCCCAAGTATTTCCAGAGCCGTCCGTCCGCTGTGGACTACAACGCCGCAGGCTCTGGAGGGAGCAACTGGGGACCTACCAGTAAGCCGTTGATGGATTCCGTGAAGGCCCGGGTCGAGAAGGTTCGGAAAGACAACGGGTTACCAGAGAATACCCCAGTCCCCGCGGACCTGGTCACAGCCTCAGGGTCAGGCCTCGATCCTCACCTCAGCCTGGAAGGTGCCCTGCTCCAGGTCCCCCGCATCGCCAGGCAAAGGAACCTCAATCCCAACCGCCTCGCCCATTGGGTGAGAGCCGGCTCCCAGCCGAACTGGCTGGGGACCGGCCTGGATCGGGTGAACGTGCTTAAGCTCAATATGGCCCTGGATACGTTGCACCTACCGTAACAACTGGTAATAAAGGAAAGGCACTCAAAGCGATGCCGAGAGACGGCCGTCCGAGTCCCTATGACCTGCTCCGGGAGGTCAAGGAGGAGGAGAAGGCCCCGGTCGAGAAAAAGAGCCAATTGACGATCTTCCTTGGGTATGCGGCCGGAGTCGGGAAAACGTATACCATGCTGCAGAGGGCCCGGCTGGCCAAGGGACAGCAAGTGGATATCATGGTCGGGTTGGCCGAGACCCACGGACGAGTGGAGACCGAAGCCCTGCTCGAGGGGTTGGAGATCATCCCCCGGCGACAGATCGAGTACGGTGGCCTGGCCTTGGAGGAGATGGACCTGGATGCGATCCTCGCCCGGCGCCCGCAAGTCGTGTTGGTGGACGAGCTTGCCCACACCAATGTCTCGGGCTCCCGCCATGCCAAGCGCTATCAGGACGTGGAGGAGCTCTTGAACGCCGGGATCAGCGTGTACACGACCTTGAACGTCCAGCATATCGAAAGCGCCAACGACGTCGTGTTCCAGATCTCCGGCATCCGGGTTCACGAGACCGTTCCGGACTCGATCCTGGAGCGGGCCGAAGACCTTGTGCTAGTTGACCTTCCCCCCGAGGAGCTTCTGAAGCGCTTCCGAGATGGCAAGGTCTACATCCCGGCCAAAGCCGAGCAGGCCATCCGCCGCTTCTTCCAGACCGGCAACCTCATGGCCCTGCGCGAGCTCGCCCTGCGGGTCATGGCCCGCAGGGTCGAGGACGAGATGGTCACCTATATGAAGGAGCACGCCATCAAGGGGCCCTGGCCCTCCGGTTCCCGGCTGATGGTCTGCGTCGGCCACAACCCGGCCTCCCAGCGGATGATCCGCCAGACCCATCAGATGGCCCAGGACCTGGGCGCGGAGTGGTACGCCGTCCATGTGGAGTCGCCGTTTCAGCGTCCCCTATCCGACAGCGCCTGGGAGCAGCTCTCGTCCAATTTACGTCTGGCCGAGGAGTTGGGCGGGAAGGAGGTCATCCTGGTTGGCGCACCCCTGGCCCAGGAGCTTCTGGACTTCGCCCGGGTGAACAACGTAACTCTCATCTTTTTGGGTGCATCCAAGCATCCCTGGTGGAAGCTGGTGGGGCGGGGCACCCTGGTCGATGAGTTGATCCGAATCCGAGGTCCGATCAACATCCTGGTCGGGGGAAGCCAGGAGGGAGAAAGCCGCCTCGAGCCCAAGCTCAGGCTCTGGCGGAAAGCCGACTGGCTGGCCTCACTCTGGAGCCTCCTCGTGGTCGCGGCCGCAACCCTCTTGTGCCTGCCCCTGCGGGGCCAGCATGAGTTTGTCAACTTCGTCATGATCCAGCTTTTGGCCGTGGTGGTCTGCGGCGCCGTCTGGGGCAAGCGGGCTGGCTTTCTGGCCTCCCTCCTGGCCGTGGCCTCCCTGGATTTCTTCTTCGCTAAGCCGTTCTACACCTTCGCCGTGGCTGATGTCCGGTTCCTGCCCACGTTCTTCGTGTTTGTGGGCGTGGCGCTCGCGATGAGCTGGCTCGCTGATCTGGTTCGGCGCCAGGGCCAGAACGCCAAACAGCGGGAGCGGTTTGTCTCCGCGCTGTATGAGTTTAGCCGGAATATGATGGAGGCCCAGAAGCGGGACGAGGTCCTCACTCGGGCCACGGCCACCATCGCCCGGGCCTTCGAGTGCGAGGTGACCGTTCTCCTTCCGGATGAGAGGGGCGAGCTATGTGTTCAGGCTCAATCGGAAGGGGCGATCCCCTTCGACGAGAAGGAGATCGCGGTCGCCACCTGGGCCTTTCGGAACAAGCAGTCCGCCGGCCGGGGCACGGAAACGCTAGCCTCCTCGGCCTGGCATCATCTGCCCTTGAAAACCCAGGATGAGGTGAACGGCGTCCTGGCCGTCCGGGTGACAGATCCGGCGAAATGGGAGGAGCTCAAATCCTCGGAACGGCGCCGACTCCTGGAGTCCTTCGCTAGTATCGTAGCCTTGGCCCTTTTCCGCCTGAAATAGCCAGCCCGTTCTGTAAATCAAGCCTTTGGAATGGATGTCCTCCCTTCTCCCTTCGGGAGAAGAGAGTCAAACTTGGTAAGTCGTTGAGGGAGGAATCAGGGAGGGTTGTGGTCGTGCAATGGGCCTTGAACCCTCCCACAATGGGCGTTCAAAGCCCCCTATCTTATGGGCTTCCCTCTCAGGTTGACCTGGAGGACGGGTTTGTGATATAGTGAAAGGTCTGAAATCGGGTGAGAGAATGGGGGGTGACAAGGTGAGACTCTTTTCGCAAGTATCTAATACGGAATTCCTTAGAGCATTCGGGGTGTTATACTGGTGAACCTAAACAATGTTAGTTAGAGCTTGTAGTCAAAGGAGAACTCGATGAGAACCAAAGTGGGTCTGTGGATTGATCATCGGAAGGCCATTATCGTGACGGTTACGGACAAAGGGGAAGAGGTAAGACTATTAATATCAGCGATTGAAAAACATCTCCAACGTTCTGGCGATTCACCCCTCAAGGGTTTCTATGAATCACAGAAAGTACCGGCAGATGATAGACGACAGAGAACCCTTACCGGACAGCTCAACATTTACTACGCCGCGGTCATGGCGTGCATCGGTGATGCGGAATCCATTCTGATATTTGGTCCCGGTGAGGCCAAGGGCGAACTGAAGAAGCGTCTCGAAAGAAGCAACCGGGGCGGACGCATCGCAGAGGTTGAAACCGTTGACAGGATGACGGGCCCCCAGATTGCGGCGAAAGTTCGACAGCGCTTTGCAGAATAGCGTTACAGAAAACCCTCGGCCCCAATCTTTTCCGGGGAAGGCAAAGGCGTTCACCCGAGCAACCGCCTTTTTGCGTTAATGAGCCAAGGGGTAAATAAAAAAGAACCGGTTGCCAGAAAAGAGATATCCGTTATGAACCACAGTTTAACTAATCCAACCCTCCATCGCATTGCGTTCATCGGCAATTACCTGCCGCGCCTGTGCGGCATCGCCACGTTCACCACCGACCTCTGCGAGGCGATCGCTGCCGTCTACGATGACACGACCTGCATCGCCCTGCCGGTCAATGACACCGAGGACGGCTACGCCTATCCCGCCCGGGTGCGGTTCGAGCTGACCGAGAAGGATATCGACTCCTACCTCCGGGCCGCCGACTTCCTGAACATCAACAACGTCGACCTGGTCTGCCTGCAGCACGAGTACGGCATCTTCGGGGGGCGGGTGGGCAGCCACATCCTGGCGCTGTTGCGGGAACTGCGCATGCCGGTCGTCACGACCCTGCACACCATCCTGCGCGACCCCGACCCCGATCAGCAACGGGTGCTGGAGGAGGTCGCCGCCCTGTCCGACCGGCTGGTCGTGATGAGCGAGCGCGGCGCGGAATTCCTGCAGAAGGTCTACCGGGTCCGGCCGGAGAAGATCGACCTGATCCCGCACGGCATCCCGGATGTGCCCTTCGTGGATCCGAGCTTCCACAAAGACCTGTTCGGGGTCGAGGGCAAGATCGTCTTGCTCAGCTTCGGGCTGCTCTCGGCGAACAAAGGGATCGAGAACGTCATCGCCGCCCTGCCCGCCATTCTGGCCCGCTATCCGAACGTGGTCTACATCATCCTTGGCGCGACCCATCCCAATGTCTTGCGGCAGGACGGCGAATCCTACCGGCTGTCCCTGCAATGGCTGGCCCAGGAGAAAGGCGTGGAGGGCCAGGTGATCTTCTACAACCGCTTCGTCAGCTTGGAGGAGCTCGTCGAGTTCATCAGCGCGGCAGACATCTACATCACGCCCTATCTCGACGTGAAGCAGATCACCTCCGGCACGCTGGCCTACACCCTGGGGGCTGGAAAGGCCGTGATCTCGACGCCTTATTGGTATGCCGAAGAGATGCTGGCCGAAGGACGGGGAGCGCTGGTGCCGTTCCGCGATCCCGCGGCGCTGGCCGAGCAGGTGATCGTCCTCCTGGACAACGAGTCCAAGCGCCACGCCATGCGCAAGCGGGCCTATCTGTTCGGACGGGAGATGATCTGGCCGCAGGTGGCGCGCCGTTATATGGTGAGCTTCAAACGCGCCCGCGCCGAACACCGGCACTTCACCCCCCCGGGCTTTGCGGTCAAGCCGCTCGACAAACGTCCAGGCGAGCTGCCCCCGCTCAAACTCGATCACCTGCGCCAGATGACCGACGAAACCGGGATGCTGCAACACGCCATCTTCACGGTGCCCAATTATCGGGAGGGCTATACCACCGACGACAACGCCCGGGCGCTGATGGTCAGCGCCCTCCTGGAGGCCCTGGGCAACGGCGAAGCCTTGACCCTGGCCTCCCGTTATCTCGCCTTCCTCTGGTATGCCTTCAATCCCGAGACCGGGCGCTTGCGCAACGTCATGGATTATCAGCGCCACTGGCTGGAAGAGGGCGGCTCCGACGACAGCCACGGCCGCGCGATGTGGGCGCTGGGCACCGTGCTGGGTCGCTCCAACACCCCGACCCTGCAGAGCATGGCCGGCCGGGTGTTCGAGCGGGCCCTACCCGCCATTCTCGACACGACGAGCCCGCGGGCCTGGGCCTTTGCGCTCATCGGCGTTCACGAGTACCTACAGCGGTTCGCCGGGGACCGCCGGGCCAGCCAGGTCCGGGAGGAATTGGCCGGGCGGCTGCTAGGGTTGTATCAAAGCCACCGCTCGGACGATTGGCGCTGGTTCGAGGAAGGGCTGACCTACTGCAACGCCGCGCTGCCGCATGCCTTGCTGATGTGCGGTCAGTCCATGGCGAATCAGGCGATGACCGAGGCCGGCCTGGAGTCGCTTTGCTGGCTGGCCGAGGTGCAGCGCGCCGACGGGGAGGGGGAGCATTTCGTCCCGATCGGATCCAATGGCTTTTATCCGCGGGGCGGCGAACGGGCGCGGTTCGATCAACAGCCGGTGGAGGCTCAAACCATGGTCTCCGCCTGCCTCGAAGCCCACCGAATCACCGGCGACAAGCGCTGGCGCAAGGAAGCTCGGCTGGCCTTCGAGTGGTTCTTGGGACGCAACGACTTAAACCTCTCGGTTTACGACCCCACGACGGGCGGTTGCCGGGACGGACTGCATCCCGACCGCCCGAACGAGAATCAGGGGGCGGAGTCCACCCTGGCTTTCCTTCAGGCCCTGCTGGAGCTGCGCCTGGCCGAGAACTATCTTCCACCTGTGGAGGCACAATCCTCATGAGCCATCAACACCCCGAACTCTTTCACCGTCACAAGCTCAACCCCATCCTGACCGCCGCCCATTGGCCGTATCCGGTACATAGCGTGTTCAACCCCGGGGCGACCTTGTTGGCCGATGGGACCACCCTGCTCTTGTGCCGTGTGGAAGACCGAAGCGGGCATTCCCACCTATGCGCTGCCCGCTCTACCAATGGCGTGGACGACTGGAAGATTGACCCCCGGCCCACTTTACTGGCCGATCCGGAGCACTTCCCTGAAGAGCTGTGGGGCATCGAAGACCCACGGATCACCTACGTTCCCGAATTAAGCAAGTATGCCGTCGTCTATACCGCTTACACCCGCGAAGGTGCGGGCGTGGCCCTGGCGCTCACGGAAGATTTCCACCACTTCGAGCGCTTTGGTTTGATCATGCAGCCTGAAGATAAAGACGCAGCTCTCTTGCCTCATCGGATTGGCGGTAACTGGGCTTTGATCCACCGCCCGGTCGGTGCCCTCGGCGCGCACATGTGGCTCTCCTACTCGTCCAACCTACGGCACTGGGGCAGTCACAAGTTGATGCTGGAAGCCCGGCTGGGCGGGTGGTGGGACGCGAACAGAATCGGACTCTCCCCCCCGCCGATCGAAACCCCGCAAGGCTGGTTGGTGATTTACCACGGAGTGCGACAGAACGCCGCCGGCGCCATTTACCGACTCGGACTCGCCCTGTTTGATTTGAGCACACCGGAACGTTGCCTAAAGCGGAGCGACGAGTGGATTTTCGGGCCGGAGGAATCCTACGAGCGGCACGGGGACGTGGACAACGTCATCTTTCCTTGCGGCTACACCCTGGCCCCCGACGGCGATACCCTCCACCTGTATTACGGCGCGGCGGATTCGAGCATCGCCCTGGCCACCGGCAGCGTTCGTGCCCTGCTGGAGTGGCTTGGGCAACGAAGATAAAGAACCTTTGACAGAAAGCAGAAGCCAGTAGACAGAAGACTTTACCAGACGAACAAGTTGAGTCATCAAAACCCTCCCGTTCAGGTTGACCTGAAGGGAGGGTTTATGTTATATTAAGAGGCCTTAATTTCGAGCGAATAAGGATTCGAGGCTCAAATAATGAAAGCGACTTGGCTCAAGGCCCATTCCAAGGCGCACGAGTTCAAACCATTCACGGGGAAGGAGAGGAGAACGATGAGAAAGATGCTTACGACAACCGGGACTTTGGCGGTCCTGCTGGTCCTGCTGGTGGCCGTCCCGATGTCCCAGGCAGCCGGAAAGACCAAAGTCTCGAAAGCCTCGGCTGCGATGCAGGCGAAAATTGATTCCCTGCAGGCGGTCCTGAAGGACGTAGCCGGGGGTAAAACGACCCTGGAGAAAAACCTTCAGACCTTCGACACCCTGGACTATCAGGTGTTCAGCAACCAGGAATGGGTCCGAATGCACGAAAGCCATTCCCAGGACGTGGTGGTCAACTGGCCCGATGGGCACCACACCAACGGCCTGGCAACGCATATCGAAGACCTCAAGGCCCTGTTCGTTTATGCCCCGGACACGCGCATCAAGCAGCATCCGATCCGTTTCGGCGACGCCACCGGGGAATGGACCTGCGTGACCGGCGTGTTCGAGGGGACCTTCACCAAGCCGATGCCGATTGGCAAAGGCAAGACCATCAAGCCGACTGGCAAGGCCTTCAAGATGCCGATGTGCACGGTCGGGCATTGGAAGGACGGGGTGATGATCGAGGAATCGCTTTTCTGGGACAACCAGACCTATATGAATCAAATCGGCCTGGGAAAGAAATAGCCACCGGAAAGGGCCCGTTCCGTCCGGAACCCGGGCCTCCCAAGCAGACCCTCCCTATCAGGTTGACCTGAGGGGAGGGTTTGTGTTATAGTAAATGGTCTTAATTTCGAACGAAAATGGATTCGAGGAGAAGATGATCAAGGCGACCTGGCTGGGACATTCGTGCTGGACAATCGAAGGGGGCGGGCATTCGCTCATTATTGACCCCTACCTGTCCGGCAATCCCCTGGCCACCAAGAAGGCTGAGGAGATCAGGGCGGAGTTCATCATAATCACCCACGGGCACGGGGACCATGTGGGGGATACCTTGGCGATTGCCAAAAAGAACAAGGCCCTGGTCATCGCGAACTATGAGATCGTGTCCTGGTGTCAGAACCAGGGAGCGAGCGGGCATCCCCTGCACATCGGGGGCAGCGCGGCCTTCCCGTTCGGGCGGGCCAAGCTGACTATCGCACACCACGGGTCAGCCCTGCCGGACGGAAGCTACGGGGGTAACCCCTGCGGGGTCGTATTGGAGATGGAAGGCAAGCGCATCTACCACACCGGGGACACGGGCCTGTTCTACGACATGAAGCTCATCGGGGAGGACGGGCTGGATTTGGCCTTTCTGCCCATCGGGGACAACTTCACGATGGGGATCGGAGACGCGGTCAAGGCCGCCAAGTTGCTTTCGGCCAAGGTCGTCATTCCCATGCATTACAACACCTTCGACCTGGTCAAGGCCGACCCTGAGGAGTTCAAAAAAAGGGTGGAAAAGGAGGTGCGAGGGACGAAATGCGTGGTGCTCAAACCCGGGGAGTCGTATTCGCTGTAACAGAATATAAATATTGGAGTTATAGCCGTCCAGTTCTGAAATCGGACAGGGCTTAGACCGATTTTAGAAACTCTTATCCGGGCTTGGCGTATTATGGGGTAAGAATTGAGATAATAACAGGAGGATGAAATGCCAGATAGAAAAGGGATTTGGGACGAAATCCAGGCTCTGTTCACGGGCTACACGAAGAAGGAGAACCTGAGGGAAGGGGACAAGAAGCTCAGGGAAACCTACACCGCGGACTTCGGGGATGCCCGGAAGAAATGGGAGTCGGTCCTCAAGGCCGCGCTGGACAACAACGTCGCGGCGGAAGATGCGCGCAAGGCCATGAACCTGATGGACCGCCTGGCCAATAAAGTGGAACATGCGGACTACGGGTACGCCGCTTGGGCGGACCGCAAGGGGTCCATCCGGGAGGAGGATCTGAAGAAGGCCTTCGACTACGACCAGGGCCTGGGAGCGGACCTGGAGGCGATTAAAGCTACGGTAGGCCAGGTGTACGTGGACTGCGAAAACTCCAACTTCGGGGTTTTGGCCGAGAACGCCAAGAAGGTCAAGAACGCCCTGGTGGAGTTCGAGAGCAAGTGGGACGACCGGGAGAAGGCGTTCGGGAGGGAATTTTAACGCCGCCCGCATTCGGGGGGCACATCTTTAGATAAGGAGAGAAGACCATGGCAGGGATCATTGAGAGAGTAGCATGGGACGTGGCGGCGGCGGACGCCATCGGGTACCGCTTCCCCAACCTGCAGGTGAAGTTCGGGACTCAGGTCATCGTGCGCGAGAACCAGAAGGCGGTGTTCTTCCGCGACGGGAAGGCCTACGATGTGTTCAGCGCCGGACGGCATACCGTCACCTCGGCGAACGTCCCGCTCCTGACCGGGTATCTGGAGAAGCTGAACCTCATCCAGCAGGGGATCTTCGAGTGCGAGATCATCTACGTATCGATCTCGCAGTTCACGGCCAAGTTCGGGGGCAAGGCCTACTCCGCGCCGGGTGCGACCTTCGCCTATCAGGCCGAGGTCGGGTACCACGGCCAGACGATCTATGAGATCGACGAACCCAAGATGTTCGTGGTCGAGCTATTCGGCAACAAAGCCCTGGCGACCTCCGAGGCGGTGGAGGACTACCTGCGGGACTTCATTAACCAGAACGTGCAGGCCGAGCTGGGCAAGGTGGACATCGTGATGCTGACCCAGCAGCTGCCCAAGGCCTCGGAGAAGGTCAACCTGGCGGTCTCGGACATTGCCCACGGGCTGGGCATCAAACTGCGCAACATGGCCTTCGAGGTGATGATCCCGGAGGAAGCGCGGCGATTCGCGGCCATGGGGGACCGGGCGATGACCATGCAGTACATGAAGGAGACCGCGGCCGAGCTCGGCCCCAGCGAGGGCGGAGGCATGGCCGGGGCCGGGATCGGCATGGGCGCGGGCCTGGGCATGGCCCAGATGATGATGGGCGCGATGCAGGGCGCTCCGGGAGCGCAGGCCATGATCCTGTGCCCGACCTGCAGGGCGCAGAACCCACAGACCGCGAAGTTCTGCTCCAGCTGCGGGGGTACGCTGGCTCCGAAGCCGGCCGCGACCGTGGCCTGCCCGAAATGCCAGACTCAGAATCCTCAAGGAGCCAAGTTCTGCTCCAGCTGCGGGAACGCCTTGGCGTAAGGTGTCAGGAGATCCGACGAAACCATTAAGCGATGAGCGGAGAACAGCCTGAGGCGTTGAGGTGCCCGGTGTGCGGGGCGGCCCTGGAATTCAAGCCGGGACGCGAGGTCCTGACCTGCGAGTACTGCGCTACTCCGGTGAGGGTGGGCGCAGACGGCTCAGTCGCCGTAGAGGAGAAGCCGGGTGCGGAATCCTCTCCAGAGGCCGTGGTCTCGCGGGTGGCCAACACCGTGGATACGGTTGCGGACACGGTCGAGAACGTCTCGCAGATCGTAACCCAGGCCTCCAGTCTGGCCAGCCTGCCGATGCGCTTCCTGCGCGCCGCGCGTTCGGTCATCGTAGGATGCCTCTTGGTCATAGTCCTCATTGTGGTCGGGGGGTTCCTGCTGTTCTTCTTCTTGGCGAAAAGATAAAGTAAAGGGAACAGAAACCCCTCCCGCTTCAAAGCGGGAGGGGTTTCTGTTTTTGAGGGAAAGGCCGGTTAAGGGAAGATAATTTTCCCTAGAACACGCGGGCCGTGGGCTCCGGTGACCTGAGGAAGATTGGAAGGATTTCCAGAGAGAGACTCGTTGGCCAGGATGGCGAAGACCAGGGCCTCCTTGGCCTGGGAGGAGATGCCGTAGGCATCGATTTCAACCACAGGGACCGGAGCGAACAGGACTCTGAGCCAGTTCAAGAGGGTCCTGTTTTTCGTTCCCCCGCCGGAGACGATGAGCTCATGGACTGGCTTCCGGGAAAGGTAACGGCGGTAATTATCGTAGACCGCGTGAGCAGTGAAGGCCGTGGCCGTGGCCAGAACATCCTCTTTGCTCAGGGATAGCTTTTTGGCTCGGGCCAGTAAGTTGTTCATAAAGTCTATGCCGAAGGTCTCCCGGCCGGTGGATTTGGGAGGCTTCCTGCGGATGAATTCATTTTGCATCAGATACGAAAGCAGGGCAAGAGATGCTTGCCCCTGCGAGGCTATCCTGCCGCCTGGGTCGCAGGGCCCAAGGCGGTAATGCTTGGCTAGAGCGTCTATGACCATGTTCCCGGGCCCGGTGTCGAAAGCCTGGACCTGTTCTGGCTTGGCTCCGGCCGGGATCGTGGTCAGGTTGGCGATGCCCCCGATGTTCAACAGCCCCCGGGTGAGTCTAGGGTGACGGAACAGGAGATAGTCCACGTAAGGAACCAGGGGGGCGCCACAACCCCGGGCAGCGAGGTCGCGGGGACGGAAATCGGCCACGGTAAGGATGCCGGTGCGTTCGGCGATGACCGCAGGCTCGCCGATTTGAAGGGTCGCTTGGTCCTCGGGAAGATGACAGATGGTCTGGCCGTGGGAGCCGAGGAAGGAGATTTCTTCGGGAGCCACCTTCCCTTTCCTCAATACCGCCAAAGTAGCCCGGGCAAAGGCTTCGCCGACAGCCACATTCAGTCGGCAGACCTCTTGGGTCGTCCCGCCCTTCGCGTGCGAAGACTGGAGAAGGCGCAGGCGCAGGGCAGGGAGATAGGATTGATGGACATGGGCGAGAAGCCGAACTCGGATGGTGAGGCCGCTCCCCTGAATCTCGACCAGCGCAGCGTCCACCCCGTCCAGGGAGGTGCCGGACATCAGGCCGATGGTGAGCTTACGCTTTCGCTTTTGGATTTGGGTGAGAAGATGGTGTGGGTATATCATATTCCTGGAATGGTTACTGGTAAAACTCCCTTGGGTTTCAGCTCCCCAAGGAGCGCTTTAGCCAGGGCCTCCATGGCCGGGGGGCGAAAGGAGTAGGCGGTGATGAAACAGGGGACATCGGGGAACATGGCGAGGTCGTAGGGGTTACGCAAGGAGACTATGATGAAGTTTCGGTTTAACCGCAAGAGCTGTCTGACGAGCCGGGCCTGGAAGCGGGCCTGATGGGCATTATAGGAGCCGAAGATCACCACCGAAGAGTTTTGAACCAGAGCCTTTGCCCTCCGGCAGTCTTCCCGTGACGGGTCGATCCCGATCCGGATCGGAACGACTTTGAATTGCGCCGAAAGAAGCTGGACCAGGATGCGAAGAGGCTCTTCATCGGCGTCCATGGGAACAACCCGGGAAACCTCCGGGAGAATCAGGCCGAGGGGGCCGTCCATTTTCGGAGGCAGAGGGACGAGGGGAAGGGCGGATTTAACCCAGGTTATGCTTCGCTCGGTGACTTGCTGGGCCAAGCGAGAGGTGTTGGGTGCGGGGACTGCGACAGCAGAGATGATTCTCGACTTCGCTCGGGAAATACGTACCAGAGACCTCTCGAGCAAGAGGGAGGGAATGTCGCGATCCCGAAAGGCCCGCAAGACGCTCCGGTAAGCCCGGACCTGAACCTTTGGATGATGACAAATGAGGAGCTGGTCGCAGCCCGCTCTGAGGGAAAGGAGCGCGGCCTCGGCCAAGGGGAAGCGCTTGGATACGGCGCCCATGGTGAGGTCGTCGGTGACGATCAGGCCGCCGAAGCTGAGCTTCTCGCGGAGGAGGCCGGAGACAATACCCTTGGAGAAGCAGGCCGGAAGGCCGGGTTGGCGCTCAAGAGCCGGATAGCAGGCGTTCGAGACCATGAGCCAGGACACCCCGGATTCGACGGCCGCGCGGAAAGGAGGAAGGTCCGTCTTTTCAAGATGGTCGCGGTCCTGATAGACAACCGGCAACGTCAGATGGGGGTCTTTGGTACAGGCGCCGATGCCGGGGAAGTGCTTGGCCGTGGCCATAACGCCTTGGGATTGGAAAGCTTTGATATAGGCTGTGCCGTACCGGCTTACGAGCTCAGGGTCTTCGCTGAAAGAGCGGACACCGATTGTGGGATTCCGGGGATCGCTGGCCACATCCATGACCGGAGCGAAGTTGAGGTTGAACCCGAGGCTTTTGAGTTCTTGGGCCGTGGCTTTGGCAACGGCCCGGACATTGGCGATGCTCCGGGTAGCGGCCAGGGCCATGGGGCCGGGGAAGATCGTGGAACCCTTAGGAAGACGGACGATCGGGCCGCCTTCTTCGTCAACAGCCACGAACAGGGGAAGGCCGGTGGCCTCCAAAGCAATCTCCTGCAACTTACTGATGAGGGCTCGAGTTTGCTCGACATTTTTTAGGTTGCGCTTGAACAGGATGACCCCGCCGAAGCAGAGGTCGCGGAAGAGATGCCGAACTTCTGGCGTGACTTTCGTCTCGGGAAAGCCGACCATAAACAACTGGCCCACCTTCTGCTCCAGGGTCAGGTTGCTTGTAAAAGTATTCATGGCTGCTAACAAGTTTACGATGAGCGGCCAAGGAAAGTCAACAACACGCCGATTGAGCGGACTCGTGAGAATCCCTCAGGATGCCCCTCAAAATCGAAAATGAGGCCTCTCAGGAGCTCCTAAGAGGGAACGGAAGAAACACCTTTCGGCCCCCAAACCCATCTCCTGTTAAACTGCACTCCCTGAAGGAATAACCTGACTCCATTCCTTTGGCCGTCCAACGGACCGACTTCCGCACTTTTAACCCTGCCACAGCACGGGAAACACACACGAAAACACACGTAATAAACAGGAAATAAACACGGGATACGCACGGAAAATATATGGAATATGCACGGAATATACACGAAAAACGCACGAACTTCATAGGAAACACGTAGGTAAATAAAACCTCTGGAAGGGACATCATAGGAAAATAAAACCTAATTACAGGTAATCTACAGGGAAATATTACTGTAAAATACACGAAACACACGATCTTCGGAATTCCAGGATGGTTTTAACACAATAAATCTATTATCCCCAACCCGCTTCCTGCCCTTGATTCAGGCTCAAGGTTCGTAGTATAGTATTTACATGCCCAGAAAGGTCATTGATCTCAGAAGCGACACGGTGACCCGGCCCTCACCGGGGATGCGGAGGGCGATGGCCAATGCCGTGGTCGGGGATGATGTCTTCGGGGACGACCCCACGGTCAAGAAGCTGGAGGCCAAGGTTGCACGCCTGTTCGGCCGGGAGGCGGCCTTATTCGTTCCCTCGGGCACGATGGCGAACCAGATTTCCCTGCGGGCCTGGACTCGGCCCGGGGACGAGGTCATTTGCGAGGCGGACGCCCACATCCTGCACTACGAGATGGGCGCAGCAGGTGCCCTGGCCGGGGTGCAGCTTCGTCCCTTGCAGGGAGTTCGGGGAATCCTCTCCTCGGAGCAGGTGAAGGCGGCAATCCGGCCCAGGGACGGTCACCAGCTTTTCACCACCCTCGTGGCCTTGGAGAACACCCACAACCGGGCCGGGGGCACGATCTATCCCCTTGAAGTCATAAAGGATATCGCGAAGGCTGCATGGGCCAAAGGGCTCAGGATGTATCTGGACGGGGCCCGGATCTGGAACGCCTCCGCGGCTTCCGGGGTGCCCCTCAAAGAATACGCCAAGCATTTCAACTCCCTTTCGGCCTGCCTGTCCAAGGGGCTGGGCTGCCCCATCGGCTCCCTGGTCATAGGGGACAAGGAGTTCGTGGCCAGGGAACGGGTCTTCCGCAGGATGTACGGCGGGGCCATGCGCCAGGTCGGGGTCCTGGCGGCCTGCGGGCTTTACGCCTTGAAGCACAACCTTCACAGGCTTCCCGAGGACCATGCCAAGGCCCGGCTTCTGGCCGAGGGACTTGCCGAGCTATCCGGAATAGACCTGGACCTCTCCACGGTCCAGACCAACATCGTGGTCTTCGATATCACCCGCACCGGGAAAACGCCCGAGGTCCTGTGCGAGCGCCTGGCTCGCGAGGGCGTGCTGGTCGTGCCGTTCGGGGCCACCCGCCTGCGTGCAATAGCCCACCTGGATGTGAATAAAAACGACATCCTCTCGGCCCTCCGGGCTTTCCGGAAGGTATTCAAGTGAAAATAGATATCATTCATCGCAGGAGGAATACGTGACGTCGAACAAACGCCTCGCCCAGTGGGTCAAGGAGATGACGGCCCTGATGCAGCCTGAGACCGTGTACTGGTGCGACGGCTCCTGGGGGGAGTACGACCGTCTCTGCGCCCAGCTGGTCCGTTCCGGGACCTTCACGGCGCTCAATCAAGAAAAGCGGCCGAACAGCTTTCTGGCCCGCTCCCATCCCGGGGACGTGGCCCGGGTCGAGGACCGGACCTTCATCTGCTCCCGGACCAAGGAGGATGCCGGGCCCACCAACAACTGGCGGGAACCCGGGGAGATGAAGCGCACCCTGACCGATCACTTCCGCGGTGCGATGCGCGGCCGGACGATGTACGTCGTCCCGTTTTCCATGGGGCCCCTGGCCTCGCCCTTCGCCCAGCAAGGGGTCCAGCTCACCGACTCCCCTTACGTGGCCGTGAACATGTGGATCATGACCTGGATGGGAAAGACGGCCCTGGACCACCTGGGCACGGAGGGCTTTTTCGTCCCTTGCCTGCACTCCGTGGGGATGCCGCTGGACAAAGGCCAGGCGGATGTGACCTGGCCCTGCAACCTCGACCACAAGTACATCGCCCACTTCCCGGAGGACCGGGAGATCTGGTCCTACGGCTCGGGCTACGGGGGAAACGCCCTAGTGGGCAAGAAGTGCCTCGCCCTGCGCATCGCCTCGGTCATGGCCCGGGACCAGGGCTGGATGGCCGAGCACATGCTCATCCTGGGGGTCACCTCCCCGCGCGGGGTCAAGCGCTACATCACCGGGGCCTTTCCCAGCGCCTGCGGCAAGACCAACCTGGCAATGATGATCCCGACCCTCCCGGGCTGGAAGGTGGAGACCGTCGGGGACGACATCGCCTGGATGCGGTTCGGCTCTGACGGCCGGCTCTACGCCATCAATCCCGAGAGCGGGTTCTTCGGTGTGGCCACGGGGACCTCGATGCATTCCAATCCCAACGCCATGCTCACCATGACCAAGAACACCATCTTTACTAATGTGGCGCTCACTCCGGACGGAGACGTGTGGTGGGAGGGAATGACGGATGCGCCTCCGGAGCGGGCCATCGACTGGCTCGGGAAAAACTGGACTCCGGACTGCGGCCGGAAAGCAGCCCATCCCAATTCTCGGTTCACGGCCCGGGCCAAGCAGTGCCCGGTGATCGATCCTGCCTGGGAGGATCCCCAGGGGGTTCCGATCTCAGCCATCCTGTTCGGAGGAAGGCGGGCCAGCGTGATCCCTCTGGTTCACCAGGCCTTCTCCTGGCAGCACGGGACCTTCCTGGGCTCCATCGCCTCCAGCGAGAAGACTGCCGCAGCCGCGGGAAAGGTCGGGGAGCTGAGGCGTGACCCGATGGCGATGCTGCCCTTCTGCGGCTATCACATGGGGGACTACTTCGGGCACTGGCTCTCGATGGGAAAGCGGACCGCGGAGAAGAACCTCCCCAAAGTCTTCTACGTGAATTGGTTCCGCAAGTCCGCGAAGGGTAAATGGCTCTGGCCCGGGTACGGGGAGAACAGCAGGGTGATCAAATGGATCTTCGAGCGCATCGAAGGGGAGGGTGAGGCTGTGGAGACGCCCATCGGGTATCTTCCTACGCTCTCCGGGATTGACCGCAGCGGGTTGGAGGTAACGGACGAGTCCATGCGGGAGCTTCTGAAGGTGGACCGGGGGGAGTGGCTGAACGAGCTGGCGAGCATTGATTCTCATTTCGCACAGTTCGGGGACCGCCTGCCCCCGGGACTCAGGGAGGAGCGCGTCCAATTGGAAAAAAGGCTCCGGGCTGGACTGTGACCAGAAAAGTCGTGTTCTTGAAATAGGTTACGCACCCGAGCAGGAGGAAATTCAGAGGGGGCGGCCTTGCGGCCGCCCTCTGTATTGCGGGAGCATTGAACGCCCTTTGTTCGCCCACTGTAGGTCCATTGCACGAGGTAATCCCTCCCTGATCCCTTCCTGTTACCTCCCTCAGTTTGGAAGTGGGGTCTTAATTAATAATTCCACCCCGTAGGGGTAGGATTACGGTTGAAAATAGGGCTAGGATAGTCACAAGAATGCTTCTGCATAACAGATTAGAAATTAATTGGTTGTATTGAATGGAGCAGGGGTTTATTGACAAGAAACCAAAAAGCTCTTGCCTTTAGTACCAAATTTTAGTAAAATTAAGGGTTCTAATAAGAGTTAGACATGTCCAGATTCTCTAAAAAACTGAGAGCCCATTTCATCACCGGGCTGATCGCCATCTTGCCCCTGGGCCTGACCATCTACGTCTCCTGGTTCCTGCTGAACCTCTTAGGGAACATCCTCGGGAACCTCCTGGAAAAGTTCCCCTACCTCAGGGCCCTGCCGGACGTGGTGGTCACAGCCCTGGGACTGCTCCTGCTCCTGCTGCTCATCTACCTGGTCGGAGTGTTCACCTCCAATGTCCTGGGACGACGGTTCTTCAAGTGGGCGGAGAGCCTGCTAACCCGGATCCCGTTCATCCGCAAGGTCTATTCCACCTCCCGGCAGCTCACCGACACCTTCCTGATCGACAAGGCGGCGTTCCGGCAGGTTGTCCTGGTGGAATGGCCCCGGAAAGGCATTTACACCTTAGGGTTCGTGACCAGCGAGCTCCGCTGGCCGATGGACAACGGGGACTATGCGCTCAACATCTTCATCCCGAACACCCCGAACCCCACGGGAGGGAGACTCTACCACATCCCGGAAAGGGAGATCATCCCCACGAGCCTGTCCGTGGAGTGGGCGCTCAAAATGGTCATCTCCGGGGGGATCGTCGCGCCCTCGCCCGACTTGTTGGAAAAGATCAAAACAGCTCCGCCGGTCGCCTTTCGCAAAGCCTTGGGAAATGCCGGATAAAAGATTCAACCTGTTCGGAAAGAAAAAAGGCAAGCCGGCCGACCTGCCGGGGATCGACGACCTCCGGAGCATGGTGCAAAAAGGGTTCGAGCACAGCCTGTTCTCCAGCGAGCAGCGTCAGATGCTCCTCTCCATCCTGGAAATCGGGCAGATACCCATCCGGGAGGTCATGGTTCCGCGGGTGGACATGGTGGCTTTGGAGGCCGAGGCCACGATCGAGGACATCCTGTACCAGTTCAAGCTCTCGGGCTATTCCCGCCTCCCGGTGTACGACGGGACCATCGAGAACATCATCGGGGTGGTCTACGTGCGGGACCTCCTGCGCTTCTGGAGCAAGCGCAGGGAGGACCTGCGGGCTGTGGAGTTCATCCGGCTGCCGCACTTCATCCCCTCCTCCAAGAAGGTCCTGGACGCCCTGCGGGAGTTCCGCAAGCAGCGCATCACGATCGCGATGGTGATAGATGAGTACGGGGCCCTGGAGGGGATGGTGACCATGGACGACCTTCTGGAGGAGATCGTGGGCGAGTTGCAGGACGAATTTACCCAGGAGGAGCGGCTCTACCGCAAGCAGGACGATGGAAGCTACCTCGTGGATCCGCGCTGGGCTCTGGAGGAGATGGAGAAGGTCTTCTCCATCAAATTGAAGGAGAAAGACATTCAGAGCGTGGGCGGGCTGGTCCTGACCCGGATGGGAAGGGTGCCCCTGAAGGGGGAGAAGCTGGCCATCGGCCCCCTGGGGATCGAGGTCGTGGAGGCGACCAAGCAGAAGATCCAGCGTCTGGTCATCAGAGAGAAGAAATAACTATTGCGAATTGTAAATTTAGCATTTAGCATTTCAAATGTAATGATCAATGTTAAATGTTAAATTTAAAATGAAAGTTTGGCTTCCGGCCGGAATGCTCGTCATCCTGGCGGCCCTGCTGACGAGCTTATCCTGGGTCTTCCGTCCGGGCAGGCCGGCAAGCCTCGTGCTTTCGACGGACCAGAGCTTTCTGGTTGCGGACGGGAGGTCCACGACGGCCCTGGTTCTGAGAGCGCGGGACGAGAAAGGGAGGGGCACGACGTTGGGGAGCCAGATGGTCCGCTTTGAGGCCTTCCCGAAGAAGGAGATCGTCTCGCTTTCCGATGGCCAGGCCTGGAGCAGCAACCGAAAAGAAGTCCGTGTAACGGTCTTGGCTGGCGTACTTCCGGGAGAAGCCAGGCTCGTCGCTACGATGGGCGGGCTGGCTTCGGATACTTTGAAGGTCACGACGGTTCCGTGTTACGAGGACCGGAACGGAGACGGGTTCCCGGATGTCGCGGAGCTCGTTACGGAACAGGACAAAACGCGCTTCCGGGAATGGTTCGCCTCGATCGCAGAGGCGCAGTACTACCAGACAAGCGACCTCTGGAAGCTGGACCAGCAGGATTGCGCAGGGCTCATCCGGTTCGCCTACCGCGAGGCGCTGAAACGGCACGACCGGGAGTGGCTCGGGCATTTCAAGTTCCTGACCGAGCCGGGGATCGAGGAGATCGGGAGGTACAACTACCCGGCGGTGCCTCTTTTGGGGACCAACCTGTTCCGGACCAAACCCGGAACGTTCAGGCCCGAGGACCTCTCGGACAGCACGTTCTCGAGCTTCTGCGAGGCGAAGTACCTGCCGGTCTATAATGGCGTGCCTTTGGGATACGATGAGCGGAAGGTCCAAAAGGGCGACCTCTTGTTCTTCTTTCATTACGACGATCCCGAGATGCCCTATCATGGGATCATCTTCACCGGGGAGAGCCCGGATGGGGAGGAGGACTGGCTGGTATACCACACCGGGCCGGTGGCGGGGACGAAGGGCGTGGTGAAAAAGGTCAGGCTCAGGGATCTGAAACAGCATCCCGAGGAGAAATGGCGGCCCCTCAAGAGCAACAGGTATTTCCTGGGATATTATCGCTGGAAGATTGTGGCATAAAAATCATTTAAAATTTCAAATGATCAATCGGCAATGAATCGTTCCTATCGCATGGGGGTTGTTGCCATCGTGCTGGATGACCAGGACCGCGTCCTCCTGGGGCTCTCGGCGTCCTTTGACTCGCCCTGGCGCAAGGGCTACTGGGAATTTCCTCAGGGAGGGGTCCTGCCCGGAGAAACCGAGGAGGATGCGGTCCTGCGGGAGCTCAGGGAGGAGGTCGGAACGGACCACGTGGTGATCCTGGCCAAGAGTACCGGGCACTACCATTACGACTGGCACAAGGAGCACCGGGGGCAGCACGGCCAGGAGCAGCGCTATTTCCTGGGCCGTCTGGTCGGCACCCCCGAGCTCATGCCGGATCCGAAAGAGTTTTCGGACCTCCGCTGGGTTCCCTGGGCGAACCTCCGGCAGGTGATCAGAACGTTCAAGGCCAAACGCGAAGCCTATCTAACGGCCCTCGCCGAGTTCGAGGAGGAAGTGGGGTGCTTGAAACCGACCTATCGGAAGGCCTCTCCGTAAATGAAAGATACGATCTACAACAAGACGGTTCTCAAAAACGGGATGCGGGTGATCTCGGAGCGGATCAGCCACGTGCGTTCGGCCTCCCTGGGGGTGTGGGTCACGCGCGGGGCACGGGACGAGTCCAAGGCCGAAAATGGGATCTCGCACATGATCGAGCACATGACCTTCAAGGGCACGGAGAAGCGGACGGCCAAGGACATCGCGATCTCCCTGGAGTCCGTGGGAGGACACCTGGACGCATTCACCTCCAAGGAGGAGACCTGTTTCTATGCCCGCGTCCTGGACGAACACGTGCCCCTGGCCGTGGAGGTCATCTCGGACATCGCGGCGCACTCCGTTTTCTCCGAAAAAGACCTAGAGAAAGAGAAGAAGGTCGTCCTGGAGGAGATCAAGGGCGTAGAGGATTCCCCGGATGACCTGGTGCACGACATCCTGGGGGGGGCTATTTTCGACGGACATCCCTTGGGCCAGACGGTCCTGGGCTCGCCTGGAAACTGCAAACGCTGGAGCAGCGAGAAGCTCGTATCCTACTGGAAGGGGCATTACCTCACGCCCTCGGTGATCGTGGCCGCGGCCGGGAGCGTGGAGCACAGCGAGTTCGTCCGATTGGCGGAGCGCGCCTTCGAATTCCCCAAGGGGGAGCCCCGGGACGAGAGGGGTCCGCTTCCCGATCCTCTTCCCAGGATCAGGATCAAGAGAAAGAAGATCTCGCAGGCGCATCTGGCCCTGGGGTGCCGCACCTTTCCCTACCCAGATCTCCGACGGTTCCCGCTCCTGGTAGCCACCACGATCCTGGGCGGGGGGATGTCTTCGCGGCTGTTTCAGACCGTGCGGGAAAGGGAAGGGCTGGCCTATGCGGTGTTCTCCTATACCGACTTCTACGACGACACCGGGATGTTTGGGATCTACCTGGGGGTGGACCCCTTGAAGGTCAACGATGCCCTACGCCTCGTGCTCCGGGAAATCGAAGCGCTCCGCAAGGAGGGGATCAGCGCCGAGGACCTGGAGAACGCCAAGCAGCAGATCAAAGGCAACATGATGTTAGGCCTGGAGAGCACCTCCAACCGGATGATGCGCCTGTCCCGCCTGGAGAGGTACACCGGAAGATATGCCACCCTGGATGAGACCGCGAGCGAGATCGACCAGGTGACCCGCGAGAAGGTACGCGCGGTGGCCGAGGAGTTCCTAGACCCGCGCCGTTTTTCGCTCGCGGCCCTCGGTCCGCTACGGGAGGAAAAGATCGAGTTAGTCGAACTTTTGTAAGGCAAGACCCCGTCCCATGATTGAGAGGAGGAAGCAGTGATCGCGCTGTCCAATCGTCAAAAGACCATGCCGGCTTCCCCGATCCGTAAGCTCGTACCATACGCCGAGGAAGCGGTAAATCGGGGAATCAAGGTCTACCACCTGAACATCGGCCAGCCGGACATCCCCACTCCGCCGGAGTTCTACCAGGCGATCAGGGATCACACCGAGAAGGTCTTGGCCTATGGCCATTCCCTCGGGCTCCTTGCGTTGCGTCAGGAGATCGCGGCCTATTACGAGCGGCTGGGCCTGCAGGTCAAAGCCCAGGACGTGATGGTCACGACCGGAGGGAGCGAGGCCATCATCTTTGCGTTGTTGGCGGCCTGCGACCCCGGGGAGGACGTGATCATCCCGGAGCCCTTTTACACCAACTACCTGGGTTTCGCCGAGATGGCCAGCGTCAAGGTCCGGCCGATTGAGACGCGCTTAGAGGACGGGTTCAAGATCCCTCCCCCGGAGGCCTTCGAGAAGGCCGTCCGCAAGAGCACCCGGGCAATCCTGTATTGCTCCCCAAACAATCCCACCGGGGCCATCGCCTCGCCAGAGGAGGTCGCCTTCCTGGGGCGTCTGGCCAAGAAGCACAATCTCTTCCTCCTGGCCGACGAGGTCTACCGCGAGTTCACCTACGACGGCAAGACCCACACCTCGCTCTTTTCGCTTCCCGGGCTGGAGGACCGCACGGTCATCCTGGATTCCATCTCCAAGCGCTTCTCGGCCTGCGGGGCGCGGGTGGGCTGCCTCATCTCCCGGAACCCCCGGGTGATGGACTTGGCCCTGCGCTTCGGACAGGCCAGGCTCTGCTCCCCGACCCTGGAGCAGGTGGGCGCAATCGCGGCCTACCGGGTGATGGACCGTTATGTTCCCCAGATGATCCGGGAATACCAGAAGCGCCGGGACTTGGTCGTGGAAGCACTCCAGAAGATGCCCGGGGTGTCCTGCCACAAGCCCCAGGGGGCCTTCTATCTCGTGGCCAGGCTCCCGGTCAGGGACGCCGAGGCCTTCGCCAAATGGCTGCTGACCGACTTCTCCTCGGACGGCCATACCGTGATGTTCGCTCCGGCCAACGGATTCTATGCGACGCCGGGGAAAGGCGAAGACGAAATCCGCATCGCCTACGTCCTGAAGGAAGAAGATTTGAAAGAGGCGATGCGGCTCTTGGACCTCGGGCTGGTGGCCTACAAGGACGTCGAGAAAAAGGCGAAGAAGAAGTAGGCCAACCCGAAGCGGTGCATGGCCGTCCCGATGAGGATCTTCGTTTCGCTCTGGCCCGGGCTGGGGGATATCATGTTCGCCACCCCGGCGCTGCGCATTCTGCGCAGGAAGTTCCCCGAAGCCCATATCACGGCCGCGCTCCTGGACGGAGGGCCGGGCCGGGCGCTCCTGGAGACAAATCCGTACATCAACGAAACCCTCGTTGCTCCAAAGGGGACCGTTTACTCACCCTTGGGTATCTGGAAGTGGGCACGAAAGATCCGGTCCGGGAGATACGACCTCGGGATCGAGCTCTCCTTTCCGGTGCTCTGGCTCCTCAGGCTTGCGAAGATTCCCAAGCGGGTGCGCTTCGGTCGGAGGCCCTTCTGGTGGCTCGTCCCGTACCGGGATCAGCGCGACCGTGACCTTCATGCTGCGGAACATTTCCTGAGGGCGATCGACAAACTGGACGGCGGCGCAGTGAGGGATGATGCAGGATATGACTTGGTGCTCACGAAAAAGGATGAAGAAGAAGCGCGAGGGGCCGTTGCAGACCTTTCTTCCAGCACCCTGATCGCCGTGCATCCTGGTGCCCGGTGTAATAAAAACAAGCGTTGGGACCTGATGAAATTCAAGGAACTGTGTCTGCGGCTAGCTCGGGATTTCAAGACGGGAATACTGATTCTAGGAGGGAAGGACGATGCCGCGGCCGGGGAGATCCTCGTCGAGGAGCTCAACGCAGCCTCCGTAAAGGCCCATAACCTGGCTGGAAAGCTCGCCCTGCGCGTGACGGCCGCGGTGGCCAAACGTTGCCGTCTGTATATCGGGAACGATTCTGGTCCGATTCACATCGTCTCGGCCGTGGGCACGCCGATCATCTCCCTCCTGGCCTCGTCTAACCCAGCGAACTTTCGGCCCCTGGCGGGCACTTACCGCGTGGTCCAGCCGGATGCACCCTGCACAGGCTGCTTCCGCTTTCCGGGATACATGTGGCTCACCTGGGGCCTGCGCCTGCGTTGGTACAACCAATGCCGGGCAATGGAACAGTTAGGAGTAGAACGAGTGTATAAGGCCTGTGTGGAGTTATTGAAACGAAACCATAGTTAACAATGCTTTCCCTTGGTCTGGACATCGGCTGTATCTCGGTAAAGCTCGCCTGCGTGGGAGGTCCCGAGGACCGCGAAGCCCTGGAACGGATTTCCCGAGGAGGATCGGGCTTCCACTTCGTGAATAACGGTGCGGAGGGAAAGCACGTCCTCATCGCCCCCTACCGGCGGCTCTTGGGACATCCCCTGGCCACGGCCGCGGAGTTGTTGGAGGCTTTCCTGAAGGAAACCCAGGGTCTTCCGGTGGGTGGCATTCGCACGACCGGACGGGGCGGGAGGGCAGCGGCTGAACGAGTCGGGGGCACCTTCGAGAACGAATTCAAAGCCATCGCCCGGGCTGCCGAAGTCCTCTGCCCCCAGGCCAGCACGATCTTCGAGATGGGCGGGGAGACCTCCAAGTACATCCGCCTGGAGAGAGATGCCTCCGGGCGCTTCGGGATCACGGACTACGAGGTGAACGGGGACTGCGCCGCGGGCACGGGCTCGTTCATGGACCAGCAGGCCAAGCGGATGCGCTATGCCCCGGAGGAGATCGGGGACATCGTCTGCACGGCCACCTCCTGCGCGACTATCGCCGGTCGCTGTTCGGTGTTCGCCAAATCCGACATGATCCACGCCCAGCAGAAGGGCTTCACCCCGGAGGCCATCCTCCGGGGCCTCTGTCTGGCCGTGATCCGGAACTACAAGGGCGCGATCACCAAGGGAAAGAAGATCGGGCTTCCCGTGGCCTTGATCGGGGGCCTGGCCGCGAACAAGGGCGTGACCGCGAGCGTGAAAGAGCTGTTCGCCTTGAAGGACGGGGAACTGGTCGTCCCGGAAGCCCACGCCTTCTTCGGAGCCATCGGAGCCGCCCTCTTGGAAGCGGAGAACGGCTCTCGTCCCACAGGGACCTCCTCCCTGACCCGGGAGGAGATCGCGATCCTACGCCAGGCCGGAGAGAGGAAAACTGTGGATTTCCCCACCTTCGAGCCTCTCTCCCTGGAGAAGGTTTCGCTCTGGCGGGACCGCCTCACGCCCCATCCCCTGCCACAGGGTGAAAACGGGATCCCGGCCTACCTCGGGATCGATGTCGGGTCCGTGTCCACGAACCTGGTGGTGACGGACCAGGAGGGACAGGTGTTGAAGGAGATCTACCTTCGCACCGAGGGCCGTCCCATAGAGGTCGTCGGCGCCGGTTTGGAGGAGATATCCCGGGAGATGGGAGACCGGCTCGTCATCCGGGGTGCAGGCACTACCGGCTCCGGGCGGGAGCTGATCGGGGAGCTGGTCGGAGCCGATGTCGTGGTCAACGAGATTACGGCCCACAAGGAGGGAGCCGGATTCGTCAGCCGGGTTCTGGGCGGAAGCCCGGTGGATACGATCTTCGAGGTCGGGGGCCAGGATTCCAAGTACATCAGCATCCGGGAAGGCATCGTGGTGGACTTCGCGATGAACGAGGCCTGCGCGGCCGGAACGGGCTCTTTTCTGGAAGAGCAGGCCGAGAAGCTGGGCATGAACATTCGGGAGGAGTTCGCTCATCTGGCCCTCTCCTCGTCCCATCCCGCGCGGCTGGGGGAGCGCTGCACGGTCTTCATGGAGCAGGACCTGAACGCCTTCCAGCACCGCGGGGCCGAGCGCGGGGATCTGGCCGCGGGCCTGGCCTACTCCGTGGCTCTGAACTACCTGAATCGCGTGGTCCGGGAGCGCAAAATTGGGGAGGTCATCTACTTCCAGGGCGGCACGGCCTACAACGATGCCGTGGCCGCAGCCTTCTCCATGATCCTCGGGAAACCGGTCATCGTTCCCCCCTACAACGGCGTGATCGGAGCTTTGGGCATGGCCCTGATCGCCCGGGATCGAAGGGAAGGCCGGACCGCTCCCTCCCGATTCCGGGGCTACGAGATCGGGAAGGTGCCTTACACCCTGAAGGAATTCGTCTGCAAAGCCTGCGGAAACATCTGCGAGATGCAGGAGTTCACCATCGAAGGGCAGAAGACGTACTGGGGGGACAAGTGCTCAGATAAGTTTCGCAAGAAGGCCAAGACCCAGCGCCAGCCGGCGATCCCGGACCTCGTGGCCCAGCGCGAGGCCTGGCTGTTGGAGAACTACGACCCCCCTTCCGAGGGAGCCTCCCTGGAGCGCACGGTCGGAATTCCCCGGGCGATGTATTTCTTTGAGAAGTTTCCCTTCTGGAAGGCCTTCTTTGAGAGCCTGGGCTGGCGCATTCTCCTCTCCGAGACCACCAACCGCAAGATTGTTTCCCACGGCGCGGAGCTCACCGTCGCCGAGCCCTGCTTCCCGGTCAAAGTGGCCCATGGGCACACCTTCGCCCTTCTCCAGAAGGACATCCCCTTCGTGTTCCTGCCCAATGTGATGGATGAGGCGGGCTCCCCGGATGCGACCTTCTCCCACCTCTGCCCTTGGGGACAGACCCTCCCCTGGGTCCTGCGGGCCGTGCAGGGATTCGAGAAGGACCTTCCGAGGTTCCTCAGCCCCACCCTTCACTTCCGCTTAGGGCCCGCTAAGATAAAGAAGGAGATCCAGGTTCTCGCCAGGCCCCTGGGCGCCTCCCGGAGAGCTCTGGAGAGAGCCATCAAAGCCGGCTATGAGGCCCAGGAGAGGTTCCAGGACCGGCTCATAAGCGCAGGGCGGGAGGCCCTGGAGATCCTGAGGAGGACCGGAGAGCGGGGGATCGTGGCCCTGGGAAGGCCCTACAACCTCTACGATCGGGACCTCATCGTGGACGTCCTGGGCAAGCTCCGGAACTACTACGGGGCCAACCTCATCCCCTTGGACTTCCTGCCCCTGGAGGACCTGGATATCCGCGACATCAACTCCAACATGTTCTGGACCTACGGGCGGAAGCTCATCGCTGCGGCCAAGCGGGTGGGGCAGGAGCCGGCCCTCGAGCTCCTCTACATCACCAATTTCAAATGCGGGCCGGACTCCTACCTCAAACACTTCGTCCCGGCCGCCGCCCGCAAGCCCATCCTGATCCTGCAGTTCGACGAGCATAACAACGACGCCGGGGTGATGACCCGCTGCGAGGCCTTCCTGGACAGCAAGGGGATGATGTGAGATGAAGAACCGTATCCTTTTGGGTCTATTTTCCGCGGTCATTTTACTGACCTTTAGTTGCAGTCCAAGAGGAGCCGCAAAACACTACAATCTCGGGTTAGCGCTTAAAAGACAAGGGAAGGCTGCGGAGGCGGAGCAGGAGTTTCGGGAGGCCATCCGCTTGAAGCCTAATTATGCCGAGGCACATAACAACCTTGGGAATGAGCTTGCTAGCCAAGGGAAGCTGGCTGAGGCGATAGTGGAATATCGCGAGGCTCTGCGTCTGAAGCCGGGCGACGACGACTTTCATTACAACTTAGGAAGTGCGCTTTTAAAGCAAGGTGATACCGAGGAAACGATTAAAGAATATCACGAGGCCAGCCGCCTGGATCCGGACAAGGGCACTTGGGATTCCCCGGTTCATCTCTTCATCGGGGTTGATCTTAGGCGCCTGGGGAAGCTTGAGGAGGCGGAGACAGAATTTAGGAAGGCTATCCGCCTGATGCCGGACAATAACTGGGCGCTTGAAGAGCTGGCTGCGCTTTTAGACCAGCAAGGCAAGCGGAAGGAGGCCCGGGGGTATTGGGAGAGGGCTTTAAAGCTGGAGAAGAGGTCGGAATGGGTGGAGCGGATCAAGAAGCGCCTCGCGGAGCCGGATTGATAGGGGGAGCGTGTGACATGGGCCCGAAGACATGCGACGTAGGCCCTGGACTTAGCGACTTTATTCTTTTATGGCCAAAGTAGAGGGCTACGATCTGACCGGCCGCACGGTCTACATCCCTCCGATGAGCACCGGGGGAGCCCGGGCCGTGGCCGCGGTGTTCTCATCCTTCGGGATCCCGGCCCGCCCCACTCCTCCCTCCGACGCCCGCACCCTGACCATCGGCTCCCGTTTCACCTCGGGAGACGAGTGCTATCCGGAGAAGATCACGATCGGGGATTTCATGCGCCTCCTGGAGGACGGTGCGGACCCCAGGAAAGTGGCCTTCTTCATGCCCACCACCGAGGGCCCCTGTCGTTTCGGCCAGTACAGCCAGCTCCTCCGCAAGGTGCTCCACGAAAACGGCTACGGCGAGGCCCTGATCCTCGCGCCCTCCAGCGCGAACAGCTACGGGGACCTCGGCTCCAACCCCACGGCGATGATGCGCTCCGCCTGGCGGGCCTTCGTGGCCAGCGACCTCCTTCGCAAGCTGCTGTTGAGGACCCGGCCTTATGAGCTCCTTCCAGGGGAAAGCGACCGGGCTTATCAGGAATCCTTGGGGGCTCTCTGCGCGGTCCTATCCCAGCCGGTGAAAAAGATGAAGACCCAGTTGGAGGGCCTGGCGGCTTCCCTGACCGAGGCCAGGGATCGTTTTCGCAAGATCGCGCACAGGAAACAGGACGGAGTCCTTCTGGTGGGGGTGGTCGGCGAGATCTTCTGCCGCCTGAACGCCTTCAGCAACGAGGATGTGATCCGAAAGCTCGAAGCCCAGGGGGCCGAGGCCTGGCTCTCGGACATCTCGGAATGGCTTTGGTACACCAATTCCGAGCGTCAGCGCAAGCTCAGGGTGGAAGACAAGCGGCTGTCCAAGAGCATGGCGAGCGCCAAGCTCAAGGCCCTGTTCATGCACCGGGACGAGCAAGCCCTTCGTGCTCCTCTGCGGGATGACCTAAAAGGAAGGGAGGAGGCGGAGATCGAGGAGCTTCTAACCCACGGCCGGCCGTACCTGCCCCAGGAAGGGGCGATGGGGGAGATGGTGATCTCCATCGGCAAAGCCGCCTACCTCTATACGAAGGGCGTAGACGGGATCCTGGACATCAGCCCGTTTACCTGCATGAATGGGATCGCTTCCGAGGCCATCTATCCTCTTCTGTCCAAGCGCTGTCAGGGATTGCCAATCCGAAACTTTTATTTCGACGGCACCCAGAGCGACTTGGAGCGGGACATCGGCATCTTCCTGGAGCTCTGCCGCAACTACCAGCGGAGGAGACATTCCCTTGCCGCTCAGCCGTCTCGATGAACAAAGCGTTCCTTATCCGCGCCGGAACGTTCCTGTTATCCTTCATCCCTTTCGGCCTAGCCCGGGCGATGGCCCTGGCGATCGCGGACCTCTGCTGGCTGTTGCTTCGGGAACGGCGGCGGATCGTGGAGGACAATCTCAGCCATCTCGTTCCGGGTCGCGGCCGAAGAGAATATCGCCGGCTCGCTCGTTCGACCTTTCGCAATCTGGCGCTTTGTAGCTTGGATTTCCTGAAGCTTCCACTCCTCTCCAAAGAACAAATTGTGGCCCTGATCGAACTTCGGGGCAGGGAGAACCTCGATTCTGCGCTGGCGCAAGGGAAAGGGGCCATTCTGGTTACCGCCCACTTGGGGAACTGGGATTTCGCCGGCGCCTTCCTCGCAGCTTTGGGCTATTCCATTTATACCGTGGCCGAGGATGTGGAGCCCGAAGTGTATGAGGTCTATGAGCGCTACCGCAGCGCGACAGGGATGAAAATCCTCTCCTTAGAACACGGTGCCCTTTCGGCCTACCGAGTGCTCAAAAAGAAAGAGTTCCTGGTACTGGTGGGGGATCGGGCGATCGGCACCCCGGGACTGCCGGTCGCGTTCTGCGGCGGGCGTCGGAACCTGCCGGAGGGGCCGGCCGCCTTTGCGCTCAAAGCCGGGGCCCCGCTGGTCATCGGATACCTGACCTTGCAGCCGAAGGGGTCACGACGGCGGTATCTAGGGGTGGTCACCCCCCCCTTGAATCCACCCGGAGAGCTGGGGGCCCTCGACATGCCGCATCTGACTCAGCGGATCTCGGATCGCCTCTCCCAAGGCATACAGGAGCACCCCGACCAGTGGTTCGTATTCCAGCCCCAGTGGATTGAAACCAAGGGGTAACCTATGCCTTCAGGTTCTTTAAAGATCTGTCTGGTTTCGGACATCTACTATCCCCATCCCGGGGGGGTGAGCGAGCACATCTACCACCTCGGCCAGCACCTCCGCAAGCGCGGCCATACGGTCAAGATCCTCACCGCGGACTATGGGGACAACAAGGGCTACGATCATCCCGACATCCTCCGAGTGGGGAGGGCCATTCCGGTCCCGGCCAACAAGTCGACCGGGATGATTACCATCGGGAGGAACCTCTCCGAGGAAATCAAGGGCATCCTGGACCGGGAGCAGTTCGAGGTCATCCACATGCATGGTCCCATCGCCCCGACCTTGCCGTTTCTGGTCCTGCTTCACTCCCAGGCCACCAACTTTGCCACCTTTCATGCCGCCCATGAGGATTCCACAGGCTATGCCCTGTTCGGGCCCATCCTGCAGGGCTACTTCGAGAAACTCCACGGTCTGATTGCGGTCTCGCCCGTGGCCCGGGACTCCATCGCCAGATACTTCCCCGGGGATTACCGCATCATCCCGAACGGGATCGATCTGGAGCGCTTCCGGCTGGGGGTCGAGCCCCTGGAGAAGTTCGAGGACGGCAGCCCCACGATCCTGTTCGTGGGCCGGTTGGAGTCCCGCAAGGGCATCCGCTACCTCCTAAGGGCATTCCCGTATGTATGGGAGCGGATGCCCCAGACACGCTTAGTGGTCGTCGGACCGGGAACGATCCGCACCCTGTACCGTTATCTGGCCGGAAGCGAAGCCCGTGAGCGCATCCTGTTTGAGGGCCTGGTGCCGGCCAAAGACCTGCCGCGCTACTACGCCAGTTGCGACGTGTTCTGCTCTCCAGCCACGGGCCAGGAGAGCTTCGGGATCGTGCTCCTGGAGGCGATGGCCTGCGGCAAAGCCATCGTGGCCTCGGACATCCCTGGGTATCGTTGCGTCGTATCTCCGGGCGAGGACGGGCTTCTGGTCCCTCCGCGAAACCCCAAGCGCCTGGCCGTGACCCTGCTCAAAGTTCTAAAGGACCAAAGCCTGCGCAAAAGCCTGGGGGAGCGGGGAAGGATCAAGGCCGAGCAGTACTCCTGGGAGCGCGTGGCCCAGGGCGTGGAGGAGTATTATCGCGAAGTGCTCTCGCGGAGAGGCCGTTGAGCAAGGGCGAGACCTTTACCTCGGTCCTCCGCATCCGGCAATTCTTTCTCTTTGCCTTAGGCCAGACCGTCTCCCAGCTGGGCGACCAGTTGGACCACATGGCCCTCATCGCCTTGATCGGCGCGACCCACGCCGGAGGGTCCAGCGGATCCGCCCTGGCCCAGCTGGCGGTCTTCATCACCTTGCCGGTAATCCTGTTCGGCCCGGTGGTCGTGGTGCTCATCGACCGCTGGAACAAGAAGAAGACTCTGATCGTCTGCGACTCCACCCGGGCCGTCCTGGTGGTGCTGATCCCGTTCGCCTATGCTTGGACCCGAAACATGCTCTCGGTCTACATCCTGGTGTTCTTCGTGTTCCTGCTGGGGCTGTTCTTCAACTCTGCTAAGATGGCCATCATCCCCGACCTGGTGGATAAGTCCCAGTTTCTCTCGGCCAATTCTGTGAACAACTTCATCGGGCGCTTCGCCACCGTGATCGGGACCGTGTTCGGGGGCCTGATCGTGGGCTGGTACATCTGGCAGCAGATCGGGTGGAAGGGTTATGCCGTGGGGTTTTACCTGGACGGCATCTCCTACGCAGTGTCGGTCCTCACTCTTTCCTTCGTGATCGGGCGGGCCGTGAAGCCCAGGGAGCCGGTGGTCGCCAAGCTCTCCCAGGGAATGGGGGAGACTGTGCAACGGATCGAGCGGGTCTTCTTGGCCTTGTTCCAGGATCTACAGGAGGTCTATCGCTTGATTCGGCGCGACCGCAAGCTGTTTTACGTACTGGTCTCGGTCGTCCTGAACGCGATCCTCGGCGGCTCGGTCTATGTGCTGGTGATCGTCATCGTGCAGTCCCAGATGAGATGGGGGACCAAAGGCGTTGGGTTTCTAGGCGGGATCACGGCCGGGGGGATGATCCTGGGCTCTTTCCTGACTGGAACCTTTGGCGGCCGCTGGGACAAGCGCCAAACGATCCTTTCGGGCTATATCCTGATCGGAGGGATCATGGCCATGTTCGCCCGCTCCTTCACCTTCGCCCTGCTCGCGCCCCTGGCTTTCTTGGGCGGGATGATCCTGGCCCCGATCATGATCTCCCAGGATACCCTCCTCCACGAGATCGTGCCCGAGGAGGCCAGGGGCCGGATTTTCTCAACACGCGAGATCATCATAAACTTCTCGTTTGCGCTCACCGCAGTGATTGTAGGGATCGTGGTCGCCTTGCTCCCACATCTCGGGGCCAGGAATCCCTACCGCGTGACCCTGTTTGCCCTGGGGACCCTGATCGTTCTCTTGAGTCTGGCCGGGGAGATCCTCCTCGTGCGCCGGAACAACTCCCGCTCCTCTGCTTCGCTCGAGGCCCCAAAAGGGTAAACGATGGATAGCCTTCCGGTCTTTGGGGTTCCCCCCCCGTACCACCATGGAATTCCGTCTGGGTTAGCGATCATCCTGAGTCTCCTCCTGGTGGGCATTTTGTTCTTTCTAATCTTTTATCATTGGAAGCGTTCCTACGGCCTGCCCGGACTCTCCGCGATTCCGATCCTCACCTACCACAAGGTGGACGAGCGCTGGGAATGGGGGGGGACCCGGACCACCCCCCGGCAGTTCGCGACCCAGATGAGTTGGCTCAAGGAGGAGGGCTACCGCTCAATCCCGACCTCGGAGGTCGCTCGGCTAGTTACGGGAGGAAAGCGTCCTCTGCCCAAGTCCGTGGGGATCACCTTCGACGATGGGTACGAGAGCATCTACCAGAATGTCTTTCCGGTGATGAAAAACTTGGGATTTGTCGGCACGGTCTTTTTGGTCACGGACTATGTGGGCAAATCCAATTCCTGGGACGTGAACCTGGGCGGAAGGAAGTTCCATCACCTCTCCTGGTTCCAGATCAAGAAGATGGCCGAGGCCGGCTGGGAGTTCGGCTCGCATTCGGCGAGCCACCCGGACCTCACCAAGATTCCCGAGGCTGATGTCCTGCGGGAGCTACAGCGGTCCAAGGAGGCGATCGAGAAGGAACTGGGAAAGCCCTGCGTGCTTCTCTCCTATCCCTTCGGGCGGTATGATGAAAAGGTTCAGGCACTGGCGAAACAGGCCGGTTACCAGGGGGCCTTTGCCCTTTACCCTCCCCGGCCGAACGGGAAGGAGGACCTCTTTGCCCTGCGGCGGACCGGCGTTTACCTCACGGATACCTTGTTCGATTTCAAGGTGAAGGTGGAGGAGCCGGCGTTCTGGTTTCCGCTCTCCGATATGTCCGGGAGGCTGATCAACTGGTTCGCCTCCGGAACGTTTATGGTGAAAGGGTATTCGGACAGGGGAGAGAAAAAAGCGTTACCGCCTTCGGACTCTTGACTTCGCCTTCCGATTGTGCTATGCTTTATTTTCAGTTCTGTCCGGGCGGACAGGCTTTTTGAGCCTTAAGACAAAGGAGAAAAGGATGAGGAAGAGTTTAGTGGTTTTGGCCCTGTTGGTTGCAGTGACGGCTTGGGCCGGGGAGGACCTCTTGCTTCCGGGGGTGCATCAAGTGATGGGCACGGGTCCAGACGGCCAGGCGCAGTTGCGGTATGTCCTGGTCCCGGGCGCGGGACAGGCCCCCCGAATCATCTCCCCAGCGCCGGCCGGGCCGCGGCTATTTTCCAAAACGCTCTCCGTGCGTTCCCCGGCCCAGGTTCTGTCCGGCCTTCCTGAAAGCTGGCCCATGGTTCGTTCCGTAAAGGGTGGTGCAGGTATCCTGGCCAATCAGCTCTGGGTGGACCGCAACCACCTCTACGCCATCGCCAATGACATGGCCATCACCGGGGACGGCCAGTACATCCAGTCCGGATGGTGGCTGAACAACATGCGCCTTTCCAACTACCGTACCGCGGGGAATTCCACGCCGGTCTGGGTGGCTCCTTTTCCCAATGCCCAGTGGATGATCTCCGTGGGTTCGTCGTTTTCCGGCGACGCGATCTCGGCTGCGAATTCGTCCCTGCCGGCCCAGGCCTGGAGCAAAGACAGCCCGCTTCCCAAATGGAGCGTCAATTATCCTTCCGGCATGCCCCCGGGGTTGGGCGAGGCGGTTTCCAAAGACGGTTCCAAAGTGGCCTTTGTCGGGATCCAGGGCGGCGTGGCTACGCTCTACATGTTCGATGTCCAGACCGGAGACACGCTGTATACCCGGACCTTCGGGGCCCCTAATGGCTTGGCCGGGATCGGCGGCGGGGGAGAGAACTGCGTGGACATTTCCGCGGACGGCTCCGTGGTCTGCGCCTCGGGATACGACACCGTCGTGGTCTGGAGGAGCGGGGTCCGGGCTGCGGCGATCTACAACTACAGCCAGGTTCAGGCCAAGATCTCGGGCAACGGAAACCGCGTCGTGCTCGGAAGCTTCAGCAGCTACCTCGCGACCTACGAATGGAGCGGCTCCGCCTACGTCCTGCACTGGACGGCCTATACCTCGGAACCCTGGGTGTGCGCCGTGGCCATCTCCGCGGACGGCTCCACGGTCAGCGCGATCACAGGCTACAACGGAGGCCGGGCCTATGCCTATGACTGGTCCTCGTCGACTGCCCTGTGGACCTACGGCAACTTCGGGAGCTACGGCGCAATGGGCTCGGGGGCTGGCATCTCCTCCAACGGCGGGTACCTGATCTTCTCGAACTGGGGGGACACCCTCGCCACGGGAACTTTCGATGTCTGCGCCGTATTCCAGCGCTCTTCTGGAACGCCCATCTTCGAGATCACCCGTAACGATGAGCCGGGGAGCCTGTTCGCCTGTGCGATCTCGGACTCCGGGACCTTCGCCACAGCCGGAGGCAAGGCGGTCCATGCCTACATGATGGGGAACGGCGGAGAGGTCTATGCCATCCAGGTCCGCAATGCTCCGACCCACGATGTGGCTTCGGCCTCGGTGGACAACCCTCCGGAGCTGCTTCAAGTCAGTCAGAACTTCACTCCCCAAGCATCCTACACCAACCTGGGGACCACGACCGAGAGCTTCCCGGTGGCCTTCGAGATCTACGATTCCCTCGGCACCCGGATCTACAATTCCACGGGCAATGTAACCAACCTTGCTCCGGGAGGAAGCCAGCAGGTTTCCTTCTCGCCCAACTGGACAGTCCCCTCTCAGGGCTGGTACCAGATAAGGACCTTCACGCAGTTGGGCTCGGACCAGTTCCGGGGGAACGATACCCTTTCCACCATCTCCCGGGCCTGGCACGACGTCGGAGTACAGACGATCGTGGCCCCGTTTGCGGAGCAAACGATCAACACCGGGATGGCCCCCTCGGCCCAGGTCTTCAACCGGGGCACTTACACCGAAACCTTTTCTGTGTACTGCGCTATTCGGGATTCGCTGAGCAATCTGGTCTTTGCGGACACGGCCCAGGTCTCGGGACTGGCACCCTACGGGAGCCAGTCCGTGGATTTCTCCCGTACCTGGACTCCGAGCATGGCCGGGACCTACACAGTGAGCATTTACACAGCCCTTTCCGGGGACTACCGACCGCAGAACGACGCGGCTCAGGGCTCCTCGGTCTGCACCTACGAGATCATCTACGACGACGGCCTCTGGAATGCCTTCTACGAGGTCGCCTATCCTCACAACAATGATAAATTCTACGTGCGTTTCACGCCCACGGTCGCTCCGCCGTTCGACATTACCCGCGGCCGCTTCCCGGTCAACATTGCCAACACCCCCTTCGACTATGTGATGATTTGTCCGGACAACGGCGGAATGCCGGACACCACGAATCCTCTCGAGACGGTGAACAACGTGCAGTCCCCCACCGGTCCGGGCTGGGCGGTGTTCGACCTGAGCATCCACCGCACGGATGCGAACGATCTCTGGATGGTAGTACACTGGCCCGACGGCTCCCCGGCATTTGGGATCGGCGCGGACTATACCCATCCCCTCGATTTACGCTCCTACTATTCCTCCAATGACTATGCTTTCACGCAGTTTACTTCCGCCGACTGGATGATGCGGCTCCTGCAATCCACGAATGTGGGCGTAGAGGAGATGACCCCCTCAGGCATTCCCCTGGCCTATGGCCTCTCCCAGAATGCCCCCAATCCATGGGTCTCGGGCACGAGCATAGCCTACGCTCTCCCTCGAGAGGCTCAGGTGGAGTTGCGTATTTTTAATCCCCTCGGTCAGCTGGTGCGGACCCTGCTGAACGGGAAACAATCTGCTGGCTACAAGCGGGCGACCTGGGACGGCCGGGACGAATTCGGCCGCCGGGTGCCCTCCGGAATCTACTTCTACCGCCTCCGGGCCGGGGACTTTGCGGACACACGGAAGATGGTGGTGGTGAGGTAAAAGTCTTAACAAGAGGGCGGGGCTTTCGCCCCGCCCTCTTTTCTCTTTCTGAAAAAGGACTTGCATTGCGTCCCCCGAATGTGGTAAATTTTTACAATTGAGTCTTGATTAAAGGAGAACTGGAATGGCAAGGCGATGCGATGTCTGCGGCAAGGGTGTGGAGTTCGGACACCAGATCAGCCACGCCCACAATGTGTCGGCCAGGGTCTGGCAGCCCAACATTCAGAAAGTGAAGGTTGTGATCGACGGCAAGGTCAAGAGGCTGAACGTTTGCACACGCTGCATACGCGCCGGGGTGGTGCAGAAGGCGAAGTAGAAGAGGTTCAAGGGTCGAGAGGGTTTCGGGGTTCGACAAACCCTCCTTTGGGTTAGAAAAGGAAAGAGGCTCAGCATGATGCTGAGCCTCTTTCCTTTCCCGGGCTCTACTTCAGCACCTTCACGACCTCCACAATCGTCTCATACCTGCCGAAAGAAGGCAGGAGATAGGCTCCGGAAGCGAGCTTTCTGGCAGCCAGAAGCATCTCCTGAGCGAGGGCGATGCCTTCCTTCGCTGCGCCGTCCCCGGCTGCGCGCAGGCGGTCGCGAACCGCTTGAGGAATGGCCATGCCCGGGACCTCGTTGTGCAGGTACTCAGCCTGCTTGGAGCTCATCAGGGGCAAGATGCCCACGAAGACGGGAAGGCGCACCGCTTCGATGAGGTCCAAGAGCCGCTCTAGACCTTCGGCCTGGTAGACGGGCTGGGTGAAGAGGAAGTTCGCCCCGTTGTCCCGCTTGCGCTTGACCTTGTCTGTTTCCGCTTGGAGGTCCGGGGCATTGCCGTTCAGGGCCGCACCGATGAAGAACGAGGTCGGCTGGCCGATGGAGTTCCCCGCGATGTCCTTACCCTGGTTCAGACTGGAGAGGATCCCCACCAGCCCCACAGAGTCCGCATCGTACACCGCGGTTACCCCGGGATAATCCCCCACGCTGGGGGGGTCTCCGGTTAGGGCTAGGACGTTACGGATGCCCAGGGCGTGCGCGCCCAAGAGGTCCGATTGCAGGCCCATCAGGTTGCGGTCCCGGCAAGTGAAGTGCAGGACCACATCCAGGCCGATCCGAAGGGCCAGAATCGCTAAGGCGATGCAGGACATCCGCACCCGGGCCATCGGGCTGTCCGCGATATTCACGACTTGGATGCCGTTCTCCTTGAGAAGCCTCGCGCCCTCCAGGATCTTCTGGGTGGACACGCCTTTGGGCGGGTCCAGCTCCACGCTGACCGTGAATTCCCTTCCGGCCTTCTGGGCGAAGAAGGAAGGCATCCTGGGAGGGGAGGGGATCTCGATTTTCTCGGCGGGAGCGGGCTCGACCCTGACCGCGACCGGGGTCATGCCGTTCACCCGGCGCAAGACCTCGGCCATGGCCGCGATGTGGGCCGGAGTGGTGCCGCAGCAGCCCCCTAGGACCCAGGCTCCGGCGCGCAGGAACTTCTCGGTGCACTCCGCGAAATACTCCGGGGAGGAAAAGTAGATGTAGCGGCCGTCGATCATGCGCGGGAATCCGGCATTGGGCATGGCCGAAAGCTTCCGCTCGCCTTGGGCCTCCATGCGTTCTAGGACCTCGATCAGGCGCTGGGGACCCACGCTGCAGTTCGCGCCGATGACCTCCACGGGCCGGGCGGAAAGCTCCTTCACGACCTCCTCGGGAGAATTCCCCCCCAGGGTCATGCCCTCTTCGTTGAAGGTCATCTCGGCGATGATAGGCAGGTTCGTGACCCTGCGGCAGGCCTCCACAGCGAGGAGCATCTCCTTTAAATCCGAGAAGGTCTCGAAGATGAAGAGGTCCACTCCGCCCTCCAGCAGGGCCTCGATTTGCTCCCCGAAGGCCTCCCGGGCCTCATCGGCCCTCATCTTGCCCCAGGGCTCAAGGTGCTTTCCGGTCGGGCCGATGGAGCCGGCGATGAAGATATTTTTCCCCGAGACCTCGCGGGCTTCGCGGGCGGCCTTTGCTCCTTCGCGATTCAGACCCCGCACCTTCTCCTCCAAGCCGTGATGGGCCAGCTTGAATCGATTCGCGGCAAAGGTGTTGGTCTCGATGAGCTCGGCCCCGGCCTGGATGTAGTCCTGGTGCACTTTCTGAACCATCACGCGGTGAGAGGCGTTCAGCTCGTCAAAACCGTGCTCGAAGGACACTCCGCGGGCGTGCAGCAGGGTCCCCATGGCGCCATCTGCCAAGATGGGGCCGCGGGAGAGGCGTTCAAGAAAGGCCTGAGGCATCAGGATTTGCCTATCCTCAAAGCGTTGATCTCCGTTTCCGAAAGGGGCTCGACGTGAAGTTCGCCCTGCTCCCCGTTTCGCTCCCAGCGCACCGAGACCGGACCGTCCTTGGCACCGTCGGAATAACGCGCTGCGATGCGGCCGACCGTCGTGAGCTCTTCCTCGGAAAACCGTCCCTCCAGGATGGCCGTGGGTCCGGGATGTGACAAGACACGCAGAAAGGTTCGTCCGTCCCGGAAGCGCTCGAGAAATTCATTTTCCCCCTCGTGACGGCCGATCACGGCTTTCGCCTCAGGCGAGAGCCGGAAATGTCTGCCCACCTTGAGCAGGCCCAAGTCTTCCGCATGAAGCCTATCTTTGCCTTGGTAGGCGAAGAGGTCGCGCAGCCGCGAGGCGAAAACCTTCTCGGTGAGAAAACAACCCCCGGCAGGCTGGGGGAAATCGGAGATCCCGTATTCAGCGGCGAGCCGAATTTGCTCTTTACGGGAACGCCCGCTGATCGCAAGAAGCCTCTCCCGGTCGACCCAGCCCTTTTGCTCCGGGATGGTGGGCGGGAGGAGCTTGGCCGAGAGCGGGCGCAGCAAGTAGCCCGTCAATCCGCTTTCCTTCTCGATCTCATCCAGGGCCCGACGGTGCTGGGACATCGGCCGCTGGCCCAGGACCTCGCCGGTGAACACGAACTGTGCTTCCTGTTCCTTCATATAGTCTTTCGCTTTTCGAAACATGAAGATCTTGCAGTCGATGCAAGGGTTCACGCCGCTGCCGTAGCCGTGTTTGGGATGAGCCAAAACCTTGAGGAACTCCGTGGCCACATCGATCGTCACGACCGGGATCTCGAAGGGTAACTTGGCCTTGAGGAGACACTTTCCTCGCCTGACGGCGTGCTCGCCCATGGCTCGATGGTGGTCCCCGATGCCGAACCCGGTGGTGAAGGAGAGGGCCGTGACCGTGATGTTCTGGGCTCGGATGACAGCCAGAGCCAGGATGCTGTCCAGTCCTCCGGACAGGAGGGCGATAGCGTGAAGGGGTTTGTTCATTTCAATCGACGACCGGACATGGAAACAAAAGGACCTGTCGCGTTGGCCCGCTACCCGGCCAATGGATCACCATTGGGTTTATCAGGGTTTCTTGATGACGTCGCAAGAAACCCGCGTCGTCGGCGCGCGACAGGTCCAAACCCGTTTTAAACGAGTGTCTCTTTATCCTCCCAAAAACCCGACCACAGCCTTTTCCACCACGCCTGGATCGATGCGGGTGTTCTTGCAGGGGCCCTCTGGCCTCTGGTTGGGAAGGCCGATGACCGGGATGTGCGTCAGCTCCGAAATGCCCGCCACGAGCTCGCGCTCGCAGCCCACAGCGATGATCCCGGCCGGCTTCAGGGCCAAGACCCGGTTCCGGGCCACGCTTCCCCCCGTGGCCACGGATAGGACCAGGCGATAGCGTTCCTTAATCGAGAGCAGGTTCACGATGTCGCAGCGGCCGCAGCCCTTGCAGTTCGCAATGTCCTCCACGATCTTCTGCTGGCACTTCAGGAACTGCAAGCAGGAGGGAAGGAGGACGAGGATCCGGCTTCCCGCAATCCGCCGGTAGATGACCTGGACCAAAGCGTTGTTCACGGCCAGGAAAGAGCGTTCGATCCGTTCCTTCTGGATCCCGATGAGCTTGCCCAGCGAGACCGCGATCGGCATCAGGATGACCAGGACGATGGGCCGTCCTCTTGCCATGAGCAGACAGTTGCGCTCGGCCAGGGCAGTCAGGATCACGGTAAGGAACTGCAGGGCGAGAAAGACGAGCGGCAAGGCGAGGACTACGGCCACAAGGACAGCGAGCCAAATGCCCACTTGGACCAGACGCGGATGAACCAGGTAGTCCAGGAGCCAGGCCGCCAGGACCATCAGCAAAAGGCCTGCGCCCGCCAGGGATAAAAACAGTTTCTTGCCTTCCCGAAAGTAGTCGCGAGGGAAGGTTTGCTTTGCGGCGTCTATGACCCGTTCCTCCTTGGTGTGGAGTTTTTCTTGGAAGGGGCCGGGGGCCTGGGCTTGCGCTTGTGGGCCCTGGCCACATCCTCTAACGTTGTGCTTTTCAGTAATCCGATGATCCGGCGCTGCGTTTTGATGAGGAGGTCGTTCACCCCGCAGCCCTTCCCCCGTTTGCACACGATGCTGGGCTGGAGACAATCGTAAAGTAGAAGCGGGCCCTGCACGGCTTCGAGGATGTCAAGGATCTTGGCTTGCTCTGCGCCCGGGGCCAAGCGCACGCCGCCCCGCGCCCCCCGGATGGAGCGCACGAACCCCCCCCGGGCGAGGTCGCTCACGATCTGGGGTAGATACTTCATGGGGATATCCTGGCGTCCGGCGATGGCCTCTGTGGTCGTCAGGGTCTTCCTCTGTTTGAGGAGGTCCACCAGGGCCAAGAGGGCATACTCCGTGCGGGCTCCAAAGATCATTACGTCTCCAGGTGAAAAACGATTGCCCTAAGCTTAGATTATAAGCCGAACGTCGGATTTTGTCAACAACTTTTTAGCAATTTTTTTCCCCCGATCGTATTCCGGGCTTCCGGAAAGGGCTGAACAGGGCAGGAAGGAGCCCCAGAAGCGAGAGGAAAGTGTCCCCCCAAGCAAAGAGGTCGCCGTGGTTGGTATAGAATGTCGTCTTCTGTCGAAGGGGCACGTCCTCCACGGCTACGGCCCTCACGAAGAGCCCGGTGGATTGACGGCTGCGCCCCAGGGGGTCCACGAACATCGAGATCCCCGAGTTGGCACAGCGGGCCAGGGAGATGCGGTTCTCGATGGCCCGGAAAACGGCCATCTGAGCGTGCTGCTGGGCGGCCCCGGACCTTCCGAACCAGCTGTCGTTGGTGATGTTCACCAGGAGCCTGGCCCCGGATTTGACCTGCCTGCGGACCTCGTCCGGGAAGATGGATTCAAAGCAGATCAGCAGGGAGAAGCTGGCCTTGGGATGCAGGAACAGGGTCGGGGACCCTCCGGGGCTCCATTCCGCCTCCCCAAACTGGAGGTTCCTCAACAAGGGGATGCTTTCCTTGAACGGAATGCTCTCTCCGAAGGGGACCAAGTGCCTCTTGTGATACCGGCCGAGGAGGACTCCATCCGGAGCGAACAGGAACCCAGCGTTGTAATACGCGTAGCGCTTCGGGCCCGTAGGCTCCCAGTCCTCGGCCCCGGTGAGGAGATAGGTGCCCAGGCTTGTGACAACGTCCTCCGTGGACTTCCGGCAGGCCCATTCCGAAAGGAGAAAGCAGGGGACAGCGGTCTCTGGCCAGATGATGAGATCGGGCTTCTGCCTGGCGGCCTCCCGGCTCAGCTCATCGTAGGTCTGGAGTGAATAATTGGGGTCCTGCCACTTCTCATCCTGAAAGATGTTTCCCTGGATCAGTGCGATCCGGATCATCCCGGAAGGCTTTTGGGTGCGGTTCATGACCCAGAGGCCGTGAATCAGAGGAAGGCAGACCAACAAGAGGATCCCGATGAGAAAGGAGACTCTTCTCTTTGCTCCCTTGCCGGCGAGGGCTTCCAGGGCCAGATGATTGATCCCCAGGACCCAGAACGTAACTCCCCAGACCCCTGTCCACTCTGCAAACTGAACGAAGGGAAGCGCCCTGGTCTGCGTGTAGCCCAAGGTTCCCCAGGGAAACCCCGTCCACCCCAAGGAGCGCAAGAACTCCAGGGCAATGAACAGGAACGGGCCAGCGAGCCAAGATGGGATTTTGGTCCGTAGGGTGATGAACCGGGTGAGTCCGGCATACGCAGCGATGAAAAGGCCGAGATATCCAGCGATCAAGAGTACGCCGAGGTAAAGGAGCGGCACGACCCAGGGTTCCACAGGGTCGAGCACGATCCAGTAAAACAGTCCGAGGAAGAAGGCCAGGCCGGAAACGTAGGCGTATCCGAAGGCTGCTTTGGGAGCCTTGTCTTGGATCGCAAACCAAAGGGGGAGGAAGGCGATGAAACCTAAAAACCCCCATCCGAATGGGGGAAAGGAGAGGAGTAAAAGGACGCTGGTGGAGAGAGCCAGGAGCAGAGGTTTTAGTTTCACATTCTTGGATTGAAAATATAAAATCAGAAGACCCTTACTTCCCGTCCCTTCTTCGCCGAGGTGTAGATGGCATCCATGACCTTGGTCAACTGCACCCCGTCTCCGGGTCCGAACACGGGCTCGGCATCCGAGGTGATGCACTCCACGAAATGGGTCATCTCGGCTTCGTACGAGGCGCGGTAGCCTGCGGCCGGGGGTTTCACCATGGGGGTCACGTTCACCAGGTTTCCGTGGAGTTCTTTGAGGATCCTCAACGGGTTCAAGAGGGCGGCGCCCTGGGTCCCGAAGAAGTTCACGTAGGTGAAGTCCTTGTCGTAAAGCAAAGTCCAGGAGACCTCCACGGTGATCGTGGCCCCGCCTTTGACCTTGATGAAGGCCGCCGCGGAGTCCTCGACCTCGCCCTTGGGCGCAAGACGGTAGGCCGAGGCCGAAACCGAGACCACCGGGGGTTTGCCCAGAAGCCACAGGGCCAGGTCCACCATGTGGATGCCCAGGTCCTGGAACACGCCTCCTCCGGCGCGCTCCTGGGACAGGGCCCAGCGCTGGGGCTTCCATTCTCCCTTGTGTCTCAGCCAGCCGGTCTTGACGTAGAACACGTCGCCTAATTCCTTGCCCTCGATGAACTGCTTGAGGATCTGCACGTCTTGGCGGAAGCGGTGGTTGAATCCCACCAGGAGCTTCTTGCGGGCGTGCTTGGCGGCGTCGGCCATGTCCCGGGCCTCCTTGGGCGAGAGGGCCATGGGCTTCTCGCACAGCACGTGCTTGCCCGCCTTGAGGGCCGCGATGGTCATGGGCGCATGGAGGTCGTTGGGCGTGGCGATCACGACCCCGTCCAGCTCCTCCATCTTGAGCATCTCCTCGTAGTTCTCGAAGATGTGCGGGATATCGTGTTTCCGGGCCAGGGCATTGAGCTTGGCCTTGTCCCGGTCGCAGAGGGCCAAAAGCTGGGTGTTGGGGAGTTTTTTGATGGAGGGGATGTGCTCCAACTGGGCCACGGCCCCGCACCCGATGACGCCTAGGGCCGCCTTGGTCTTGCTCATTTGTTATTCCTCAACCTGTAAACTCGTCATCCCGAGCTTGACTCAGGATCTCTCCGTTTGTTTTTCCGTTCGTTTCAGCGATTGCCACACGCGCAGCGATCCAGCAATCGTTGTAGGTTACACTATATCATAAACTTACGGATGAAGTCAAGCAGGGGATTGGGTGCTAAACGCGTGAACACGGCGTGAACACCTCGTGAAAGCCTCGGAAACCCCTTCCGGTTTTCGTAGGCCTTTCAATCCTTCCCCTCGGGGGAGGGTTTTGTGCTCAGGGCGCATAACTGCGCTTAGTCGGCCCTGTTTACGCGAACTGGTTGACAAAGAGCCCTTATCTGGGCTTGACTTTTCAGGCCTGATAGCTTAGGATGATTAGGCAGCACACCCAACTGTGAAAGAAGGGGAATGATATGGACAAAGTCAATATCGCGCAAAAGCTGTCGCTGTTCAGCGACCATTGGAAGCCCAAGATCGTTGCCGAGCTGAACGGCCAGCACGTGAAGCTGGTCAAGTTTCAGGGCCCGTTCCTCTGGCACCGCCACGAGCAGGAGGACGACCTGTTCCTTGCGGTGAAGGGGCGATTCCGGATGGAGTTCCGCGACCGGCACCTTTGGCTGGAGGAGGGGGAGTTCCTGGTGGTTTCGCGCGGCGTGGAGCATCGCCCGGTGGCCGAGGAGGAGGCCCAGGTCCTGTTGTTCGAGCCGGCCTCTACCCTGAATACCGGGGACGTGCAGAACGAACGGACCGTGAAGGAGCTGGAGTGGATTTGACCGGATCTTTCCCGCCGGACCGGCCTGTGTTTAAAGGGGAATTTAGGGCCCTTCTTAATTATCCGTGACCCCGGCCCCATGGGCCCCCGCCCTTTTGCCCTTGACTTTTATGGGGTTATTACGTAAAATGAGTAGGCATTCAATGAAACGACCATGCTGACGTTCGGGGACTGGGAGAGGCAGTTCGAAAGGCAGTTTCGCTGGACCAAGGGCATTCGGGAGCACGTCTACCGTTTGGTGGGCAGCGCCCACCTGAAGGATGTCCTGGACGTGGGCTGCGGGACAGGGCTGGTGACCCAGGAGTTGGCGGGCCGGGTGCGGGGCAAGGCCGTGGGCCTGGACCGGGATCCGAGAATGGTGGAGGCGGCCCGGCGCAGGATCTCCGCGGAAAACATCAAGGAAGGCGAGGCCGCGAGCCTCCCTTTTGACGATCAAACCTTCGATGCGGTCTTCTGTCACTATTTTTTCCTCTGGGCCAAGGAGGCGGATAAGATATTGGCCGAGATGAGTCGGGTCGTCCGGCCCTACGGCTGGGTCGTGGCCCTTTCCGAGCCGGACTACGGGGGGATGATCGAATCCCCTGACCTGGGCCTCAGAGACCTGCATATCCAGTCCCTCCAGCGGGAGGGCGGGAATCCGCTCATCGGGCGGGAGCTGCTGGGGCTTTTCCAGCGGGCCAAGCTCGAAGCCCAGACCGGGGTCGTGGCCCGGGTCTGGGAGGAGCTGGAGATGAAAGGGGAGTTCGAGGCGGAATGGGATTTTCTTCGCAAGGCTCTGTCCGGCGTCAAAGATCGCCCGGAGCTGGACGAGCTTAAGAAAAGGGAGGCCCAGGCCTTGAAGAAACACCAGCGTCTCGCAGTCCTGCCCATGTTCTACGCCTGGGGGAAAAAGAAATGATCAACGTCGGTGTGGTGGGCGTGGGTCACCTGGGCGGGCATCACGCCCGCATTTATTCCGGGCTTTCCCATTGCAGGCTGGTCGGCGTAGCGGACGTTTTTCCCGGGCGGGCCGAAGAGGTCGCTCAAAACTACGGGTGCCGCGCGTTCTCCGAAGCTCAGGATTTGTTTCCCGCGGTGGACTGCCTCTCCATCGCGGTGCCCACGCCCAGGCATTACGAACTGGCCAAGGCGGCCCTGGAAGCCGGCCTCGATGTCCTCGTTGAGAAGCCCATTTGCTCCACGGCGTCCCAGGCCTCCCAGCTGGTTGAGCTGGCGCACCGGAGAAAGCGCATCCTGCAGGTGGGGCACGTGGAGCGGTTCAACGGCGGGGTGGAAAAGGTCATCGGCCTGGTCAAGGCCCCGAAGTTCGTGGAGGCGATGCGCCTTTCTCCGTTCGGGGGGCGGGGGATCGAGACCTCGGTCGTCCTGGAGCTGATGATCCACGATATCGACCTCGTCCTCTCCTTCGTAGGCGAGGAGCCGAAGCGAGTGGAGGCCATCGGGGTCCCTGTTCTCTCCGGGGAAGTAGACATCGCCAACGCCCGTTTGGAGTTTCCTTCGGGGTGCGTGGCCAATCTCACGGCCTCCCGGGTTTCCCGGGAGCGGATGCGCAAGATCCGTGTCTTCCAGCCCGATGCCTATATCTCCCTGGACTATCTCAAGGAGGAGGCCGCGATCTACAAGCGCAGGCCGGGAGTCAAGCTGACGACCGAAGAGGCGGTTGCCAAAGGCTTGGAAGGGCTGGTGGAGTTTCGATTGCTCCGTGGAGATGGGGAAGAGCCCCTCAAAAAAGAATTAGCTTCATTCCTCAAGTCGGTCGAAACCCGCTCCCGCCCTGTGGTCTCCGGCGAAGACGGCCTCTCCGCCCTCAAGGTGGCCCTCCAGGTGTTACGGAAAATGGGTGGTAAAATTGAATAGCCGTTATCGGGCAATTTAAAATTTACAATGTCCTCATGCTGAGGGATTGGGAGAGTGGCGAAACGGCTCGGCGAATTCTTGTTTAGCATCCGCAGCTACACTCCCATCCCCCTTCTCCTCGTCGTCCTGATCCTCTCCCAGACCTCCCGCCAATCCTTCTTGATCGGTTTTCCTTTGGTTATCCTCGGTGAGGCCCTTCGCCTCTGGGGCGTAGCCTATGCCGGGGAATACACCCGGGCCCGGGACGTGAACATCCCCCGGCTGGTCACGGACGGCCCCTTTGCCCACCTCCGCCATCCGCTTTATGTGGGGAATTTCTTTCTGGTCATAGGGTTCTGTCTCATCGGCTGGGCCTGGATGCCCTGGATGCTGATTTTGGCCTTCATCCTCTTTGGGGTTCAATACTCCTTCATCATCCATTTAGAGGAGGCTCACCTTACAGAGACGTTCGGTGAGGAATACATCAAATACAAAGCCGCTGTGCCGATGTTTCTTCCTTTTAAAGGAAAATACAAGGCTTTGGATGTAAGTCTACAATCTACAGTCCACAGTCCACAGTCCATTCAAGCCCGCTGGGATATGGCCTGGAGGAATGAGGACCGGACGAAACTCTCCATCGCCCTCATCCTTGTTGCTTTCATGCTCCGGGCTTATTTGCGGATGACGCGGGGCTTCTAAATGGTGTCGAAGACTATCGCCATCATCGCCGGTGAGTCCTCCGGGGACCTCATCGGGGGTCTCCTCGTCCGCGCCGTTAAGGAGAAGGACCCTATGGTTTCCTTCTTCGGCGTCGGGGGGGAGCGGATGCGGGGGGCCGGGGTGGAGCTTCTTCACACGACCCAGGAGATGGCTTTTCTCGGCTTCGTAGAGGTGCTGGAGCACCTGCCCTTCGTCAGCCGGGTTCTTAACGAGATGGAGTCCCTGCTCCGGAAGCGAAAACCCGGTCTCCTGGTGCTGATTGACTATCCGGAGTTCAACTTGCGTCTGGCCGAGCGGGCGAAGCGGCTGGGCATCCCGGTGATGTACTACATCAGCCCCCAGGTCTGGGCCTGGGGAAAAGGACGGGTCAGGAAGATCAAGCGAGTCGTGGACCGGATGGTCGTGGCCTTCCCGTTTGAGGTCGAGATTTACAAGAAGGAGGGCGTTCCCGTGGAGTTCGTTGGCCACCCGCTTTTTGAGGTGGTGAAAAGCCGGATGACCCGGCAGGAGTTCTGCACCCAGGCAGGCCTCTCTCCGGATAAGCCCATCCTCGGCCTCCTTCCCGGATCCCGCAGACAGGAAGTTGAGAAGATTCTTCCTGTGATGGTGGAGGCGGCAAGGATGATCAAAGAGAAGAAGCCTGATGTTCAGCCTGTGGTAGGCAAGGCCGAAGGCTTGGAAGACACGGACTTTGCTCTGACTGCTGATGTACCGAAAGTGAAAGGCCTGACCTATGGGCTCATGGCCGCAAGCGACCTGGTCCTGGTGGCCTCAGGCAGCGCTACTTTAGAGACCGGCATCCTCGGCACTCCGATGGTGGTTCTCTACAAAACATCTTGGCTTTCTTATCTGATTGCGAAGATGGTTGTAACCATTCCGAATATTGCCCTCATCAACGTGATCGCTGGCAAGCGTCTCGTCCCGGAGTTCGTCCAGGGCCAGGCCCGCCCGGACAGGGTGGCTAAAGCGGCGCTGGAACTATTGGAGGATTCCACCAAAAGGGAGGAAATCAAGCAGGAGTTGAAAAAGGCTGTATCCTCTTTGGGCGGTCCCGGAGCCTCGGCCAAGGCTGCAGGGATCGTCCTTTCTATGTTGGGGGAGATCAGCCATTCTGGATAAGCTCCTTCTTATCGTCGTTTCCATGGTAGGACCGCCCCTCATTCTTGGGCTCGGCCACACCTGGAAGGTCATGATCCTAGGCGAAGACAAGATGAGGGAGGCGCGCAAGGCCACGGGCAAGGTGATCTACGCCTTATGGCACAGCCGGATGCTGGGACTGCTCTTCACTCACCGCTTCCGTGACGTTCATGTCCTCATCAGTCGGCACCGGGACGGGGAGTTGATCGCGCAAGTGATGAAAAGGCTGGGCTGCATCCCTGTTCGGGGCTCCACAACCAGAGGAGGCACGGAGGCCTTGTTCCAGATGGCCGAGAAGGTCAAAGAAGGGGATATGGCGATCACGCCGGATGGCCCCCGGGGCCCGGCCTATCACTTTCAGATGGGCGCGGTGTCCCTGGCCCAGCGCACGGGCTGTCCGATCGTTCCGATTGCCTGTAGTGCGAGGAGCAGGAAGGTCTTGCGGAGCTGGGACGGCTTCATCATCCCGTTTCCCTTTACCACGCTGGTGGTGGTCTACGGCGACCCGATCTGGGTGGAAAAGGGGTGCGATGAGGCTGCCCTGGAGGCAAAGCGCCAGGAGGCCGAGGCCGCCCTGTGTGCCACTACGGCCATGGCTGACCGAATCTGCCTCTTCGGTGGTCATTTCGGGAGCAGCGAAGAATCTCAATCTTCTTTACCCCTCTCCTGAAGATGCAGGAGAGGGGAAGGGGAGAGGTTGAAGATATCTTAAATGAAATGTATCTTTTATTTTCTTATGGGGTGGGCGGGCGGGATAAAAAAAGTTCTTACCTTATGACCTTGAGCTAAGAACCGATGCCCAAAAGGGACCAAAGCCCTCGTCCCGTCGCTGGCCTCAGGGACGCCAGTCCCACGGCCAGGAGAACGTGGTTGCTGGTGATCCTCCTCCTTGGCTTCCTCGTTCGGATGCTGCCCTGGATGCGTCAGAACGGGGAGATCATCTTCTTGTCCCCGGATTCCTATTACCATCTCTGGAGGGTGGCGGGCTTCCTCAAGCAATTCCCCAGCCTGATCGTATTCGATCCCTACCTCAATTTCCCCTCCGGGGGGTACTGCATCTGGCCGTTTCTCTTCGACTATCTGGTCGCGCTGGCGCTTAAGCTCTTCGGGATCCCGGCCTTCTCTCATGCCTTCGAAGCGGCCTGCTTCATCTATCCCGCCCTGTACGGGACCGCCGTGATCGCGGTGGTCTATCTCTTGGGCAAGGAGATCCTCTCCGCTAAAACGGGGTTGATCGCCGCAGGTTTTTACAGCGTCTTGCCGACGGCATTGGAATGGGGGCGGGCGGGATATTTCGACCACGACATCGCCTATGTCCTGTTTTCGGCATTGGCCTTCTATTTTTTCCTCCGCTCTCTCACTCGGGCGGGATGCGTGGTTGCCTCTGGGGTCTTTCTCTCCCTTTCGTTCTTCGTCTGGCAGGGATCGCTGCTGTTCGCCTCGATCCTTTGGCTGGCGGCCCTGGGGATCTGGGTCTTCAAGGGTACGAAGCGGGCCCTGGCCCTCGGGGCCGGGGCCCTGGGGATTGCCGCGGTTGCTGTTTTTCCCTACGCCCTGCTCACAAGTCTGAAGACGGCAAGCTTCCTTTCCCCGGATTACCTCTCGTTGTTCTATCCCTTGGTCCTGGCCTTCGCAGCCGGTGCCTTGGTCGTGCTGTACGGGTGGGCCAAGAGGAAATACGAGATAGCGGTCCTCTCCTCCCTGGTCTGGCTCGTCGCCGCAGTTATAGCTTTTCTCGCCCAGGGCCGGCGCCTCGTTCCCTTCGTCCTGGCCTTCCTGTTCAAGAGGGATCCCTGGTTGCGCTCGATCCAGGAGTTCCAACCGATCATCGCCTTTCATCCGGGGGTGAGCATCCTCCCCAGCGAGGTGTATTTCGGCTGGGGTTTCCTGGCCCTTCCCCTGATCGGGATGTGGTTTGCGAGAAAACGTAAACCCACGCCCTCCGGGCTGTTCTTTGCGATTTGGTCCCTGGCCACGCTGGGGCTCGTTCTCTTGCAGCTGCGCTACGCCGTGGCCTTCGCCCTGCCCTTTTGCCTCTGGCTGGCCTATGCCACGATCGTGATCGCTCAGCTTCGAAGAAAATGGCGATTCGTCGCGCTGCTTGCCTGGCTGGTTCTGGTGCTCAATCAATTCCTGTTTTATCCCTATCTCCCGGCTCATCCCTCGGTCTCGCGGAAGATGCAGGAGTGGATGCGGGACCATCTCTTCAGCGACCCCCCGGAGTATGCGATCCTCTCGGAATGGGATGTAGGCCACGAGCTCCGCTACGATGTCCGGATCCCTCCGCTGGCGGATAATTTCGGAACGCAGTCCTCCCATCTCCGCGAGGCCGCGGACTATTTCACTTCCCGGGACGAGGGGGCGGTCCAGGGCTTGTTCACGAAGAACCGCATCCGCTGGGTCCTGGCCTTCCAGGGGGCACCGAACATGGAGATCTATCAGGCTCTGAGCCCCGGCCGGGAGTTCGTCGCCCTGAAGGAGCGCCAGTGGAAGAAGGCCCTGTTCCAGGGCATTAAGAAGGCCGATCAATTTCAAATCTCTCCCGAGTATTTCGGGCTTCTGAATTCCAGGCTCTACTTTTTCGACGGCCTGGAGCTCGGGCCCGAGGGCCCCGGCGGGGAAGGCCTCCAGTGCTTTCGATTGATCTATGAGTCCGAGGAGACCGGCGAGGCTTTCGGACGGAGTTTTCCTTCGAAGAAGCTCTTCGAGGTCGTCCAGGGCGCGAAGATCAAATTCCGTGGCGTTCCCGGGACGGCCTTAAGGATCGGCCTGCAGGTCGCCACCAACACCGGGAGGAGGTTTGTCTACGGGAGGCGTGTTTCCCTGAGTTCTTCCGGCGAAGGAAAGCTCATCTTGCCCTATTCTACCCAGGAGAATCCCTATCCCGTGAAGGCCGTGGGCCGCTACCTCGTGGAGTGCGCCGGCAAAGCCTGGGGATTTGATGTCACCGAAGACAAGGTCCTTTCGGGGGGCATCGTGTCCCTGGACCTGCCCGCGAAATGAATTTCAGCTTTCACCTGGAAGCAAGATCCATGATTACAAGGGGTGCATAGCAGCTTGGTTTTATATTTTTTCTACGACCTCCTTGCCACCGTGCTTCTCCTCCTGGGCTGGCCGTTCCTGCTCTATCAGCGACTGGTCCATCCGGGGGAGTGGAGGGAGAGACTGGGGAAGGGGCCCTGCGATGCGGACTGGTGGATCCACGGCGCCTCACTGGGCGAGGTGACCGGGATCGCGCCCCTCGCCAGAGAGCTCAAGCGCCTCAGGCCACAGGCCAAGATCGTCGTTTCTACCGTGACAGTCGGAGGCAAGGCCCGAGCCCGGGAGATGGTCAAAGAGGCCTATGCCTGCTTCATCGCGCCCCTGGACCTCTGGCTCTGCTCTTCCAGAGCTGTGCGGCGAGCAAGGCCCAAGGTCCTTTTCCTGATGGAGACCGAGCTCTGGCCCAATCTCATCCGGTTCGCCAAGCGAAGCGGGGCGCAGGTCATCCTGGTGAACGGCCGGATGTCCGAGAAGGGGTTCAAGCGATTCAAGCGCTGGAGTGCCTTCGCTCAGGCCATGCTATCACGAGTGGACTGGTTCCTGGTCCAGACCGAAAAGGACAAGGGATATTTTGCAGCCCTGGGGGTGCCCGGGGATAAGATCGAGGTCACAGGCAGCCTGAAACTCGGGATGCTTCCGAAATTCCCTCCCGGATTGCGGGAAGCTTTCAGGAAAGAGTTCGGCTGGGAGGATTCCGTGCCCGTGGCCATCGCCGGGAGCACGAGGCCGGGAGAGGAGGAAGCCGTGCTCGAGGCCTGGGGCAAGGTCGTGGCGAAGATTCCCAAAGCAGGCTTGGTCATCGCGCCTCGTCATAAGGAGCGGTTCTGCGAGGTTGAGGCATTGATCCAGAAAGCCGGCTACCGGTGTCTGAAAAGAAGCCAACGGCCTGCTCCCTCTCCGGCAGGAGAAAATAAGGCGGTCTGGCTTCTGGACACACTGGGAGAATTAGCCTCGGTCTATGCCGTGGGGGACTGCGCCTTCGTGGGCGGGAGCCTCGTGCCCCTCGGCGGACATAACCCCATGGAGCCCGCGGCCCACGGAGTTCCGGTCCTGTTCGGGCCCTCCGTGGAGAACGCGGAGCAGGTGGCCGACCTGCTCCTGACCTCGGGGGGAGGACAGATGGTGGAGAACGCAGAGCAGTTAGCAGAAGCGATGCTGGTTCTCCTTTCCGATTCGGCCAAGCGCAGGGAAAGGGGCCAGGCAGCGCGGGACGTGGCCCGCGAAGCCTCGGGGGGGATGGAGAAGACGATGGAGTTCCTGCAGGCGAAGGGAATCCTGTGAGAACCCTGTGGGAGAGGGCGCAGGACCCGAAGGAAAGCGGATTTGGGCTTTCCCTGTTCCGCATCTTCCTCTCCTTTTTGTCCTTGCTCTATTTCACCGGGGTCTGGCTCAGGAACGCGTTTTACGACCTCGGCCTTCTGCGTTCCGTGAGCCTGCCCTGCTTCGTCGTCAGCATCGGCAACCTTGCCGTAGGCGGGACGGGAAAGACACCGGTCGTCATGCACCTGGCCAAGAGGTTAGCGGCCAAAGGGAAAAAGGTCGCTGTGCTCACCAGGGGGTACGCCAGAGGGGGGAGGGAGCCGGTCCGGGTGGTCAAAGCGAGCGACCCGGTCAGCGAAGTCGGGGACGAACCGCTCTTAATGGCCAGGAGGCTGGACCCGATCCCGGTCGTGGTGGGAAAAGACAGGGTCAGGAGCGGGGCCTGGGCGTTACAGAACCTCAAGGCTGATACGCTCGTCCTGGATGACGGATTTCAGTACCGCAGGCTTAAGAAAGACGTTGAAATACTTCTCATCGATTCCACGAACCCCCTGGGGAACGGACGCCTGCTTCCGAGGGGCATTCTTCGGGAAAGTCCCTCCTCGCTCCGGCGGGCGGACCTGGTGCTCTTGTCAAAAGTCGAGCAATGTGAGATAATAAATAGCAAAATCACCGGGCTCGTGGAACGTCTCCACGTCCTGAACCCCGGGATGGGCATCGCTAAAGCGGCTTATATCCCCTTGCGCCTCATACGGTTTGGCAATGACGAAACCCTGGGTGCAGGGGAGCTTGCCGGAAAACCCGTCCTGGCCTTCTCGGGCATCGCCTCGTCGGCTTCCTTCCGCAGGACCCTGGAGGGACTCGGGGCCCGGATCGTCGGCGAACGCTCCTTCCCCGACCACCACCCCTTCACCCCGGACGAGATCCGTGGATTGGCCGAGGAGGCCAAAGGAAAGGGCGCCTGGGGCCTGGTCACGACCGAAAAGGATAGCGTCAGGATCCCCCGGATGGATTCGGCCACGCCGATCTGGATGCTGAGCATTGACATAGAAATACGCTCCGGCAATGATGCCCTCGAAACCTTACTTCGACTGTAGACTGTGGACTGTAGACCGTAGACTAAGGGCCATGGTTTTCATTACCATCCATTTCAATTTATCACCGTATATTTCAAGGATTTAAAAATGCGCTGGACTCAGGCTTTTCTCCCTACTTACAAAGAGACGCCCTCGGATGCCCTTGAACTGTCCCATCAACTGATGCTCCGCACCGGGCAGATGAAGATGCTGACCGCCGGGGTCTATTCCTACCTGCCCCTGGGCTGGCGGGCGATGCGCAAGGCGATTTCGATCATCCGGGAGGAGATGGACTGTATCGGGGGGCAGGAGTTCATGCTCCCGGTCCTGGCCCCGGCCGAGATCTGGAACGAGACCGGCCGGCTCACGGACCACGGGGACCTGATGTTCACGCTCAAGGACCGCAAGCAGCGCGAGCTGTGCCTGTGCCCGACCCACGAGGAGATCATCGTGTCCATCGCCCGGGACCATGTGCGCTCCTACCGGGACATGCCCCAGATCTGGTACCAGATCCAGACCAAGTTCCGGGACGAGTTCCGGCCCCGGTCCGGAGTCCTAAGGGCCAGACAGTTCAATATGAAAGACGCCTACAGCCTGGGCGCGGATGAGAAGCAGCTGGACGGGAGCTACGAGCTCCACCGCGTTGCGTATGAGCGCATCTTCACCCGCTGCGGACTGTCCTTTGTCACGGTGAATGCTTCTTCGGGCCTGATGGGCGGCTCGGCTTCGGAGGAGTTCATGGTCACGGCCGAGGCCGGTGAGGATACGATCGTGCGCTGCACGGCCTGCTCCTATGCCGCGAACACCGAGATAGCCCAAAGCAGGATGCCGAAGACCGAAGGTAAAGACGGTGTGATGGAAGAGGTCCATACCCCGGGCTACCGCACTGTGGAGGAGGTTTCGGCATTCCTCAAGGTCAGGCCCGAGGAGCTGATGAAGAGCCTGGTGGTCATCCACGAGGAGAAGCCGGCCTTCATCCTGGTCCGGGGAGACGATGAGATGAACGAGTCCAAGGTCACGTCAGCCCTGGGAGGGCCTTGGAGGCCGGCCGAGCCCCAGGAGGTGCTGGCCCTGTGCAAGGCCAACGTGGGTTACGTCAGCCCAATCGGGATCAAGGGCGTGCGCATCCTCGCAGATCTGCGCCTGGAAGGGGCCGTGGGTTTGGTCTCCGGGGCGAACAAGGAGGAGTATCACCTCAGGAACATCAACCTGGCCCGCGACGCGAAGGTGGAGAAGTTCGCGGACCTGAGGGCGGTGAAGCCCGGGGAGGCCTGCCCGAAGTGCGGGAAGCCCCTGGCCATCGTGCGGGTGATCGAGCTCGGGCACATCTTCAAGCTCGGGGTCAAATACTCCCAGGCCATGGGCGCGACATTCCAGGATGCGAAGGGAAGTGAGAAGCCCATCGTGATGGGGAGCTACGGGATCGGGGTGGAGCGCATCATCGCGGCCTGCATCGAGCAGGAGAGCGGACACGATAAGGACGGGATCATCTGGCCGATGTCGATCGCGCCTTATCAGGTCCTCATCCTGCCCATCAACATGAGCCATAAAGAGACCGTGGAGGCGGCTGAGACAATTTACAAGGACTGCCAGGAAGCCGGGATCGATGTCCTGCTGGACGACCGGGACGAGAGGCCGGGGGTCAAGTTCAAGGACGCGGACCTGATCGGGATCCCGATCAGGGTGACCATCGGGGAGAAGACCCTGGCCGAGGGCAAGGTGGAAGTGAAGCTCCGGAGAGAGAAGACCCCGGTGCGGGTAACCCCGAGCGAGGCTGCGTCCAAGGTCAAGGCCCTGATCGCTGAGGAGCTAAAAAAGCTAGCCCCATGAAGGAAAAGCCCGAGCGCATCACGGTCCCGGACCGGCTGCCGGACGAGCTGGAGTTCGACCAGACCGTCCGGCCCACGACCCTGGAGGAGTTCGTGGGCCAGGAGAAGCTGAAGGAGAAGCTGGGCATCGCCATCGCCGCGGCCAAGGGACGGGGCGAGGCCCTGGACCACATCCTTTTCTACGGCCCCCCGGGGCTGGGCAAGACGACCCTGGCGGCCCTGGTGGCGCATGAGCTGGGCGTAGCCCTCAAAGGCACGAGCGGGCCGGTCCTGGAGAGGCCCTATGACCTGGTAGGCCCCCTGTCCAACCTGGAACCGCGCGAGGTCCTGTTCGTGGACGAGGTCCACCGCACCAACAAGGTGGTGGAGGAGTACCTCTACTCCGCGATGGAGGACTTTAAGATAGACATCATGGTGGACAAAGGGCCGGCGGCCCGGTCGGTCAAGCTGAACTTGAACCATTTCACCCTGATCGGGGCCACGACCCGGGCCGGCCTGCTCTCCTCGCCCCTGCGGGCGCGGTTCGGGATCACCGAGCGGCTGGACTACTATCCGTCCGAGGACCTGTACAAGATCGTGCTGCGCTCCTCCCGCATTTTAGGCGTGGAGATAGACGAGGAAGGGGCGATGGAGATCGCCAAACGCTCCCGCGGAACCCCGCGCGTGGCCAACCGCCTGCTCCGCAGGGTCCGGGACTTCGCCCAGATCAAGACCGGCGGCAAGATCGACAAGGGCACGGCCCAGAAGGCGCTCACGATGTGGGAGGTGGACGAGATCGGGCTGGACGAGATGGACAAGAGGGTCCTGGACACCATCATCTCCAAGTTCAAGGGCGGCCCGGTGGGACTGAACACCTACGCCGTGGCCGTGGGCGAGGAGGCCGAGACCCTGGAAGAGGTCTACGAGCCATTCCTGATCCAGCAGGGCTTCCTCAAGCGCACCCCGCGCGGCCGGGAAGCCACGGAGCGGGCCTACAAGCACTTCGGCATCGCCTGGGACGGGCAGGGGAAACTGTTGTAACCATATCTAACCCACCCCCAGGTTTTAACGGACCCCTGATAAGGGGTCTTTTTCCACTCTGTAATATAAGTATCACCGACAAAGCTCAGAAACGGGCTAAAACTTCAAGTAGACATAATACCGGGAAGCTCCGCAAAGGCTCCGAAATCCGGGAGGGGTTTCCGAGGTATTCACGCCATGTTCACGCCCTCTCCTTCCGATTTCCTATTTTTCGAACCAAAAATTTTTGAAAAAAGCCGAAAGTGTGTCTTTTTGGGCATATAGGTCAAAAAGTGTTTAT